>Ga0183100_1000248_pt1 | contig 58291 bp, 54 predicted proteins | sample Biomet2_FD_127789 | JGI IMG/M metagenome (GOLD analysis project Ga0183100, IMG submission 127789) | Microbial communities from bioreactor (seeded with anoxic lake sediment) at LBNL, California, USA - Biofuel metagenome 2 | ecosystem: Engineered > Bioreactor > Anaerobic > Unclassified ...
TATATTAACTAAAACCCCCTTAAAATTTTAAAAATATTTTCTTTTATGCACACAAAAAGGTGCTTTTCTGCTTATAATGTTGTAAAATATTAGCATTATAATGAAGAAAATTTTTATATTTGTAAGGAGAGAGTTAAATGATAAAAAAGTTTTTAATAATTCTAACCACCCTAACCCTGGTAATTTCTTTAGCAGGTTGTGGAACTAAGGCCAATACCCCGAGCACCCCCAAAGAAAAAACAAAAGTTTCTTTAGCTCTTTTACGTCTGACAAGTTCTGCACCACTATTTATTGCTATGGAAAAAGGCTATTTTGCTGAAGAAAATATCGATATTTCCCCTGAATGGTTTGATGCCGCTCAGCCTATTGCAGTAGCCACAGCATCCGGTAAAGTTGATGTTGGTGCTACCGGAATTACTGCTAGTTTATACAACATGGCTGCTGCAGGGCAAAAAATAGCTATCGTGGCAGATAAAGGTCGAGAAGAAAAAGGCTTCTCTTCTTCTGCTTTACTTGTTACAAAACCATTGTATGACTCCGGTGTTAATTCCGTGCCTGCAATAAAGGGCAAACGCATTGGCATTACTCAAAAAGGATCTACCTTTCATTATATGTTAGGCCGGATACTAGAGGTTAACGGTCTTTCCCTCAATGACGTTGAGCTTGTTCCTCTAGGTAAGTTAAGTGCTATTATGGCAGCATTGCAAAGCGGTCAGATTGATGGCTGTATACTAAATGAACCAAACATCACTAAAGTTGAGACAGCCGGCTATGGCAAAACAGTAGTGCAAATTGGTGAGCTAATTCCCTACCAAACTTCAGGCCTATTCTTTTCCAGTAGCTTTACACAAAAACAAGACCTAGCCGTTCGTTTTATGAGGGCATATGTGAAGGCGTGTAACTACTACTATGACAATGTCATAAAAAATACTTCACCTGAAAAAAAAGCTGAAATAATTAAGATTATTTCTAAATACACGAATGCACCGGAAAATGACGTTAAGTTAGGTCTTCCCTATATTGACAGAAATGGTGAACTTTTGACCTCAGATATAAAAACTCAAATTGATTGGTACCGAGACCACGATATGTTAAAAGGCAACTTGCAAGCAGAACAAATTGTTAATACTACGTTTTTAGAAAAAGCACTAAAAAAATAAGTAAACTTAGGGGAAAAAAATGAAATTAGTTGTAGACAACATCTGTAAGAACTTTACTAACAATAAAGGAACCACTCTTTCAGTTTTAGAAAACATTAACCTCACAGTAAAAAAAGAGGAGTTCGTGGCCTTGGTCGGTCCCAGCGGATGTGGAAAGTCCACTTTGCTAAATATCATAGCAGGTCTTATGGATTCAACTTCCGGCCAAGTATACTTCTCTGAGGTAGAAAATGGGCACTCACCGGCTATGGGTATTGTTTTCCAAGATACAGGCCTTTTCCCTTGGCGTAATGTATATGATAATATTGCCTTTGGATTAGATGCCGCAAATTTGCCCAAGCCTGAACAAGGGGACATCATTAAGCACTATATTGAATTGGTTGGACTCAAGGGTTTTGAGAACTCTTACCCTCACCAATTATCCGGCGGCATGCGTCAAAGAGTTGGCATTGCCAGAGCCTTGGCCATTAATCCTGATTTACTGCTAATGGACGAGCCATTCTCCGCCTTGGATGCGCAAACTCGCACTATTATGCAAGAAGAATTAGTTGCTTTGTGGGAAAAAACTAAGCTTAGTACCATCTATGTTACTCATAACATTCAAGAAGCAGTGCTTCTGGCAGATCGTATTGTTCTTTTGTCTCGCAGACCCGGTAAAATAAGCCGCATTTTAAATATTGATTTACCGCGAAATGAACGTGAAAAACCCGAAAATGCTACAATAATAGCTAATTTTGTAGATGCCATTTGGCAGCACATTAGTAAGGATGCCCGTGCGGCCCTAATGGAGGTAGAAGACAATGGCTGATGTTAAAATAATAAATCGTATGCGCCCTTGGCAAAAGGTTTATCCTGTTTGGATTTCAATAATGGCTATCTTATTGCTTCTTACTTTATGGGAACTTATTTGCCGCCTTGGCCTAGTGTCACCGTTGTTCCTACCATCACCTACGCAAATTGTTACGGCACTTTGGGCTATGCTTTTAGACGGTGAAATTGCTCGCAGTCTATCAGCAAGTATTTATCGTATTGCAATGGGTTTTATTTTAGGTAGTCTCTTCGGCTTAGTTGTTGGGATTTTAACAGGTACCTCTGCTTTAAATGATAGAATAGGTACTCCTCTTGTAAATATCTTCTATCCCATTCCCAAAATTGCCCTGTTACCCCTATTTATTTTGTGGCTCGGAATTGGGGAATTATCTAAAGTTACTATTATTGCCCTTGGTGTTTTCTTCCCCGTAGCAATGAATACATATTCAGGTGTGAAAAATGTTGATCCCTTACTCATTAAAGTTGCTGTTAGTTTCAATGCTAATCGTTGGCAAACACTACGTTCAGTTGTCTTACCAGGAGCTTTACCGGTAATTTTTGCAGGTTTGCGTCTAGCAGCCGGAACTTCTTTGTTGCTGTTAGTATCAGCAGAAATGATTGCTGCACAAGAGGGACTAGGAGCGCTCATACTTCACTACGGAGATTTGATGATTACGGAACGACTAATGGCGGGGATTATTGTGCTTTCCGCTGTAGGCTTATGTTTTAATTTTCTTTTACAATATTTGGAACGCAAAGCAATACCTTGGAAAAATTAGAAAAATATAACAATCAAATATGCTACCATCAAACTGCTCCCCTTAGCATACACAGATTTTTATCTTATCTGTATATCCTAGGGGGAGCAGTTGCAATCTAGCCTTCAGAATCATAATATTTTAGTAATTTCATTGCCAAATATTAATGAAAAATATACAATGGTTAATGAAAGTTATAAAATCGCTAAAGGAGTTTTTATTAATGGAAAAACGTGTAATTCAAGTTGACGAGCGTGTGCCTCTCCTAATTGGCCTTCCACTCAGCCTCCAGCACCTTTGTGCTATGTTTGGGGCCACCATTTTGGTTCCATTTCTTTTTAAAGTAGACCCCACAACTTGCATCTTTTTAAATGGTATTGGCACTTTGTTGTACATATTCTTAACCAAGGGCAAAGTACCAGCTTACTTAGGCTCAAGTTTTGCTGTTATTTCCCCTGTTATGGTAGTTTTATCTACCTCCACTTATGCCTCCGCACAATCAGGTTTCATCGTCTTCGGCCTTATTTATTGTCTATTAGCCTTAATTATAAAATATGTGGGCACAGATTGGATTGACATAGTCTTTCCTCCTGCAGCCATGGGTGCCATCATTGCCATTATTGGTTTAGAACTTGCCCCTACAGCGGCAGGGATGGCTGGCCTTACCGGTGATGTTATTAATTATCATAACGTGGCAATCTCTATGTTCACCTTGACCATAACTATTTTAGGTACCGTAGCTTTTAAAGGTTTTCTATCCATTATACCTATTCTCTTCGGTGTAATCTGCGGTTATATTGCAGCCCTCTTTACAGGTATGGTTGACCTTACAGGTGTCATTAATGCCCCTTGGTTCCAAGTTCCTAAATTTTACGCACCTGTCTTTGACTTAAGTGCAATTTTGATTATTATTCCCGCAGTGTTAGTTACTCTAGCCGAACACATTGGTCACTTAATAGTTACAGGCAATATTATCGGCAAAGACTTAGTAAAAGATCCTGGGCTTCCACGTTCTCTTCTGGGTGATGGACTGGCAACAACACTTTCCGGTTTTTTTGGTGGCACACCAAATACTACTTACGGTGAAAACATAGGTGTTTTAGCTTTGACCAAAGTATACAGCGTATGGGTGATTGGAGGAGCCGCTGTTTTGGCTATATGTTTATCATTTATTGGCAAACTAAGTGAGCTAATCCGTAGTATCCCAGTCCCGGTTATGGGCGGGGTTTGCCTTCTTCTTTTTGGTGTTATTGCTGTGTCAGGCATCCGTCTTTTTGTGGATCGACAGGTTGATTTTACAAAATCTTCAAATATGGTTATGACTGCTACTATCATGATTATTGGTTTATCCGGAGCTAAATTAACATTCGGTACCGTTACTATCCAAGGGATGGTATTAGCAACTATCGTAGCTGTTATCATGAGTCTAACATTTAGATTATTTCACATATTAGAGGCTAAATAGTCCGATAATAAAGGAGTTAATTGTAATGAAAAATCGCTGGAAATATTTAATAGCACTCTTACTGGTTTTACTTATTGCTGCCGGCGTATATTTCTTCTTTTCTGCTAACAACAAAAAATCTCCTGAGTACTCTTTGACGCTATTACAAACAGCTATAAATTCAAATGATTGGGATGCAGTGGAAAAACGTGTGGACATGAACGCATTTTATGGTCAAGTTTTTGATGATGTTATTGCTCCTACCATGCGTCCAACAAACGATGGTTTTGTCAACGACTTTTTTTCAGGCATTTTGCAAAATGTAAAAACTACGTTTATTTCCTCCATGACCGAATATACTAAAGAGGTCGTAACTAAAAATTCTGCTGAAAAAAGCCCAGCATTGCCTGAACAAATTTTCGCACGCAAATTTATTGGCATTATAAATTTGAAAAACGCTACTTATAAAAAATGCAGTAATGTGAAAATTAAGGGCAGTACGTCAACAGTAGATATAACTATTAATGATAAAACTTTAGGCAAAGATTTTTTAATACAAGTTAGTATGAAAAAATTGCCTGATGACACATGGCAGTTAGTAAAGATATTAAACGTTACCGACCTTTTGTCTAATATAAAAAAAGCTCAGGCCGAAAAATTAGTTGCTCTTAACAAACCTTTGAGTGAGGAAATTGCCAATCAAATAAGCATCAGTAAAGGTAAGTTTGATATTAAAACGCGTGCTAACCCTTGGCAATCAACTGCCTTTATCTATAATCCTTTAGTAACCTTTAAGTCTGATACACAGATAGCCTCCTTTATTGGTCAAGTGCAGGTAATTGGGAAAAACGATGATCCACTTTTCACACAAAAGTATATTGTTAACGGACCTTTCCCAATTGGGGCTAAACAAGACTATAGTTTCAGCTGGACCCTAAATCCTTTTGTCCCAGGAGAAAAAGCTCTTATAGAAGCCAATAAAAATGATTTAAAACTTAAAGAAACTATCCTAGGGATTAAATTTACAGATGGTAAAGATTTGCAGATTTTAGAACAAATACCTGACGATAATTGATTTATAAAAATAAAGCTTAATATTTGTTTTGCGACAAAAACCCTCGTCTCTTTTAGAGACGAGGGTTTAGATTTTTTACTTATTTTTATTAATACATACTACGAAGTTTCATTGGTTCAGCTAAAGCATTAAGAGCCACAATATAGGCAGCCACACGCATGCTAACCTTATACTTCACAGAAGTTTCGTAAACGTTTTTGAACGCTTTAACCATAAAATGATGTTGTTTTGCAATAACATCCTCTTCTGTCCAGAAATAACGATCTAAATTTTGTACCCATTCAAAGTAGGAAACGGTAACGCCTCCACCATTAGCCAAAATGTCAGGCACAACCATAACTCCATTTTTTTCCAATATAGCATCAGCTTCAGGAGTAGTAGGACCATTAGCACCCTCAACAATAAACTGAGCTTTAATTTTGTCAGCATTCTTTTTCGTAATCTGCAATTCCAATGCGGCCGGCACTAAAACAGTTGCTTTAGATTCCAAAACCTTTTCATTAGTTATTGCTTTAGTTCCCGGATACCCAGCAATAAGGCCCTTGTTTTTCGCAGCATATTCCGCTACTTTATAAGGATCTAGCCCCTCTTCACAATAGATACCACCGCCAACGTCGCTTAAAGCTACAATTTTAAGGCCGGCATCATGAATAAGTTTAGCAGACCAACTTCCAACATTGCCAAAACCCTGAACAGCACAAGTTGCTTCTTCAGGTTTAATTCCTTTGGTTCTAAGCGCTTCAACTACAGAAGTCATAACGCCACGACCGGTAGCAGAAGTCCTTCCCAAAGAACCTCCCATACAAATAGCCTTACCTGTAATAAACCCAGGGGTATATTCACCCTTGATTTTGCTAAATTCATCCATCATCCATGCCATAATTTGAGCATTTGTGTTAACATCAGGAGCAGGTACGTCCATTTTTTCACCTATAATAGGTGCTATTCTATCAATGAAACCACGAGTTAGCGCTTCTAATTCACGTTTAGACAATTTAGAGGGATCAACGATAATTCCGCCCTTAGCGCCACCATAAGGCAAACCAGCAACCGCACACTTACAAGTCATCCAAAAACCCAAGGTTTTCACTTCATCCATGGATACATTCTGATGATAGCGAACCCCACCCTTAGCCGGCCCAAGAATTGTGCTATGCTGCGAACGATATCCTGTGAAAATTTGAACTGTGCCATTATCCATTTTTACAGGAATCGATACTTCCAAAGTACGCTCCGGCTGCTCTATAATAGCTGCCGCGCCTGGATCTAGCTTCATTTTCTTAATTGCTGTTTCCAAAGGAATCTTTGCCATTTCAAATAAATCCATTTAAATACGCCTCCTAAAATTTTTGTTGCGAAACTATTACTATCTATAAAAAATTATATCCCTAAAAAATGCTTTTGTCCACGGAATTCAGTATTTTGTATACAATTCTAGTCCTAAAAAAATCCCGCAGTCTCTTTGCATTTTTCACCCCCTCATGCTTTTCTTCATTGAATTTTATTTGAACTGTTTATATATCTCTCCAAAGGATATACCGGCAATCTTACAACCAGCGTAATCCCTCCGCAACTGAATAGCTGCAGAAGCTAAATGCTTGGAGGTGATACCATGTTCAATAGATAGCCAAGCTTCCATAAAAGCTGCTAGATGATCACAACCCTTAAGCAACTCACCATCTACGGCGCTGTATTCATCTGTATTATATTTATCTGGAATATCTCCTTTAATGGTTTTAAGCTGCCCATCTAGAAGAATTCTGTTAGAAAACTCGTTACTGGTAAAATTAATAATATCTTGATGCCATTCACTAGGTAACAACGGTAATAATTTTTCTGCTACTTGGCGTTTTTCTATATCTTTAATTAATTCATCCAAGCCTTTTATAGAGCGCTTAATCGGAGAAATAATATCACGAGTCAAAACTTCAGGCAGATCGTGCCAGAGTCCACCTAAAAAGTCGTTAACCAGCCTTTGTTTGCAAGCTCCCATGCTTAATGCACAAAAATAGGACAATGTAGCCACAATAAGCACATGCCCCATAACAGACGTCTCAGGTACCCGTGGTGACTGTGACCACCGCTTTTGAAAACGTAATTGTCCTACTAAGTCAATAAAGCTCCTTGTTTTACCGCCTAGGGCAATTTTCTTAACGCCTGCCAAATCATAATGATCTTCCAGTTCGTTAGCTATAGCATGCTTGGTTTCTTCCAAGCCATAAATACCTTGATTCAAATGATAAACTATACGAAACTCCCACTCCGTAGCTAAATAGTGTGCAGCACGTAAAATCTTCTTTTCTTTTAAATTATTTTTTTTATCAAAGTAAGTTTGTAATCTTTGGAAAAATTCCATACCCTCTAGTTCCGGTACGCGTCTTAACAATTCATCATAAACCCATTTATTCAAAGCAGGTCCGCTGCAGCGCATTAGTTCATGAAAAACCGGCGGTTTAATATCCGTCAGTACAATACGGTGAAACAATTCAAAAATACCGCCTTCAATAAGAACTTGCCAATCTAACTTGGCTTCATGTTCTTTTTCTTCATAACGAGCTAAAATATAAAGAATCATCATTTTATGAGCTTGCTTATCTAATTCTGTAAAGCCCTGAGGCCTAATATGATCATTCCATCTTTGGATATGGGCGGCTTCAAAAATAAATTCTATTAAGGCTTTGCTCAAAATTAAATCCTGCGTTTCTATTTCCATGCTTTTCCCCTTCTTGTTTTTAGAACACGATTTTCCGCTTTAATTGTATTACATATAATTCTATAATCACTAGGCAAATCCCTCTTTATTATGTAAAAAAAATGTAAAGTCTGTAGCGAAATATGCTATAATATTTGTGTTCTTATTGCACGGGAAGGTTGTGAAAATGTCGAAATGAAAGAGATGGTACGCTTACAGGGAATTACCAAAAAATTTGGGAATAATTTGATTATTCCTCACATAGATTTAACTATCGCTGATGGTGAATTCATTACCTTACTTGGTCCTTCCGGCTGTGGAAAGACTACTTTATTGCGTATGATTGCAGGCCTTGAAGAACCTACCTCCGGTCAAATATTTTTGGATAATGAAGACGTTACCACCTTTGCACCCTACAAAAGGGATGTTAATATGGTTTTCCAGAACTATGCCTTATTTCCACACATGAATGTGGAAGAAAACATTCGTTTTGGCCTTCTGATGAAAAAAGTTCCAAAAGAAAAACAAAATGAACGTATCGATCAGGTATTATATTTAACTCAATTGGAAGATTTTCGCACTAGGCGCCCACAACAACTAAGTGGTGGCCAGCAACAGCGCGTGGCTATAGCCCGTGCCCTTGTTAATAACCCCAAAGTTTTACTCTTAGATGAACCCTTAGGCGCCTTAGACTATCAATTGCGGAAAAATTTACAGCTAGAACTTAAGAATTTACAACGTGGCTTAGGCCTTACCTTTGTCTATGTTACTCACGATCAAGAGGAAGCTCTAACCATGAGTGATCGCATCGTAGTTATGAATGCAGGTCGCATAGAACAAGATTCTACTCCTGATAACATCTATCATAATCCATCTTCTAAATTTGTTGCACAATTCATTGGTGAAAGCAATTTTTTTGATTTGGATAAAGAAAATGTTTTAGCTATTCGTCCTGAAAAACTTAACATATGCGAGGAAGAAGAAGAAAATTTTCTACATCCTTTACCTGAATATTATGGTACCGTTGTAGACGTGGTCTTCTATGGTACTATTGATAAAGTTTTTGTTCGTTTAGACAATTCTAATCAAACAGTCGTGGCTTACCAATATTTTGACGACGTTAAACGATGGTCCCCAGACGAACGTGTAGGTATTTGGTGGTATCCACAGGATGCGGTAAGTGTGAAACCATGAGAAAAGGAAAACTTTTAGTCGCGCCTGCTATATCTTGGCTAATATTTTTTTTCGGCGTCCCCATGTTAATTGTAATAGCTGTTTCCTTTGCTTCTCGTACACCCTACGGCCAAGTAATATTCAACTTTACTCTTGCCAACTACCAAAGATTTTTGGAGCCGCTTTACATTCGTATATTTGTTGATACTGTTTTTACGGCTTTATTGACAACAGTTATAACCTTTTGCCTAGGTTATCCTCTAGCTTATTGTATCTCTAAACTGCCCCACAAATGGCAGCAACCGGGACTAATTTTAGTTATGATTCCTTTTTGGATTAATTTTTTAATTCGTTCCTATGCTTGGGTTGTCATTTTGCGTTCTCAAGGCTTAATAAATACCTTACTTTTAAAACTAGGCTGGATAGTCCAACCCTTGCCATTGCTTTACAATGATTATGCAGTAATGTTAGGGATGGTCTATGCCCTTTTACCATTTATGGTTCTACCTATTTACGTCTCAATTGAACAATTAGATCATAGGCTTTTAGAAGCAGCGTCAGACCTTGGAGCAAAACCATTTACTGCTTTTCGTAAAGTAACATTTCCGTTAACTTTACCTGGCGTAGCGGCTGGTTCTATATTGGTCTTTATTTCTTCACTAGGTATGTTCGTCGTTCCTGACGTTATGGGTGGTGCAAAAAGCGCCCTTATTGGTAATTTGATTCAAAATCAGTTTCTTTCTGCGAGAGACTGGCCTTTTGGTTCCGCTTTGTCCATTGTTTTAGCCGTATTAGCTTTAGTACTCATTGTCCTGTACTATAAAGCCATCCAAAAACAAGAAGGTGGTGCCAATAATGAAGAAAAATTGGCGTAGCAGCGCTTTATTTGCATATTCTCTGGCTATTTTAGCTTTTTTATATTTACCGCTGCTCATTTTAACCTTGTATTCTTTTAATGATTCCCGCATCAATGCCGTATGGACCGGGTTTACATTTAAGTGGTATGTTGCGCTTTTACATAATCAAAGAGTGCTAGAAGCACTAACAAACAGTCTTATGATAGCAGCAGTTTCTACTTTTGTTTCCACTATTTTGGGTACGATGGCAGCCCTAGCGCTAAACCGTTATACTTACAAATACAAGGCTGTTATTAATGGCCTTTTATATTTACCAATTTTAATACCTGAAATAGTCATGGGTTTATCCTTATTAGTTCTATTTTCTCAAACTTCTGTGCCTTTGGGAAAAGTTACCTTAATCTTAGCTCACATTACATTTTGTTTATCCTTTGTTATTATTACTGTAAACGCTCGTCTAGAAGGCATGCATAAAGATTTAGAGCAGGCAGCCAGCGACCTCTATGCTACTCCATGGCAAACCTTCCGTTATATAACTTTTCCCTTGGCGTTACCGGGAATTGTTGCCGGAGCGCTTATCGCCTTTACACTTTCCATTGATGATTTTGTTATTAGTTTCTTTGTAGCCGGGCCCAATTCAACTACCTTGCCTTTGTATGTGTATGCCATGGTTAAGCGTGGAATATCTCCTGAAATAAATGCGTTATCCACAGTTTTAATGTTTGCAACTATTTCCCTAATTATTATTGCTCAGGTATTGCAGCCTCAACACACTTCTTCTAAAAAGGAAAAAGAGTAACCTGAGGCTTAGTTTAATAAATAAAGAAAAAGGTGATATGATGATGAAAAAAAGTATTGGACTAACGCTAGTAGGGCTCTTTACTATAGCTTTATTGGCAATGGGTTGTGGGGGAAACGCAGCAAAACCATCTGCTAATACTACCGAAAAAAGCGAAAAACAAGTATTGAATTTATTTAGTTGGGCCGACAATTTTTCTCCTGAGGTTTTAGCCGCGTTTGAAAAAAAATATAATTGCAAAATTAACTATGATGTTTTCGCCAACAACGAAGAATTACTAGCCAAAATTCAAGCAGGAGGAGCTCAATATGATTTGATTCAGCCTTCCGACTACATGGTATCCACCATGGTAAAATTGAATTTATTAGAAAAACTTGATAAAACTAAAATCCCAAATATGAAAAATATTGTAAAACCATTGCAAGCTCCCTCTTACGATCCAACGGGTGATTATTCCGTAATCTATACTTGGGGCATGACAGGCATTGTTTACAATAAAAAATATATAACAGAAACTCCTACCTCATGGTCTGATTTATGGAACCCAGAGTATAAAGGACGCGTAATTCTATTAAATGATAGTCGTGAAGTATTCGGTATGGCCTTGAAAAAAAATGGTTTCTCCAATAATTCCACAGACAAAGACCAGTTGGATAAAGCTTTTGCTGATTTAAAAACCCTTGCTCCTTCTATTTTAGCTTATGACACTGATACAATTAAGCAAAAATTTATTGCTGAAGAGGCTTGGATTGGTACTATGTGGTCAGGTGACGCATCCTTTACCTACAAAGACAATAAAAATATTGGGTTTGTAATTCCTAAAGAAGGAACCCTGATTTGGGCTGATACTTTCGCGATTCCTAAAGGTGCTAAAAACAAAGAACTTGCTGAAAAATTTATAAACTTTATGTATGAACCCAAAATAAGTGCACAAAACTATGAATATATTGGCTACAATGATCCTAATGAGAAAGCTAAAGAGTTCCACTCTAAAGACTTCCTTAGCGATCCTATGCTCAAGGTTGCCGTTGATGACGTAAAGCAAGGCGAATGGTTAAAAGATATTGGTGACGGCCTTACCTTATATGATAGATATTGGACTGAGCTAAAAACAATAAAATAAATAAATTAAACGCAGGAATCCTTTTTAAGGATTCCTGCGTTTTTAATTTATCTGTTTTTATGTCTACTACGTTCATGCCAAGCCTGTACCGCTTTTAGCAAAATGCTTTGCTCATTTGCTAATTCCCCATCTTGGACACGTAACAAAAGAAGCTGCATGATTTCAGCCAAATCAGTTTGCTTAGGAACAATTTCTCCTAACTCTTTACCACTAATATTCAAGTCTGTGGTATGCACAGGCATTTCATATGCCATAATAATAAGCTTTTTACCATACATCTGAGCTGCAATGACTTCCTGCTCATGGGCAGTAGTCGCTGATAAATCCGCAATGCATAAAGCTACTAACTGCTTAAAAGCTTCCGCCATTTCTTTTGTAACTCTAAACATTCCTTCCCTTGCTGTTTGCCTAATCCAGCGCAAGGTAGTTTCATCCTTTGCCGCTATATTTGTGCCAAACCTCATGTGATTCTTTACCAACCAAGTAACCCTTTGTATTACTGCTGTTGAAAAATGCAACCTGGTCAAAATATTCTTAGCCATTTTGGCACCAAGAACATCATGTCCAAAATCGGTTGGTTCTCCTTCAGCATTAACACCTCGGATGCCTTCAAGCCCTTTAGCTACATCATGAAGTATAATTGCCCAGCCGACTTCCAAACTTCTGTCACTATTAGCTAATGCTGCCAACGTATGATTCCATACATCATATTGATGATAAAGAGAATTTTGTTTAACCCCAACCAACTTCATAAGTTCCGGTAAAATAGGAATTAATTGCTCGGTTTTATCTGCACGGTAACGACAGCTTTCCCCTGCTAATCCACTGTCCACCAAAAGTTCCATACCTTTTTCCGCATACTGGGAACAAACAAGTTTATTTAGTTCTGTGCGTACACGTTCAAGTGACAGTCCTTCTACTTTTGTTAAATTGCGCTTTATAGCTGATTTTATTTTTATATCGTAGGAAAAACCCAATTGCCCAATAAATCGACAAGCCCGAAACATACGCAAGGCATCTTCTTCAAATCTCTTATCAGCATTTCCTACCGTTTTTAAAATTTTCTTTTGTAAATCCTCGCGGCCTGAAAAAAAATCAATAATTTCTCCACCGTAATCTAATGCCATAGCATTAATTGTAAAATCGCGCCGTCCCAAATCCTCTTCTACCGTATCACAATACCATACCTCTGCTGGACGATGTGCGTCTGCGCCATAGGTTTCGTTACGAAAAGCAGCAACCTCCACAGTATTTTTACCTATGGTAAGCATTATAACCCCAAAATTCTGCCCAAGCTCTCTGACAATACCAAATCCGTTTTGTTGTGCCACTAACTTAATTTCGTCGGGCCTAGCATTAGTTGCAATATCAAAGTCTTTTGGCTCTTTTCCTAATAACAAATCACGTACTGCTCCACCTACCACATAAGCCTCAAAACCGGCATTGGTTAACGCCACAATAATTTTTTTCACATAATTGGGGATATCAAATTTCACAGTGATCACCTCTTTTATAGAAAATTTTATCTAACGACCATTATCCAAAATAGCAAATGCTTCTATGTGTAAGGAAGCATCACTTTCCACCTTAATAGCACAGGAAAATTCTTTTTCCATATCTTTTATGTTGCTAGAGATTAACCATTTTGCTACAAGAGGATGCACTGACAGTAATAAATTTTTACTAATATTACCTTCCTGCATGAAACTCCGCAAACGTCGCCTGATTTCTACCCCAATAGTTTCAGGGGATTGGACCCGCCCACTACCCTGACAAGTGGGGCAATCACTGTAGAGTATTGTTGACAAATTTTGCCTAGCTTTTTTTCTCGTGATTTCAACTAAATTCAACTTAGTTATATCCTGCACTTTAGGTTCCATTTTATCATCCGAAAGCGTATTCCGCAAAATACTTAAAATTTCTTCTTGGTGTTCTATTGTATGCATGTCAATAAAATCTATGACTACAATACCACCAATATCGCGTAAGCGCAATTGTCGTGCAATCTCAACTGCAGCTTGACGATTTATTTCCATAATTGTATCTTCAAGCGTTTCCTGTCCGCTGTATTTGCCGCTGTTGACGTCCACAACAGTCATTGCTTCCGTATAATCAAACACTAAATAACCGCCGCACTCCAGCCAAACTTGGCGGTCTGAGATGCCTTCTATTTGCTTATTGAGTTTGAATTTGCTAAAAACATCTGTTTTATCAGCATAAAACACTACGCCTACATTAAGATCATCCATTTTATCCACTAATTCTTGCACACGTTTGCAGACTGTTTCATCATCGATAATAATCTTAGTTACAGAATCATTAACATAGTCTCTTACAATGCGCACAGATAAATCGAGTTCTCGATAAAGTAATAAGGGAGCCTTTCCCCGTTGCCCTCTAGCAGAAATAACCTGCCAATCACTAATTAAAGCGTGCATATCTGACAGCAGCTCTTTTTCTCCCATACCTTCTGCAGCAGTGCGTACAACAAACCCCATTCCTTCAGGCTTATTTGTCTCCATAATAGTCCGGAGTCTGTTACGCTCGCTTTTACCGGTAATTTTCTTGGAAAGACTGATGGTATCACGAAATGGCTGTAAAACTACATAACGGCCAGGTATCGTAATTTCTCTTGTAACTGCTGGTCCCTTTGTGCCTCTTGCATCCTTTACTACTTGCACTAAAATAGATTGTCCTTCAGTTAGTTTTTCTCCCTTTTCCATATATAAAAAGGCGTTTTTATCTTTACCAATGTCAACAAAAGCGGCTTGAATCCCCGGCACTACATTATTAACTTTGCCTTTAAATATACTGCTGACTAAATGCTGCTCACTATTGCGTTCCACGACATATTCACACAATCTATGATTAGCAACCACACCCATGCGGGTTTCTTCAGGTTTTACACTTACAATAATAGTGGTCATGGCAATTCACACTCCCTTAGTGAAACATTATAAGTGGCTGCGACAATATAAAGGTTAGTACTAAACAAGATAAAAATAACTTGCTAGACATTGCAATTGTACTTAGTGCCATTAGACTTCTAACAATATTTCAATTTCCTATAAGCATTTTTTTTCTTCCCTTATCATTAACAGCATATAAATCTGTCCTCTGAATATCTGCTTGTTCTAATACAAGTGGCACAGCAAATTGGTCACGCAATATTTTTAATAGTTCCGTAGCTTTCATACTACCTGTTTGTGTTATTTTACAAGCAAATCTTAATTCTAATTCATTATTACTATAGTCATACTCAACTTTTTTGATAAAATCCTTCACTTGGATTTCCTTTGTTTTTCCGCGGCCCTTAGGGATAGGTTTTTGAAATAGCACAGATTCCGCACTATTAAATCTTTGCAATTGCTCCAAACAATCTTCCAAGCAAGGAATCCGCACATAATAATCAGCGCCGCTAGCAATAGCCATGAGTTTTGGCGTTTTACTACCAACAACATCAGCAGCTTTGATGTGAATTCCCATAGGCAATGCTTCTGTCAATTTTTCTATGGCCGCTGTAATATCAATTTCTTTTGCCAATTCTATTTCTACGAACTCTGCCTGGCTAGTAATCCCTACCCCTAGCGCAGATGCCAAGGAAAATTTTATGTGAGGATTAAATCCCTCAGAATAAGCCACCGGCAATTTCGCCCTTCTTATAGCACGTTCAATTGTGCGTGTATATTCTAAATGGGAAACAAAACGTATCCCCGCTTCTTTTGTTATTTGCATGCGTAATTTCATAAGACACTACTCTTCCAATCTATTATTTTTGCATCCAAGGCAGGGCATACGCCACAACCTGTGCAATCCCCATGGCGGCAATCATCTGTCAGCGTACCAGTTTTTGATTTTTCGTATTCATTCCACAAAAATTGTCTGGATACTCCAGGCTGAATATGTTCCCAAGGAAAAACTTCCGCTTGTGCCCTTTCACGTGTAGCATAAAAATCTTTATCCAGCCCGGCATCACTTATAGCTTGTACCCACCTATCATAGGAAAAATGTTCACTCCAACCATCAAACTTAGCTCCACGCTGCCAAGCCAAATACAAGGCTTTACCCAATCTGCGATCTCCACGAGCGAAAACACCTTCAATAACGCTTGTTATAGAATCATGATATTGGTAAGTAATATTCTTTATTTTCAAAGCATCTTTCAAAAGCATTTGTTTGCGATTTATTTCCTCAAGACGATTTTGTCCCACCCATTGGAATGGTGTATAAGGTTTGGGAACAAAGGAAGCAACACTAACGGTAACTTTTGCGCCACCTTTACCTGTTACCTCTTTATATTTACCCTGCACCGCTTTAGCTAGTTCTGCAATGGCTAAAATATCTTCATCAGTTTCGCCCGGCAGGCCAAGCATAAAATACAATTTTACCTGAGACCAACCATTTTCAAAGGCTGCTCCCACAGCATTCATTAAATCCTCTTTAGTTACGCCCTTGTTTATAACATCCCGCATATGTTGGCTTCCTGCTTCAGGAGCAAAGGTTAAACCGCTTTTGCGCACAGCCTGAACTTCCTTAGCAAGCCCCACGGAAAAACTATCTATACGGAGAGAAGGCAACGACACGCTAACCTTCTCCTCTTTAAATTCATTTATAAGATCATGAATTAATGGTTCTAAGCAGGAATAATCTGCTGTACTAAGAGATACTAAGGACATTTCATTATAACCAGTGTTGTCTACTAATTGTCTGGCTAATTTTTTCAACACCTCAGGTTTGCGTTCCCTCACGGGCCGATAAACCATACCTGCATGACAAAAACGACAACCGCGAGAACAGCCACGGAAAATTTCCAACATAATACGATCATGAACTATTTCTCCGTAGGGAACAATAGGTTTAGTCGGATAATCTATAGTGTTTAAATCATTTATTATTCTTTTTTGCACAGCAGTAGGAGCCAAGCTGTTAACAGTTGTTACACTCTTCACACAACCAGCTGGAATCCCCTGGGTTTCTTTTTCCAAATAATCAACTTTATAAAAACTGGGTACATAAATTCCTGGAATTTGAACTACCCTTTCCAAGAACCCTTTCCGACCTCTGGGTTTGCCCTCTTTTTTCCATTTTTTGTAGAGATCCATAACCTCCACCATGACCTCTTCGCCCTCTCCCACAATAAAGAAGTCAATAAAATCAGCTAAAGGCTCCGGATTAAAAACACAAGGACCTCCTGCAATAACTAAGGGGTCATCTTCTGTACGTTCTGTCGCCAGCATTGTTATGCCACCCAAATCCAACATGTTTAAAATATTGGAATAGGAAAGCTCATATTGCAAAGTAAAGCCCACAAAATCAAATTTATTTAGGGCTTTCATTGTTTCCAGTGATGTTAGCGGCAAAGAATTTTCCCGCATCTTCGCTTCCATATCTACCCAAGGTGTATAAGTACGTTCTGCCGCCACTCCAGGTTGGGCATTTAGTATATGGTAGAGTATTTTAAATCCTAGGTAACTCATACCTACTTCGTAAACATCTGGGAAAGCTAAAGCAATAGAAACTTTCGTTTCCTCTGCAGTTTTAATAATACTGCCAAATTCCATACCTGTATAACGTGCCGGTTTTTCTACCGAGCTCAATATTTCAAGAGACATTTCTTTTCTCATATAAACTCCTTAATGAAATCTTAATCTTTGGGGATGCAGGTCGATATTTAATAATAAGGTAATCATAAGCATATTTGTCGTTAGCGAGCTAACACCGTAACTCATGAAGGGAAGTGGAACACCTGTTACAGGCATAATGCCTGAAGTCATACCCACATTAACCAAAACATGAAAAGTAAACATAGCAACGATACCCGTTGCCAAAAGACAGCCAAAGTTATCAGTAGCATTCATAGCAATACTGAACCCACGGTAGATAATTAACAAATACAATAATAAAATTATCGTGACACCAATAAAGCCAAATTCCTCACCAGCAACGGCAAAAATAAAATCCGTATGATTTTCCGGTAAAAAATTCAACTGACTTTGAGTACCAGCAAATAATCCCTTACCGGTTAAAAGTCCTGACCCAATAGCAATCATTGATTGAATAACGTGATAGCCACTTCCATATGGTTCAAGTCCAGGGTCTAAAAACACTCGAATACGGTTGCGCTGATATTCATGCAACACGCCCCATAACAAAGGTGCTGCCGCAAGTACGCCAAAGCCCATAGCCAAAAAATATTTTTTCTTAAATCCGCAAATAATCATAATACCAAGCAAAATAGCCAGAAAGACTAGTGACGTACCTAAATCCGGCTGCTTCATTACTAAAATAAAGGGTACAAATACATAAGCAAAAACAGGTATCCAACCACGAAGATTATCTAAAGTATTAACTCGCTTATCCACGTAAGCCGCCAGTGCGATAATCATAATAGCTTTAGCAAACTCACTTGGTTGTATACTAAAGGGGCCTAACTGAATCCAACGTTGAGCTCCCAAAACTGTTCGGCCAAAAAACATAACAGCTAAGAGCATTATTATATTTAAAACATACATTGGTTTAGCTAAATCCTTCAACATGCGATAATCAAAATGCAACAAATAATAACCAATGCATATATTTACAAAAGCGAACAAGGCCTGTCTAAAGACATAATAATATCTGTTAGGAGAATCTACATTGGCATGAGTAGCACTGCCAATAAGCATAATTCCTATACCTGTAAGTAAGAATACTCCAAAGAGTAAAACATAATCTAAATTGTTTACTATTTTTTTATCAAGCATGTTTTACCCCCCTTGCGTTTGTTTGCTTTGCCCAAAAGCATACTCTAAGATGCTTTTTACTATAGGAACAGATGCTACAGAGCCATAACCACCTTGCTCAACTATGCATATTACTACCAAAGTTGGTTTGTCAGCCGGTGCATAGGCAATAAACCAACCATGGTCTCTTCCATGAGGATTTTCTGCCGTGCCTGTCTTACCTGCTACAGATACAGGCAATGTCCCTAAATCAGCAGCTGTACCACCTTCTTGGGTTACAGCCTTCAACCCATCTTGAATCAATGTCAAATTTTCTCGCGACACGGGCAAACTACCTAGCAGCTTCGGTTTAAAAGTTTTAAATACACTTCCATCATCATTTAAAATCTTTTTAACCAAATGTGGTTCAAAACGTTTACCATCAGTAGCCACAGCACTGAGCATGGTAGCAACCTGAATTGGTGTCGCCAAATTAAACCCCTGACCAATAGCAGCATTAAAGGTATCACCTAAAAACCAATCTTCATCAAAAACTTTCATTTTGTATTTAGGATTAGCAATAAGTCCATCTGCTTCACCATCAAGGTCAATACCTGTCTTAGTTCCAAAACCAAACTTTGCTGCATACTTGTCCAATAAGTCAATACCTAAACGATTACCCATTTCATAAAAATAAACATTGTCAGAGGCTGATAAGGCTTTTTTAAAATCTATCCAACCCAAAGCCTCACCATTGGCATTACGCATATCAATTAACTTGTGCCTGCCTGAGTCAAAAATTAGTTCCTCAGGTGTAACCTTTTTCTCTTCTAAAGCTGCAGAACCTGTAACAATTTTGAAGGTTGACCCTGGTGGATATTGTCCGGCAATTGCTTTATCGGTCATAGGATCAAAAGAATCGTTATTAATTGCCTGCCAATGTTTTTCTGAAATACCATTAACAAACCAGTTAGGATCAAAGTCCGGTCTAGAAACCAGCGCTTTTATCTCTCCTGTATAAGGGTCCATAGCAACAACAGCACAGGCCCTGGCGCCTAAACTATGTAACTGTTTATCAACAGCAGCTTCAGCAACCCGCTGCATTTTGGCATCAATAGTAAGCACTAACCCATGACCAGGCTTAGGATCTACTTTATCCATTATTTTTACTACCCGGCCGTTTACATCAACTTCTTCACGATAACTGCCATCCGTCCCCCGCAAAAAGTTATCATAAAAGCGTTCTAAACCAAATTTGCCAATAATGCTACCAGCCTTCAACCCTTTATAAAGGCCATTATCAATTTCATATTCACTAATCTCTCCAACGTAACCCAAGGCATGGACGGCTAAGTTTTTGTTAACATAATTTCTAACGGGCTGAACCTCCAACATAACTCCAGGCAAGTCACGTAAGTTTTCTTCTATTTTTGTAACAATTTCAGGTGAGGCGTTACGCATCAAACGCACCGGCTCATAATTATCCTTACTTTTATCTATTATTTCTCTAATTTTAGACTCCGGCATTTTTAAAATCACCGATAACCGCTCAATGACTTCCGGCTTGTAAGCTTCTCCTCTTCTCATAAGCGAAATCATAAACCCAGGTTTATTATTAACTAGTTCTTCTCCATTAGAATCATAGATAATTCCACGCGGAGCCAAAATGGTTGTATAACGAGTACGATTACCTTCAGACTGTCTGTCATAATAAGCACCCCTATATATTTGTAAGTAAGCCATTCTGCCAATAAGAATCATAATAATAGCAATTACTGCGAACATCATGATTTCTAAACGATATGCAAATGTCTTATTAAGCAAAATGCAGCCTCCCTTCACAAATCTATATATAACTTCTATATTTTAATACGTTTTTTATTGAAAACTTTATTATCATGCTGGTAAAACCCGTCTACATTATAAATGATAATATGGATTTTCTTTTTGCCACAACCATTCTTTTGCTATATTGTAAATAAACCAAACTGGCAGTGCACAAACCAAATTCCATAATAAATATTTACCGGAATTAACAAGCAGCGTGGAAACATTGAAAATTTCCCAATTAAATACCATCAAAACAACAGTATAAACCACCTTAATAACTATACTGGTAAGACCCACTAACATTACAAATGTTATGGGCCTGTCTTTAAAAACGCTACCACGAGAGGCACCAACGACTAACCCCACCAAACAACGAGTAATAATATGGAACCCAAAAAGTGAAAATGTTAAAACATCTTGTATTGCTCCCACGCAAAATCCGCAGATAGCCCCATGCTTTTCTCCTGCGTCTAAAGAATATAAGAGTACAAATAATAGCAACAAATCTGGAGCCTGGGCACTATTAAAAAGTTTAAACCAGGTGCTTTGTAAACCAAGTAAAAATATAACTAGAAACGGCCAAATTAATAATCTCATTGAACCGCTCCTCCTTTGATGATTTTCTTTTTCACATCAACTTTGCTGTTGCTGTCTTGTAACAACCCTGAAAAATCATCATAATTAGTAACAACCATAACTTCTTCTAAGCGCGAAAAATCTACACTAGGAGTAATAGTAGCTACTTTAGTCAAACCTCCATCGTCTTTTTGTACTTCTTCAATAGTACCTATAATAAGTCCTGCAGGATGATGACCACTATACCCTGAAGTAACAACCGTATCTCCCGGCAGCAAATCAGCGTCCCTAGCCATATTATTCATCTCTAAAGAAGCATCTTGCCCGGCTACGCCTCCCACAATTCCTGCCACACGTGAGTCGCCTCGCAAATTCATCCCACCAATTTTACTGCGAGGGCTATTTATAAGCAGTATTCTAGAGGCATTCGGATAAACACTGTCAACTATACCAACTAGTCCGGCCCCGGTTACTACTGACATATTTAGCTTCAAACCAACGTTAGAACCTTGATTTATTAGAATAGTATCTTTTAAATCTCCAATATCTCTGCCAATAACTTTGGCTGGTTGAAACTTAAGCTGTGGATGATGTTCCTTGAAATTCAGTAATTGACTAAGCCGCTCATTTTCAGCCTTCATAGCAATAAGATCTATGTTATCTTGACGTAAAGTATTAATTTCTTTTTGTAATTTTTCATTTTCAGCTTTCAAGGTTGAAAGTGATGCAAAATAACCGGTGGTATTATGCACCCCATCGGCTATTGCTGTAACTACATAAGTAACCGGACTCATGACCGTAATTATTATTCTATTAACCATAGGAAACCTAGCTCTACTGTCAACTACTAATCCCATTAATAGCAGTAATATAATTGCTCCTATGATTGTTATTGACTTTCTTTTATTCATGGGCTATCCCCTAATTGTTCTAAATTATCTTCGGCCGGTAGTCATAAAGCCTTTTTTGAACACATCTATATGTTCCACAGCAATACCTGTTCCCAAAGCAACACAAGATAAGGCATCCTCAGAAACTAAAACCGGCATTCCTGTTTCACGGCTCAAAAGGCGATCAAAGTTGCGCAATAAAGAAGAGCCACCCGTCATAACGATACCTCTGTCCATAATATCCGCTGCTAGTTCCGGTGGACACTTTTCTAAAGTACCTTTGATAGCCTCAATAATTCCTTCTATTGGCTCAGCTAAAGCTTCACGTATTTGATTCTGATTAATAGTCAACGTTTTAGGCAGTCCAGTAACTAAATCTCGTCCCCGAACATTCATGCGCGCAGGGCGCTCTACTTCCATGGCTGTCCCAATCTCAATTTTAACTTCTTCAGCTGTACGTTCGCCAATCAACAAACTATATTTTCTCTTAATATACTGTACAATAGCGTCATCCATTTCATCGCCACCAATACGAAGAGATTTGCTGACCACAATACCACCCAAAGAAATAATTGCAACCTCTGAGGTGCCACCGCCAATATCTACTACCATACTCCCCGTTGCTTCTTGCACAGGTAACCCAGCACCAATAGCTGCTGCCATGGGTTCTTCAATCAAATAGGCTTCTCTGGCTCCTGCTTGAATAGCGGCATCAACTACAGCTCTTTTTTCTACAGCTGTAACACCTGATGGTACGCCCACTACAACCCGTGGACGCACAAAAGACTTGTTACGTATAGCTTTTTTTATAAAAAAGCGCAACATTGCCTGGGTAATATCAAAGTCAGCAATAACACCATCTTTTAGAGGACGAATAGCAATAATATTACCCGGCGTCCTACCTATCATACGCTTTGCTTCAGCACCTACAGCCAAAACTGTATTAGTATCCCTTTCAACAGCTACAACGGATGGCTCGCGAATTATAATCCCCTTACCCTTTAAATGTACAAGCGTATTTGCTGTTCCTAGGTCAATCCCCATATCCTTAGAAAAGGAATTAAAAAATCCAAACATGCTTTGTCCCCTTCTTTCTATAAATACCCGTGCTCCTTAAAACTGAAATAAGTCCCATCACCAATAACAATATGGTCTAAAAGCGGTATTCCCATAATTGTTCCGGTTTGTACTAAAACATCTGTGAGTGAACGATCTTCTTTACTTGGTGTGGGATCTCCTGACGGATGATTATGTCCGACCAAAATCGCTGCCGCATGATGCAATACCGCTGGAGAAAACACTTCTCTGGGGTGCACTACTGATGAATTCAGAGAGCCTTCGGAAATTTGCTCAACCAATATAACTTTATTCTTTGCATTTAAAAGGACTATGATAAAGTGCTCATTAGTTTCATATCTCAACCGCGGCATCAAAAGTGCCGCACCATCTTCAGGAGCACTAATACCATCACGCTCCAATGTGCTTGCACAAGCAATGCGCTTTCCTAATTCCAGAGCCGCCAAAATAGTCGTTGCTTTAGCCGGCCCCAATCCCTTTGTCTTTACTAATTGCTCAACGCTATGCACGCCGGCTAAATCTCGTAACTTCATTTCATTTGCAGTCAGCTCCCTTGCAATTTCCAATGCCGACTTTTCTTTCGTTCCCGTTCTAATTAAAATAGCTAATAATTCTGAAGTGCTTAATACCTGCGGCCCATGAAGCATAAGTTTCTCCCTAGGTCGATCTTCCGGTGGTAGTTCCCTTATTAGGCAGTTCGTCATATAGTGTCACGTCCAGTTCTGCGAATAGTGTATAAAGTCTGGTTAAAGGTAATCCTACTACATTATTGTAACAACCTTCTATGGAGTTAATAAAAATAGCTCCTCGTCCTTGAATACCGTAAGCTCCTGCTTTGTCCAAGGGTTCGCCGGTTTTTACATAATTCTGTATTTCCCTGTCTGTTAACTTACGAAACTTAACAATAGTTTTTTCTACTGCAACCTTCTTTTTCCCTTTGTAAAATACAGCCACACCCGTAAGCACCTCATGTGTTTTGCCACTTAAATTTCTTAACATCTTAAAGGCTTCTTCACGGTCTTTCGGCTTGCCCAAAATCATATTGTCTAGTAATACAATGGTATCAGCTGCAATAACTACGTCATCGCCAGTAACGTTTGGCACAACACTTTGTCCCTTGCCCACGGCATTCGCCATAACTAGTTCAGCGGGGTTAGATGAGCGCATCTCTTCATGATAATTGCTTAACTCTACCTGTGGTTCTATACCAATCTGACGTAATAGCTCCAATCGTCTAGGTGATCCTGAAGCAAGGATAAATGTCATTTTTTTCTCCTTGTACTCAAATGCGATTAAATAAAAGTAGTGCTATAACCATACCTAAAATAGCTACCAAATTAGGTGTAAAGGCAAAACCAACGGTAATCTTCATAACATAAAAATCAATAGCAACCGGTTGTATATTCAACACTTGATACTTCTGTACCAAGAAAGCCGTCCCCCTACCGAAAGCCTGAGAAGATAACATAGCATCGCCCAAAAGCCCTCCAACAATTGCACCTGTGGCCATAAATAAAAAGAAAACAAACCAGCTCTTAGAGCGAAACATAATTATTCATCTCCCTGCCTTTTTCCTTCTTTTTGTTCATCTTTAACCATATCGCTCTGTGTAACAGTATCTGCATCAACGTCACCATAATAAGCACCTGTAATTACATATTGTTCACCTTTACGCGCCGCGTCACGTCTGAAATCGCTTGAATACTTCCAGCCAATCAATAACCACAATACTCCACTTCCTATAATAGTCCATGTTTTGTCCAAACCGGTTGAGCCAGCAAAACCACTACCAAAAGCCAACCCAGCCACTAGAGCTAATACCGGAACGCCATAAATAGTCATTTTGGCTTTTTTGGTGCTTAATGTTTGCACTTCCACTCTTACTTGTGTGCCAATTTTTTCCTCACAAGCATTCCAACAATCTAAAAACTTAGGAAGATTTTGTTTGGTGCTTTTACTTTTATCTATTTTAACTCTTGCCCTTTGACCTGTACGTTCCATAACATAACCTATAATTTCTGCCTCTGCCACAAAGTCCACTCCTTATGCAAAAAAAATTAATAAAAAAATACATACCAATAACCAAACCCAAAAATTACCCCATAAATAGCAATAAACACAAGAACCCCCTGCCATGTTTTTGGGTACCCAAAGTTTATGTATTCTCCGAAAATTCCACGTCTGTTAAAAAAAGTGTAATTTCCTCTTCTTTTAAACCAATTAGCCTTATTTTCACTTCCAATAAGCTTAGCCACCAAAAAAATATAAAAAAATGCTCCAATGAAAACTTGAAAGACTCTCTTACCTATTTCATCATTTGTTGCTGGATCCATATATAAACCTCACCCTCTAGTTATTAAAATCTAAAAATTTATCAGGTATTTGTTTCTTTAGCTCCCGTATAAAACGATCGCTGCCTTTAAATAATACAGCAGATAGTTTTTTCCCCTCACGAAATACTAATAATCTTTGAGGAGTAGGATCCAAGGAAGAATACCGATGTATATAGTGCCCTATTTTCGTCTTTTTGAAAAAACTTTTCACATATTTATTAGTAAAACTTTCTGTTAATTCTAAATCTACGGCATAACTACGTTTTATTCCTAAACCATGGCTAATTATCACCAACTGCTTATCAGTTAAGATATAGGTATATTTAAAAAGGCAACGCCAAATCCACAAACCCAAAAACAAAAAACTGTAACCCCATCCCAATATGCTAAACCTGCCCAACACAACTGTATGATAGCCTTCATAACTAAAAGACGCCGCTATCAACAACAGTGCTCCATACATATACATTTTTCTTTCGCCTGTAACTACAGATTCTTCTCTATACAACTCCAAAAATATCCCTCCAAAACTTTCTTTCGATAATAACTAGGCTCAATAGACTATCCTATATTATAACAAAATTTCGCACATTTTCATACTAATATGTAGACAAATTCACAAGAAAGTAAAAAACGGCAGCTACGCACCAAACGTGCATAACTACCGTTGATTATCAGTTCTAATGTCTTTACTTAGCTACAGGTCCAATCATAGCAAGCATAGTACCTGCTGCAACCGCTGTTCCAATGACACCTGCAACATTTGGTCCCATGGCATGCATTAACAAAAAGTTGCTTGGGTTAGCTTTTTGTCCAACAATTTGTGATACACGGGCGGCCATAGGAACTGCTGAAACTCCGGCAGACCCAATTAAAGGATTCGTTTGTCCACCATCAATAACGTTCATTAATTTACCAAATAAAACCCCCATAGCAGTACCAGCTGCAAAGGCAACTAGTCCTAGAGAAATAATCAAAATTGTTTGGTAAGTCAAGAAATTTTCTGCCTTCATTGTAAGTCCTGTACCTGTTGCTAACAAGATAGTAACAATGTTCATCAAAGCATTTTGCGCCGTATCAGACAAACGCCCTAAACATCCTGCCTCTGTAAATAGGTTACCCAACATCAACATACCAATTAAGGCACAAACGGGGGGTAATAGTAAAGAAATAAAAATAGTAGTAACAACCGGAAATACCATTTTTTCAAAATGAGAAACTGTCCTCAATTGCGCCATCTTAATTTCACGTTCTTTTTTAGTAGTTAAAAGCTTCATAATAGGCGGCTGAATCAAGGGCACTAAAGACATGTAAGAATAAGCAGCTACGGCAATAGCTCCCAATAACTGCGGAGCCATCTTTGCCGCTAGGTAAATCGCGGTAGGACCATCAGCACCGCCAATAATACCAATAGCTGCGGCTTCTTGTACTGAGAATCCCAAGAATAATGCCCCAATCAATGCAACAAATACCCCGGCCTGTGCAGCCGCCCCTAAGAGCAACATCTTAGGATTAGCAAGCAGTGGTCCAAAGTCAGTCATAGCGCCAACTCCCAAGAAAATCAATGGAGGGAAAATTTCATTGTTAATACCAAAAAGAATTATTTGCATAATACCGGGATCCGTTTCAAACCCAGTCTTTGGCACATTAGCCAAAATACAACCGAAAGCTATTGGAGCCAATAGCAAAGGTTCAAACCCTTTACCAACGGCAAGATAAAGTAAAAGTATACCCACAAGCATCATAATGCCATTACCTATAGTGAAAGCAGCAAAACCGCTGTCATTCCAGACTGACATTAAAGCTACCAAAAATGCATCCATTTATTCACTCTCTTTTCTTAATTTAGATTTTACTGCCTATCCATAATCATACTATCAAAAAACTTAATTATTTTCATAATTATACCCAAAGTAATCAACACACCAAAAACAATGGTCATGTTAATAATTGCAATTAACCACGGATTACTTGTTGTACCTTCCATATTTTACAACTCCTTCCATTTTATTAACTATATAAATTATTTTCCAGGAAAAAATGGCCAAACAATAGGAATTATTATTATAGATACCACGAAAGAAACTATAACCAATCCTGTGCCTGCTTTTACATAATCCATAAATTTATATCCACCTGGCCCAAGCACCAAAGTATTCGGAGGCGTGCCTACAGGAGAGGCAAAGGCACAAGATGCGGCGACGGCAATGGCCATCAAAACAGCTTTGGGAGAAGCACCAAGTTGTTTAGCAATTGCTATGCCAATAGGACACAATAGTGCGGCGGATGCTGTATTAGACATGAATTGAGTTAGTCCACAAGAAAGTATAAACAAAATGCCCGTTACCACTAGTGGCGATGGCGAACCCCCCATTAAACCTACCGTCCAACCTGCAATCAATTTTCCGGCACCGGTTTTATCCATAGCGGCGGAAACAGGCATCATCCCAGCAAATAAGAAGATTGTAACCCAGTCAATAGAAGCATAAGCTTGTTTTTCCGTTAAGCAGCCCGACAATACAGAAACCATAGCACCTATAATAGCCGCCATTTCCAAAGTAACAATCCCCTTAAGTCCTATTTCATCCCCAATAGCCATAACAAGGACAACCGCCAATAAAATAGCACCTGAAATCCATTGTTTTTTGACACTTGTGTCTCCTGCTACAACTTCTTGCTCAATCTCCTGATCAGAATCAAGCTCTGCATTCGGCAACAAATGTTTGCCAATAAACATCATGTAAAGAATACCTGCAATGGTCAAGGGAATGCCAATCCAAGCATATTCAAAAAAGCCAAAAGTTTCGTTAAATCCAGAAGCTTGTAAAGCACCATTAGCAATTATATTGGGTGGTGTACCAACCATAGTCATAATACCACCAAGTCCACAAGCAAAGGCCAATGGCATCAACTGACGTGAAGCCGGAATTTTGGCTGCGGCGCAAATCCCTAATACAACAGGAAGTAAGCAAGCTGCCGTACCTGTGTTAGATAACACGGAAGACAGCAAAGCACCAACTAGCATAATTCCAAACATCAAGCTGTTTTCACTAGTTCCGGAAAGTTTAACAACAATATTACCAATTTTTTGGGCAAGTCCCGTGTAAAACATGGCAGCCCCAACAATAAACATACCTGCAAATAAAACAACTGTTGAATTCGACAACCCGGAGAAAACTGCCTTTGCCGGAATAAATCCTAAAATACCACAGGCAATTGCACCACCCATGGCGGTAATTGCTAAAGGAATTAGTTCAGTAACAAACAATAACGCGATAATACCTAATAAAATCAAACATTTAACTGCTGGTGACATATAATGCTCCTCCTCTTAATAAAAACTGTATATAAACCTGTTTTTACAACTTGCTAATTACTTAGCCCATCTGTTATTTGAAATGCCCCCGAAAAAACAATCATGCCCAAGTTAAGCACGTCTCTGTGGCTTAGCTTGGGCTATTAATAACAAAATATTTTCTTTTTTTAAGAGTAGGATACCCAACTAAGTATGTTTTTTTCGTAAAATATTCCTAACCACGCTCCTCTTGTCTTTAATATTAACATATATTGCCAGCTTATATGTGTCTAAATTGTGAACTTTTTTCAAAAAGTTCACAATTTAGACCTATAAACATTTTAAATGCACTAAGGGACGACAGGCATTTTAACCCGTCGTCCCTTAGTTACGTTATTAAATTTTAGTCACGTTAAACCGTGTGTTTAACAAAAACTTACTTAATTGGAGCAGGTCCAATCATAGCAAGCATAGTACCTGCTGCAACCGCCGTACCAATTACTCCTGCAACGTTTGGTCCCATAGCATGCATCAATAAGAAGTTACCTGGGTTAGCTTTCTGCCCAACAATCTGGGAAACACGAGCAGCCATAGGAACTGCTGATACACCGGCAGAACCAATTAAAGGGTTAGTCTTTCCGCCATCCATTATTTTCATTATTTGACCGAATATTACTCCACCTGCAGTACCACCGGCAAAGGCTATAAGGCCTAAACAAATAATTAATATGGTCTGATAATTTAAGAAACTTTCAGCTTTCATTGTAAGTCCTGTGCCTGTTGCCAACATAATGGTAACAATATTCATTAAGGAGTTTTGCGCTGTGTCGGACAAACGATCCAAGCAACCTGCTTCTCTAAACAGATTTCCCAGCATCAGCATACCAATCAAAGAACAAACTGGTGGTAATAGCAAAGAAATAAAGATAGTTGTTACTACCGGGAAAACCATTCTTTCGAAATGGCTTACAGGGCGTAACTGTTGCATAACTATTCTGCGATCCGCTACGGAAGTAAATAACTTCATAATAGGCGGTTGGATAAGAGGAACTAGGGACATGTAAGAATAAGCAGCTACGGCAATAGCGCCCAACAAATGCGGAGCCATCTTCATGGTCAAATAAATAGCTGTTGGTCCATCAGCACCACCGATAATACCAATGGAAGCCGCTTCACGCATATCAAAACCTAAAAACAACGCACCAATCAAAGATATGAAAACACCTGCTTGTGCCGCTGCTCCCAAGAGCAAAGTTTTTGGATTAGCAATAAGTGGTCCGAAATCTGTCATAGCACCGACTCCCAAGAAAATCAATGGAGGGAAAACTTCATTATTAATCCCATAAAGAATTACTTGCATAATACCGGGGTCAGTCTCAAATCCCGTTTTTGGTACATTAGCCAAGATACAACCAAAGGCGATAGGTGTCAACAGCAAAGGCTCAAAGCCTTTAGCCAAGGCCAAATAAAGTAAAACAATACCGACAAACATCATGATAGCATTGCCAACTGTGAACGCGTTAAAACCACTGTCGGTCCATACTGACATGATAGCTACAAAAAATGCATCCATTAATTTCACACTCTTTTCTTAATTTGTGTCTTATTTAGTTCCCATAATTCTATGATCCAACATCTGAATAAGTTTCATAATCCATCCTAAAACGATTAATACACCAAAAACAATTGTCATGTTAATAATCGCTATTAACCATGGATTACTTGTCTGGCCTTCCATGTATTACACTTCCTTTTTATAAATTGCTCTCACTTAAAATTAACTCCCCAGAGTAATCAAATTGCTACGAGGAAGTGAAACCAGCTATGAGCTAATTTCACTTTACGTAGCACAATCGCCAACGCCGTTTTTGATGCTACTTAATTATTTGCCAGGGAAAAACGGCCAAACCATAGGAATAACAATTATTGATACTATAAAAGATACCACGCACAAGCCTGTTCCTGCTTTGACATAGTCCATAAATTTATAACCGCCAGGCCCAAGTACCAAAGTATTAGGAGGCGTGCCTACAGGGGAAGCGAATGCACAAGATGCGGCAACTGCGATAGCCATTAAAACAGCTTTAGGAGATGCACCTAATTGTTTGGAAATAGCAACACCGATAGGGCACAAGAGCGCAGCAGCTGCAGTATTAGACATGAATTGTGTCAATCCACAAGAAATGATAAATAAAACCGAGGTAACAATCATAGGAGATGGACTACCTCCCATGATGCTTACAGCCCAAGTTGCAATCAGTTTACCAGCGCCGGTCTTATCCATTGCGGTAGATATAGGCATCATACCTGCAAACAGGAAGATGGTAACCCAGTCAATAGAAGAGTAAGCCTGCTTTTCTGTTAAGCAGCCTGTAAGAACTGAAACCATAGCACCTACAATAGCGGCCATTTCTAATGTTACAATTCCTTTAAGACCTATTTCATCGCCGACTGCCATAACAATAATAACAATAATCAAAATTATTCCAGAAATCCATTGTTTTTTGCTACCTTTTTCCTCTGCTTCAATCTCCTGTTCAATTTCTTGATCAGCATCAAGAGCAGCCTTTGGTAGTAAATGTTTACCAATGAACATCATGTAAAGAATACCTGCAATAGTCAAGGGAATACCAATCCAAGCATATTCAAAGAAACCGAAAGTATCTTTGATACCAGCAGCTTGTAAAGCACCGTTAGCTATAATATTTGGAGGTGTACCAACCATGGTAATAACGCCACCAAGTCCAGCCGCAAAAGCCAAAGGCATCAACTGCCTAGAAGCTGGAATCTTAGCAGCAGAACAAATACCTAATACTACCGGAAGTAAACAAGCAGTCGTACCTGTATTAGACAATACAGATGATAATGCTGCAGTAACAACCATGATACCAAACATCAAACTGTTTTCACCGGTACCGGAAACTTTAACAACACCATTGCCGATTTTTTGGGCAAGGCCTGTATAAAACATTGCGGCACCTACAACAAACATACCTGCAAATAATACTACTGTAGAGTTTGCCAAACCTGAGAAAACTTGGTTAGCTGGAATAAATCCCAAGATACCGCAGGCAATTGCTCCACTCATGGCTGTAATAGCTAAAGGAATAAGTTCTGTAACAAATAATAATGCGACAACCACCAACAAAATTAAACATCTTACAGCTTGTGACATAAAATGTCCTCCTCTTTTGAAACTTGTTTTACAAGTTTTTTTACAAATCAAACAAAGGGACCTGTTTGGCAGTTATTCGTACGCATAACTGTTTACAGTCTGAGTAAACCCTTGCTTAACCTTGAGGATTGCTGCTAGGAATTATCATCCCTCAAAAACATAGGAGGCACGGCCGCGAACCGTTTTGATAACTCCATAAGCTTTATATCCTCAACTATAAAGATCAGTAATATGAAAACTAACAACTATTGTCAAACTAACCCAAGGCATTATTATGGATGCATGTCGTTGCTTTAATGTCCGCCTGGAATAGTAGTGACTGTACTACTAGGCTACCGGCCCAGTCGCAAGCCTTTGTTTTCTTTACGGTATCAATAATGAAGTTTTCTGCTAGTGATCTTTATAGATGCAAATATAAGGCAGTCTTTCCTCTTATAAAATTACTTTTTACAGTATTGGTCTAGTCAATTATCTCATTTAAAAAAAGCCTAGCAAGCAAAAATGTAAATTTCATATATTTGCCTTAAATATTTTACAAATATGCCATATATTTTTTATTTGTGTAATTAAAGTTACATAAATAAGCGTTTTTTATGTGTCTTTTTTTTGTCCGTTTTGTGTTTTATCTGAAAACTTTAAAAATTTACAGCATACATTATTTAATTTTATTGTTTGTTTTTATATGACCTTTTTATCGTACATCTAAAAACAAACAATAAAAGACGCGGCTATTTTAGCCGCGTCTTTTATATACGAAAATATAATATTTAATATATGCTACAGCAAAGCACTAAAAACAAAAGATTTACTTTTATTTACCCGGAAAAAAAGGCCATACTATAGGAATTACAATCAGTGATACTATGAAAGAAACTATAACTAAACCAGTTCCTGCTTTGACATAATCCATAAACTTATAGCCACCAGGTCCAAGTACCAAGGTATTAGGAGGCGTTCCTACAGGAGATGCGAATGCACAAGATGCAGCAACAGCGATAGCCATCAGAACTGCTTTAGGTGATGCTCCTAATTGCTTAGAAATTGCAACACCAATAGGACATAATAATGCCGCAGAAGCAGTATTTGACATAAATTGAGTCAAGGTACATGAAAGTATAAATAAGATTGCAGTAACAACCATTGGTGAAGGAGAGCCTCCCATAATACCAACAGTCCATTCAGCAATTAATTTTCCGGCTCCGGTTTTATCCATGGCAGAAGAAACAGGCATCATGCCTGCAAACAAGAAAATAGTAACCCAGTCAATTGAAGCATAGGCTTGCTTTTCTGTTAAACAACCTGACAATACAGAAACCATGGCACCTACAATGGCAGCCATTTCTAACGTTACGATTCCCTTAAGGCCAATACTATCACCAACGGCCATAACTAGTACAACACAAATCAAGATAACAGCAGAAATAATTTGTTTAGTAGCGCTTGTGTCCCCAGCTTCAACCTCTTGTTCAATTTCTTGGTCAGCATCAAGTACAGTCGTTGGCAGTAAATGTTTACCAACAAACATCATATAAAGCATCCCCGCCAAGGTTACCGGAATACCAACCCAGGCATATTCAAAGAAGCCAAAAGTATCTTTGATACCAGCGGCTTGTAAAGCACCATTAGCAATAATATTTGGTGGAGTACCAACCATGGTAATAATACCACCAAGCCCACAAGCGAAAGCCAATGGCATTAGTTGACGAGAAGCTGGAATTTTGGCAGCCGCACATATACCTAAAACAACAGGAAGTAGGCAAGCCGCGGTACCGGTATTAGACAATACGGCAGAAAGTGCTGCACCAACAAGCATGATTCCAAACATCAAACTATTTTCACCGGTACCGGAAAGTTTAACAACACCAGCGCCAATTTTTTGGGCAAGTCCAGTATAAAACATGGCTGCACCAACGACAAACATACCAGCAAACAATACAACTGTAGAATTAGACAATCCTGAAAAAACAGCTTTTGCGGGAATAAATCCCAAAATACCGCAGGCTACTGCACCAGACATTGCAGTGATGGCCAACGGAATAAGTTCTGTAACAAATAATAGTGCGATTACTACAAGTAAAATCAGACATTTAACTGCTTGTGTCATGAGTATAAATCCTCCTCTTAATTACGGGCTCAGCCGTTAATACGAAAAATGGGCAAAAAAAATAAAAGAGCGTCGACAACTTATGTCGACGCTCTGTCGTCATAAAAAATTGGTTTTTCTAGGTAAAAATATTATTTACCTGGGAAAAACGGCCAAACAATAGGAATAATAATTAAAGATACTATAAAGGATACTACGCATAAGCCAGTTCCAGCTTTTACATAATCCATAAATTTATATCCGCCAGGCCCAAGTACCAAAGTATTCGGAGGCGTACCTACAGGAGATGCGAATGCACAAGATGCGGCAACAGCAATAGCCATCAAAACTGCCTTTGGAGAAGCACCAAGTTGTTTAGCAATTGCAACGCCAATAGGGCACAATAGTGCAGCAGATGCAGTGTTAGACATAAATTGAGTTAAACCGCAGGAAAGAATAAATAAGATTGCCGTTACAACCATTGGAGACGGCGAACCACCCATTAGTCCTACAGTCCAGCCTGCAATCAACTTGCCTGCGCCGGTTTTATCCATAGCAGTAGATACAGGCATCATACCTGCAAACAAGAAAATTGTAACCCAATCGATTGAAGCATAAGCTTGTTTTTCTGTTAAACAACCGGAAAGTACACAAACCATGGCGCCTACAATAGCAGACATTTCCAAAGTTACAATACCCTTAAGTCCTATTTCATCGCCAACAGCCATAACAATTACAACTGCCAACAAAATGGCACCGGAAATCCATTGTTTTTTTACACTAGCTTCATTAGCTTCAACTTCTTGCTCAATTTCTTGCTCAGCATCAAGTTCAACCTTAGGTAATAGATGTTTACCAACAAACATCATATAAAGAATACCAGCAATTGTCAAAGGAATACCAATCCAAGCATATTCAAAGAAACCAAAAGTGTCTTTGATACCAGCGGCTTGTAAAGCACCGTTAGCAATAATATTTGGAGGTGTACCAACCATGGTAATAACACCACCAAGTCCGCAAGCAAAAGCCAAAGGCATTAACTGGCGGGAAGCAGGGATTTTAGCTGCAGCACAGATACCTAATACAACCGGAAGTAAGCAAGCAGCCGTACCTGTATTAGATAATACAGAAGATAGCGCCGCGCCAACAAGCATAATACCAAACATCAGGCTGTTTTCGCCTGTACCGGAAAGTTTAACAACGGTATTACCAACTTTTTGAGCAAGACCGGTGTAGAACATAGCAGCACCAACAACAAACATACCTGCAAATAAAACTACTGTAGAATTAGACAAACCTGCAAAAACAGCTTTCGCTGGAATGAATCCAAGGATACCGCAGGCAATTGCTCCACCCATGGCGGTAATAGCTAAAGGAATAAGTTCGGTAACAAATAATAAGGCAACAACAACTAATAATATTAAACATCTAACGGCTTGTGACATATAATCTTCCTCCTTTTTTGTAAACCACTTACAAAAATATAAGGCTAGATTAACCAGAGGATCTTGCAGCAACGGTATAGTGCAGATAAACAACGTATTCTTCTTGTAGGTACAAAACCACTCCAATTAAGGAAACCCCATAATTTGTGAGACTTTTTGGTGAAGTATTTCACCAAAAAGTCGTTCAAGCACAAATCATTCTAGACGCATTATTTAACTGCAGGCCCAATCATAGCAAGCATAGTACCGGCTGCGACAGCCGTACCAATTACACCTGCAACGTTTGGTCCCATAGCATGCATCAACAAGAAGTTACCGGGATTAGCCTTCTGACCAACAATCTGAGATACGCGAGCCGCCATAGGAACTGCGGATACGCCAGCAGAGCCGATCAAAGGATTTGTTTTGCCACCATCAGCCCAACACATCAATTTACCAAATATAACACCCGCTGCTGTACCAGCCGCAAACGCAACTAGACCTAGGCAGATAATTAAAATTGTTTGATAAGTCAAGAAACTTTCAGCTTTCATTGTAAGCCCAGTACCAGTTGCTAACATGATAGTAACAATGTTCATCAAAGCATTCTGCGCTGTATCAGACAAACGATCCAAACAGCCAGCTTCTGTAAACAAGTTACCCAACATTAACATACCAATTAGAGAACATACCGGTGGTAATAATAACGAAATAAAGATAGTAGTTACAACCGGAAATACCATTTTCTCGAAATGAGAAACTGTGCGCAGTTGTTCCATAACAATCTTACGATCAGCCTCAGTAGTAAATAATTTCATGATAGGAGGCTGGATCAACGGTACTAAAGACATATAAGAATAAGCCGCAACAGCTATAGCGCCTAACAGTTGAGGAGCCATCTTTGCAGCCAAATAAATAGCAGTAGGACCATCAGCACCGCCGATGATACCAATAGCTGCTGATTCTTGCACAGTAAAGCCCAAGAATAAAGCGCCAATTAAAGAAACGAATACTCCTGCTTGTGCTGCCGCACCTAAAAGCAATGTCTTAGGATTAGCGATTAGCGGTCCAAAGTCAGTCATAGCACCAACGCCCATGAAAATCAATGGAGGGAAAACTTCATTATTGATACCGTAAAGAATTACTTGCATAATCCCAGGGTCAGTGTCAAACCCAGTTTTGGGAACATTGGCCAAAATACAGCCAAAAGCGATTGGAGCCAATAGCAAAGGTTCAAACCCTTTACCAATAGCAAGGTAAAGCAAAATAATGCCAACAAGCATCATAATACCATTACCCATAGTGAAAGCAGCAAAGCCACTATCGTTCCAAACGGACAGTAAAGCAACGACAAATGCATCCATTTAATAGCCTCCTAAATTTTCAATATGGAGAGAGCTTCGCAAGCAAAGCTCTCATAATATTTCTTACATGTAATGAAATACAAGCACAGCGTCACCGGTAGTAACGCTATGTGTAAAAAATTACATTATGATCATTACGTCGCCGGTAGCAACGTTTTGACCAGCAGTTATACGAACATCAGTAACAGTGCCATCTTCAGGAGCCATAATTTCATTTTGCATTTTCATAGCTTCCAAAATCATTAAAACGTCACCGGATTTAACAGCATCTCCAGCTTTGCAATTAACGGACATAACTTTACCTGGCATTGGAGCGGAAATCGTTTTTGCACCGGCAGCAACAGGAGCGGCAGCAGGAGCAGCGGCTTTAGGAGCAGCAACAGGAGCAGCAGCAACAGGAGCAGCTTTAGGAGCAGCCTTAGGAGCAGCACTTACAGCGCCACCAACTTCTTCAACTTCTACTTCATAAGCAGAACCATTAACAGTAATGTTAAACTTTTTCATGGATAAAAATCCCCCTTAATTCTTGTTTTTTTTTAGAAACATTCCTTACGTACGCTCATAACTTCTTCACGAGCATTAACTGTCCACCCATTAGAAGGGATACGACGGATACAAGCAACTTGATCTGCAGAACAGCCACAAGCTGCAACTGCAGCCGCAATAACTGCAATTATCTCCGCGTTATCTTTCTTCGGAGCAACAGCAGCGGCAGCTACAGGAGCTGCTACTTTAGTTGCAGGTTTTTTTTTAGCCGTGGGGTCACACATTTTAATAACTGACATAATTACACCCAAAATAATCAATACGCCGAAAACGATAGTCATATTAATTATTGCAATTAACCAAGGGTTAGTGGTCATTTAATTCACCTCTTGTTCTAAATTTTAAAACTTTGACATAATGCTTGAATTATAGCGGAATATTGCCATGACGTTTAGCTGGGCGACTTTCGCGTTTGGATTCTAACATTTGCAAAGCATTGATGATGGTAGGACGAGAGTTTTTAGGTTCGATAACGATGTCAACCATACCACGAATTGCTGCTTGGTAAGGAGTTGCAAAGTTTTCAATGTACTCAGCAGTCTTTTCGGCAACATTAGGATCTTTACGGAATATAACGTTAGCAGCGCCAGCAGGCCCCATAACAGCGATTTCAGCAGTCGGCCAAGCAATAACTTGGTCAGCACCCAAATCTTGGGAACACATTGCCAAATAAGAACCGCCGTAAGCTTTACGAGTAACCAAGGTAATCTTAGGAACCGTAGCTTCGGAGTAAGCATAAAGCATCTTGGCGCCGTGACGAATAATACCGCCATATTCTTGGTTAGTGCCAGGTAAGAAACCAGGTACGTCAACAAGATTTAATAGAGGGATATTGAAAGCATCACAGAAACGGATGAAACGAGCAGACTTATCTGAAGCATTGATATCCAAGCAACCAGCCATTACTTTAGGTTGGTTAGCAATAATACCAACAGTAGAACCATCCATACGTGCGAAACAAGTGATGATATTGGTAGCAAAGTATTTTTGAGACTCATAGTACTCGCCATTATCTACAATACTCTTAATAACATCATACATATCATATGCTTGGTTAGAGTTATCAGGAAGTAAAGTATTCAATGCATCATCAGTTCTCATCGGATCGTCACCAGTTTCAACAACAGGAGCAGACTCCATATTGTTAGAAGGTAAGAAGCTCAAGAGATAGCGAATTTGAGTTAAGCAATCTTCGTCGTTTTCAGCAGCGAAGTGAGCAACACCGGATTTGCTATTATGAGTCATAGCACCACCCAATGCCTCTTGCGTAACTTCTTCACCAGTTACAGACTTAACAACAGCTGGCCCGGTAATGAACATTTTAGCAGTATTCTTTACCATGTAGATGAAGTCAGTTATAGCTGGAGAATAAACCGCTCCGCCAGCGGAAGGTCCCATGATTGCGGAAATTTGAGGAACAACACCTGAAGCAATAGTGTTTTCGAAGAAAATTTTACCGTATCCAGCAAGAGCATCAATAGCTTCTTGGATACGAGCACCACCGGAATCGTTCAAGCCAATGCATGGTGCCCCCATTTTCAAGGACAAGCGTTGAACTTTAACAATTTTGCCAGCATGCATTTCGCCAAGAGAACCACCTTCAACAGTGAAGTCTTGTGCGAAAACATAAACTAAACGGCCATCAATAGTACCATAACCGGTTGTTACACCTTCGCCAGGAAGTTGTTTCTTTTCTTGGCCAAAGTTTGTGCAACGATGTTGCACGAAGCGATCCAATTCCACAAAGCTACCTTCATCAAGAAGGCAAGCAATCCTTTCGCGAGCAGTCATTTTTCCGGATTCGTGTTGTTTTTTTACACGAGCCTCGCCGCCTGCAGCCATGATTACTTCTGATTTTTTGAGCATTTTCTCAATTTTTTCTTGAGTAGACAAATTCTTACACCTCCATCATTATTGGGGAGAACTAATTTATTTACACCACGAATGGGTGTAGACATAAGTTAAATCTCGACTGAGACCTTTTCCACGCGTACCGATTATTTCTTAGCTGGTGCGCAGAGTTCTAGCAAGATACCAACAGACTTAGGATGAACAAAAGCAATGTCCATTCCGCCAGCACCACCGCGAGGAACCTTGTCGATCATAATGCCGCCACGAGCTTGTACGTCAGCAATAGCCGCCGTAATGTCGTCAACGCGAACTGCCATATGTTGGATACCTTGGCCGTTCTTTTCAATATACTTGGCAATAGCACTCTCAGGAGATGTAGCAACTAATAACTCCAACAAAGTCTCACCACAAGGAATAAAAACTGTTTTAACATGTTGTTCTTCTACTGTTTCTTCCCCAGTGCAAGAAAGCCCGAGAACTTCAGTATAGAACTGCTTGGATTTGTCCAAGTCTTTGCAGGCAATGCCCACATGATCAACACAAATTACTTTAAACATTTTGAATCTCCTCCTTAATAAAATATATTATTGCATTACTATATATAATGTTTTATTTCAAAACATTATTAACAATATCATCTACTACAGAATAAGGATCTATTTCCCTATTTTGCAACTTAAGAATAGTTTGCGCAAAACCATCTGTAGCAACAATCTTCTCATCAATGTGACGGCTAATGTGGTCATTAACCATGGCAATGACTTCTGACTTAATACGAGCCTGACGGACTTTTTCTAGCTCACCGGTTTCCTCAAGGTATTTTCTATGCTCTGCAATAGAATCAACAACTGCCTCAACACCTTCATCTTTGCTGGCAACAGTACGATTAATCGGTGGCCGCCAAGCAACATCCTCCTGATTAAGCTCAAGCATCATTTCAATCTCAATATTCAACTTTTCAACGCCTTCACGATCAGCCTTATTAATAGTGAACAAATCGCCTATCTCTAATATGCCTGCCTTGATTGCTTGAATATCATCGCCAAGGCCAGGAACTACTACTACCATCGTTGTATCAGCAGTTTTAATAATATCTACTTCTGACTGTCCTACTCCTACAGTTTCAACAATAATAATATCCATGCCATAAGCATCCATCAGTTTTACTGCATCACCCGTCTTCTGAGACAGGCCCCCTAAATTTCCTCTAGTAGCCATACTACGGACGAAGATACCTTCATCGGCAATAAGATCTAGCATCCTTATACGGTCCCCAAGAATGGCGCCGCCGGAATACGGGCTGGTTGGGTCGATAGCAACAATGCCCACAGTTTTATTACGTTTGCGATATTCCTTGGCCAGTTTATCCGTTAAAGTACTTTTACCTGCGCCGGGTGGTCCAGTAATACCAATGACGTAAGCATTGCCGGTATGAGGATAAATTTTTCTCATTATTTCAACGGCATCTTCATGTTCATTTTCTATGGCTGTTATAGCCTTAGATAATGCCAAGCGAGAACCGCCTAAAACTCCTTCAGCTATATCCACTTAGTACACCGCCTTGTAGGTTTTTAATAGATAGTTGCTAACCGGGATTAATCCCGGTTAGCAGTAATTTTTAAAAACTCTTATTTAACGTGTTCGTTAATGTATTTAACAATCTCAGTAGTAGCTGTACCAGGAGTAAATACTGCTTCAATGCCAGCAGCTTTCAGACCAGGAATATCGGATTCAGGGATAACGCCCCCGCCGATTACCATTACATCTGTCATGCCTTTAGCTTTTAACAATTCTACAACCTTAGGGAACAAAGTGTTGTGAGCACCAGAAAGCAAGCTCAAAGCAACAACGTTAACATCTTCTTGAAGTGCAGACTCAGCAATTTGTTCCGGAGTTAAACGAATACCGGTATAAATTACTTCAAATCCAGCATCGCGCAATGCGCGAGCAACTACTTTAGCGCCACGATCATGTCCATCAAGACCTGGTTTTGCTACTAGAATTCTAACTTTTGCCATTTTATCTTTCCTCCTATTATCTCTTTAAATTATAGAGCTACATGAGATTTGAATTCGCCGAATACTTCTCTCAATACGCCACAAATTTCTCCTTCAGTTGCATAAGCTTTTACAGCATCCAAGATCAAAGGAATCAAGTTTGTAGACTCATCTTCACCAGCAGCGATTTTTAGTGCAGCAAGAGTTTCAGCAACTTTTGCATTATCACGTTTAGCTTTTAAAGCTTCAATTTTCTTACGTTGCAATTCGCCAACGGAACCGTCAACACGAAGTAAATTGGTAGGAGCTGCTTCTTCTTGTTGGAATTTGTTTACGCCAACAATGATGCGTCTTCCTTGTTCAACATCCATTTGCCATCTGTAAGCAGAATCTTGAATTTCTTTTTGAATATAGCCTTTGCTAATAGCTTCAGGAGCGCCACCGATTTCATCAATTTTCTTAATGTAATCCCAGCATTCAGCTTCGATTTTGTTAGTCAAAGCTTCTACATAATAGGAACCGCCCAATGGATCAACAGTGTCAGCCAAACCGGATTCGTAAGCAACGATTTGTTGTGTACGCAATGCGATTGTTACAGACTCAGTTGTAGGCAAAGCAAGAGCTTCATCTTTAGAGTTAGTGTGTAAGGATTGAGTGCCACCCATTACAGCAGCAGCAGTTTGCAAAGCAACACGAACGATATTGTTATTCGGTTGTTGAGCAGTCAACATGGAGCCTGCAGTTTGAGTATGTACACGAAGCATCATAGATTTAGCTTTCTTAGCGCCAAATCTTTCTTTCATTACTTTTGCCCATACGCGGCGAGAAGCACGGAACTTAGCAACTTCTTCAAGCACGTTATTGTGAGCATTCCAGAAGAAAGATAAACGACCGGCAAAAGCATCAATATCCATACCAGCTTTAAGAGCAGCTTCTACATATGCGATACCATCAGCAATAGTGAAAGCAATTTCTTGAGCAGCGGTTGAACCAGCCTCACGAATGTGATAACCGGAAATGGAGATTGTATTCCACAATGGAACGTTCTTTGCGCAATATTCGAAAATATTAGTTATTAAACGCATGGATGGCTTTGGAGGGAAAATATATGTTCCGCGAGCGGAATATTCCTTCAAAATATCGTTTTGGATAGTGCCGCGAAGTTTATCAGCGCTAACGCCTTGTTTTTCAGCAACTGCGATATACATGCACAGAAGTACAGAAGCAGGAGCATTGATAGTCATGGAAGTGGAAACTTTAGCCAAATCAATTTGGTCAAAAAGAATTTCCATATCAGCAAGAGAGTCAATAGCAACACCAACTTTACCTACTTCACCTTCAGCCATAGGATCGGTGGAATCATAACCGATTTGGGTTGGAAGGTCAAATGCGCAGGAAAGGCCGCTACCACCATTAGCTAATAAATAACGATAACGTTTGTTAGATTCTTCAGCCGTAGAGAAACCGGCATACATACGCATAGTCCAGAAACGACCACGATACATAGTAGGTTGTACCCCACGAGTATATGGGTATTCGCCTGGGAAACCAAGATCTTTCTCATAATCAAATTCAGGAACGTCAAGCGGGGTGTAGAGTCTATTAGGCTCCAAGTTTGCTCTTTCCGGATTCTTTGCTAATTTTGCGTCAACTGCTGCCATATAGGCGTCAAATCCGGCTTTCAAAGTGTCATTTGCCATTCTAAAATCCTCCTTAAAATGTTTTTGCTACGGTTTTGGACGAACCGTCAGCTAAATGAGAGATTCTTCGTACAAGACGAAGTTTATGAGAAGCACAATGGCTTGCTCGAATGTATTTAACAGGCAACCTCTATCTCTTTGTTGAGGTTGTCTTAAAGCGAATACCGAGACCACCCCGGCATTACGCTGTTAAAACAAAAGGTAAATTATTTAACTTCCATAGTTCCAGTCTTTACGAAACGATCATGGAAAGAAAATGCTTCACTCAAGATGTGAGGAGTTTGGCTATTGCCACATTCCTTACAAGCTCTTTCAAAATAATCTTTCAGCAATGGTTGGTATTTAGGATTAGCAACTTTATCAATGATAACGCGTGCTCTTTCTTTTGGAGATAGGCCACGCAAATCAGCTACTCCAAGTTCGGAGACGATAACGTCAACATCATGCTCAGTATGATCTACATGCGCACAGAATGGAACTACAGAAGAAATAGCACCACCCTTAGCCAAGGAAGTAGTAAAGAATACAGTTAAGTAACCATTACGTGCATAGTCTCCTGAACCGCCAATACCATTCATAAGCTTAGTTCCACAGATATGTGTGGAGTTTACATTTCCATAAATATCTACTTCTATTGCAGTATTCATAGCAATAACACCCAAACGACGAGCTAGTTCAGGGCTATTAGCGATTTCTTGGGGACGAAGGATAAGATGTTTCTTGTATTTTTCAAGATTTGCATAAAATTTCTTTAAGCAATCCGGAGATGGGCTCAATGCTGTACCGGAAGCAATACGAAGTTTCCCGGCATCAATCAAATCAAACATACCATCTTGAACTACTTCAGTAAATACAGTTAAATCTGTAAAATCAGAGTTAACTAAGCCATTAATTACAGCATTAGCCACAGAACCTACTCCAGATTGTAGAGGCAATAAGTTTTTAGGTAAACGACCTGCTGCTACTTCTTGTTTAAAGAACTCAACAAGGTTCTTGCCCATCGCTTCTGCGTCTGCGTCAATCGCACCCAACGCACGAACTTTATCAGTAACGTCACAAGGAACAATAGCTGCTACTTTGCTTAATTCGCAAGGGATATATGGTGTTCCAATAATATCTTCAGGTTTTTCCAAAGGAATCGCTTTGCGATAAGGAGGATCAAGAGGTACATAAGAATCATGCATTCCTTCTAATTCAACCGGTTGAGTAACATTGACTTCAATTATAACTTTCTTAGCACTTTGTACCCAAGAAGAGCTATTACCCATGGAAGTTGTCGGAACTATGCCAATTTTGCCATCTCCCAAATCTTTAATCACGCAAGCTTCAATGATAGCTACATCAACATCGCCACCGCCATACATGAACCCATAACGTGCCATTTGGGCTACATGGCTCAAATGCAAGTCAGTATACGCAATCTTACCAGCATTGATAGCATTACGCATATCTTTGTTAGTTTGATAGGGTAAGCGCCTAGCTATAACACCAGCTTGAGTCAAAACGCTATCAATTTCAGGTCCCACGGAAGCGCCAGTCCAAAGGTTAATTTTTAGAGGTTTTGTCTTTGCTTTCTCCGCTAATGCAAGAGGCACAGCTTTAGGATAACCAGATGGTGTAAATCCGCTTACGCCAATATTCATGCCGTCCTTAATTAGGTCTGCAGCAGCTTCAGCAGTGGTAATTTTTGCTAAAGCAGCTTCACAGTGTACTCTGTCTTTAATTTCAATCATGTTTACCTTCCTCCTTAAAATTGTAAATCTCGGCTGTAAAGCCCGCGGGTCGTCCCGCTAGTAAAATTGCACTCGTTCTTGACCTGCAAGTTCATATCAGTTTCGTTCCAACTAGTCAAAAACAAGATTTTACCCAATAAAAAAAGACACCCAGTAGTTTCGTTACCACAAAACCTTGCTAAGTGCCAGTCTACTTGTGCTTGAGGTGGTCGCCACAAGCTGCAAACTGCCGTTAGAGGCCTTGAATTTTCAGTTAGACCAAAGACCCTCCTGTCCATTCACCCCACGCATGTTTATATTAATACAAAATAAATTGTCTATCAATCATCCGTATAATATAATGTCTACTTCGACATTGCTAAAAAAAATCCTGCCTAACTCTAAGTTTAACACGAAATTTTTACCACTTGAAACTGTTCTTCATCCCCTCAGCAAACATCTTTGTCGCACGAGTATCATATGTTCATTCTATTGATGCTAAAAGTATTTTCATTATCGTTCTGTAAATTAAGTCCGCATCAGAAAATGCCTATGCGAAGGTTAGTTAAATGATAGCAGTAAAAGTGTTAACTTGCAAGCTATTTTGACGTTCTTTACAAAAAAAAACCGCATTGGTTTACAATGCGGTTTTTTTGTAAATAGTCTGTACCCTTTTAGCTATTTTCTATTCTGGGGAGTGTAGTGAGTGTGGAGTAACTCATGTGCTTTTTCACCTAACGGCTCTCCCAAAAATTCTTTATAAATTGTAATTATTTCCGGGTTTTCATGAGACTTGCGAAGAATACTGCTCTCATCACATTCCAATAGAGCCTCTCTACGCTTTTTACGAATATCCCAATTAACAGGTACCGGTTGTCCACCACCACCAATACAACCACCTGGGCAAGCCATAACTTCAATAAAATGATAATCGGCCATACCTGCTCGTACTTTGTCCATCATAGCACGGGCTGCCTTTAATGTATGTACAACTGCAATTTTAACCTTTAAATCCCCTACAGGAATCGTAGCCTCTCTTACAGACTCTAATCCGCGTACTTCCTCAAATTCTATTTTGGGTAACTGTTTTTTCGTAACAACTTCTACAACAGTACGTAATGCAGCTTCCATAACACCACCTGTCGTGCCAAATATAACAGCTGCACCGGTTCCCTCACCCAAAGGAGAATCGTATTGTTCTTCCTCTAATTTCTCAAAATCAATGCCAGCTTCCCTTATCATCCGGCCCAGTTCGCGAGTCGTAATAACAATATCCACATCTTGGAACCCTGAGTCACACAATTCCGGCCTAACCGCCTCCGCTTTTTTTGCCGTACAGGGCATAACGGATACCGAAACAATATCTTTAGGCGCTATACCAGCCTTTTGAGCGTAATAAGTTTTTACTACCGCACCAAACATAGCCTGAGGAGATTTTGCCGTGGACAAATGAGGTAATAAGTCCGGATATCTTTGCTCCAACATGTTTACCCACCCGGGACTACAGGAGGTAATCATGGGCAAAACGCCATTATTAGTCAAACGTTTTATGAATTCATGACCTTCTTCCATAATGGTCAAATCAGCTGAAAAATCAGTATCAAAAACTTTTGCAAATCCTAATTGACGCAGGGCGGCAACCATTTTACCCGTAACCACTGAACCTGGCGGCAACCCCAATTCTTCACCCAAAGCAACACGCACTGATGGTGCTGTTTGAACCACTACGTGTTTTGTACTGTCGGAAAGAGCGGCCCAAACTTTTGCCGTATCATCTTTTTCTACAATAGCCCCTGTAGGGCATACATTCGCACACTGTCCACAATATGAGCAAGATATTTTTTCCAATCCCTGTTCAAAGGCCGTAGAAACCATAGTATGAAAACCACGCCCGGCAAAACTATAAACATCCATACCCTGCACATCTGAGCAGACACTTATACAACGTCCACACAAAATGCATTTCTCTTGATCTCTTACTAATGAAGGGTTAGTGTCATCTATAGTATGAGCCTTCATTTCCCCTCCGATAAATCTGATCTTACGCACACCTAAATCTGCTGCAATTTTTTGCAGCTCACAATCCATGCTCTTTTGACACGATAAACAATCCTTAGGATGGTTTGCCAGTAATAACTCTACTACCAATTTTCTAGCAGCTCGTACTCTTGTAGTATTAGTTTTGATCACCAATCCCTCGGATACGGGATAAACACAAGAAGCTACTAATGTTCTAGCCCCGGAAGCTTCTACCAAGCACAAACGGCAGGCCCCTTCCGCATGCAAATCAGGATGATAACACAATGTTGGTATATATATGCCGGCCTGTCTGGCCGCAGTCAAAACAGATGAGTTTTTATCGGTTGTAACACTGATGCCATTAATCGTTAAAGTAACTTTATCCATTTTTCTGCCACCTTATCCTTTCGCAATAGCCTTAAACGGACACGCCGTCATACAGGCTCCACATTTAATGCAAACTACCTGATCAATAACATATTTACTTTTGGGTTTTCCGGCTATTGCCTGTACCGGACAGGCCTTAGCACAAATACCACAACCCCTACACGCATCAGTAATTGTATATCCTGCTAACTTTCCACAAGCATGAGCCGGGCACCGTTTTTCATATATATGCGCTTCATACTCATGACGGAAATATTTTAAGGTGCTCAATACAGGATTAGGTGCTGTTTGGCCTAAACCACATAATGCGCTATCTTTAATTTTTCCTGCCATATCTTCCAAAAGTTCAATATCTCCGTCGCGGCCGCATCCTTCTGTAATTCGAGTTAAAATCTCTAACATACGCTTCGTACCTTCACGACATGGGGTACATTTTCCACAGGATTCAGATTGGGTAAAATTCAGAAAAAATCTTGCCACATCTACCATGCAAGTATCTTCATCCATAACTACTAGACCACCGGATCCCATCATGGCTCCCGCAGAAATCAAAGAATCATAATCAACGGGCAAATCAAGCATAGATTCCGGCAAACACCCTCCGGAAGGCCCTCCTATTTGTACGGCTTTAAACTTCTTGCCATTAGTTATACCGCCGCCAATATCATAAATTATCTCACGCATAGTAATCCCCATGGGCACTTCGGCTAAACCTGTATTATTAATTTTACCTGTCAAAGCAAAAACCTTTGTGCCCTTGGACTTTTCAGTACCACATGTGCAATACCAATCAGCTCCCTTTTGCAAAATTAAAGGAACATTGGCAAATGTTTCAACATTATTAATATTTGTTGGTTTACCCCACAAACCAGCTACCGCTGGAAAAGGAGGCCTAGTTCTAGGCATCCCTCGTCTACCTTCTATAGATGCCATAAGTGCCGTCTCTTCGCCGCAAACGAAGGCACCGGCGCCTTCTTTTATATGCAAAGTAAAATTAAATTTTGTTCCAAAAATATTGTTGCCCAGAAAACCCATTTTCTCTGCTTGAGCAATAGCTACGCGCAAGCGCTTAATAGCCAATGGATACTCAGCACGAACGTAAATGTATCCTTCATCAGAACCTATAGCATAAGCCGCAATTGCCATACCCTCAAGGACCTTGTGTGGATCTCCCTCCAAAACACTACGATCCATGAACGCTCCCGGATCTCCCTCGTCAGCATTACATATTATATACTTTTTGGTATTTACCGAAGCTTTGGCAAAGCTCCATTTTAATCCAGTGGGAAAACCGGCACCACCACGCCCCCGCAGCCCTGATTTTTTTACTTCTTCAATAACTTCTTCAGTAGTCATGGTCGTTAAAGCTTTAGCCAGTCCCTCATACCCTCCCAGGGCAATATATTCTTCAATGGCCTCCGGATTAATACGACCGCAATTAGCTAGAACCCTGCGTTCTTGTTTTTTGTAAAATGCTATATCTTTGTAACTAGGGATGGCTTCCAAGCTCAATGGTTCATGATACAAAAGCCTTTCCACAATCCGACCTTTGTATAAGTGACTCTCCACAATCTCAGCAACATCTTCCGGAGTAACCTGACAATAAAAAGTTCCTTCCGGATAAATAATAACTAAAGGTCCATGCTCACAGAAGCCATGGCAGCCAGTCTCTACTACCATGACTTCTTCACTTAAACCTTTTTTGTCTATTTCTGTTTTAAAGCTTTCTATAACATTTCCCGAACCGGCAGATTTACACCCTGTGCCACCACAAACTAAAACATGCGCTCTGATATGTTGCATTTTTTTACCCCCAGTAAAAAATTTTGTTAAACCAACAGAGTATTATATTTTCTCGTCATCCATTTTTCCTACTACCAAGTCTTCTATGATACGACCATTAATAACATGGTCGGCAATTATTCTCTTTACATCAACCGGTTTGACATTGCCATAAGTTATGCGTGGCTCACCAGGGCGAACAACATCTACTAAGACCTCTTTTTCACACATGCCGATACAGCCTGTTTGCTGAACTTGCACATTTTTTAGTTTGCGTACTGCCAACTCATCTAAAACAGCGGCCATAATCTCACGTGCTCCCGCCGCAATACCACAAGTTCCCATTCCTATGATAATTTTTGTTCCATCATTTTCTCTAACTCTGATATCAGACTGCAATTTTTCACGCAAAGCCTTTAAATCCTCCAATGATTTCATTTCAACCCGCCTGCCTCTCTGACTTTATCTATTTCCTGTTTTAAATATGCATCTAACCATGAATATATTTCCGGATAGCTAAAATCTATATGTTCTCCTAAACGTTTTTTCACTGACTGAGAATCAAAAATAAATTCTGCCTGTCTCACTCTATAATGCATAACGAAATGCAACCCTGGGTTACCTACTAAAAAGACCTTCACTGTATTGACAATATCACCTAAGGGCGGACGGTCCAAATGATTTATAAGATAACTTGCCTTCAGGAAAGTTCCTTCACCTGGTTTCGACTTAATTATAAGACGTCCCCCACTTTGGGTTGTAGTCATATCAACAAAGGGAATACCCAACCCTACATTACGTGTTAATCTGGTGGTAACAAAAGGGTCACGAATTTTTTTAAGCATATCCTCATTCATTCCGCGACCATTATCAGTAATACTGAAAGTAAAAAAACCATCCTCGTCCTCATTAACTTCCAGCCATATCCAATTTGCTCCTGCTTCAATAGAGTTTTGCATTAGATCTAATATATGGAGAGATATTTCTTTCATATTAGTTGTACTTTGCCAAAATCAAAGAAATCTTTTCCGGAGTCAAACGGCCATGAGTATCTTCGTTAATTTGCATAACCGGAGCCAATCCACAAGCGCCAATACACGCTACTGTTTCTACGGTAAAGCGCAAATCTTCAGTGGTATGGCCTGCCTTAACACCCAATTCCTTTTCAACTTCTTCCAAAATCAATTTTCCGCCCCGTACATGACACGCCGTTCCCTGACAAACTCTTATAATATTGCGGCCACGTGGATTTAAATGGAATTGAGAGTAAAACGTTACTACTCCATAGACAGCACTAATAGGTGTTTTGGTTTCTTGAGCCACGTACTCCAAAGCTTCTTTAGGCAAATAATTATACAAATGCTGAACCTCTTGTAAAACAGGAATAAGAAACCCCTTAGTTCCTTCATATTTAACAAGTATTTCATCAATTTTCGCCTTTTCTTTATTCTCACCGCCACAGCAACATTTGTTTTCCATGTTCATTTCCCTCTTCCTTCCTCACTGAAAATTCACAACACTTTATTAATATAGCAAAAACGTACTATAAAAATCAATACTATTTACGTTAAACTTCAAAGTATAGTGTATACTTATTACTTTCAAGCGTAATATATTTAACGATTACAGCCTATAAAATATCCAGGACTAAATTTACGGCCCTTTTCTCCCTTTAAAGCCAATCGTATTTCCTCAACGGAAGGTTCATCAATCTCCAAAAAATTTTTTGGTCCTTGAATAAAATCCGAAATATTATGACCATCGGAATTTGTCATATATGGTAAGGAGCCAATGAGTGGCCTAAATTTATGTTCCTTAAGTTCCGATATATTTAAGTTAGAAATTTCCACTGCATCTAGGATTAACTCTTCACCAATAAACCCCAGTTGTCCCAAAAGGCTGTAAGAAGGTCTATCTATATGCGCGGCAAAGGTTAATGCTCCTAACTCTCTGCTCTTATTAATTACCTCTGCCGCCGTTAATTGGCATGCGCCTAAAAGCATTTTCTTTTCTTCACAAACAAAGTTGTCATAAGCGTCCACTACGAACTGCCCACCAAACTTATTCACATTGTTAGGTGGCAAACCAGTACGAGCCTCAGTAACAATCTTCTGCCATTTGGCCAATTGCCCCCAGGTATCAAATATGGTCACAATATGAGCTTCTTCTACGCACTCTACTTCCATACCAGGCAATACAGCCACCCCATATTTACGACCAGCTTCAAGGGCCGCTAGCACATTTCCTGATGCATTATGGTCGGTAATTGCTAGCAACTTTATGCCGTTTTGAGCTGCACGCAACACGATATGGTTTGGTGTCATTTCCACTTCTGCACAGGGGGACAAAAGCGTATGCACATGAAAATCGCCTATAAACCTCTTCATTATTGGTTAATAATGCCCAAGGCATAAAGTTTTCCGGTCACTTCATAACTTGACATATTAGTTCTAAAAACTGTAAGTTCATTTTCATCTGCTTTAGTAATTGTATCGGCTTCAATTTTTGTACCGCCTGTAATAATAACTGCCGCTAATCCAAGTAGTGAAGCTACTGCTACAACATTATGGTGCCCCTGCATGGTAACCCAAATCATACCTGGTTTTGCCTGTCCCATAACATTACTAAGCAAGTCAGATGTATAACCTCCCTTAATTTCCATTTCCAAATTGCCTCGGACCGTAACATTTGTTAAGTTCAGTAATTGTGCAATCTCACCAACCTTCATTTTTCTAGTCCTCCTTTGCCTCTTCTTCCGCCCCTGTAAGAGGTATTTGTGTTGACAACTCTATCATTCCCCGAGCAAATTCCTTAACTCGAGCCCTTAAGATAAAGATACAATCAGTTTCGAAAGCCTTCCCTTGAACAATATCTTCAGCCAAACATTGACAATTGGGGGCACCACAAGCCCCGCAATCCAACCCTGGCAAAGTATTTAAAACTTTATCCATCTTCTCTAGCTTTTCCATAGCCACATTAATATCTTCATCCAACTGCATCATAGGACGTGGCTGTAAACTTTTTACATACTCTTCGGAAGTAGGAAATCCGGTGCAAGTCATACACTCTTGCATAGCCTCCAGTCTTTCAACAGGCTCTTGCTTTTTGAGATTTCTAATTCGCAATTTCAAATTTTTTTCTCCAACAAATCTATTTACAGCTACAAAGGGGCCACCAACACAACCACCTCCACAGCTATATAATTCAACGAAATCCACATCATTCATTTTATTCATAGAAATTTCTTCCAGCACAGCGAAAACATCGCTAACACCTTGCACTGAAACAGCATTTTCTATACCTGCAGCGGTAATTTCACCACCATTACTGCCCCAGCCAACACCGTAAGAAGAACCTGTAGTAATATTTTGCGTTAAGTTTTTTTCAGGAATCACATCATGTATAATGCGAATTAATTCTCCATAGATACTTGACTCGCTAATTGATCCTGCTAACTGCGTATGTTTAACGTCCACCGATTGTCTTATATTCGTGCCTTTAGCTGGGCAAGGCGTAATAAACCAAACTCCAACTTGCTTCTCCGATAAATTGTGTTTGGAACACAGCCTTTTTTTTACATAGATAGCTGCCGCTTCACCAGGGGATAATATTGGTATCACCTGTTGTATGAGTTCAGGAAACTTAACCTGAATTAAACGTAATACTGCCGGACACGCTGACGAAATTATCGGTTTTCTACCGCCAACATAACCTTTCACGTATTTTTCTATCTCTTGAGAAATGTAGTCGCCTGCAGCTGACAAGTCAAAAATTTCATCAAATCCTAATAATTTCAACCCTTGCCAAATTACTTCTCGTTTCACACTGGCTGGGAACTGAGCATAAAGTGATGGCGCCGCCAACGCGACGTTATAAGTATAGTTTTGTGTTGCTTCCAGCGTATCAACAGCCGCAGTCATCGCGTGGGTAGGACAACGACGAATACACTCTCCGCAATCTATACAGCGAGTGGCAATAATTTCCGCCTTACCATTGCGTACACGAATGGCTTCAGTCGGACAATATTTTACGCAGGCAACACAACCATTGCATGCTTCTCTTATGACATGAACGGAATGCAAATAACTTTCATACACTCCTAAATCACCCAGCTTTCCCTTAATTAACTACGCTTATGTTCAAACCACATAGTAATTTTAGTTCCTCGATTAATTACCGTATCTATTGCAAATTTATCTGAGCATTTCATCATATTTGGCAAGCCCATACCAGCACCAAAACCCAGCGCACGCACATAATCAGGTGCTGTAGAGAAACCTTCCTGCATAGCCTGCTCAACATCGACAATACCCGGCCCTTTGTCTTTGACTGTGATAACAGTACTGGCTGTATCAATATCAGCTTGTACTATGCCACCACCTGCATGAATAAGTGCATTCATTTCGCCTTCATAGGTTCCTATTGCAACTCTACGAACCACATCTGGTTCTACCCCTAGACGTTGTAAGGCTTTTTTTACACGAGCGGAGGCTTCCCCTGCTCTGTCAAAATCATTGCCTGGTACTTCATATATTAATTTCATCTAATTTGCTCATCCTTTTTTGTTTCCTTGATATGACAAGCAGGCAGCCCTAATTTATACAAGATACCACAGGCTTCAAACATTGTATAATCGGTTAAAAGCACAGGAATATCACATTCCTTAGCTACTTGCAATATTTCTGCTCCAGGTATTTTACCTCGTACAAAAACAATGGCACTCAATTCGCTCACATCCGCCGTCCGTATCACTTGTACATTAGTAAGTCCTGTGAGGAGTAATGTTTTTTTCCTAGTAAAAGCCAGTACGTCGCTCATCAAATCTGCGCCGAAAGCCGATTCTGCTTCTCTATTTAATTTATCTTGACCCTCAATAGTTCGCGCACTAAGAGCTTTTTGTACTTCACTAAGCTTTAGCATGTTATCCCCCCAACTTACTGTATGCCTACATAAAAAATGCATATCATTTCACGATAATTGTACATTTATTCCGCTAGCCTGTAAAGAAAATTTCTATTGCTCTAAAACTCCTTCTAACCGCCCTAAATTCAAAATCAGAGCATTACTCATCCAAAATAACATACCTAATTGAATATTAAACAGGGTATAGTCAGTTAATCCTCCAATAAATATTCCTACTAGGGAGGCAATATACCCGCATGCTATCCCTTTTACCCAAGGAATCTTGGATTCTTTTCTAATGCGCCGTGCTAAACAAAAAAGTTTCCAGACCAAATACAAAAATAAAAACAAACCAAAAACACCTAGTTCAGCTGCAATATTCAGGTATAAATTATGGCAATGATACATAATTACTGTAGGATCCATAAGATAGAAATCGTATTCAGGAAAAGCAAATTGGTAACCATACCAACCTACGCCCCAAGGATGTTCCCGAATCATGGCAAGCGTACCCTCTATATACGCAAACCGTAAAGCTACAGACGTATCTTCAGTAGCAAAAATTGACAGTATCCTGTTCGCCAGCATACTCCACCCCAAATACAACACCATAAGACCACCTCCAATAAACGGAAGAAAAGCTTTATGATAAAAGAAGGCTGCGAAAATGAAAAGTACAAAGAAAAGGGCAATCCAGTTTCCTCTGGAGAAAGTAAAAAGTAAGCATATACAGCTCAAAGTGAAAACCATAAGTAAAAATATTCTTGTTTTTCCTCCTCTAAGAGGAGCAAAAATACCAGCGCAATATGCGACCGTTAAAACCAAAAAGCTTCCTAAAATATTAGGATTGGCTAATGTAGAAAACGCTCTACGCTTTAGCTCCGGAAAAACTTCTTTATCTGACCACTCAGGACTCTGTAACGAAGAGCCATAACAGTACTGCCAAATCCCATATATTGCAACTATTCCGGCGGAAATCATAAATGCTTTCATTAAAAAAAGAGGGCGATGTCCCTTGGCCCCATAACGTAACATTAGCCAAAAACTGCCTGCTTCTTGCCCAACGACCCATGCAAAGTTGAAGGCGGAAGCAAAAACATTGCCTGACCATAGTACGCTTATAGCACTTAAAACAAACAACCCCCATAAGCAATATTTTATTTTTTGAGGAATTACATCCTCTCTTTCCTCACCACGTCTTTTATAACAATCTACCATAGCACAAATAAACGTTACGACAAAAATCCAACTGGCAGCCAAAGAAGAAAGAGGTATAACAAAAACAAGAACTGCCAATAAAAAATAAACAGTTTGCTCTAAGTTTAAATCTTTGAGTTTGTATCCGGCAATATCCATAGATTTACCCTTTCTGATATGTTGCTTTAAACGTTCCAATTAGATATAGTGAGCCACATATGCAAACAATACCCGTATTGCCGGCGGCAGCTAGGGCATCACCATATGCTTTATTTAATTCTTCATACGCTATAGCCTTGTCTCCTACTAATTTTGCTAACTGTACTGCTGATGCTGCTCGCGTTCCTTTATCTGCTAAAACTGTATATACTTTATCACCTGGCTTGAAAAGGATATCGGCCACTTCACTCATGGCTTTATCCCCCATCATACCGAATATAAAATGAATGGTTTTACCCGCATAATATTTATCCAGTGCAGCCCTCAAGGCTTGAGCTCCTGCAGGATTATGAGCTCCGTCTAAAATAATATCCGGATTTGTACCAATACGTTCTAAGCGCCCCGGCCATTTAGTATGAGCCACACCTTCATGCAAAGCCGCTTCAGTAATACGAGCATCATTTTTAGATACAAGTTTTGCCGCCACTACTGCAACGGCGGTGTTAGCAATCTGATGAGCACCGGGCAGCGAAATATCGTAATTCGAGTGATATGCGCCTGAACTTAAAGTGAATGTCTGCCCCTCCATGGTGCTTGTTACTTCTTGCCCAGTAAAATCTTTACCAAAAATATAAAGTGGAGCTTGTTTAAAAACGCTCATGGCTGTAATAGGTCCCAAGGCATCACCTGCAGCCGCAGTTACCACAGGTACTTTTTCCTTAATAATACCCGCTTTTTGCATAGCTATCTCTTCAACTGTTTTTCCACATCTATCCATATGATCTAGACTAACGTTAGTAATTACTGCTACTTCAGGTGTTATTACATTAGTAGAATCCCATAATCCTCCTAGGCCAACCTCAATAACAGCATAGTCTACATGTTCCAAGGCAAAAATCAGAAATCCGGCAGCAGTAAGTACTTCAAACTGAGTAGGCTGAGCTACTCCTCTTTCCATAACAGTTGCAACAGCCCTAGCAACCGCCGTATGAGCCATAGCAAAAGTCTCATTGTTTACTTCTTTACCATTTACTTCGATGCGTTCATTGTAGCGCACAAAATGCGGGGAAGTAAATTTCCCAACAGTAAGACCAGAATATAAGAGGATATTAGCAATCATGCTGGATACTGAGCCCTTACCATTTGTACCTGTAACATGAATGGTCTTAACCATTTTTTCAGGATTGCCCAATTCTGCCAATAGTGCATGGATACGCTCCATGCCCAAATGAATACCAAATTTACCTAAACTATCCAAATATTTTAAGCTTTCGTCGTAGTTCATAATGTTTTTAGATACTCCAAACGTTTTTTTATAGCCAACATCTTTTGACCAATTTCTTCACCTTTAGTTTTTTCATTGGCAACGACTTCTGCCGGTGCCTTAGCCAAAAAGCCGGCATTACTTAATTTGCCCTCAATACGTTTTATCTCTTTAGCCAATCCTTCTAACTCTTTATTTAAACGAGTAGTTTCCTTTTCAACATCAATAAGTCCCTTTAAAGGCAAATATACTTCAATGCTGTTCACTACTGTAGCCATAGCATTTTCCGGTTTTGCACAGCCGCTGCTTTCAATAGTTAATTCATCTACTGTACCCAACAATTTAATATATGCTCCATTAGCTTCTATTATACTGCGCAAACTATCATCTACAAATAAAATTGCCGGTGCTTTCCTGCCCGGTGCTGCATTAACTTCAGCGCGCATATTACGAATTGCCTTAACAACATCCATAATAGCACTCATACCCTTTTCAGCCTCTAAGTCCACTAATTCCTCTTGGAACTTTGGCCAAGGCGCAATCATTATGCTATCGCCTTCATGAGGCAGGCACTGCCAAATTTCTTCTGTGATAAAAGGCATATACGGATGCAGCAATTTCATAGCAGAGCCCAGCACTTCGCATAATACATGTTGTGCAGTAGCACGTTCAGCAGGATTTTCTTTATTATACAAGCGAGGTTTCGCAATTTCAATATACCAATCGCAAAGCTCACCCCAAACAAACTCATAAATCAGACGTCCTGCCTCTCCTAGCTCAAAATTTTCTAAGAAATTAGTAACATCTTTCACTGTGTCTTGTAAACGGGATAATATCCATTTATCTGCTAACGTATAGGGTGCAAGTTCAGCCTGCTTATCATAGCCTTCTAAATTCATTAGTGCAAAGCGTGACGCATTCCAAATCTTGTTAGCAAAATTACGTGTAGCATCAACTCTTTCCCAATAGAAACGCATATCGTTACCTGGTGTATTACCTGTAATTAGCATAAAACGCAAGGTGTCCGCTCCATATTTATCAATAACTTCCAATGGATCAATACCATTTCCTAAAGACTTGCTCATTTTGCGACCTTGGCTGTCCCTAACTAACCCATGTATAAACACCCTATGAAAAGGAATCTCTTTCATGAATTCCATTCCCATAACTAGCATGCGAGCAATCCAAAAGAAAATAATGTCATATCCTGTGACTAGAACGCTAGTTGGATAAAATTGCTTTAAAAGCTCTGTTTTTGCTGGCCAGCCCATAGTAGAAAACGGCCATAGAGCAGAACTAAACCAAGTATCCAAAGCATCTTCGTCTTGATGTACGTGACCACCACACTTAGGACATTTAGCAATATCAGTACGTGAAGCTATTACTTCTCCACATTCATCACAATACCATACAGGTATACGATGTCCCCACCAAATTTGTCGCGAAATACACCAGTCGTGAATATTGTCCATCCAGTTGGTATAGCTCTTAGTAAACCGTTCCGGTACGAATTGAGTACGACCATCTTCTACGCAATCCACCGCAGCTTTTACCAAAGGCTCCATTTTTACAAACCACTGCTTAGAAACCAATGGTTCAACTACGCAATGACAACGTTGGCAATGTCCAACGGCATGAGTTAAATCTTCAATTTTTACCAAAAACCCTTTTTCATCTAATTCTTTAACAACATTCTTACGGCACTCATAGCGTTCTTGTCCCGCATATTTTCCTGCTTCCGCTGTCATATTTCCATCCATACCGATAACGACGATATTCTCTAAATTATGACGCATACCCATTTCAAAGTCGTTAGGATCATGAGCAGGAGTTATTTTAACAGCACCCGTACCAAATTCCAAATCCACATAAGAATCGGCAATAATAGGTATAATTCTATCCGTTAAAGGCAACCGTAAAGTTTTGCCTACTAAGTAACCATAGCGTTTGTCTTCAGGGTTAACAGCCACAGCTGTATCCCCCAACATTGTTTCAGGCCGAGTAGTAGCTATAGTCAGATAGATACCTTCCTCTTCTACTACCGGATAGCGAATATACCATAAATGACCAGCTTCATCGGCATGTTCAACCTCAATATCAGACAAGGCCGTATTGCAGTTGACGCACCAATTAGTT
>Ga0183100_1000249_pt1 | contig 57207 bp, 56 predicted proteins | sample Biomet2_FD_127789 | JGI IMG/M metagenome (GOLD analysis project Ga0183100, IMG submission 127789) | Microbial communities from bioreactor (seeded with anoxic lake sediment) at LBNL, California, USA - Biofuel metagenome 2 | ecosystem: Engineered > Bioreactor > Anaerobic > Unclassified ...
AATAATGTACCGTATTACACGGAACAGCAAAAATATCGGCTCCCATATTTGCCAACTGTAGAAAATCCTCATAAAGTTTTCCCGCCGGACTCGGTCCCTTTCCTAAAATAGCAGTACTACGATCCGGCAAATCACTATCGGCGATCATATACACAACCGGATGTTCTTGGTCCACGAAAGCCGGCGCGTTTGCCGCCAAAATGCGAAGAAATTCCGCCGATGCGGCACTTCCCATTCCACCAATGACCCCTAATTTTTTACCATTTTTAACTAGTCTTTTCTCTGCCATTTGTTTTTCTCCTAATTATCTATTAGCAAGGTAAAAATTCTCCATGAATTCTGCCAACTTTTCGCATCCCGCTCGTGGCATGGCATTATAAACAGAAGCACGTAACCCTCCTACACTGCGATGTCCCTTTAAACCATCTAGTCCAACGGCAGTAGCCTCTATCACAAACTTAGCTTCCAATTCTTCCGTAGGTAAGCCAAAAGTAATATTCATGTATGAGCGACTATCTTTCTCAGCAAACCCACGATAAAAATCAGGATGCTTATCAATCACATCATAAATAAGCTTGGCTTTAGAGATGTTACGTTCTTGCATAACTGCAAGGCCGCCCTGTTTTTTTAGCCATTTGGCTACCAATCCCACAATATAGACACCAAATACCGGCGGTGTGTTGTACAAGGACTTGTTGTCCATATGAACCTCATAGTTTAGCATGGTTGGCAACTTCTTACTGCGCCCTTTAACAAAGTCTTTACGAGCTATGACAACCACTACGCCGCCCGGCCCAATATTTTTCTGAGCTCCTGCGTAAATAAGCGAAAACTTTTCAGTAGGAATTGGCTTACTTAAAATATCCGAAGACAAATCAGCAATCAAAGGAATTTCTCCTGTATCCGGATAATTATGATATTCCGTTCCTTCAATTGTGTTATTACCGGTAATGTGCAAATAAGCAGCGTTAGCAGGAAGTTTTATTTCATCTAGCCTTGGTACACGATTATATTTTTGTTCCTTACTACTGAATAAAGTTGCAGCTTCGCCTACCTTTTCGGCTTCCTTGCATGCCTTGGCCGAAAACGAGCTGGTATCCACATAAGCACCAATTTTACCTTCTGTGAGAAAATTCATAGGAACCATAGAAAATTGCAGGCTGGCACCTCCACCTAAAAACAGTACGCACCAATCATCATTTAGACCTAAGAGCTCTTTTATATCAGCCTCTGCCTCAGAGTTCACTTTGTCATATACGGGTGCTCTGTGACTCATTTCCAAAATAGACATACCTGATTTCTGACAATCCAAAAGCTCACTTTGTACTTCTTCCAAAACTTCTAATGGCAACATAGCCGGTCCTGCACTAAAATTGAAAATTCTACTCATTAATTTTCATCTCCTATCAAGTGTACAACCATGGCATCACGCAGCTTAGGCTCAAACCAAGTAGATTTAGGCGGCATAATTAGGCCCTGATCTGCTACTGTCATTAGTTCTTCCATGGATGTGGGATACATAGCGAAAGCGACCATATATTCTCCGTTATTTACCTTCTTTTCCAGCTCCTGTAAACCACGAATACCACCAACAAAAGCAATTCTGTTATCAGTTCTGGGATCATTTATACCAAGAATAGGCTGCAATAAATTTTCTTGCAAAATACTAACATCCAAGGCGGCAATGGGATTATCAGCCATAAAGGTTCCTTTTTTAGCCTCTAGCGTAAACCATCTTCCTTCAAGATACATACCAAAGGTGTGTATCTTTTTTGGTTTAGGATCTTGGATTGTTTCATTTATAATAAATTTCTCTGCGATTTTTTCCATTAGTTCACTGCTGGTAAGGCCATTAAGATCTTTAACCATTCTATTATAGTCTAAGATATGCAACATGTTATCTGGGAAAATAACTGCTAAAAAACTATTATACTCTTCTTGCCCGCTCTGTCCCGGTCTTTTTGCCAAAACATCGGCTACCCTTAAAGCGGCAGCGCTGCGATGATGACCATCCGCAATATAAAGGCAAGGTACTTGTCCAAAAAGTTTGGTTATTTCAGCAATTTTTAAAGGTTCATCAACTACATACAAGGTATGTTTAATACTATCATCGGCTACAAAATCATAAACCGGATTATGGTTACTCATATATTTTATGAGCAGAGCATCAACTTCACCACGACTTTTATACGCAAGGAAAACACAACCGGTTTGCGCTTTTGTAGCCATAATATGGTTTACACGATCTTGCTCTTTATCAGTGCGGGTAAGCTCATGTTTTTTTATAGCATTATCCCTGTACTCTTGAACAGAAGCCGCTGCCACTAACCCAATTTGAATATAAGCTCCCATTTGTTGTCTATAAATATAATAGCATGGCTTTGAGTCTTGTTTCATTTGACCTAATTCAATATACTTATCTAAATTTTCTTTAGCCCTAGCATAAACTTTAGGATCATGTTCATCAATGCCAACAGGAAATGTTGCTGCTGACTTAGTTACGCTTAAAAAACTTAACGGATTTTCCTCTAATATAACTCTGGCTTCCTCAGTATCCATTACATCATAAGGAAGTGCAGAAATTTGTTTAACCAATTCAGGTAATGCTCTTAATCCTTTAAAAGGCCTAATATTTGCCATGATAATCCCTCCCCGTCATATATACTAACATTTTACAATTCCACAAGTGAAAAAACAAGGGCATTATCTGTAAGCATTGTGCCATTCTTACTGATAGTATGGTCAAACTAAGGGAAATACTATATAATGTTTTTCATATGCGTTTGCATTATTTTCACAATGAGGTGAAGTGTTTGTTGGGTATAAAAATAAATAAGCGCGTTTTACAAAAAATTTCCCCCATTGCTTTGGGTTATTTAGTTTTGGGTTTAGCCTGTGGCATGTTGGGCCAAAAAGCCGCTATCACTCCCCTAGAAATGCTCGCCATGAGTATTTTTGCCTATGCCGGAAGTTCCCAATTTATAGGAATTGCCATGATTTTACAAAGTGCTTCCTTTTTTTCCATAGGACTTACTATCCTAATTGTTAATTTGCGCTACGTATTATTCAGTTCCACCCTTACGCCATATTTTTCTAAGCGCAAACTTCCTTTTTTGGCTCTTTTCACTCATGGTATTACTGATGAAACCTTCGCTGTAAATCTAACCTCCTTTGAAACGGAAACTGATCCCTATTGGACACATGAAGAAGCCTTGGCTTTAAACTTTCTCGGCTGTGTTGTTTGGGCCCTTAGTAATGCCTTGGGCTGCTATGCATCAGAATTTATTAATCTGGATATACGTCTGGTATCTTATATCTTAACTGCCATGTTCCTAGGTATTTGGGTTAATTATTTAGTTAATCGTACCATGATTTTAGTCGGTCTTACTTCAGGGATATTAGCGGTCATACTAGCACAAATAGTTCCCTTTAAATTGCATATAGTTATCGCATCCATTGTCTGTTCAGGTTTTGCCTGTTATATAACCCGACAAAGAAAAAGTGGGGAAAATAATGAGTAAAGAATATATTTGGAGTGTAATCATCTTAATGTCCATTGTTACTTACCTGCCTCGAGCTCTGCCCATGTTAATATTATCTCATTACAATTTACCTGCTTGGTTCACTAGATGGTTAACCTTTGTTCCTACTGCAATATTTGGAGCATTAGTTTTTCCTGATATTTTTCTAACTGACAATCATATAAATCTAGCTATAAATAATATTGCCTTGTGGACAACTGTAATAATTGCTCCCCTTGCCTTTAAAACAAAATCTTTGGGCTATACGATTATAGGTGGTACACTTGCTTACGCAGTACTGCAAGCATTAGTATAAAATTCATTATTTTTATAAAAAATAAAAGGCTATGGCTCATATGAGTCATAGCCTTTTAAATCAAACAATAAAAATCATCTGCCTAAATTATCTAATATTCTAGCCAAAATCGTTCGTAATTGCTTCACATCTTCTTCCGATAAATCAACACAGCCACCCATGGCTATAGGAACCGTTCTAGCCTTTGCTTTTAGCTTTTCTCCTTCGTTTGTAAGGCTAACCAAAAGGCTGCGTTCATCATCAACTGCACGCGCTCTTTTAGCAAACCCCTTATTCTCCAATTTTTTCAAAAGAGGGGTTAGTGTTCCTGAATCTAGACAAAGACTATTTCCTAAGGATTTAACCGTTACTTCTTTTTGTTCCCAGAGTACCATCATCACAATATACTGAGTATAAGTAAGATTTAATTTTTCTAAGTATGGTTTGTATGCTCTGGTAATTTCACGGGAACATGCATAAATAGGAAAACATAACTGATTTTTCAGTTTCAGACAATCATCGTTCACAATAATTTTTCAATATCTCCTGCCATACTCGCCGGTGAAGTTGTGGGTTCATATCTGTCAACAACCTCTCCCTGACGATTAATTAAAAACTTAGTGAAGTTCCATTTAATAGAATCTCCATCCAAATATTTCGGGAATTTTTGTTTCAATGCGTTCATAAGACCACTAGCTTTCGGATGCGATTCGTCGAAACCTGCAAACCCTTTTTGTTCTACAAGATATTTGAAAAGCGGTTGTGCCTTTTCTCCACGCACGTCATCTTTAGCAAAAAGTGGGAAAGTTACTCCATAATTAACTCGACAAAATGTTTGAATCTCATCGTTTGACCCAGGCTCTTGTTCAGCAAATTGATTACTTGGGAAACCCAAAACCATTAATCCCTGATCTTTATATTTCATATAAAGCTCTTGCAACTCAGCATATTGTGGCGTAAATCCACATTTGCTAGCCGTATTGACAATAAGTAAAACTTGTCCTTTATAATCCGAAAGGTTCTTTTCTTCACCCCGGTTTGTTTTTACCTTGAATTCATAGATTCCCATAATATTATCCTTCTCTCTTAATTCAAAATTTGAATTGAATTTTATAAGTTTAGTAACGCATCAAGTTTTGCTTTATCAAAACTAATCACATAATTTTTTCCATCTATAGTTGTAAGTGGCACAATTTGATCACCTGAAATTTTATATAGCTCATTGCGAGCTTCATCGTCATCTTCTACATTAAATTCTTCATAGGCAATATTTTTTAGTTTTAAATATTTTTTCACCTTATCACACCATGGACAATTTGGAATTGAATATACCTTTACCATCTTCTGCCTCCCTTAATTTCCAATATATTTTTCTGCCAAAATAGCGGCAACTGTTCCATCAGCCATAGCTGTTGTAAGCTGCCTAATCTGCTTTGCCCGTACATCACCGGCAGCAAATACTCCTGCAACATTAGTTTTGCAATCCTCACCTGCTAAAATGTTTCCTGCAGAATCAATATTTATATATTTTGAAAACATAGCAGTATTTGGTACTACGCCAATATCAACAAATAAACCGTCCACAGGCAACTCATAAGTTTTTCCTTCAGTTTTCCCATAAAGCTCCAACATTTCTAAAGTCTTATCACCTTTTGCTTTACGTATTTCTGTGTTAAGTAAAACCTCAACCATTGGATTTTTTAGTACATTCTCTTGTGTTAGCACATCAGCAGTAAGGACTGGCGAACGGTGAATTATATAAAGTTTTTTGGCATACTTAGTTAGGAATTTAGCGGCATCTAAGGCTGCATTACCTCCGCCCACAACAGCAATTGTTTTATCTTGATACATGTGTCCATCGCATAATTCACAATAGTGAATGCCTTTACTCAAAAAACGGCTTTCCTCCGGCAATGGCAATTTACGCCTAGTCATTCCCGTAGCAATAATTACTACCTTAGGTTCATAAATAAAGCTCTCTGTTTCCACTATTTTTTTTGTGTCTGTAAGTTCAACATTTATAATCTTATCAAACTCATCTATGGAAGCTCCAAAAAGCTCTGCCTGTTGCCTAATTTTTTCCACAAGCTCACTTCCCCTTATGGAAGTAAAGCCGGGATAATTTTCTATTTCGCTAGCATTAACGATTTGTCCACCTACTAAATCGGTTTCTAGGACAAGGGTACTAAGTTTCATCCTACCGGCATACAGGGCAGCCGTAAGGCCGGTAACACCACTACCAATAATAACAACGTCTATAGCTTTATGCGCTTTTTCCATGCAATAAACCCACCTCCCTATACCTTAACAAATCAATATGTTCTTTTTGGTTTTACACAATTTAATTTTATGCTCTCTATATAGTTATATTATACTAAATAATTGCCATGTGTCAACCGTATTTATAAATAATTAATATTGATGAATAATAAAACCAGTCTGCAACCATAAGGCTGTCGACTGGTTTTATTGTATTATTTTATTAAATACCGCTCAAATCCAAACTTACATGCTTTTTATTATATAGCTTCCCCTCTAAAACGACATGTTCCATTGCCATTTGCCCAACAATCAACCTCTTTGACTGAAAATTTTTTCCCTGTATATGCTTCCATGATGCCGGAAATTAAACCCTCATCATAGTGGCAGACAACTTCTCCTGTAGACTCAAGGCCGCTACAATCCAAATCTTGGCTAATAGTTAAAATGAAAGATAGTTTTTCACGATGGAATTCTTCAATCTTCAAAATCCCCAACAAATTATCTTCTAAAACCTGACCTAACTGCCCCACAAATCCATCAAAGTCCTTATTTAAATCCAGGGTATTTTGCGCAAGGGCAATACCTGCCTTATGCCCTGCCTTAAAAAACAGTTCAGAAGCTTTGTCCGGCCCATATTCATTTACTAATACATCCAACATGGTGTATTCCAAAAGTCGGTAAAAAAGCACCGGCATATATTCACCAAGATTTTCTCTCCCACCTTTAATATCTCCAAGACCTTCCCAAGAAAATATATTATAAGTCTTCTTTTGCAACCTAATATTTTCTTCCATAATAACTGCTCCTTAACGTTATTTAATAATTACTTTTATCGTTTTTAACATATTATAAGTTTTATTAATATGTTATATTACATTAATAAATAAGTCAAATGATTTCCCTCTCTTATTAGTGCACAAAAAAATGGATGCTTATAAAACGCACCCATTTTTCGACCCTATTTTCTACTACCAACAGGATAAAATCCTATATTTCATTATCTTGCAAAGCGTCATAGCCTTCTTCACCAGTCCTAATTTTAATTACATTTTCCACATCAAAGACGAAGATTTTACCATCACCATATTTCCCTGTATACAAAACTTTCTTTGCAACATCAATAACTTCGCGAACAGGTACTTTGGAAACAACTAATTCTACCTTAACTTTGGGTAATAAATGTACAGCAACTTCAGCACCGCGATAAAGTTCAGTATTGCCCTTTTGAATGCCATAACCCAACACCTTAGTTACTGTCATGCCTGTTATCCCTATCTTGTCCAAGGCCGTCTTCAAGGCTTCAAAACGCGGTTGCGCCGTTATAATAACGATTTTCGTTAATTTAGATCCCCCTGCAGCAGGCACACTAGTATTGTAAACAACATGAACCGCCTCTTCCACAGGTATTGGTGAAACTATAGCACCATGCTTCGTTGTTAAGTTTTTGCTTTCTATGGCCGGCATGAAATCAGCATAAGAACTTGCCAACCCATGTTCCTCTAAATCTAGCCCTGCAATCTCCTCATCTTCAGAAACACGCAGCCCAATTGTATGCTCAATGAATTTAAAAACTATTACCATCGTAACCCCAACCCAAGCCATAACAGAAACAACTCCTGTAAGTTGAGTAATAAGCAATTGGTAACCACCACCGTAAAACAACCCTCCATCAACAGCAAAAAGGCCAGTCAAAACAGTGCCCAAAGCGCCACAACCACCATGTACGCTAACAGCACCAACAGGATCATCAACCTTTAGCACTTGATCCACAAACTCCACTGCAAAAACGATAACTATACCGGCAATAGCACCAATCATGCAAGCTCCTGCCGGAGTAACAGCATCACAACCAGCTGTGATAGCAACCAACCCTGCCAAAGCGCCGTTTAGCGTCATAGAAACATCCGGTTTACCATAACGCAGCCAAGTGAAAATCATTGTGGCTGTAGAAGCTGCCGCTGCTGCCATATTTGTTGTTACAAAAATATTTCCCATAGAAATCAAGTTTTTATCACCGGTAGCAGATACGGTAGACCCACCATTAAAGCCAAACCAAGCGAACCAAAGGATGAATACACCTAAGGCCCCTAGCGTCAAACTATGACCTGGAATAGCATTTATCTTGCCGTCCTCATCATATTTACCAAGACGTGGTCCTAATATTTTAGCCCCTACTAAAGCCGCTACACCACCGACCATATGTACTGCTGTTGAACCAGCGAAATCATGGAAGCCCATGGTTGCCAACCAGCCACCTCCCCAAATCCAGTGACCAGAAACCGGATAAATTAGTGCGCTGATAACGACGCTATAAACGCAATAAGCAATGAATTTAGTGCGTTCTGCCATAGCACCGGAAACAATAGTTGCAGCGGTAGCACAGAAAACAGTTTGAAAAATCAAATAGGCATAACTGGGATATCCTCCTTGAACACCATAATCGCCCTGGACTAAGAAATCAGGGGTACCAATAACACCACCAAGATCTTTGCCAAACATAAGTCCAAATCCTAATATCCAAAAAACTATAGTTCCCAAAGATAAATCCATCATGTTTTTCATAACAATGTTCCCAGCGTTTTTGGCTCTGGTAAAACCTGTTTCTACCATAGCAAAACCTGCCTGCATAAAAAACACCAACACAGCCCCTAGCAATACCCAAATGGTATCTACTGATGAATACATAAATAACAACCCCCCTCTTTTTATAAAAAAACAAGGGTGCATTCCATAAAGGAATACACCCCTGCGTGTAATTTGTTGGGCACGGCTCATAATGTCCCCTAAACTTTAATTAACAATTCACCCCAAATAACAATGATCCATAAGTAGGATATGGCAAGAAATGATCATCTACCAATGCTTCTAATTCATCAGCAATTTTTCTGGCATCACCCATTGCTACAAACACTTTATCGTGATATGCATTCGCTGCTTTTTCAGCTGGTTCAACCTTGCCAGCATCCACAACTGCTTTTTGCAAAACCTCGGTTTGTTTGTACAATGCTGTCGTTAACGCCGTTATTTTTTTCACCATATCGATTTCAAAGCTTCCTACCGTACTAATACCAGCTGCTTTTTTAGAGGCGATTGTATTAGCCAATGATCCAGTGTAACAGCTTGCGGCTGGCAGCAAATCTTTAGTAAGCATCTCTATCATGGCTTTTGCCTCGATATTAATAACTTTTGCATAATCTTCTAGCAAAATCTCTACTCTGGAACGGCTTTCCGCTTCTGTGAAGATATGATGCTTGGCAAACAAATCCAAGTTCTTTTTCTTCAGCATATACGGCAAAGCCTCCGGTGTAGACTTAAGGTTAAGCAGCCCCCTCTTTTTGGCCTCTTTTACCCATGCATCTGTGTAGCCATCACCATTAAATACAATACGTTTATGTGCTACAACAGTTTCGCGGATTAACTTCTTAATAGCAGCCTCTTTATTTGAAGCTTTTTCTATTTTATCCGCAAATTCATCTAATATATCAGCAACAGCTGTATTTAGAACAATATTAGGTCCGGAAATTGATTGCGTAGAACCAACAGCACGGAACTCAAACTTATTACCGGTAAAAGCAAATGGAGACGTTCTATTTCTATCCGTATTATCTTGAACAAAATGCGGAATAATATTGCCGCCAATTTCCATTATTTTCTTGTCGGTAGAATTGAAATCTACACCCTTTTCAATAGCCTCTAAAACATTTGTTAACTCAGTACCTAGGAAGATAGATATAATCGCAGGAGGCGCTTCATTAGCACCCAAACGATGATCATTACCCGGTGTTGCCACCGAAACTCTTAGCATATCTTGATAAATATCAACAGCTTTAATAATGGCAGTTAAGAACACCAAGAAGCGCAAATCCTTTTGAGGTTCAGCTCCAGGATCCAAAAGATTTTCGCCCTCACTAGTGGCAATAGACCAGTTATTGTGTTTACCACTACCATTAATACCATCAAAAGGCTTTTCATGTAGCAAGCAAACCAATCCATGTCTTAGAGCTATACGTTTCATGAATTCCATGGTTAACTGATTATGATCAGTTGCTACATTTGTTGTTGTGAAAATTGGGGCTAATTCATGTTGCGCAGGCGCTACTTCATTGTGCTCAGTTTTTGCAAGCACACCAAGCTTCCACAATTCTTCATCCAACTCAGCCATAAAAGCCTTAACGCGTGGTTTTATGATGCCGAAATAGTGATCTTCCATTTCTTGTCCTTTAGGTGGCATAGCGCCCAAAAGAGTACGTCCCGTAAATACCAAATCACGGCGTTTTTCCCACATTGCTTTATCAATCAAAAAGTATTCTTGCTCTGGGCCAACAGTCGTAACAACCTTCTCTGTTTCCGTACCAAAAATCTTCAAAATACGGCGAGCAGCCATATCTATTTCATACATTGATCTTAATAATGGGGTCTTCTTGTCCAGTATTTCTCCTGTGTAAGAACAAAAAGCTGTAGGAATGCATAGGGTATTATCTTTAATGAACGCATAGGAAGTAGGATCCCATGCGGTATATCCACGAGCTTCAAATGTAGCACGTAACCCGCCGGATGGGAAACTGGATGCATCAGGCTCGCCTTGAATTAACTCTTTACCCGAAAAGTCCATAATTATACGACCATCAGCAGTAGGAGTAATAAAGCTTTCATGTTTTTCAGCAGTAATACCTGTCATGGGTTGGAACCAATGACTAAAATGAGTCGCTCCTTGTTCCAAAGCCCAATCTTTCATGGCATTAGCGATAATGTTGGCGATAGGTAAGTCCAAATTTTTACCGGTCAAAATAGCGGCCTTATACGCTTTGTAGGTAGCCGTAGGCAACTTTTCTTTCATGACCGTTTCATTAAAAACCAATTCACCAAACAGTTTTGGCACGTTAACCATAATCTTTCCCTCCTAATATCCTTTTATACAACAAAAAAAAGCAAAAATGTCCGTAGGCTATAGCCCACAACAACATTGTTGCTCTATTGCAACTATTATAGTACTACATCCAACTTTTGTAAATAGTTTTTTCTTATTTTCGTAATATTTTTGCGTTTACAATTATAATGTTCGGATTTCACCAATAAAACAAGGTATTTTGTTAAATTTTAATTAAATCGTTCTGAAATTATTGACACTGCAACCAAAAATGGAGTAAACTTAATAAATGAAAATATCATTTACGGAGCTTTTCCGTAATATAAAATTCAAGAAAGCAGGGATTATACCTATGGCAAAGATGTTATATGAAGGCAAAGCAAAAAAGATTTATGAAACGGAAAACCCTAATGAAATTCTTGTTTATTACAAAGATGATGCTACCGCTTTAAACGGCTTGAAAAAAGGAACCATCATTGATAAAGGAATCATGAACAATACCATAACTACTTTCTTTTTTGATCTTTTAGGCAAAAACGGCATACCTCATCATCAAATTAAAAAGCTTAGCGATAGAGAATCTCTTTGCAAAAAAGTACGTATCATTCCTATTGAAGTTGTCACTCGCAACATAGCTGCTGGCAGTTTAGCCAAAAAGATGGGCGTTGAAGAAGGTCTAATTTTAAAGCGTCCATTGGTAGAATTTTATTATAAAAGCGATGAGCTAGGTGACCCCATGATCAACGCTGATTATGCTGTTTCTTTTGATTTTGGTACTGATGAACAAGTTAATACTATAAAAACCTATGCTTTGAAAATTAATGAAATTTTGAAAACCTTCTTGCTAGAGAGAAAAGTGCGTTTGGTAGATTTTAAATTAGAGTTTGGTGTAGATGCTGAAGGAAATGTAATACTAGCTGATGAAATAACTCCTGACACCTCTCGCCTATGGGATAAAGATACTAACGAAAAACTAGATAAAGACCGTTTCCGTAGAGACTTAGGTGGCGTAGAAGACGCTTACAAAGAAATAATAAAACGCTTAACCGGTAAATAAGTATTAGAATTTTAAAGTAGGTTACTAACTTAATTGTTAGTAACCTACTTTTTATATACATTTAATTTTTTTAGCGTAAAAAAGTTTCATTATTTGCCCTAGGTATTGTAAAAATAAAGCTTACACCCTGTCCGGGCTTGCTTACAACTCTAATTGTTCCACCAAACATCTCTACAATAAACTTAACAATGGATAAACCCAAACCAGTCCCGCCAGCTCTTCTTGTTCGTGCCTTCTCCACCCTATAAAAACGCTCAAAGATCTTCTTGTTCTCTTCTTCATTAATTCCTTCACCTGTATTGTGCACCGTAAAAACTGCAAATCTGTCATCGCAAGTATAGGATAGTTCGATATCCCCATCCTCAGGCGTATATTTTAAAGCATTTTCTGTCAAATTTACTAATATTTGCTGCAACCAATCCTTATTCGCTGAAATAAGCACCGGTTCTGCCACATATTGCACATGCAAATGCAAATCACGTTTCTGTGCCTGAGGCAATAATTTTTCGTAGACATTTTCCAAGGTCCCTGCTACAGAAAAAGTCTCTATCTCTATACTTTGCCTGTATTCAACAGAATCCAACTTAGCCATTTGTAATAAATCTTTTATCAAAGCTTGCATTCTACTGCATTCATCTAAAATTATATGTAAAAACTTATCTCGCAAAGTATCATCTTTACCAGTATCCTCATCTAGCAAGGTTTCTGAAAAGCCACGTATGGTTGTAAGAGGCGTTGCCAATTCATGAGAGGCATTAGAAACAAAGTCTGCTTGTTTTTCATAGATAGCCTGTAATGCCGTTATATCATGAAAGACAGTTAACACGCTAGTGGGTACACTTTGGAAAGCTTCCGTAAGTGGCGCGCCAAAGACCTGAAACACTTTTTTATTACCCGCCAACATCGTTGTGAAATTAATCTCCATAGGTTTATCACCAGCCAGACAACGTCGCATAAAATCTGTCAAACCGTTGCTTACCACTGCCTCTGCCAGCGTCGATTTGCACAAAACTATCTTCTTGCCAAAAACTTCTGAAAAATGCTTATTACAATCTACAATACTACCATCGGCTTTAATAATAGCCACAGCATTGTCCATATTGTCCAAAATAAGTTCCAGCTTACGTCTTTCCCGCTCTACTTCCAGGATTTGATCTGTTAAGCGCTCGGAAAGGTTATTAAAAGCATAGGCTATAACACCATATTCATCGTTATCTTTGCTTTCCAGCCTCAAGGCTAAATCTCCCTGACCCATTTTTTCTACCGCATTACTTAACTCTTCTAATGGTGCGGTGAATTTTGCAATAAGCTTACCTACCAAAAATGCACCAAGGAGCATAAGCACAAAAAAGAATAGGATAATGCTTGTACGCATCCTACTGTACTCTTCCTCCACCGGTTGCATGGAAACTTCTGTGCGCAGCCCAAAATTATTTGGCAATGGCAACTCTACCACAATATTTTTGCCCTTGGTATTATCATTTACAATTTTGGAAGATACTTGCAGCGCATCTTCTTTGCGAATATCTTGCGACGACTTTGCAGGCATATTTCTAAGCAGTGCCAAATCAAGGTTTAATTCAGCACCCAAATCATGTACTATTTCTTCTGCCTGACTCTCTGTGGGATTAGCCGGCAATTTTGCTAGCACAAGGCTTTGAGCATAACGAGCCCGCCAAATAGAATTCTCTTTAAAAGTAGTATTGGCATACTCATAAAACATGCTCAATATATAAGAACCAACTGCTAAAAATACTAAGAGTAGAAGACCTTGCGTCATTAGAATTATGCGTTTGCGTATCATGTCTTTCTCCTTGTTAAAAGCGGGGCGACATTCCACCCTCTATACACCTAAAATTATATAACAATCACATGTTATATGCTATAAAGAAATATGCAATTTACAACGTCAAATTATTACTAAAACTTCCAGCGACTTTTCTAAAACTATTTTTCCTTATTAAAATAAAAAGGAAGCCACGCTGAAAATGCCGCTGACAGCGGAACCGTGAGAATAATGCCAAAACTTCCGGCAACACTTTGCATAATTTCTATCCCTATAGAATTAGAATTAATAAGCTGCAAATATGGAAGGTCGTATACATAGTCCAGCACCCAGATGCCTAATGAGCCACCAAAAAAGGCTAATATCAAAGTGGCAGACATAGTTCCCATAACGTCACGTCCCACATTCATGCCACAATGAAATAATTCTTTTGCTGCCATTTGGCTATTGTTAATGTGCAATTCGTGAACAGCTGATGAAACATCCATAGCAATATCCATGATCGCGCCCAGGCACGCAAATAATATTCCGGCAAAAAGTATTTGTCCAACATCAATAAGTGTATTTTGCCCCACGAACATAAGTGCCTCAATATTTGACACATTATACCCAGATAATACAGTAAAATGTCCAAAAGCAAGAGCACTGAAGGCGGATATAAGAATGCCTCCAACTGTAGCTAAAATAGCCGCTAAAGCCTTTATTGTAAAACCATTAATGAGACATATGGTTGTCGTTAAAACTAGTGTCGATGTAATTATAGCCGCTAAAACAGGTGCAATACCTCGTAAAATCATAGGAAAAAACAGAAAGATAAAGCAAATGAAACTAAATATTAAGGCAATAGCTGACTTAACCCCTTTTGGACCACCAACTAAGCAAAGCAATACTAAAAAAATACTCAAAAAAATATATATTGGCATTGAGCGATCTATATTATAGACGGTATGGACGTAAAGGTTGCCAACCTTACTTGATATGATAATTACTTTCATACCCGGGTGGCACACTGTACCAAAAAGCAATCCATTTGGACTATTAGCCTGCAAAATTTGCCCCTTATTATCTGCTCCTTCTAATTTTAATAATACGATCTGATCGCCAATACGAGCTCCATTTTCCTGCACGTTGTCCTGCAGTATTTCTAGAACTGAGGCCTTTGCGAAAATACGACCGTTAGTATTAACAAGAGTCGGTTTATCTATGTTGTTGTAATAATATAAAAAGATACCTGCCCCTGCCAATAATAAAACAGTCAATATTACACGAAGCAAAATTTTATTGTTAATTTTCATGAAGCCAACCACATCCTCTAGGCCCTTTTGCTGCCAATCATTATATAAAAAAACTGCAGAAAATATTCTTTTCTACAGTTTGATTATATAGATGGTTTTCAGTCTTTAACAATGCTGTACGAATCATCAATAGCATTTCCGGTAGCAGCATCATATGTGTCCAAGGTAAATTGAGTATCCGTAATATGAATAACTGAATATGTTGGTTGCCACGTTTGACTGCGAGCCGCGACATAATCTTGCTGTTGATTAATTAAGTCGTAGTATTTGGAACCGGTTGCTGAATTAGCTGACATATAGAAAACACCTTTGGGATTGAACAAAATACCCTGCCTCATATCAGCAACAGTATAACACATATTCTGTGACTGATAATCTTTATTGAACTCCGCGTTTTTACTCTTGCCGGAAAAAGCCTTATGTTGTTGTCCGCTTTGACCCGCGCCTTTTAATTCATCAAAAGAGCTATGATTTTTTCCATCACTGCTTAATTGATATGTACGGGCATATGTATGATCATGACCCTGCAATACAACATCAATTTTATTGGCATCATAAATAGGTGTAAGCTGGGTTCGTAAAATTATGCCATCAGAATCTGAATGGTCTAGCCCACTTCCATAAATATCTTGATGCATAACAACAATACGCCATTTAGTTTTTGGATGAGCTTTTATCGCTTTTTCAATCAGATTTTTGTGATCAACAGCATTGTAATTATTTGCATTTATAACAATAAACAACGCACTGCCATAGGTATAATAATATCCATGACCGGCAACCGTAGGAGATGTTTCTTCAACAAACGGATTTGGCACATTAAAATGGTTACTATACCCTGAAGTCATACTGTCGTGATTACCAATACAGGTAGCTTCAGGTAAATTGCCAAGTGCCGCTGCTGATAAATAACCAGCGTACTGAATTTCTTGCAACTGTATTTTGGCAGCTTCTCCGCCAGCGGCCGGTTCATTTATCTGATCTCCCGGAGATACCAAAAATTTGATTTCCGGATGTTGCGACAAAGCCGCATTTAAAGTCTTATTCCAGTTATACGCATCATTACGAGCTGCCATGTCACCAGTCTGTTTTATGGAATTATCTGCAGCAATCTGCCCTTGTGATGCCCCTATTTGTGGGTCACCCACATACATAAAGGAGAAATCATGTGGATTACCTGTCTTATAAGATTTAGCAGGCTGCCATTTTCCATTAAGTTTGACCTGATACCAGTAGGTTCTGTTAGCCTTAAATCCTGACGTCTCCACCTTGTTACTATAATATTGTGTGCCGCCGATTACAGTTCCCACATTGCATGTACCCTGAAATACCTTAGCATCTTCCATGTTTTGGGACCTAGCAATGCGTACTTCAGATACATTAGATTTTTCCTTAGAATACCATCCAAAATTAAGTTTAGAGAAATCTGCACCTAGTGCCAAAGATACCTGCTCATAATTTGTTTTAATGCTATCCCAGGCACCTTTCCAAGCTTTCCAATCCGTATTATTCGACACTAAAGTCTTAGTACCTATTTGTGGTTTGGTAGAAGCATCTTCCCAATGTTCTGTTGCCGCATATACTGCAGCAGTTGTAATGCTCAATACCGCCATAATACAAAAAGCCACCAATTTTTTTTTGTTTTTCCTGAAATTATACACTATTACACCCTCCACTTTAATACCATATTTTTATGATGCTAGAGGAAACAATGACAATGTAAACTTCTTTAATTTGAACCACTTAAATTTATACTAGCTTAAACTTTTTTTGTAGTGCTAATAACGACAGATTTATTATCAAAACTATGAGTATCAAAAGTGCTCCAATGCCGTTAGCAATGTCAATTCTATCCGGAACCAATCCAATTCCCATAACATACCACAAATGTACGGCCAAAGTTTCCCCGGCAGCAAAAACGTCAAAATCCCACATATGCCGAGATACTGTAGTTCCTGCAGTGAAGATTAAAATAGCACTTTCACCAATGGCCCTTCCACCCGCCAGCATAATACCGGTAATAATACCACCAAACGCACCTGGCAACACAACCTTTCGAATAGTCTGCCATTTAGTAGCACCCAAAGCTAAGCTAGCTTCTCTATAAGTTTGCGGAACAGCCCTTAAGGACTCTTCTGTTATACGAACAAGAAGTGGTAAATTGAGTAGGGAAAGAGCTAGAGACCCGCCTAGAATACTAAAACCCATACCTAAATAATCAACAAATACCACCATACCAAACAAACCAAGAACGATTGATGGCACCGTAGCTAAGCTTTCAGTAGATAATCTAATAAATCTGGTAAGCCTCGTATTTTTTGCATATTCAGAAAGATAGATAGCCGCGCCTACGGCTATAATACCCGATACACCCATTGAAAGGAACAGAATATAAAAAGTATTAAAGAGTTGAGGTCCAACTCCACCACCGGCTGCAATATCACTAGGCATTCCAAAAAGAAAATGGAACGATAATATTGGCAAACCTTTGTAGAGCATGTAGCCGATAAAACATACAAGCAGGGCTATAAGAAAACAACCAACAGCCCATAAAACAACTTTAGCAACTTTATCCATGGTTCTTGGATTCATATTTTCACCGCCTTATAAGTGCTGATTTTACGCACAATAGCAATCATAAGCATGGAAATAATTAGAAGAACCAAGGCCATAAGGAATAACGAGTTACCCCAAGCTGAACCAAAAGGTGTATTTCCCATTTCTACAACTATTTCACTAGGTAGTGTACTGGTAGGTGAAAAAAGCGACTTGGCCATCTGAGGAGTATTGCCAATAACCATTTGCACCGCCATAGTTTCTCCAATAGCTCTTGCCATGCCCAAAACTACTCCGGTTATGATACCGGGAAGTGCAGTTGGCAAGGCAATATGCCAAATAGTTTGCCAATAGGTAGCTCCCAAAGCTATGGAGCCTTCTTCCAGTGCTGCCGGCACTGCACTCAAAGCATCTGCCGAAATACTAATAACTGTTGGTAAAATCATAATTGCTAAGATGAAAGAAGCAGTAAATATACCAAACCCACCAGAAACCCCAAATATATGACGAACAGCAGGCACAATTACCGTTATTCCAATAAAGCCATAGACAACAGAAGGAATTGCCATATATAAATTAATAGCAGGCTGCATTATAATACGCATCCAACGTGGAGCTAATTTAGCCAAAAAAATCGCTCCCAATACCCCCAATGGCCCGCCGACCAAAATAGAAAATAGGGTAACAGCCAAGCTGCCAACAATAAAGCTTAGAGCCCCAAAGCTATTTTCACTGGGGCTCCAATTGGATGAAAAGAAAAATTCTACTGGACTTACATCTCTAAACGTCTGTAATCCTTGTTGACTCACAAAGATAAGCAAGGCAATTATAATTATGCCCAAAACACTGGCCGCGCTTATGAAAAGCCCATATACTAATTTGTTATTACGCATTCTGCTGATATTGTATTTTGTCATAATTTTCTTTCCTCTTGCTAAAAGTTTTTTATATTATTACTTTTTAGGCAATTTAGTAATAGGGATAAATCCTTGACTTTCAACATTTTTGTTTTGGAATTCTGCACTGGTTACATAATCAATAAAGGCTTTAACAGCACCTGTTGCTTCACCTTTAGTAAACATTTTACCGGTTGTATAAACAGGGTATTTACCATCACTTACAGCTTGTATAGAATAAGCAGTACCATTAAATTTCATCGCTTTTACACTAGCGTCAACGTATGCAGCATCAACATAACCAATGGCACCAGGTGTGGTAGCAATTGCGGAACGAACTGCACCATTAGAATCTTGAATTACAGCGTCATTAGTGAATTCTTGCCCCTTAAGAACTACTGTTTCAATAGTAGCGCGAGAACCGGAAGATTTAGCACGATGTATGATAGTAATCTTTTGATCGCTACCGCCAACATCTTTCCAATTAGTAATTTTTCCGGTCATAATATCAACATATTGTTGTGTGCTTAAGTTGTCAATGGCAACATCTTTATTGACAATAAATACGAAAGGTATTCCCACTAAATCATGTCCAACAATTCCCTTATCTTTTAGGTCGGCAGCAAGGCCAACATCCGAGTTGCCAATGTTAACAGCTCCTGACGCAACTTGTTTTTGTCCGGTAAAAGAACCACCACCGGAAAGATTAATTGTTACTTTATCATGCAATTTGTAGAATTCTTCTTGTCCTACCTTCAAAAGAGGTAAAAGAGCTGTAGATCCTGAAGCTGTTATTTTGCCCTCTACCTTAACCGGAGTATTTGTTGCTGCTTTCTTATCTTGTGAACCACCACAACCTGCAAATATGCTCATACCAAGTACCAATGCCATTGCAAGCAAACCTGTTTTCTTTAATGAATTTCTCATTTTTCATCCTCCATTTTTTTTAGTCTATTACCTGTTACTAAATAAACAACCCATTCTGCTAAGTTGGTAGCATGATCACCAACTCGTTCCAACCTCTGCACTATTTTGTTAAGAGCAGTTCCCTGAGGGATATTGTTAGTATCTTTCACCATATAACACAAAATATCGTGCTTACAAGCATCACATATATCATCAACTTGGTCGTCAGTAGCAATAACTTCCATAGCTAGTTGTACATCTAAATTTACGTAGGCCTTTAAAACATTTTGGATCATCTTTACGGTAAGCCCAGCTATCTTTGGTATTTCTGCCAATGGAGTCAACAAAGGGTCCTGTCCTATACGATGGACAATCTTAGCTATTTTCTTGGCGTGATCTCCAATGCGTTCTAAATCCGTTGTCATTTTGAGCGCGGTAGACAAAATTCTTAAGTCTTTGGCAATGGGTTGTTGTAAGGCAATAAGTTCCACAGTTCTGTCTTCTATAGATATCTGTAGTTCATCAATAGCTGCGTCGCCAAAAATAACCTTGGCTGCTAATTCTTCATCCTTAGTATCAAACGCCCTAATGGCATCAAGTAAAGCCTCTGTTACTAAGTGCCCCATTAAAAGCAAGTCTTTCTGAATATTTGCTAAGTCGCGGTCAAAGTTTGATCTTATTTCATCCATTTATCCAAACCTCCCCGTAATATAGTCTTCAGTCCTCTTGTCTCGTGGGTTCGTAAATATAATTTTTGTAGCATTGCATTCCACCATCTCACCCATCAAGAAGAAAGCCGTCATATCTGCTGCACGCGCTGCTTGTTGCATATTATGTGTAACAATAACTATTGTGTAACGCTCTTTTAACTCTCCTAATAGCTCTTCAATTTTCATGGTAGAAATCGGGTCAAGAGCTGAACAAGGTTCATCCATAAGCAATATCTCAGGCTCCACAGCTAAGAGCCTTGCTATACACAATCTTTGTTGCTGTCCACCGGAAAGTCCCATAGCTGAGGCATGTAATCTGTCCTTAACCTCATTCCAAAGTGCTGCTCCTTGTAAGCTTTTCTCTACCAGCTCATCTAACATTTTTTTGTTAGTTTGTCCATGTATTTTCGGTCCATAAACAATGTTATCGTAAATACTCATTTGAAAAGGATTGGGCCGTTGAAATACCATTCCTACTTTTTTTCTTAAATCAACAACGTCTGTTTTCGGTTTATAAATGTCTTGTCCATCTACATTTACATTGCCTGTAATACGTACACTTTCTATTAAATCATTCATTCTGTTCAAAGTCCTAAGAAATGTTGACTTGCCACATCCGGAAGGCCCTATGAAAGCAGTTACTCTATTTTTAGGGATATCCATATTAATATTCTTTAGAGCCTGATGCTCGCCATAATACAAGCATAAATTTTTTATTGCTATAGCGTTTTCCATATTTCCTCCTTTGACTTTATTAAACTATAGCAAAATAAGGTTAAGATAATATTATGCAATTGTTAAGTTTATGTTAAGATGTCGTGTATTAGATTGTCTTTTTTTATGTTAAAAGTTACAATGTACTTAATAGCACACTATTGAGTTGTATGAAAAAAGAAATATTTTAAGGGAGATGGTCAAAATTCCTAAAATTCTTGTAGTAGATGACGAAGAAAATATTCGTGCCTTAGTGCGCTTCAATTTAGAAAAAGCCGGGTATCAGATAATGGAAGCAAGTAATGGCAAAAACGCACTGGAAATAATTGCGGAAGATAGACCTGATTTAATAATTTTGGATCTTATGTTGCCTGTCATAGATGGGTTAGATGTTTGTCGAAAGTTAAAGGGAAGCCTTATTACTTCCGCAATTCCTATTATCATGTTAACAGCCAAAAGCGATGAAGTTGATCGTGTTATTGGTCTAGAGCTAGGAGCTGACGATTACTTAACAAAACCTTTTGGACCTCGTGAACTTATTGCCCGCATTAAAGCAGTCTTGCGGCGCAGCATTCTTCCGGCGACCACAGCTAACGTTGCTAAAGAACTTCATTTTGGCTCTTTATTGATTAATCTTACTAACTATGCCGCGTATCTATCCGGTGATAAACTAGAATTAACTCTCAAAGAATTTGAATTACTATGTTTATTAGTGCAAAATCCAAACCAAGCATTCAGCCGAGAAAAATTGCTGGAAAACATCTGGGGATATGAGTATTATGGAGATACTAGAACCGTTGATGTACATATAAGGCACCTAAGAGCAAAACTAGAAAAAGCGCCGGAAATAGCAAATGCTATCGAAACTGTCCGAGGTATAGGCTATCGTTTACACGCAAAAGTATAAGGTATTAGCTTAAATGCTAATACCTTATATTTTTAATTTTAAAAAAATCCTTAGTTTGGTATTGCTATGATATAATTATTTAATATTTATACCTTAATGAATAACTATTAAGACAAAACAACTCAGAAGGGATGATAAGAATGTATTATTTTACCAATGATTATAGCGAAGGCGCACACCCCAAAATTATGGAAAAACTTTGTGCTACTAATATGGAACAAACTAATACTTATGGTTTTGATTATCACAGTTCCAATGCTAAAGACCTCATTAAAAAAGCTTGTGGACGTAATGATGTTGATGTGCATCTTCTTGTAGGTGGAACTCAAACTAATTTAACCATTATTTGTGCGGCCTTGCGTCCTCATCAAGGAGTTTTTAGTACCGTCCTCAGCCACATTAACACCCACGAGGCAGGGGCTATAGAACGAACAGGTCACAAAGTTTTGTCTTTGCCAACTCTAGACGGAAAAGTTACTGCCAAACAAATTGAAGACCATTATTTACAATATAAAAACGACCCTAACCGCGCCCATTGGGTACAGCCAAAAATGGTTTACATCTCACAGCCCACAGAAATAGGCTCATTGTATCATAAAGAAGAATTAGAAAATTTATATGCAGTCTGCCGAAAATACGGCTTGTATCTTTTTATTGATGGGGCTCGTCTGGGGTATGGACTTGCCGCCAACGACAATAATCTCAGCCTAACTGATATAGCTCGCCTCTGCGACGTGTTCTACATTGGTGGGACTAAGTGTGGTGCCTTATTTGGCGAAGCAGTTGTTATTATAAACCCATTGTTAAAAGAGGACTTCTTTTCCATATGTAAACAAGGCGGAGCTATTTTGGCCAAAGGCCGCATCTTAGGAATTCAGTTTGAAACACTCTTTACTGATAATCTTTATGAAAATATTTGCCAACACGGAATTAATATGGCCATGGAAATAAAAAAAGCTATTGATAAAAAAGGTCTGCCTGTTGTATCTGAATCAACTACCAATCAGCAATTTCCTATATTTCCTAATATTATGCTAAAAAAGCTTAGTGAAAAGTACATATTTGCACCTTGGGAAATAATTAATACAAATAATACGGCTGTTAGAATATGTACGGGCTGGGCTACTGATGATGTCCAAGTAATATCCTTAATCAGAGATATTGAAACTTTCTAAAAATACACCTATACATAATATTTTTTATTGACAACCAAGTTAGCCTATGCTAATATAACTAGTAGTTAGCGTGGGCTAACTTTTTTATGGCTAAAAATTAATTATTGACAATTTGTTGCTAAATTAAAAAGCGAGGTGAAAATATGCCCTTAGTACTGGCTCCTGCAGGCAAGATTAATATTGTTAAAAGAATAGGTGGGACTGCTGAAATTAGGCAATTTTTAGAAACACTTGGGTTTATTGTTGGAAGTGCTGTAACTGTTATTTCCGAAAACAATGGCAACATTATCGTCAGTATAAAAAATTCCCGAATAGCTATTGGGAAAGAGATTGCACAAAAGATAATAATTTAGTTCTTATCAGAAAAGGAGGCATACAAATGCTTACATTAAAAGCCGCAAAATGTGGCAATACAGTTACAGTAGTAAAACTTCATGGGGTTGGTGCTACTAAACGCCGCATAATGGATATGGGAATTACTAAAGGAACTCCTATTTTTATACGCAAAGTCGCTCCCTTAGGAGATCCTATTGAAGTGAAAATTCGTGGTTATGAGTTATCTATTCGCAAAGAAGATGCTGAGATAATAGAAATACAATAATTTGCAGAGCTATTACAAGCTCTGCAAAAAAATAAGCCAATGTTAGCTGTAGCTAACCTAGCGTGAAAGAAGGACTGAATTTATGGAATTTAAAATCGCCCTTGCAGGCAATCCCAACGTAGGAAAAACAACTCTTTTTAATGCGCTTACCGGGTCTAATCAATTTGTTGGCAACTGGCCCGGAGTCACCGTTGAAAAAAAAGAAGGTAAACTAAAAAAACATAAAGATGTCATCATTATGGATTTACCAGGGATCTATTCCCTTTCTCCTTACACATTGGAGGAAGTAGTTGCCAGAAATTATTTGATTACGGAACGGCCTGATGCTATTTTAAATATTGTAGATGGTACAAATCTAGAGCGCAATCTCTATTTAACTACGCAATTAACAGAGCTTGGTATTCCTGTTATAGTAGCTATAAATATGATTGATATAGTTAACTCCACTGAAGAAATCATTCATACGAAAAAATTGGCAAAAGAACTGGGCTGCCCCGTTATGGAAATATCTGCCAAAACCGGTCTTGGAATAGCAGAGGTTGCAGAAGAAGCCGCTCATATTGCCAAACACCAAGTTATAACACAACCTCAGCATAGATTTTCAGGATGCGTAGAACATGCGTTAGCTCATATTGAAGAAGCTACTCTAATAAATATCCCTGAGTTCCAACAACGGTGGTATGCTATAAAGTTGTTTGAGCGTGATTCCAAAATTAGGGAAAATTTGAATCTTAGTGAAGAAGTAATTGCACACATAGAACAAGATATCGTGCTTTGCGAAAAGGAAATGGATGATGATGCGGAAAGTATTATAACTAATGAACGTTATAATTACATTTCCTCTATTATCACTGACTGTAATGTTAAAAATACAGCTTTAGCCCATACTCTTTCTGACAAAATAGATAAAATCGTAACCAATCGTATACTTGCTCTCCCTATTTTTGCCATAATAATGTTTTTAGTTTATTACATCTCGGTAACAACTGTAGGCTCTGCACTTACAGATTGGACCAATAAGGTTCTTTTCGGTGATATTATACCACCTGTGGTAGAAGGCTTCCTGGTCAGCGTAGGTTGTGCCGCCTGGTTACAAAGTTTAATTATCGATGGAATTATCGCCGGTGTCGGCTCAGTTCTTGGCTTTGTTCCACAGATGTTCGTGCTTTTCACTTTTCTAGCTTTTCTAGAGGCTTGTGGCTATATGGCCCGTATTGCTTTTATCATGGATAGGATTTTTCGCAAGTTTGGTCTTTCCGGTAAATCTTTTATCCCTATGCTCATTGGAACAGGGTGCGGAGTTCCCGGCATAATGGCCTCTCGAACTATTGAAAATGACCATGATCGTAAAATGACTATTATGACAACTACATTTATTCCCTGTAGCGCAAAACTCCCAATAATAGCCCTTATTGCCGGTGCTCTTTTTGATGGAGAATGGTGGGTTGCTCCCAGCGCCTATTTCGTTGGCATTACTGCCATAATAGTTTCCGGAATCATTTTAAAGAAAACTACTATGTTTTCTAGCGAGCCTGCGCCTTTTGTTATGGAGCTTCCACCTTATCATTTGCCAACATTCACTAATATTTGGCGCAGCGTTTGGGAACGTGGTTCAAGCTTTGTAAAAAAAGCCGGAACTGTTATCTTACTTTCCACCATTTTTGTGTGGTTCACCTCAAAATTTGGCATCGTAGATGGTCAGATTGGTATGGTTGAAAATCTAAGTGATGGGTTCCTAGCGTCTCTAGGTAATACAATAGCTTGGGTATTTACTCCCCTTGGCTGGGGAAATTGGCAAGCGACTGTTGCAGCTGTCACAGGTCTAGTCGCTAAAGAGAATGTAGTTGGTACTTTAGGCGTACTCTATGGGTTTGCCGACGTTTCCGAAGATGGTGAAGAAATTTGGGGAACAATGGCTCAGAGTTTTACAATCATTTCCGCTTATTCCTTTTTAGTTTTTAATTTGTTGTGCGCACCTTGCTTTGCCGCTATGGGAGCTATCAGACGTGAAATGAATAATACTAAATGGACTCTGTTCGCCATTGGTTACCAAACTGGTTTTGCCTACGCTGTCTCCCTTTGCATTTACCAGTTCTGGACTTTTATCGCAACCGGGATTTTTAGTATAGGAACTGCTTTTGCCTTTATAATACTTGCCGGCTTTATCTACTTGTTATTTAGGCCCGCAAAGAAAAATGCTGATCTTAAAACTACACGTAGCGTTACTGCTTAAAGGAGATGGAAATATTATGGCAACCTTCATTATTGCAACAATATTGGCAGTCATAGTTATTGCCATTATAATGAAATTAATTAAAGATAAGAAAAACGGTAAAACAAGTTGCGGTTCTAGCTGCGGCTCTTGCCCCAATTCCAGTCTTTGTCACAAAACACACAATTAGGAGGATTATGATGAAAAAAACTTTAGCATTAGCAATGATGATGGCGCTGGGGATAAGCGCCACCGCCATGGCAGCCAACCCTTTTTCGGATGTTCCTGCAGGGCACTGGGCTTATGCAGCTGTAGCTAAACTATCTGCGGCAGGGGTTGTAGATGGATACCCTGATGGCAGCTTTAAAGGTAATGAGCATATGACCCGTTACGAAATGGCTCAAATTGTAGCCAGAGCATTAGCAAAAGGCGCTATCAGTTCCAATGACAAATTAGTTGCAGAATTTGCTGATGAATTAGATCAGCTAGGTGTTCGTGTTGCTAAACTGGAAAAGAAGTCTGATAATGTCAAAATTACCGGTGAAGCTCGTTATAAGTACTTTCATTCCAACAAAAATACTTTAGGCGATGATGGTAACCGCAGCTTTGAAACCGATTTGCGTACCCGCTTGTCTTTTACAGGTGAAATTAACGACAATTGGGGCTATACAGCTATGCTTGAAAACACTCAGAACTTTGGCAATAATAGTGGTGATGAGACTACCCTATTTAAACGCGCATATCTAAATGGTAATATTGGCTCTGTAAAAGTAAAAGCTGGGCGCTATGATGCCTATATGGCAAATGGGTTAGTATTAGACACTGACGGTGACAGCGTAGATGGCTTGCAATTGGATTTAGGCAACAATAAACTTAGCGGTACGGCTATGTATGGCAAACTCACCAATGACACAGATGCAAAATATTATGGCTTAAGCTTTAAATATGATGCCGCTCCCATAGGTATTCACGGCGGTTACTATGGATTGAAAAGCGATGACCTTCAAACAGTCTGGAATACCAACAAACCAAGTGTTTGGAACGCCGGACTAGACGGTAAAATCGGTGCCATAGGATTCACTGCCGACTATTTAAAAGGCAATACTGATAACCTTGATGGTGACAGCACCGGTTACGCCTTGGGCCTATCTTGGGGCGAAGCTGATCCTGAAAAGCCAGGCTCTGTAACCGTGTTTGCAAATTACTACAATCAACCGCGTACAACTTTCTTTGCCCATACTACCGATGCCGCCGTTTTTGATGATGCCTTAACCGGTTTCAAAGGCTATGGAATAGGTATTGGTTACACCATCATGAAAAATACTGTAGCAACTGTGAAATATTTTGATACCAAAGAAAAAGGTGGAGAAAGTCGTAAAGATCAAAGAATTTGGTCTGATATAACCTTTACTTTTTAACTAACAGACTCTTTTTTCCCCCCAATAAAAATAAACAACGCCAACTTTACCTGTTGGCGTTGTTTATTTTTGTCTTGCTAACAAAAAAACTGTAGAAATGATACATGCCACTCCTAACATTTCTGCTAAACCAAAATCCACATGTAATACAACTACCGCTAATAATACTGAAGACAACGGCTCTACAGAAGCCAAAGCCCCTACTTCAGACGCTTTAATATATTTTGTACTATCTAAGTAACAATAAAAAGCAATCAACGTTCCAAATAAAATAAGTACGGTCATCCCAATCACCGTACCAAAGTCCATAATACCGATAAAAGGCCATGGTTTTAAAAAGATATTAATAAAAATACCACCTATAAACATACTCCATCCAATAACCATGGTAGAAGAATAGGTCTTCAGCAGTTCTCTTGGGTAAAGGGTATAAAAAGCCATGGCAAAAGCAGAAAGGATGCCCCAAAATAAGGTCTGTTGCGAAATAGCTAAAGTGTCCCAGTTACCTTTGGTAACCAAAAGGTAAGTCCCCATGGTAGCGAGAAAGACGGCTGTCACTTCTGTCTTCCCTGGGAAATGCCTCGTACGCCACAGTGAATAAACTAAAACTATAACAGGCATAAGATATTGCAAAACCGTTGCAGTGGCTGCATTACCATATTGTATTGCAATAAAATAACCATACTGTGTCATAAACATACCAATAATAGCATATACGATTATTTTATAACGATGCGTTGGATGTCGCCAAATAGCCCATATATCTCTGCCGGCATATTTATCATAAATCAGCATAATAAGACCGGCAACGATCATACGAACCATAAGAAGCCAATCCGGCGATAGATGTTTTTGCTCAAATAAATATTGCACCGCTGTACCAGAGGCTCCCCATAGGGAGGCTCCCAGTAAAATCATATATATGCCCTTGGATCTCGAACTTTGCACAATACCCCCACCTAGAATCTTTTAAATCTTTTTATAATATTGGCAGCCTGATAGTAACCATCGACGGCAGCGCTCATAATCCCGCCAGCATATCCCGCTCCCTCACCTGTAGGATAAAGTCCACTATGAGTAAGTGACTGCCCGTCTTGCCCTCTTAAAATGCGTACAGGAGCAGATGTTCTCGTCTCAACTCCTGTTAATAAACCATCAGAAGCAAATCCCCCTATGCGGCGGCCGAAAACTTTAATACCTGCACGCAAAGTTGTCGCTACATAATCAGGTAAAACTTTATCCAAGGAAACTGCTACTAACCCAGGTTCATAAGTAGGTTTAAATCCAACTTTCAACAGTGGTTCTGTATTATCCAAAAAGCTTCGGATATTTTGCGCCGGAGCACTATAGCTTTTTCCTCCAGCACAATAGGCTAATTGCTCGTAATGTTGTTGAAATTCAATTCCACCTAAAGGACCTGTTCCGAAATCTTGTGGACCAACATTTACTACTAATGCACTGTTTGCTATGCCGGAGTCTCGACCATGCATACTCATTCCATTAGTAACGACTCCACCTATTTCTGACGTTGCAGCTACTACCTTCCCGCCAGGACACATACAAAAAGAATACACTGTACGGCCATTGCTAGGTTCGTGATGTACCAAAGCATAGTCAGCAGCTCCTAATTTTGGATGCCCTGCAAAAGCACCATACTGCGCAGTATCAATTACGGCCTGCTCATGTTCTACACGCACTCCTATAGCAAAAGCCTTAGCTTCCATAGCTACGCCTTGCTCTAGCAGTTTTTGGTATGTATCACGAGCACTATGGCCAATAGCCAAAATAACGGCGTTCGTTATAATTTTTTCGCCATTAATAAGTTCTATACCAACTACTTTACCATCGTTAGCAATTAAAGCTTTTGCCTGACAATCATATAATATTTCTCCACCTAGTTCTTCAATCTGCTTAGCTAAATTGCTGACCATAAGACGTAATTTATCTGTTCCTACATGTGGTTTTTGCTCATAAAGGATTTCCGCTGGGGCGCCGGCTGCTACAAAAGTCTCAAGTATATGGCTCATAATAGGGTCATTTATTCTTGTTGTAAGCTTTCCATCAGAAAAAGTTCCTGCTCCACCCATCCCAAACTGGACATTACTTGCAGGATCAAATTTACCGGTACGCCAAAAAATATCTACATCTTCTACCCGCTTCGCCAAACATTTTCCCCGTTCCACTAATAAAGGTTTATAACCTCGTTTAGCTAGTTCCAATGTAGCTATTAATCCAGCGGGGCCCGCCCCAATAACCACAGGACGCTCGCATAATTCTTCGCTGCCACAAACTAATTTATCTCGCTTTGGTTCATCCATTTTGCTGATATTTTTGTCTTGCAAGATTATGTCCAGCTTTTTGCCACTAACGGCTAAGTCCAAACACAAATGATAAACTAAACAAATATTATTTTTGCGACGTGCATCAACAGCACGTCGCAAAACTTTTACATCACGAATATTTTCTTCATCAATGTTAAATTTATGTGCTAAAATTTCCGCTAAGCTATGTTCATTTGTAATTCCGACACGCAAGTTATTTAGTTTTATTATCATTATTCACTCCGCTTTTTTCAATTTTATTTCTACCATTACATTGTGCGCGTCTGCTAACACTTTATCCGGAATATTCAGTGGCATCTTTAATTCCACATCTGCTGTTAACTTATCCAAAACAACCGGTGCCGTCTTTATTTCTTTCAAATTGCTTATAAGTTGGGGCTCTGCAGTTAATTTTACTGTATCCGGAGTAACAATTATCTTATCTACCTTAAAACCAGTGGGTAAGTTACCTGATAAATCTACTGAAATTGGGAACGACTTAGTAGCCAATTGTTTCAACACTTCTACAGAAACATGAACTTTTGATGGTTCCACCTTTATATCATACATTTCCCTACCATCTTTACTCACAGCGACTACTGCCGCATCATCCTCAAAGTTTTTATCCTTATTACTAATGTCAACTAAAACTACAACCTTCCCTACCTCAGCAATCCTACTGCTTGCCCCTTGAATAGTAACCTTCATGGGAGACAAATTCATTTTACCAACAGTTACGCCGGAATTTGGCACCCCAACAATGCGAGGCTCTATTTCTAAGACTCGCTCACCTACCGTATCTAAGTTTAGCTGCAGTAAATTAGGACTTATTTCAATTATTTCTCCCAAAGGAGTTTTTCCTTGAACACTATAGGTGCCAAGCCCCTTTACTGCCCCACTAAAGTCTACATATGCTCTAAGGGAATTTTCTGATATTGCCGATACTTGTGATCTAGGTCCACTAACTTTGATTTTTACAGTTTCAGGCAAATCATGTACCACCATATCAGAAGCCAAGTTTTCTTTAGTCAAAGGAACCGAAAAAGTGCGCGTGGTAAAAGGATTTTGTTCATTCATTACATATAACCACAGGGCACAAGCAACTAAAAGCGCCATGATCCTTACAGTCCAGGAATTACCCTGCCCATTATTTTTTCCCATTCTTCTTCTCCTCCCCTTTGGCTTTTGTATCTTCGCCTTTTGGAGTTCCCTTAAGCTTGAGCAAAATACTATCTTTCCAATTAAGCATTGGTTTGCTCATAGCAGGGCGCAAGATATTCTTTATATCTTGATGAGTTAAATAACGTTGTAAGCTTCCACTGCGGGCTAAGGAAATGGTCCCTGTTTCTTCACTAACGACCAAAACCAGCGCATCTGATTGCTCACTAAGACCAATTGCCGCACGATGACGAGTACCAAGTTCTTGGCTAAGATTACTAGCCTCTGTCAAAGGCAATAAGCAACTAGCAGCAATAATACGATCTCCTCTTATAATAACTGCTCCATCATGAAGTGGTGTATTTGGTATGAAAATATTTTCAAAAAGCTGCGTGGTAATAATTCCATCCACTTGGATACCTGTTTCAATATAATCAGTCAACCCGGTCTCACGTTCAAAAACAATAAGTGCGCCAATTTTGTGCCTAGACATATCATCTGCTGCAGTAGCCACTGCCTCTAGCATGTTTTCTACCTGTAGCCCATTTAATACTGTACTCTTACGGAAAAGTTTTCCACGACCAATTTGCTCTAAGGCACGGCGCAATTCCGGTTGAAAAACCACCGGTAATGCTACCATAACAACCGTCATACTTTTTTCCAATAACCAATTAATAACATATAAGTTTAACCATTTGCTAACCAAAGTAGCTGCAAACAGTACTAGTAAGCCTTTTACCAAGGATGCCGCTCTTGTGTTTTTGAGCATTTGATAAAGTTTATTCAGAAAATATGCTACAACGATTATGTCTAAAATATCCAATATACTGACAGTATAAAGAACACCCTGAATTTGTCTTAACAAAAACATCACCCTCCGCCTTTTATATCTTAACTTACATTATACAAAAGTTTTACAGCTCTTGTCACCCTTTTTACCTAAAGTTCTTGTAATAAATAAAAACCGGTTCGTATGAACCGGTTTTAAACAAGTTTAATTATACATGTTTAAACAACGTAGCAATCACTTTTTTTTGCTCTTGTAAAATTTTTTCACCTTGAGTAAGTTGCTTTGCGTTTTCGCTAAAAGCAGGTCCACCATAAGAAGTTCTAGCCGCAACACAATTTTCAGGTTTCAATGCTTCTAATAAGTCTGACTCAAAAAGTTCAGAGAACTTTTTGTACTCTGCCAACGAAATCTCCGGCAAAAACTTTTCTTGTGCAATAGCGTAAGCTACACACTTTCCTACAACTTCGTGAGCTTGTCTAAAAGGTAACCCCTTGCGCACTAAATAGTCTGCTAAATCCGTTGCATTAGAGAAATCCTGATGCACTGCCTCTGCCATACGTTCCACATTAACATTCATAGTTAAAAGCATATCGCTATAAACCGCTAAAGAAAATTTTACAGTATCAATAGCATCAAAAAAGCCCTCTTTGTCTTCTTGCAAATCCTTATTATAAGTTAATGGTAAGCCCTTTAAAGTTACCAACATAGCCTGTAAATGCCCGTAAACACGACCAGTTTTACCTCTTACCAATTCCGAAATATCCGGATTCTTTTTTTGTGGCATCATAGATGAGCCTGTAGCAAAAGCATCATCTAGTTCGATAAAGCCAAATTCAGTGCTGGACCATAGGCAGATTTCTTCACTAAGCCTAGATAAATGCATCATTAGAATTGAGGCAAAGGACAAGAACTCTAATATATAATCCCTGTCACTAACAGCATCCATACTATTAGCATAAACTTCTTGAAAATTCAATTCTTCGGCAACTTGGAATCTATCAATTGGGAAAGTAGTCCCAGCAATTGCTCCGGCACCCAAAGGCATAATATCAGCCCCGGCCCACACACCCTGCAAACGGCGGAAATCTCTTTGTAACATGTTAAAATACGCTAACATATGATGAGCAAAAGTAATAGGCTGCGCACGTTGCAGATGAGTATATCCCGGCATCAATGTTTTATCGTGTTTTTTTGCTACGGTTAGCAATGCTTCCTCAAAATTAAGCAAAAGCTCACCAATCTCTGTAACTTCACGTTTCATATACATATGCATATCCAACGCCACTTGGTCATTACGACTACGAGCCGTATGAAGTCTTGCTCCAGCACTACCAATAGCATCTGTTAAACGTGACTCAACATTCATGTGTATATCTTCCAAGGAAACTTCAAATTTGAAATTACCGGCCTCTATATCAGCTAAAATTTGCTCTAGTCCTTGGACAATTGTTTTACCATCAGCTACTGGAATAATACCGGTCCGCGCAAGCATATTGGCATGAGCAATACTCCCCCTAATATCTTCATGATATAGGCGTTTATCAAACTTGATGGATGCGTTAAATGCATCCACCAGCTCATTTGTATTTTTACTAAATCTTCCGCCCCAAAGCTTTGCCATTATTTTAGCGTCCCTTGTTTCATCATAGCGCGTACTGTTAAAGGTAAGCCAAATAAAGTAATAAAACCTGTTGCATCCGCTTGATTATAAACTTCATCAGCACCAAAAGTAACATATTCTTGACTGTATAAGGAATATGGTGATTTAGCACCAGCACTAATTACATTGCCTTTATAAAGTTTAAGGCGTACAGTACCGGTTACTGTTTTTTGAGTTTCATCTACAAAAGCCTGTAAGGCTTCACGCAAAGGAGAGAACCACATGCCGTTATAAACTAATTCTGCATATTGTACTCCAATCAATTCTTTGTAATGGTTGGTAGCGCGATCCAAGCATAAATTTTCCAATTCGTTATGAGCATAATAAATTATAGTACCACCTGGAGTTTCATAAATTCCACGGCTCTTCATTCCTACCAAACGGTTTTCAACCATGTCACAAATACCAATGCCATTGCGAATACCAATTTCATTTAAAGTTTCAACGAGCTTAGCTGGAGAAAGCTTCTTGCCATTAACAGCTATGGGAACTCCTTCTTCAAAATCTAATTCCACATATTCATCTTTATCAGGTGCTTTTTCCGGAGTATTAGTAACAATAAACAAATCATCCTTTGGTGCATTCCATGGATTTTCCAAATCAGAACCTTCATGGGACAAATGCCACATATTACGATCCATACTATAATCACGTTTCTTAGTTACAGGTACTGGAATATTGTGTGCTGCGGCATAATCAATAGCATCCTCACGAGAACGGATATCCCATTCACGCCAAGGAACAATAACAGCCAATTGTGGAGCCAAGGCATGAACAGAAAGTTCAAAGCGAACTTGATCGTTACCCTTACCTGTAGCACCATGCGCTACAGCATCAGCACCTTCTTTAAGAGCAATTTCTACTAATTTTTTGGCAATTAAAGGACGTGCAAAAGAGGTCCCTAATAAATATTTTTTTTCGTAAACAGCACCTGCTTTGACAGTAGGCCATACATAATCAGAAATGAATTCTTCTTTCAAATCCAGGATATAGCATTTGCTAGCTCCGGATTTAATAGCTTTGTCATGAACAGGATTCAACTCATCTCCTTGTCCTAAATCAGCAGTAACCGCTATAACTTCGCAGTTATTATAGTTTTCCTTTAACCAAGGAATAATTACTGATGTATCAAGTCCCCCGGAATAAGCCAATACAACTTTCTTAATTTCTTCTTTTTTCATTAGATACAGCCTCCTGTTTTTGTAATAGTGCAAAATATTTATACAAAATGAAAATTCAGCTCTAGCTATAATAACATTTTGTTTTTACAAGGATTCATCACTCATTAAGAGTGCCATGATTGCTTTTTGTACATGCAAACGATTTTCTGCTTGATCAAAAACCGCGGATTGTGTACCTTCTATAACATCTTCCGTTATCTCTTCCCCACGATGAGCCGGTAAACAATGAAGTACTATGGCATCAGGCCTAGCCACTGCCAAAAGCTCCTTGTTAATTTGATACCCACCCAAAGCTTTCTGACGTATGGATTTTTCTGCTTCTTCCCCCATTGATGTCCACACATCAGTATAGAGAACATCAGCGCCCTTGGCTGCTTTAAACAAATCCTCTTCCACTGTAATAGTGCACCCTGTTTGTACAGCATCTTCCTGGGCCTGCTGCACAATTTGCGGGTTGGGCTGATAACCTTCGGGAGACGCACATACCATGTTCATACCCACTTTTGCAGCGGCGAACATCAAAGAGTGAGCCATGTTATTGCCGTCTCCTACATAGACTAATTTTCTACCTTTTAAGATTTCTTTATATTCTTGAATAGTAAACAAATCCGTTAGTGCTTGGCAAGGATGTAAAAGATCCGTCAAACCATTAATAACAGGAACTGTAGCATATTTGGCCATTTCTATAACAGAATCATGTGAAAAAGTCCTAATCATAATGCCGTCGACAAAACGCGAAAGGACTCTTGCTGTATCCCGTACAGGTTCACCACGCCCTACTTGAGAAGTAGAGTCATTTAAATATATAGGGTGTCCACCTAGCTGATGAAAGCCTGTTTCAAAAGAAACCCTAGTCCTGGTTGAGGCCTTGGAAAAAATCATAGCTAGAGTCTTCCCTTTTAGGTATTCATGTTCCTCGCCATTTTTTTGTTTGCGTTTCAACTTCGTTGCTACATCCAAAATTGTAGCAACTTCACCCACTGATAAATCGTGAATTGATATTAAGTCTTTATTTTTCAAACCCATACGCTATGCCTCTCACTCCGTTAAAATTCTTCAAAGACCTCTCTGAAGACAACCATTAAAGCATCTATTTCTTCTTTACTTATAATTAGTGGCGGTACTAAACGAATGACATTACCTGCAGTACAGTTAATAATCATGCGCCGTTCCAAACAAGCCTTAACAATTGGAGCACCAGGTTTTGTGAGCTCCATACCTAAAATAAGGCCTCTTCCCCGTACTTCTACTATTTTATCGGGAAATTGTTTTTGCAGCTTTTCTAATTCCACTTTGAAATAGGCTCCTGTTTCAGCAGCTACTTGGTCTAATTTCATTTCTTTCATAGTAGTTAATGACGCATATGCGGCGGCACAAGATAAAGGGTTACCACCAAAAGTAGTCCCATGGTCCCCTGGTGCAAAAACATGTGCTAGCCTCTCAGTAGTGACGAAGGCGCCCATGGGGAACCCACCACCCAAAGCCTTAGCAAGAGTCATTACATCGGGACGTGCTCCACTATATTCCCAGGCAAACCATTTACCGCTGCGGCAAATACCGGACTGAATTTCGTCAAACATCAACAAAGCATCGTATTTATCACAAAGTTCCCTGGCCTTAAGCAAATACTCATTAGTTGGTACATGTACTCCGCCTTCGCCTTGAATCGGTTCCAGCAAAACTCCGCAAACTTCATCGTCCAACGCGTTTTCTAAGGCAGCAATATCACCGTAAGGTACATATTCATAACCAACAGGCAAGGGACTTAAACCTTCATGATAGTGATCTTGCCCGGTTGCCGTTAACGTAGCCATTGTTCTGCCATGGAAAGAGTGTACTGCAGAAATAATTTTAAACTTCTTAGGGCTTTTAGCTACTCCATATTTACGTGCCAATTTTAAGGCGCCTTCGTTAGCCTCTGCGCCACTATTACACAAAAATATTCTTTCAAAACCAGATATTTCACTAAGCACCTTAACTGCCTTAGCCTGAATTTCTGTGTAATAAAGATTGGAGCTATGAATAAGCTTGCCAGCTTGATCACTAATGGCCTTAACTATAGCAGGATGAGCATGTCCTAAACCATTTACGGCAATTCCTGCTAAAAAATCGGTATATTCTCTGCCCTCTGCATCATACAATTTGCAACCTTTGCCATGATCTAAAGCAATTTGATTTCTACCGAATACAGGCAGATAATACTTATCTGTTTGTTCTATAATCTCTTTAGTATTCAACTTTATACCCCCTCATTCTTTTAAAAATTTTTATGACAGCTACAAAGACCTCCATAAATTAGGAAGTCACCTTTTGCTAATGTAAAAGCACTGAAAAATTATCTTGTGCTCTAGCAACAGTCAGTTATTGTTTTACAACTTCAGTACCAACACCGTCATCAGAAAAAATTTCTAACAGGATAGAATGTTCTTCACGACCATCAATAATATGTGTTTTCTTAGCCCCACCGCTTAGCGCTGTAATACATGCTTTTACTTTTGGAATCATACCGCCGTCAATTTTACCACGAACAATAAGTTCCTGTGCTTTTTCAAAAGTTAAAGTGGAAATAAAAGAACTCTCATCACGATAATCTGAATAAATGCCCTTGACATCAGTTAACACTAAAAGTTTTTCTGCTTGCAAAGCTCCTGCAATTTCACCGGCAACGCTATCTGCATTAATATTATAGGTTTCACCATTGGTTCCTACGCCGGTAGGTGCTATAACAGGAATAAAGTCATTATCTAAAAGAACATTAATAAGGGCTGTATTAATATGTTCAACATTACCAACATATCCAATATCCACTAAATTAACTTCTCCATTTTCATAAACATCAGCCAAATGCTTTTTGGCTTGAATTAAGTTAGCATCTTTGCCATTAAGACCAACAGCGTTGCCGCCCAAAATATTAAGACGTGCCACCAAATCAGTGTTAATCTTCCCCACCAAAGCCATTTCGGCTAAACCGACACTTTCAGCATCTGTTACACGCAACCCACTAATAAACTGCGTTTGCTTGCCCGCTTTTTGTAGCATAGCTGTAATTTCCGGTCCACCACCATGAACTACTATGGGGCGCATCCCTGCGCATCGCAAGAATACAATATCTTGTAATACTTTATTTTTAATGTCATCATTTAGCATGGCATTACCACCATATTTCACAACAACTGTCTTTCCTTTAAAATCACGTAAATAGGGCAAAGCTTCAACCAAGGTATTAATTTGTTCGCCTTTAATTTGCATTATCATAACCTCCTAAAATTCTATTTGAGAAATTGAAGAGCAGCTGCAGTATTTCTAAGTATGATATTCTCCATTTATTTTTACATAATCGTAACTAAAGTCACATGTCCAAACTGTAGCTTTCTCTTTGCCCACAGCCATATCCACCGTAATACTAATATCATGCTCAGCCATAATTGGTTTTAATTCAGCTAAAGGCACGTTAACATTCATACCATTTTTAACCACACGTATAGCCCCAATGCTAAGATTAGTATGGGTAGCATCCATAGCTGCTCCGCTATAACCTGCTGCACAAAGTATACGTCCCCAGTTAGGATCTTCTCCAAAGAAAGCCGTCTTCACTAACGGCGACTTTGCAATGGCCATAGCAGCTACTTTCGCATCATCAAAGCTTGCAGCCCCAATGACGTTAACTTCCATAAATTTAGTAGAACCTTCACCATCATGGGCAATCATTTTAGCTAGGTCTTGGGCTGTCTGCAAAAGTGCTTTATAAAGAGTTGCATAATCAGGATGCTCTTCAGAAAAAACTATTTCATTTTCTGCCAAACCATTTGCTAAAACTATCATACTATCATTAGTGCTAGTATCACCGTCAACTACCACCATATTAAAAGATTTATCTGCCACAGCCTTGACCATGCGTTTTAAAAGATCAGGAGCTACTGCAGCATCTGTTGTAATATAAGTAAGCATTGTAGCCATATTGGGATGAATCATACCTGCGCCCTTAGCGATTCCAGCTATTTTAGCTTCCTTACCACCAATTTCGAATTCATAAGCAACTTTTTTTATAAATGTATCTGTAGTTTGAATGGCAAGAGCAGCACTTTCGCCTTCGTTAATACTCAGACGTGCAACTGCCGAGGCAATGCCTTCTTTAACTTTACCCATAGGCAAGAACTGACCAATAACACCGGTAGAGCAAACAAAAATACTTTCCGGATCAATATCCAAATACTCACCGGTAATTTTCTGCATGGCCTTAGCATCAGCAAGACCTTGCTCACCAGTGCAGGCATTGGCACAACCTGAATTTACAACAATAGCCTGCGCATCAGGTCTTTTGTTTACTTCTCGGCTAATCAAAACAGGTGCCGCGCAGATTTTGTTTTGAGTAAAAACAGCACCTGTAGCTGCCGGTACCGTACTCATAATAACCGCTACATCATGATTGCCACTTGCCTTAATCCCTGCTTTTACACCGGCTGCTACAAAGCCTTTAGGTGTGGTAAGCCATCCATCTATTTGCTTCATCATTTCAACTCCTTAAGGATAAATTGGTAATTGAGTAAGTCCTGTATTTTCTTTTAAACCAAACATTACATTCATATTTTGCACTGCCTGACCGGCTGCACCTTTAACTAAATTATCTAAAACCGTCATAGCAATAAGACGATTCGTACGTTTATCAATTTGCCACCCTAGATCAACATAGTTAGAGGCTCTAACATTTTTAATCTCCGGGCAAATCCCCTGTCCCCTAACGCGAACAAAAAACTCATCTTCATACATATCCCTGTATGCCCTGTCTATTTGCTCACTAGTGACTCCCGGTTTAATATCAGCATAGCAAGTAGCCAAAATCCCACGATCTACGGGGAGCAAGTGTGGCGTAAATTGAATCACCACAGGAACCTTAGCAAACTCGGAATAAATCTGTTCTATTTCCGGCGTATGACGATGAGTACCTACTCCATATGCATGAAAATTTTCATTAACCGCACAATACATACTCCCAGCTTTGAGAGTTCTCCCAGCTCCGGTAGTACCGGATTTAGCATCTATAATAATCCCGCCGGTCTCAATAAGTCCTGCTTTCAACATTGGTACCAAAGCCAAAATACCACAGGTAGTATAACACCCAGGATTAGCAACCAACTTTGCTTCTTTTACTTTATCACGATATAATTCAGTTAAACCGTAAACTGCATTGGCTTCCGGGTCTTCGTGTTTAACATTGTACCATTCCTCAAATACTTTATAATCTTTAAAGCGATAATCACCGCCTAAATCAATTATCTTAGTAGAAGTATTCCGTAATGCCTTGCAAATTTTCATGGCATGTCCATGTGGTAACGCAATGAAAACAACATCACTTTCTGCGGCGATGCTTTCCATTTCTTGCATACTGCCCAATTTTTTTTCTATTCTATCAGATAGATGCGGATATATATCTGCAATATTTTCACCGGTACTACTTTCCGAAGTGATATTAGTTATTTCAACATCAGGATGTCCATCCAATAAACGTAGCAATTCAGCTCCAGCAAAGCCTGTCGCTCCTATTACACTTGCTTTCATTTTATTCCCCCCTTTTATAATGTTTCAGTATTATACATCTTTTTTGCATAATATTGCAATACTTTTTGTAATATTTTCTTTTTTTTATTATTTTTCTCGTTAAGTCAGCTCTCAGTAACGGTTTGTCCTTTTTGGTACTTATGCATATTTAGTGTATAAAAACGCATAGTGACATATCATTTATATGTTCTCAACATGTAAGGTAATTTTACTACTATTGGAAGTAATAAGCAAAAGTTTTTTACTCAAAATACTCTGTTTTCCCTGTATCAGCCTACTACGGAATATACCATGGGTTAAGCGGTGGCTTTTTTCGTAATTTTCGAGTAGAATAGATAAGTAGCTAAATATTTTTGTTTGCAACATTTAGCACCAGCATAGCTGACAAAGATGTCATAATGCGAGACTTTCCAAGGAGGTAGCAATTGAAAAAATTTATCTGCCTAGTGCTCTGTCTAAGCGCATTAGTCATGTGGTGGGCTACCTTACCGGTAGATCACTCTAACAAAAATATGGAAATTACTCAAGAAAATTCCTTACCCACTGAACAAACTTCTAGCAAAAAAACATTACTAGGCTTTTTACCGGCACAAACTAGCTGGCCCAAACCTATACGAATCCTCTGGGAAGCCTCAAATATTAAAAAAACTGCTCAAAGTAAAATCGGTGCTAAAAATTGGGTTCCTCTAAAAGAAATCCCTCAAACTATGCAAAATGCGCTTATAGTCGTGGAAGACAAGCGTTTTTATGAACACCACGGCATAGATATGGACGGTATTATTCGTGCACTATTAGTCAATATCCAGGCTGATGATATCGTACAAGGCGGTAGCACTTTAACCCAACAATTGGTAAAAAATACGCTTTTAGATTCAGAACAGTCTATGGAACGTAAGCTTTTAGAAGCTTTTTTTGCACTTTGGGTGGAAAGCCAAAACAGCAAGGAAGATATCTTGGAAATGTATTTAAATACTACTTACTTTGGTGCGGGTGCTACCGGCATAAATGAAGCCGCACATACCTACTTTGGCAAGAAACCTTCACAACTATCGTTAGCAGAAAGTGCTGCCTTAGCCGGACTGCCAAATGCTCCCAGTGCACTAAATCCCTATGATAACCCGGAAGGTTGCAAGCGTCGGCGCAATATTGTATTAGGTTTAATGTCCAAATATGGCTACGCTCATTCTGCTGAAGCAACAGCGGCCGCAAATGAACCAATAAGCCTTGTTGGCAAAGACAACTAGTTTTAATCGCGTAACAAAAAATTTAAGAACAAATAAAGGACAGCACTTCACATTGGAGTCCTGTCCTTTATCTATTTTAACATATCATTCATGATTTTTTTATAAGTTTCTACCCCAGGCTGATTATAAGCGTCAACATCAGCCATTTCTCCCTCATAAGCTACACTAAGCATCAAAAAATACATGAGTTGTCCCAAATAATAAGGGGTTAATTGTGGTAAGTGATAAGTGGCATTAAAACGATTATCTTCGTTCAATGCTTGAGTATTTGCAGCCAACGCAATCCTGAGTGCTTTATTTACATCCAAGCCTTGATATTTCATATAGGCAGAAATTTGTGAGAAAGGATTTGTGACCACAGTAGTTCCTGTACTACCCTCGATCTCTACAAACTGAATGACCTTATTTCTCCGTCCATCTTGATGTTGCTGAGTTTGAGCATGCATATCTAAAGTACCCACAGCCGCAATAGGAGTCCTACCGTAATTAACTTCACGTCCTTGCCTATTAAACCTTTTTCCCAAAGACTCTGCCAAAAGCTGTACATACCATTCGGAAAGAGATTTCAATTTCATAGCATAAGGCATAAAAACCTCTAAGTCACAACCATATTTTTCGCTACTGATATATTTTAATGCCGCATTTAAAAGTGCTGGGTTATTTGCTACTTCCTTACTTAAGCACTGGTTTTCCATGTCTTTAGCGCCTTCTAGGAAGGCCTTAATATCCAACCCAATAATTGCTCCTGTAATCAGCCCAGGTTCCGAAAATACGCTAAACCGACCGCCTACTCCTTCATGCACAGGAAATGTACGCCAATTATTTTCTAGTGCCAACGTTTGCAATGGCCCCACCACATCAAGATTAGTAACTACTGCTACGTCTACATCAAACAATTCCTTTAGCGCTGTTAGTCTTTCATAAAAAAATAAAAATGCCGTGGTTGTTTCTAAGGTAGTGCCGGACTTAGATATTGGTATAAGCATGATGCTAGTCTTACCTTGATGAGCAAACTTTTTGTTACCAGCCTGACGTTTCATTTCTGATAGCAATTCCTCGTACTGACAAGCATCCACATTATTTCCACTAAAATAAACCTGTGGAAAACCATTACGCTCTTTATTAGTGCGTTGATTCCAGTATGCTCCGGCGTGTACGTCAAAAAGCACTTTGCTGCCCAAATATGAGCCGCCAATACCGAAAAACACCACAACATCAGCGCTATTCCAAACATATTTACCAAAAGCAATTAGTTTAGCTATGGAATCTTGCGTATTAGGATTATTTTTTTCTATAAAGGGCAGCCTTGTGAAAAAGACGTGCTCCAAGGTCCCATCTTTAGAACAGTGCCCGGTACTTGTTCCTGTAGTTCTAATTTGCTCAAGTCCTGCCACAGCCATGGCTATTTTATCTTGCATATCAGTAAAATCCATACTTTGAATACGCCTATTCCCTAACATATTTGCATATTCAAAAATAAACCCGGATTCCAATTCCAGCCTACCATTCAACATCATAATACACTCCCAAGACAAAAGTTTATTTTATTATAGTTTTGAGGTAACTAAGAAAAGCATCATGCAATTCCGGCCGCTTTAAAGCCTGCTCCACTGTAGCCTCCAAGAACCCTTCTTTATCGCCCACATCGTAGCGTCGACCCTCAAAATTATATGCTAAAACTTGCTGTTGCTTAGCTAAAACTCGAAGAGCATCTGTCAATTGAATTTCTCCAGCTTGACCAGGTTTTGTTCTTTCTAATATCTCGAAAATATCAGGGCTTATAATATAACGTCCTAGAACGGCTAAGCACGATGGTGCTTCTGCTTGGCTTGGTTTTTCTATCATATCTCCAACCTCCCATGTACGAGCATCTAACTGTCGCAGAGGCGATATAATACCATAGCTTGATACTTTATCTTGAGCAACTTCCTGTACGCCTAAAACCGTCGCTCCTGTTTTATTATATACTTCAATCAGTTGCTGCAAGCATGGTTTCTTAGCATCAACTACATCATCTCCCAAAAGCACGGCAAAGTGCTCTTTTCCCACAAAATCCTTAGCGCACAAAACTGCATGCCCTAATCCCAATGGCTCTTTTTGACGAATATAATGTAAATTTATATCGGAAATTTTTCTAACCATCTCTAACAAATCACTTTTATTGTGCTGTTCTAAATTTAGTTCCAATTCAATGGAACGATCAAAATGGTCTTCAATTGACCTTTTGCTACGCCCTGTTACTATCAAAAACGTATCAATGCCTGAATTTATTGCTTCTTCAATTATGTATTGTATGGTAGGTTTATCCACTATGGGCAGCATTTCCTTCGGCTGAGCCTTTGTGGCCGGTAAGAATCTTGTACCAAGACCTGCAGCGGGAATTATTGCCTTTCTAACTTTTGTAAACATGTATATCTCAACTCCCATTCTATGTCTATTCTTTATTATTTTAGCATAAAGAGCACAGTTGTGCTACAATAAAAAAACCACAAGCATATGCTTGTGGTTTGTAAATCAATATTATCTCTTGCTGTATTGAGATGCTTTTCTTGCTTTTTTCAAGCCGTATTTACGACGCTCTTTTTCACGAGGGTCACGGGTTAAAAGACCAGCTTTTTTCAAAACAGGACGGAATTCTTCATCAATTTTCAGTAATGCGCGAGCAATACCATGACGAATAGCTCCTGCTTGTCCTGATATGCCACCGCCATCAACATTTGCTAAAACATCATATTTATCTAATGTTTCAGTTGCTTCAAGTGGTTGTCTTACAATCAATTCCAAAGTTTTCAAGCCAAAATATTTGTTTAATTCGCGATCGTTAATTGTAATATTGCCTTCACCCGGAACCAGGCGAACACGTGCAACAGAACTTTTACGACGACCGGTTGCATCATAAGTAACTTTTGCCATTTATTTGCTCCTCCTCTCCGGATTAACGGATATCAATTTCCAGAACTTCTGGTTTTTGTGCTTCATGTGGATGTTCAGATCCTGCATAGACATGCAATTTAGTGTAAATCTGGCTGCCAAGGCGATTTTTAGGAATCATACCACGAACAGCAAGTTCAACCATTTTCACAGGGTTCTTAGCTAATAATTCTCCAGCTTTGGTATAAGTAGCACCACCAAGATAGCCTGAGTGACGGAAATAAATCTTTTGTACCAATTTCTTGCCTGTAAGGTGTATCTTTTCGGCATTAATAATAATAACATGATCGCCAGTGTCCATATGAGGTGTAAAAGTTGGTTTGTGTTTTCCGCGGAGAACCTTTGCAACTTCAGCGGCCATACGACCTAGAGTTTTATCGGCAGCGTCAACTATAAACCATTTACGTTCTATAGTAGACGGTGTAGCCATATATGTTTTCATCCTTATTCCTCCTATTGAATTGAATATGTACCTGTGATGAGAAACTTTGCGGTATTTCGGGGCTAACGAAATCACCTCAAAGTGATACTCATATATTGTAAACATCTTTACTGTTTTTGTCAAGAAAAAAACACTTAAAACTCTGTAGATTACTTATTTTTCTACATTTATTGACATATCTTCAAAAAGAGTTACAATGGTCTTAACTAGTAGACATTTTTTCGCAATAGTGTATGCTAATTAAAACAGATAAAAGAAAAGAGGGGATTTTTGTGCAAAAAGATTTACTGCAAAAAGAATATCAATTATACAGAAATGGTGCTTGGCATCCAGCAAGTAACGGTGCTACTTTTAAAGCTACCTGCCCTGCAAATGGTGAAGAATTATCAACTTGTGCCGAAGCTACTGCAGAAGACGTTGATCAAACAGTAAAAGATGCTTGGAAAGCTTGGGCTACTTGGAAAAACACCACCCCAACTGAAAGGGCTGCTCTTTTGTGTAAAATTGCTGACGTTATTGATGCTAATGCAGAACGTCTAGCCATGATTGAAACAATGGACAATGGCAAAGCTCTTCGTGAAACTACTTTGATTGATATCCCTATGGCTTCAGATCATTTCCGCTATTTTGCTGCGGCAATCCGTGCAGAAGAGGGAACAGTTAATATGATTGATAACAATACTATGAGCATTGTTATCAGGGAACCAATTGGAGTAGTTGGACAAATTGTTCCTTGGAACTTCCCGTTCCTAATGGCAGCTTGGAAACTCGCACCCGTTTTAGCCTCCGGCTGTTGCACCGTTTTAAAACCTTCAAGTGAAACATCCTTAAGTGTATTGGAATTCGCCCGCCTAATTGACGGTATCCTTCCCCCCGGTGTTTTTAATGTTTTAACCGGCAAAGGATCTAGATGTGGCAATTATATTCTTGAACACCCTTGTCTTGCAAAACTAGCCTTCACCGGTTCAACAGAAATTGGGCTAGCTGTTGCCAAAGCTGCCGCAGATAAATTGATTCCCTCTACTTTAGAATTAGGTGGTAAATCCGCCAACATCTTCTTCTCTGATTGCAACTGGGAACTAGCTATGGAGGGAGTACAACTAGGCATTTTATTTAACCAAGGCCAAGTATGTTGTGCCGGTTCTCGTGTTTTTGTTCAAGAAGATATCTACGATAAATTTGTAGCGGAAGCAATTAAACGCTTTAACGCAGTTAAAGTTGGCATGCCTTGGGAAGATGGCGTCCAAATGGGCTCGCAAATTTATGCGGCACAAGTTAAAAAAGTTCTTGGCTATATAGATATAGCAAAAGAAGAAGGTGCTACCATAGCATGTGGTGGTTACCGCTTAACAGAAAATGGCATGGATAAAGGTAATTTTGTTGCCCCCACTCTGATCACTAACGCAAATAACAAAATGCGCGTATCCCAAGAAGAAATCTTCGGACCTGTTGCCGTTGTTATTCCTTTTAAAAACGAAGAAGACGTTATAGACATGGCTAATGATAGTGTTTATGGCCTAGGTGGTGCTGTTTGGACTCAAGATATTAATCGTGCTATGCGCGTAGCTCGTGCCGTTCGTACTGGTAGAATGTGGGTTAATACCTATAACGCTATCCCTGCCGGTGCTCCTTTTGGAGGTTACAAACAATCCGGTATTGGTCGCGAAACGCACAAGGTAATGTTGGACCATTATACACAAACCAAAAATATCATGATTAATCTTAATGAAAAACCTCTAGGTTTTTATTGAGCTACTCTAGCTTTGAAAAAAGGCCCCCGCTACTTTTAATTGTAGCTGGGGCCTTTTGTTTATTAGGATAAATATTTTTTTTCAACTATTTTTATATTGCTGAGCAATTTTGGCATAGTGGTATCAGCGTATTCAAAGATTAACCTTGCTTGAGGTGCAGATTGCTTAATAGCAGTAAAAATATCATTCCAGCTAATGTTCCCTTCTCCTATAGCTAAATGTTGATCTTCCTGTCCATTATTATCATGTAAATGAATGGCAAAAAGTCGTGAGTTTAAGGTATTTATACATTCCGCAATATCCCAGTGGTTAACGTTAGCATGACCTGTATCCAATAAAGCTCGTGTTCTTGGTAGTTTTTTTAGGAGTTTTTGATAGTCTTCCCAATCAAAGAGCAGTGTTCCCTTGGGTTTCAGCCCCACATTTTCTACCAAAATACGAACCTTATAATCTGCCGCTAAAGCAGCAAGCATTTTAAGCCGTTCAAATACCAGCTCTTGAATTACAGCACGTTGCCCTGTCCATTCCTCATTAGTATGCACTACTACAAACTCTGCCTTACAACGCTGTGCATAAGCAAAAGTTTTACGAAATATGCCAAAAAATTCAGTATCTTCGGCATTTGCTAAATTAACCCCAGCGCAAGGTCCATGCATACTACATGACATTTTACGTTTTTTTGCTATAGGTGGCAGAATCTTATCCCAATAATAATTTTTACCAAATTCATAAAAAAATTCCACACCGTATTCTATTGGCAATTTGAGCAACTCTTTAATTCTAAATCCCGCAAAAGGCAAATCACTAACTGCAAGTTTCATTTTTTATCCCCTTTCTTCCGGTGCTATTAAATTTTTACCGCTAATCGCATCAAAAAAACAGGTGTTTTCCCATTCGAAAGAAAATCCCTGAGCTTGCTCTAGCGAATACTTGTGGTCGCTAGTACTTACGCATATTTCTTCCCCTGTTTTAAGTTGCAATCTTACAATACGTTGATTTCCCAAATTCTCCACAAAAGAAACACTAGTGGATACCATAGGATTGTGCTCCAAAACGCAGCGTTCCGGCCTAATACCTATCGTAACTGTCTTGCGCTCACCAATTATAGCTTGATATTTCACCGGTAGAACCAAACATTCATTACCAATAAAAATTTTGTTATCTAAAAGATGCGTTTTTAACAAATTCATAGGAGGCGTTCCAATAAACCCAGCCACAAAAGTATTGTTTGGGTTATGATAAATTTGATTCGGTGTGCCTATTTGCTGCAACTCTCCCTTGTTTAAAATTGCTATTCTGTGAGCAACCGTCATAGCTTCTACTTGATCATGAGTTACGTAAATCATAGTAGGTTTATACATTTCGTGTATTTTCACCAACTCCGTACGTGCTTGTTGACGCAATTGAGCATCCAAATTAGAAAGTGGTTCATCCAAAAGAAAATACGGTGACTGTTTTACCAGTGCACGACATAAAGCAACTCGTTGTTTTTGTCCACCGGACAATTCTTTCGGTTTATGTTCTTCGTATCCGGTCAAGTTCAACATTTCCAAGACTTCTTTAGTGCGTCTTTCGATTTCTACAGTAGGAAGTTTTTGAATTTTTAAACCAAAAATTATATTTTCCCAAACTGTTAAATGAGGAAATAATGCATAGCTTTGAAACACCATGGCGATATTACGTTCCCCAGGAGGCATTTCATTAACAACTTTACCTCCAACTTCTAATTCACCACTTGTGATAGATTCCAACCCAGCTATCATTCTTAGAGTTGTAGTTTTACCACAGCCGGAAGGGCCCAGTAAGATTAATCGTTCTCCCTGTTGAACTTCAAAGTTCAAATCTTTTACCACAAGAGTATCACCATAAGCTTTACAAATATTTTTAAATTTAATGTTATTCATATTTTATCCCTTCACTCCTGATTGCATAAACGTATTCAAAATAAATCGCTGACTAATGAAGTACAAAATCAGTGGCAACAAGCTTGTTAACATAGCTACTGCCATAGCTATGCCCCACTCACTTCCACCTTCAGCGCTAATAAACATTTGTAAGGCCAATGGTAAAGTATACATATCTTTATCCTGTAAAATCAAAAGTGGCCAAAAATATTCATTCCAAGAATTAATAAAAAAGAAAATTCCTACTGCAATTGCTGAGGGCCGGATAAGTGGCAAAACTACTTTATACATTATTTGCAGAGGATTGGCATTCTCCAAAATTGCCGCCTCTAACAAGGGTTTCGGTATCCCCCTCATTGTCTGCCGCATAAGAAAGATTCCCATACCATCAACCAATTGGGGTAAAATAACCCCCCAATGGGAATTAAGTAAGCCCAGCTTACTCATAAGCAAATAATTAGGCATAATTAAAACAGTCGTAGGAATAAAAAATGTCAACAACATACAATTAAAAACAATCTCTTTGTACTTAAAATCATAGTAAACAAAGGCAAAAGCCGCTAGTATACTAGTCACAATCTTAATAACCGTGACAAAAACAGCAATAAATAAAGTGTTATAAACAAAAGTAAAAAACGGGAAATTATTTAAAACTATTTTATAATTTTCTATAGTAGGTGGTAAGGGCAAAGGGTTCAAGGAAGATTGAAAGATTTGATTCATATCCTTAAAAGACGTTGATGCCATGAAAACTAATGGCCAAAATAGAGCGATTATTGCTAGTAGTAGTGGAAGGTGCCAGAGAATTTCTTGCTTATTAATTTTCATAGTGCACCTTCTTATCTAAGAATTTATTTTTTGCTACCAAGAAAGCCATATAAAAGAACATCGTCAAAACGGCAAAAGCAGCCGATTTACCTGTTTGAAAGAAAACAAAAGCGTATTGATAAACTATATAAACCAAGTTTGAACTACCTTGATCAGGGCCTCCCTGTGTAAGCATGTTTACCGGAACTAACATGTATTGCAACCCAAACACTACCGTTATGGTAAAAACATATAAGGCTGTTGGCGAGGTCATGGGTATTATAATCCGTTTAAAAATTATCCAATTTGAAGCATTTTCCAATTTGGCAGCTTCGATTAATTCTTTTGGCACCGCAACCATGGCCGCAAGCATAACTATCAAGTTATAGCCGAAAGTTTTCCAGCCAATTATACTGCCAACAGCTATAATAACTAGCCCGTTCTCTTTAAACCAACGCGGAGACTCCATACCAATACTATTTAAAATAACGCTGAGAGGACCTGCAAGTGGATTACAAAACCAAAGAAATATTATACTTGCTACTGCTAACGAAATGCAGCTGGGTAGAAATAAGGCTGAGCGGTAAAAAAAGTTGAACCTAGTTATTAAATGTCCCAATATATAAGAATAAATATAGGGTAAAAGAAAGTTTAGTATTAATAAAACTAAGACCAAAAACAAAGTATTCCATAAAATCTTAACTAACTCTGCACTGGCAAAAATATTTTGATAATTTGCGACACCAACGAACTTCATAGTAGGGCTAATCATATTCCACTGAAAAAAACTCAAATAAAAATTTTCTAACAGGGGCCTATAAAAAAATATTAAAAACAATAGTGCTGCGGGTAATAAAAATAATGCTGCCTGCCAAGTATTTTTTTGCATAACAATTTACCTTCCTTATAAAAATCAGGATGCCACTCGTGTGGGCATCCTGATAGAAATTCCTTATTGCTTACAGTAGGTTATTTATTTTTTCTTCTGTTTGCGTTAAGGCATTTTTTGCAGAATCTTTTCCACTCAAAATTACATCCCGCACATCTATAAGCATTTGTTCTGCCTGTAACCCGTTAGCTCCGGGGAAGCTAGCCCATTTAACAAGATTTGGCATAGTAGACAATGCCACTTGTACATTCTTATTATTCTGTACTAATTCTTTAAATGTAGGAGAATTTTTTTCAATATCTTTTACCGGAGGAAGATACCCTGTACCGGTGCTCCACTTACTCATTGCTTCAGGAGATTCCAAATACTTTATAAATTCCCAAGCGGCCTTTTGTTTAGCGCTATCTTTAGAGAACATCATTAAGAAGTTACCACCAGCAGGTACTTTCAAAGTTTTTCCTTCAAAAACAGGGAAACGTGCTACTAAAACCGGAAATTTAGCACTTTTTTCAAAGTTAGCGCGCTTGCCAATTGTCGTACAAACCATACCAACTTTACCACTTAAAAATGCCTGAAATCCTTCTTCATTAGTAGCATGTAACCCGCTGCCATTTTGTACCATATCTGCTAGTAATTGATAAGCTTCAGCAGCTTCCGGAGTAGCAAAAGATGCTTTGACCTTGCCATCTACTTTTTTCAGCATTGAACCACCATTAGATTCTATAATTGCCTGCTGTGCCCAATTGTCAGCGTACTCTTGCATAAAGAAACCAACATCACCTGTTTTTTCTTTAATTTGTTTAGCCGCTGCCGCTACCTCGGTCCAGGTCTTTGGAGGATTTTTAGGATCAAGCCCCGCCTTAGTAAATAATTCCGGGTTAATAAACAGAACCGGAACACTTATGGAATATGGCACACCGATTTGCTTACCATCATCTGTTTGTGCTAACGCCAACACATTTGGCAAAAAGTTCTTGGTTAAAAAATCTTTATCCCCAGGCACTTCCTTGGCAAGCATAGAATTTAAGTCCGTATACTTAAAATTTTCCGCAGCATAATTTAAATAACTCCAACCCATTTGTACCACATCAGGGTTTTTCCCTGAAGCTATGGCAGCCTGTAAATTTTGTGTTAATCCTTTATACATATCAGGATTGTACTTTTCTACAACTTCAATATTGGGGTGTGTTTTATTAAAATCAGCCACTAGCTCTTTTACCGTAGCTCCACCAAAACTTTCAGCCGCCACATGCCAGTATTCTATTTGTACTTTTTTGTCACTGGTTTTTGTCGTGTCTTGCTCTCCACCACATCCTGACAAGGACAAAGCCAGTGCTCCTGCACATAAAACTGCACATAATTTACTAAACTTTTTCATTTTAGGCCTCCATGATTTTTTCTGTATTTTGCTAACACTTTGATTATACACAAAATCATTCTTTTAGTTGTTATGACAAGGTTATGCTTGTGTTAAGGTTTTGTTAAATAAAAAAGGCACTAACCTATATGGTTAGTACCTGACGTGCATTAAATACAATCCACATGCCGGTGCCGGCATGCCTGTAAGTTGTCTATCTCTTGTTAAAAGTATTTGTTGGAAAGCATCCGGAGTAATTTTTCCGTTTCCAACCTTTACTAATGCGCCAACAATATTGCGTACCATACGGTACAAAAATCCATCTCCTGTAATAGTAAACACAAGTTCTTTATCTGTAACTTGCCATTGGGCCACAGTAATTGTTCTTTCAGGTGAAATTGGTTTACTGCCTTTATTACGAAAGGCAGTAAAATCATGAGTCCCTAGCAAATTATTAGCAGCTGTCTGCATTTTTTCAATATCAAGAGGTTTCTTAAATTCCCAGGCATAATTGCGCTTAAAAGGATTGGGAATATCCGTTATCACAATCCTGTATTGATAAGTTTTTTCCACAGCGCTATAGCGAGCATTAAAATTCTCGCTGACTTCTTCTGCCTTCCACACAACGATATCACCTGGTAGAAGATGTCGAATAGCCGTAGTAATATGTCCTGTAGGTACTGTAGCTTTAGTTTTAAAAGATATTACTTGGCCACAGGCATGTACCCCTGTGTCAGTTCTGCCAGAAGCAACTACCTTTATATCTTCCCCCATTAATTTACTCAAAGCATCTTCAACTATTTGCTGAATACCTATAGCATTCTTTTGTCGTTGAAAGCCATTATAATTAGTCCCATCATAAGATATTGTTAATTTTAAATAACGCATAATTCCCCGCCCCATTTTAAAAATGCAATGAATAAAATGAGAACAATAATACCTGTAGCTGCCCAAGCATCTCTATTAGCATATACAAGCTCATGCATACAAGTACGTCCTTCACCCCCACGGTAACATCTAGACTCCATGGCAATAGCAAGTTCATCCGCACGTCGAAACGCGCTGATAAACAATGGTATCAAAATTGGCAGCATGTTCTTTGCCCGAGCAATAATATTTCCACCGGTAAACTCTGCTCCTCTAGCCATCTGTGCCTTCATAATACGGTCTGTTTCTTCTAGCAATGTTGGAATAAAACGCAAGGCAATTGTCATCATCATAGCCAGTTCATGAGCCGGTACTCCTACACGTTTAAAGGGTTTAAGCAATGATTCTATCCCATCGGTTAATACAATAGGTGAGGTAGTAAAAGTCAAAATAGAAGAAATCATAAGCAGCAATACTAGGCGTAAAGACATCATAACGCCCATACTTAGGCCTTCTTTAGTTACAGAAATAAATTTCCACGACCAAATTACTTCGCCCTGTCCTGTTAATAAGTGAATACACATAGTTAATAAGATAATAATCCACAAGGGTTTAATAGACTTTACCACTAATATAACAGGTAGCTTCGCTAAAAAAATAACACCTAAAACAAAACTAACCAATATAGCATAAGACGTTGCCGAAACCGCTAGAAATACCGCTACAATGAAACTCATGGTTGCCAATATTTTCGTCCGCGGATCCAACTTATGTACAAAAGAGGTACCCGGATAATACTGTCCTAATGTAATATCTGCCAGCATTAAGACCACCCCTTTGCTTTTTTTATATACTCTACTAATTGTTCTTTAGTTAATGCCTGTCCTTCAAGCTTTAGTCCTTTTGCACACAATAGGTCAGTAAGTTTAATGCTCTCCGGTACGTCTACACCAACTTCTTGCAAAGTACCACGTTGCTCCTTAAAAACCTCTGATGTTTTTCCATCTATGGCTATTTGTCCTTTGGACATAACCAAAAGACGGTCTGCATATTGAGCAGCTTCTTCCATACTATGCGTAATTAAAATAACAGCTATATCCCGTTTTTTAAAAACAGCCATTAGTTGAGCAAATATAGCATCTCTACTAACAGGATCCAATCCTGCTGAAGGCTCGTCCATAATTAAATAATCCGGCTCCATGGCTATTACACCAGCAATAGCTACTCTGCGCATTTGTCCGCCGGAAAGTTGAAAGGGAGAACGCTGGGCAAACAGATCATAATCAAGTCCTACAAATTGCATCGCATTTCGTACCTGTATTTCTACTTCTTTTTCTTGTTTACCATTATTGCGTGGTCCAAAAGCTATATCTTCATAAATAGTTTCAGCAAAGATTTGATGCTCCGGATACTGGAAAACAATACCCACTTTATGCTTAGCTAAACGAACATCATTGCCCTTACCCTTTAAATTTACACCATCTACGCACACTGTGCCCGTGCTAGGAACTAAAAGACCATTTAGATGTTCAGCCAACGTAGATTTGCCACTGCCTGTATGACCAATTATCGCTACAAACTCGCCTTTTTCTATTGTCAGCGTAACATTCTCCAATGCCTTGCGTTCAAAAGGAGTTTTAGCCATGTAAGTATATGATATATTCTTTACTTCTATTGACATAGTGCTGCAGCCAACTCCTCATCGGTGATGATATTTCGGTTAAGTTTATGCCCGCATTGCCTTAAGACCTCTGCAACTTCAGCCGGCAATGGTGCTTCTAATCCTAATTCTCTAATTTTTTTTACTTGTCCAAAAACTTCAGAGGGGGTACCTTCCATAACAATTTTGCCATTTTCCATAGCAATAACCCTATCTGCCAAAATTGCCTCTTCCATTTTATGAGTAATGTAAACTATAGTAATCTTTTGCTCCTTGTTCAATTTCAATACTATATTCACTATATCTTTTCGCCCTCTAGGATCAAGCATGGCGGTTGGTTCATCAAAGACAATGCATTGAGGCCGCAAAGCTAAGACTCCCGCAATGGCAATTCTTTGTTTTTGGCCGCCTGATAATAAATGCGGTGCATGCTTTGCGTATTCAGTCATATTTACTGCTGCCAATGCGGCCTCTACGCGCGGACGAATTTCAGCATGTGGTACTCCTATATTTTCAGGGCCAAAAGCCACATCCTCTTCCACTATAGCGGCCACAATTTGATTGTCAGGGTTTTGGAACACCATACCTATTGTTTGTCGCACATTCCAAGTATTCTCTTCTATGGTCGTATCCAGGCCATTCACAAAGCACTTACCTGAAGTAGGCTGTAAAAGCGCATTAAAATGCCTGGCTAAGGTTGATTTACCACTGCCATTAGTACCAATGATAGCTACAAATTCTCCTTGTGCAATAGAAAGATCAATACTATCTAAAGCTTTTATATTATTGTTTTGTCCATCTGTATAGACGTGTACAAGATTTTTTACTTCTATAATTGGTTGCATGAAAAACCTCCGTTAAGATTACGTATCCTATTATATAATTTCACGTACACTCCGTCAACCAATTGGGTTAACAGAAAAACATTTACCGTTATACGCCAGTTAGGCAACAACTTTATGAAAATAAAAAAACCTAAGATTTCCACTAAAGGAAACTTAGGTTTTTTTTACATAGTGCAAGAAACAGGCATTATACCAATTCCAATATTGCCATTTCCGCAGCATCGCCACGACGAGGGCCCATTTTATAAATACGGGTATATCCACCTTGGCGCTCTTTGTATTTTGGCGCAATTTCATCAAACAATTTTTTCGTAACTTCTTCATCCACGAGAAATGCAAGAACTTGACGACGAGAATGCAAGTCACCTTGTTTTGCCAAAGTAATCAATTTTGCAGCCAAGCCGCTGATTTCCTTCGCTTTCGTCGTGGTAGTTTCGATTCTCTCATGTTTGAAGAAGGCGGTTAAAATACTGCGAAACAAAGCTTTACGGTTGCTAGAATTGCGACCTAATTTTCTGTATGCCATTTTTCCGTCCTCCCTCTATTCTTCCTCGGCCTTGCGTAACTGCAAGTGCAAGTCCTCAATTTTTTTCTTAACCTCATCTAAGGATTTACGTCCAAGGTTACGTACGCAAATCAGCTCATCTTCAGTCTTGTTGATTATATCTGCCACGTTATTAATTCCAGCTCTTCTCAAGCAGTTATTGGAACGAACAGTCAAATCTAAATCATCAATTGACATACGCAGAACAGGAGTAGGACCCACTGCCGGTTCTGGTGTTCCTGTGCCAATAGGTTCATTTATTATGCTGACTTCAGTTGTTTTGAACATACCAAGGTATTTTACCAGGACATCTGCTGCTGCAGTAACTGCTTCATCAGGTCTAATACTACCATCTGTCCAAACTTCCAGTGTCAATTTATCATAATTGGTAACATTACCAACACGAGTATCAGTAACGCCAAACTTAACTCTAGTAATTGGAGAATAAATAGAATCTACAGGAATCAAGCCAATAGGCTGATCTTGAGTTTTATTCTTGTCCGCAGGTACATACCCGCGCCCAATATCTACATAAAGCACCATATCAAGGGTAGCTTTTTTGTCCAAGGTAGCAATATGTAATTCCGGATTAAGAACTACAGTATCTTGGTCGCATTTAATATCTGCGCCCGTTACTTCACACTCACCTGTGCAAGAAATAGCGAATGTCTTAGGCTTTAATTGACTACGATCCTCAACATTTACCTTAAAGTTAAGAGCTTTAATGTTTAAAATAATATCTGCTACGTCTTCCCTAACACCCTTAATCGTAGAGAACTCATGCAACACGCCGTCGATTTTAACGCCGGTAACTGCTGCTCCGGATAAAGATGAAAGAAGAACACGACGCAAACTATTACCTAAAGTAATACCATAACCACGTTCCAAAGGTTCCCAGACAAACTTACCATAACGTCCATCTTCGCTAACTTCGTTGGTGACCATTTTCGGGTTTTCAATTTCTATCATGCGGAAAGCCTCCTTTTGGCGCATTACCACAATACGCGTAATATATGGTGGCAAACAGTATATTATTTAGAATACAATTCAACAATAAGATGTTCTTCGATAGGAAGATCAATTTCCTCACGAGTAGGGAAACGATCTACTTTACCGCCTAAGTTTTGAGCATCGCCAACTAACCAAACAGGTACAGTTTTCTTTGCCAAAGTTTCAGCCATCCCTTTGAAATATTCTAAACCACGACTATTTTCCATAACAGAAATTACATCTCCGGCTTTAACAACTGCGGAAGGAATATCCAAACGCTTGCCATTAACGGAAATATGACCGTGTGTAACGAGTTGTCTAGCTTGGCTACGGCTATCAGCCAAACCAAGACGATAAACTACATTATCCATTCTGCGTTCCAACATAATTAAAAGGTTTTCACCAGTAATACCTTTTTGTTTTTCAGCACGTACGAAGCAATTATGGAATTGACGTTCCAACATGCCGTAAATACGACGAGCCTTTTGTTTTTCACGTAACTGAATACCATATTCAGAAACTTTTTTGCGTGCTTGGCCATGTTGACCAGGTGCGTAAGCGCGTACCTCAAAAGCACATTTGCTACCATAACAACGATCGCCTTTAAGGTATAGCTTTACTCCTTCACGACGACATTGACGGCATACAGCCTCAGTATATCTTGCCATTTAACGGGTACACCTCCTCAATTAAACTCTTCTACGTTTAGGTGGGCGACAGCCATTGTGGGGAATTGGAGTAACATCTTTTATAGAGTTAACTTCCAAACCAGCAGCTTGCAAAGAACGAATTGCAGCTTCACGACCGCCTCCAGGACCTTTAACGAAAACTTCTATTTTTTTCAAACCATGCTCCATTGCAGCTTTAGCAGCTTGTTCAGCAGCCATTTGTGCAGCGAACGGAGTGCTTTTACGGGAACCACGGAAGCCCATGCCGCCTGCAGATGCCCAGCTCAATACGTTACCAGCGGTATCCGCAATAGTAACTATTGTGTTGTTGAATGTTGAGCGAATATGAGCCACTCCGGATTCAATATTTTTACTTACTTTCCGTTTAGTACGGACAACTTTTTTTCCAGCCACTCGTCTAATCCCTCCTTAACGATTATTTCTTTTTGCCACCAGTGCTCTTT
>Ga0183100_1000250_pt1 | contig 57118 bp, 61 predicted proteins | sample Biomet2_FD_127789 | JGI IMG/M metagenome (GOLD analysis project Ga0183100, IMG submission 127789) | Microbial communities from bioreactor (seeded with anoxic lake sediment) at LBNL, California, USA - Biofuel metagenome 2 | ecosystem: Engineered > Bioreactor > Anaerobic > Unclassified ...
TCCCCTGCCTTCTGAGCAGCCGGGGCCTCGCGGACACCCGGACGTCATACCGCCAATTCATTGCCCCTCCCCAAAGGGAGGCACATAGGCGACGAAAACAAAAAAACTGCTCTTTTGTTCCGGCTTGGGACCGGATCAAGGCGGCAGGACGCCTCGTAAGGTTGGGACGCCAACAATGCCCGAGGCGGGCCGGCGGCGTCAAGAGGCTGGCGTTGACAGGTAGCCAATAAATGACTACTTGCTGCCTATGGAATGGACGGTGAATATCCCGGCCAGGGTCAAGAAGGCGGCCGACAAAATGCCGCTCGAAATCCGGGAAAAATTTTACGCCCTGATGCGGGCATTGCGCGCCCTTGGCCCGAATCAGGCCGGCATGCCCCATTTCGGAAAACTCAAAAACCGGGGTGACACCTTCCATTGCCACCTCAATAAGGGCCGGCCAACGTACGTGGTCGTCTGGATCGTTAAAGATAAAGCTATTTGCCTCATGGAGGCGGCCTATGCTGGAACTCACGAAAACGCACCGTACTGACGGAACCGTAGCCGTTTCGTTCGTGGTGGATGAAGGCAATCTGGAGAAGGTGGAAACGGCTCTGGCGGAAGCCCTGGAACCTATGTACACCATTGAGGAAGCTTTCCCGGACCTTGGGCCAGGAAATGCCCTGCGGGGTATGCGAGGTCTGCGAGAAATGACCCAGGCCGCACTTGCCGCCGCGATCGGCGTCCACAAGTCCCATATCTCTGGAATGGAACGCGGCACGCGGCCTATCGGCAAGGAAATGGCCAAAAAATTGGCCAAGGCCCTCAAGACCTCGTACAAGGTATTTTTATAATTGCATGATATGAAAGAAGGCAGCCACCCTGATGCGGAAGTCGTTATCCCCTTGGAGGTGGCTGAAGCCCATCTTGACGGGGCCAGCCTTATCCGGGCGTGGCGCGAGTACCTGAAGTTGACCCAGGACGAGGTGGCCAGACGCATGGGAGTCTCCCGTCCGGCCTTTGCACAGATGGAAGCTCCGGGCGTACAACCACGGGTGACCACACTCAAAAAGATCGCTGTGGCCATGGGCGTGGAATGGGAACAATTGCGGGCATAACGGTACGGACAGAGGCGACCGATGTTGGAACTCACGAAAACGCCCCGTACTGACGGATTGGTGATGATCAGCGCCGCCGTTCCGGCGGATCGCGTGGAAGCTGTGGCCCGTGCCATCGAGGAAGCCGCCGAGCCGAACATTCCCGCCGAAGAATTCTTTGCCGACTCGACGCCCGGCCGGATTCTGGCCGGAGCGCGCGGGCTGCGTGAGATGACCCAGGCCGCCCTTGCTGCTGCCATCGGTGTCCACAAATCCAATATCTCCGAGATGGAGCGCGGCAAGCGTCCTATTGGCAAAGAAATGGCCAAGAAATTGGGCAAGGTCCTCAAAACCTCGCCCAAGGTCTTTCTGTAAAAACTCCCCGTACATCTGCCCGTGACCAAGCCCCGCTCCGGCGGGGCTTTTTGTTTCTCAGGCTTGGCGCACGCGGGAGAGGCCACGCAGGGAATCGCACGCGCAGAAGAGCGGACAATCAGGCAACGCATGGTCTGCCCCAAACCAAAATAGCCCCAAAGTTTGGACACTTTTTGGGGCTATTTTGGGGCAGTTTGAGACGAGCGTAAATATTGAGGACAGAGAGAAGAAGAATTTTTCCTATGAAATCAGCTTGGTGCGAGAGGGGGGGCTCGAACCCCCATGCCTTTCGGCGCCAGATCCTAAGTCTGGTGCGTCTCCCAATTCCGCCACTCTCGCATGCTCCGCCGGATAGGCGAGCGAATTCCCTTACGCGAAACGCCGCCTTTGCACAATAAAAGAAACAAGCCGAGGAAACAGAATTTGTTTAACGTGGTGGCGTTAAACCATGGCCCCATTGAGCAGGCGTAAATATGGAGCTAAATGATTGACCGGACCATCCCCTTTTCCCAAATCATAGGCTGTCGCCAACGCGAGTTGCAAATAGTCGCGAGCCGCTTCCACTGCTTCGGGCAGCGTCTTGCCCAGGCCCAGATGCGCGGCAATGGCTGCTGACAACGTGCATCCTGTCCCATGGGTATTGTGGGTGGCAATCAAAGGTCGGGTAAATTCCCATTGATGGCCATCGGCTGCGACCAATCGATCCGTCACCATGGCCGTTTCCCCTGCTCCACGCACTGCATCGAAATGTCCGCCTTTGAGCAACACAGCCTTGGCGCCAAGATTTAAAAGACAGGAGCAGGCTTCCTGGGCGTCTTTTACGGTGGCAATAGACATGCCAGCCAGCAATTCCGCTTCATGGCGATTCGGCGTCACAAGATCGGCCAGGGGGAAAATGCGCTCCACAAGCGCTTTGACCGCTTCTGGTAAAAGAAGCCGCGCCCCGGACTGAGCCACACAAACCGGATCCACCACCAAGGGGAAATCTTTTTGCGCCAGTTTCTCCGCAAGCGCCTCAATGATGGGAGCGGAAAAAAGCATCCCGGTTTTAGCTGCCCGAATGGGGAAATCGGTCATGACCACCCGGAGCTGTTCAGCCACAAATCCAGGGGTTGGAGCTTCAATAGCCGTCACCGCGCAAGTGTTTTGGGCGGTCAACGCCGTTATGACTGAAAGGCCATAACACCCTTGCATGAGTATGGTCTTCAGGTCTGCCTGGATGCCGGCCCCACCGCCGGAATCAGACCCGGCTATGGTCAAAACGCATGGCGGCTGCATGCTGTCCCTCCCGGAGAAAACGCTATTCAATAGCGTCTTCACTTTCTCGAATTTTGCTTAATTTCAAGCCGCTTTTGGCCAAGACAAGCAGGCCGGCCAGAGTCACCGGAATAAACTGCACCATATGAAGTACGAGTCCCGCAGCCAAAGCTTGCGAGCGTTCGACGCCAAAGAGCCCCAGAGAAAAAACGACCGCCGCCTCAAAAACCCCGAGCGCCCCGGGGGACGATGGCATCGCCATGCCGAACGAGGAAATAACAAATACAGCCGCAGCATGGAGCCAGGTCAGCGGGAGTTTGGCCACCCACAAAAGGACCAGAAAGGTGGAACCGGCGTAGAGGAGCCAACAAAAGATGGTATAAAGGCCAAGCACCGTCACAAAACCCGGGGTGACGCCGTGCAGGACTTGTAGTTTCAGTTCCGCTAAAAATTCCGTCAGCCGATAAGAGGGCATTTTATCAATGATGCGGCCCACGAAATCGGGGCAGCTGCGTACCAGCCACAAGGCCAACCAAATGCCGCCTACTGCGGCGGCCAATGGAACAAACGCCATTTTGAGTTCAAAATGGTAGGCCACCACAAGACTCATGGCCAAAATGGCATTGAGATCGAAAAAACGTTCCCAAAAAACCATGGAAATACTGCGTGACAGTGAAAAACGACATTCCCGTCGCAGATAAAAGGCTTTGGCCAACTCGCCAAGCTTGGCAGGAACGATGTTGTTTACGGCCATGGACAACAGAAAGGCTTTAAAACAGAGCCAGTTTCCGGCGGTAAACCCTGACAGAAAATTGAGGCGCAAGGCCATGACGCCGTATCCAACAAAGGAAAAAAGAGTGGTCCAAAACAACGCCATATTGTCATAGCGTACGATGGTTTCCCACAACTGGCCGAAGTCGAGTCCCCAAAACGCATAGACAAGACAGCCCGCAACCAGGGCAAAACGAAGAATGAGACTAGCGGCTTTTTTCAAAAGCATTGCAGGCGATTCCCTCGCGTTATCGGGCTGAGCTCCAAAAATGGGCACTCATACATTGAAAAGTTCCCGAAGACGATAGTTGAGATGGGTGTAGCGTCTGTCGCCGCCGGCATTGTGGAGCCCGAGCGTAAGAGCCCGGCGGCTTCCAATCAGCACCGCCAGCCGTCTGGCCCGGGTCAGGGCAGTATAAATAAGATTGCGGCGCAACATGACGTAATGCTGTGTCAAAATCGGAACAACGACGGCGGGATATTCACTTCCCTGGGACTTATGGATGCTGATGGCATAGGCCGGAGCCAGTTCATCGAGCTCGGTGCGCTCGTAGGCGACGGTCCGTCCGTCAAAGGAAACGAGAACCTCCCCTTCCCGGGGATCAACCTCGACGATATGCCCGAGGTCGCCATTAAAAACATCCTTTTCATAATCGTTTTTGGTCTGGAGCACGCGATCGCCCTGACGAAATTTGGCGTATCCGCGGGTCACTTCCGTCCCCTTGGGATTCAATCGGTCACGCAGGACTTCGTTTAAGGCCTGCGTGCCGGCATCCCCTTTGTGCATGGGCGAAAGCACCTGGACGTCGCGCAGAGGGTCCAGCCCATAGACGCATGGAATGCGGTCGCACACCAGTTCGACGATCATATCCCGGGTCAGAAGCGGATCGTCCTGCTCCACCCAAAAAAAATCCGCTTCAGGCGGTGGGTTCGGGGCCGGCTGGGGAAATTGCCCGTGGTTGACCCGGTGCGCATTGACAACGATCATGCTTTGCTGGGCTTGGCGGAAAATATGCGTCAGCCGGGCGCTTCCGACGGCCTGACTGTCGAGGATATCCTCCAGAATATTGCCCGCCCCGACGGAAGGCAATTGATCGGCGTCGCCAACCAGGATGAGTCTGGCTGTAAACGGCAACGCCCGCAGCATGCTGGCGCAAAGCCTTGCGTCAAGCATGCTGACTTCATCCACCAACAGCACATCGGTTTTAAGCTTATTGTCCTCGCATAAGGCAAAGGCCCCATCGGGGGTGGATTGCAATAACCGATGCAAGGTCGCGGCCGGTTGTCCGGTCGCTTCGGACAGACGCTTGGCCGCCCGGCCCGTGGGCGCGGCAAGCTTGACTTTTAACGAGAGCTTGTCAAGAGCGGACACCACCATTCGGGTGATGGTGGTTTTGCCTGTGCCGGGGCCGCCGGTAATGACAAAGACCTTGTTGCCGCAGGCGTCCACAACCGCCTGTCGCTGTTCCGGGGACAGCTGGATGCGCGCTTCGGATTCAAGTTTGGGTAAGAGTTTTTCCACCTTGCCGCGAAGCGTCGCTCCCGGATGGTTGGCCAATTCGAAAATACGCCGGGAGATTTCAACTTCCAGGGCGTAATAATGGCGTAGATAGACGGCCGATTCAATATTTTGAGCAGGCAACGCCTCAATTTTGATCCGTTTGAGCGCTTCAAGACTGACGAGCGCTTCTTCCAGGCGTTCCGGAGCGACGTCGCCAACCATGGCGGCGGTACGTTTAAAAAGCAGTTCCTGGGGGGCAAAAAGGTGTCCCTGCTCACCCAGCGAGAAAAGAACATAGGCCAAAGCGGCCTGGATGCGTTCCGGGCTGTCCGGAGCAAACCCCAGACGTAGGGCCATGTTGTCGGCCGTTTTGAAGGCAATGCCGCGGATTTCATAGGCCAGTTCATAGGGATTGGCCCGGATGCGTTCCTCGGCGGCCTTGCCGTAGAGTTTGAAGATTTTGCCGGCATGGGTGGTCGGGATTTCATACGTCTGCAAAAAAAGCATCAACGACCGGACTTCATGCTGGGCTTCCCAAGAGGCTTTGATCTCCTTGAGCTTTTTGCGCCCGACGCCTTCGACGGTCAAAAGTTTTTCCGGTTCGGTATCCAGGATTTCAAGCACCTTGTCACCGAAAGCGTCCACCATGCGCGAGGCCAGCACGCCGCCGACGCCCTTGATCAGGCCTGAGCCCAGATAGCGTCGGATGCCGTTTATTGTGGCTGGCATTTCGCGGGAAAAGGTTTCCACCTGGAACTGGCGGCCATACTTGGGATGAGTAATCCAGGAACCGGTCAGTCGCACCACTTCCCCTGGAACGACCTTGTCCAAGTAGCCGACAATAGAAAAAGGCCCCGGCTCTTCTTTGGAATGCACCCGGGCGATCAGGTAGTTATTGCCTTCGTTAAAGAAGGTAATGCTTTGAATTTCGGCTGAAAGTTCAGTTGCCATGACCACGCCGGCTGCGTCCCACACTCTGCATCAGAGGTGGGTGGACGAGGCCGCGTCCTTTGACGGGCTCGCTTTGCCAAACAAGAGACATCAACTGCCGCACAGGAAACTCTTTTTTCTAGAGATCCTGGCGATATCGCAAGGATTGCGAGAGGGTTTCCTTATCCACATATTTGACCTCGGCTCCAAGCGGAATGCCCTGGGCCAGTCGCGTCAGATGCACGCCGGGAAATTCACGGGAGAGCAGATTTTTAATGTGGGAAGCCGTGGTTTCCGCGGCCAGTGTGGCTCCAAGGGCCAGAATACACTCCCGCACCGTGCCTTCGGCAAGGCGCGCCCGCAAGACATCCAGCCGCAGTTGTCCCGGTCCCACGCCTTCCAACGGATCGAGCAATCCGCCAAGGACAATATAATATCCCGTGAATTGGGCGGTCTCCTCCAGGAGCATGACCGAATCCCATTGGGACACGAGGCACAGTTGTTCGGGATCCCGGGTCGGATCGGCGCAAACCGGGCAAACCGGCGTTTCCGACAGGCCGTAACACCGGGAACACAGGCATAACCGCTCGCGAAGATGTCGGATGTCGTCGCCCAGGGCTTCCGTACGGCTACGCGGCCATTCGAGGAGGGTCATCGCCACTTTCAGAGCCGATTTTGGACCAAGTCCCGGCAATCGGGCCAATTGCTCGACCAGTGCGACAAGCGGAGCGGGCAGGGTCGTTTGTGCAGTCATACGGAGTATCGCGTCTTCTTTTTGCGAATTTGTATCAATCCCAATCCCGGCCCCACTCCCCTAACGCGATGACGCAAAAGGGAAATACGCGCTTTTGGCGGGGCGATCCAGGAGAGGTTCGCTCCCCTCCCGGATGCGCCAATCGACATTAAAACAATCCGGGAACCTTGATACCGCCCGTGATCTGTCCCATCTCTTCTTCCATCATGGCCTTGGCTTTTTTGATGCCGTCGTTGACGGCGGCCAGAATCAGATCCTGCAGCATCTCCACATCGTTGGGGTCAACGGCGGCTTTGTCGATGTGCAGCCCCTTCAATTCGTTGGCCCCGGAAATTTCGGCCGTCACCATCCCGCCGCCGGCAGAACCTTCGACCGTACGGGTTTCAAGTTCTTCTTGAAGTTTGGCCATTTTTTTCTGCATGACCTGGGCCTGACGCACCAGTTCGTTCATTCCCTTCATGACAGTTCCTCCAGAACCCGCCTCTAGCGGGGCTTGCGTTCAATGATTTCAGCGTCGAACGTCGAAACAGCCTGTTTTACTTCAGGCCGCCCATCGACGTAGTCCTTGAGATCCTGGGGGGACATACGATCCCGGCTCGCCGTGGCCATTTCCACCCGTACAGTGACGCCGGCCCCAAAATACTCCGCAGCCAGCGCCTGAAGCTGCCGGAACTTTTCGGATTGGGTGAGCTGCCCGCAGTGAAATGCATTTTCACAGGTAATCTGCAACTGCCCTGGTTCCGGCGTCGGATGGAATACGCCACGGGCTTTTTTTATCCCTGCAATCTCTCCCCCTGCTCCAGCAAACCGCTGAAACCCCTCCCAGGTTTTAGGACCGGACGGAGTGGCTCGTTGGCCGCCGGCGTTCGGCGGCGTGGCGGCAGCAGCAGAAGAAGGGGCAGAAGAAGCCCCCCCGACAGCAGCCGGCTGCGCCGATGGATACGGCGGCGTTTGGGCCATGGGCCGCGTTGGCGTTGCCCTGACAGGCGGGGTTTCCAGACGGTAGGCCGCAGCCCGGTTGGGTCTTGCCACCGGGCGTGATCCGGCCATACCGGCTGTTGCCGGGGGCTGGACCAAAGGGGCAGCACAGGAGGCCAGATTTTGCAGGGGTAAAAGTCGTGGCAAATAGGCCATGTTGAGCAACAGCAGTTCCAGGGATAGGGCTGGTTCGAGACTGGTCAGCACCCGGCGTTGCCCTTCAAGGGTCATCTGCCAGCAGGCATGAATATGGGCGGCGTCAAAGCGCCCGGCCCAATCCAACCACACGCCAGCCTCTTCGGCCGGCAGATCGACGGAAGCCAGTCCTTTTTCGCCGGCCTGACGCAACAAGAAGAGATTGCGCCACATGCCGGCCAGTTCTCGCAAAAAAAAGCCGATATCAAGCCCTTTGTCCAGGATCTGACGCAAGACTTCGACCACGGCCGGGCCGTCTTCCGCGTGGATGGCCTCGATCAGTCCGAAAAACACATCCTGTCCAGCCAGTCCAAGAACATTGCGGGCGTCGGCCTCGGTCAATTCCGCGCCGCCAAGGGCCAGCACCTGGGCCAACAGGGACATGGAATCGCGCACACTGCCGGCGCCGCGCCGGGCGATGAGGCTTACGGCCTTGTGCTCAAACAGCACGGCTTCACGCTGCAGCAGGCTGACCAAGTGGGCTTCAAGTTCGGATTGAGCCAGCCGCTTGAAAAGAAAATGTTGGCATCGGCTGATGATGGTGGCCGGGAATTTATGGGGTTCGGTCGTGGCCAGGATAAACGTCACCCGGGCGGGCGGCTCCTCCAAGGTTTTTAACAACGCATTGAAAGCCTGCATGGTGAGCATGTGGGCTTCATCGATGATAAAGACCTTGTACCGGCTATTGAGCGGTGCATAGCCGACGTCTTCCTTGAGACGGCGGGCATCGTCCACCTTGCCGTGGGTAGCGGCGTCAATCTCGATGACATCCGGGGAGATGCCGGCGGTAATCTGGCGACACTGGGAGCAGACGTTGCAGGGTTCGGCCGTCGGGGCTTTTTCGCAGTTCAGGGCCTTGGCCAGCACACGGGCCAGCGTGGTCTTGCCCACGCCGCGCGTGCCGCTGAAAAGATAGGCCGGCGCGATTTTGTCCTCGGCCGCAGCCCGGGATAAAATGCGTTTGACGGCCTCCTGGCCGGCCACATCGGCAAATCGTTGTGGACGATATTTGGCGGTAAGGCTTGTGGTGCTCATGCGGCTGTTCCGGGCGGACCCGACTTCTGTCGGATCCGTCCGGGATATTGTTACAGGCTGAACTTATGCAGCCAGTCGGCATACTGCGGATTTTTACCCTCGACCACCTTGAAAAAGGCGGCTTGCAGGGCCTTGGCCACGGGGCCGGCGTGCCCTTCGCCGATGACACGGCGGTCCACTTCGCGAATCGGCGTCACTTCGGCGGCAGTGCCGGTGAAAAAGACCTCGTCGGCCATATACAGTTCATCACGGGTAAAGAGCTGCTCCACCACGGTGTAGCCTAACTCCTTGGCCAAAATGAGAAGGCTGTCACGGGTGATACCGGCCAAAATGGAGGTCAACGGCGGCGTTTTGATGACGCCGTTGCGCACGATGAAGACATTTTCCCCGGTTCCCTCGGCCACGTAGCCGGTCGGATCGAGCATCAGCGCTTCATCGTAGCCATCGGCCAGAGCCTCGGTTTTGGCCAGCACGGAATTGACGTAGTTTCCGACCACCTTGGCCTTGGTCATCATCACGTTAACATGGTGCCGGGTGTAGCTCGACGTACAGATGCGAATGCCTTTTTCCAAAGCTTCGGCGCCAAGATATGCTCCCCACGGCCACACGGCAATCGCGACGCGGATGGGATTGGAACCGGGATTGACGCCCATGGCCCCGGAGCCGACGAAGACGAGCGGCCGGATATAGCCGGCCTTCATTTTATTGGCTCGCAGCGTTTCCACACAGGCGTTGGCGAGCTGTTCCTTGGTAAAGGGAATGGTCAGCCCCATAACCTTGGCCGAACCGAACAGCCGGTCCATATGTTCCTTGAGTCGGAAAACCGCCGAAGAACCATCGGCGCACTCATATGCCCGGATGCCCTCGAACACGCCCAAGCCATAATGCAGGGTATGGGTAAGGACGTGCACATTGGCCTGATCCCAAGGCGTAAGGGTGCCGTCCATCCAGATAAAGTCCGTACGAAGCCCCATGATCCTTTCCCCCGTGCTGAAAACGTTTTCCGGGAACATTCCCGGCTGCGGCGTAAGAACGCATTGTATGACCGAAACGTAAACGTGGCAGTCTAGGCGCTTTGGAAATCGGGGTCAAGATCGGTTGGTGCAGACGCACGGTACAGCCTGCTGTCTTTGCGACGCCGTCAAATTATTCAACAAGTTCTTTAAAAAATGAAGTCTGGTCGCTCGCCCTCCCCCGTTTTTTTCCGGAGCGAGGAAATCTGGTTCGGCTACTTTGACGACACCGATGCCACATAAAAAAGCGCCGGAGAGCCTCTACTGGCATCGTTCCGGCGCTCGTTTTGACATGATGTATCAGCCATCCAGACTCTTAACTGCGCTCTGCCTGATGCGCGTCCGCCTGCGTTCCTGGTGGCACCAAGTAGAGGACATTTCCATCAAACCGGTTAACGGCTCGAAACCACAACCAATAAAATGAGGGTTGCACGATATGGCGATTGCCAAGCCAATCCATAAGCATATGGCCGGAGACGCCAAACGTCAGTCCCACGCCCCAGGGCGCGGCGATGCCGGTGCCGATGAGCAACCACAAAAGCACCACCCATTCAAAACCATGCAACACCAAGTACAGGCGAGGCAACTGGCCTTCTTCACAGGTGGCGAAAAAATCCTGCATACCGCCCCAGCCATGCTTCTGGAGCACGTAATCCAACACATGGTCGCAGTCGATCAAAATGCTTGAGGCTGCCGCCATAAAGGCCGCCGCCTTGCTGCCTCCCGTGGCGATATAGGCCGCCACGGCCAAAGGAATGGCGCTGATGCAATGTTGTGCAAGCTTCACTGTACGAATTCCTCTTCTATACGCCCGCAGCCTTGAAGGCGGCGTTGACAATCTCTTTGGCTTCGGCCTGGAGCGCCCGCAGATGTTCCCGACCGTTGAAACTCTCGGCGTAAATTTTATAGACGTCCTCGGTCCCGGAAGGTCGGGCCGCAAACCATCCATTTTCGGTCATGATTTTCAAACCGCCAATGGCGGCTCCATTTCCCGGGGCATTGGTCAGTTTGGCGGTAATCGTCTCGCCGGCCAGGGACGTCGCATGCACCATATCGGGTGAGAGCTTGGACAGCGCGGCTTTTTGAGGTTTGCTGGCCGCAGCGTCCAGGCGTTCGTAGACCGGTTCGCCAAATCGGGCGGTCAGATCCCGGTAATGTTCGGCCGGATCTTTGCCGGTCTTGGCCGTGATTTCAGCGGCCAGCAAGTCCATGATGATACCGTCTTTATCGGTGGTCCAGACCGTTCCATCCGTGCGCAAGAAGGAGGCCCCGGCGCTTTCTTCGCCGCCAAAGCCAAAGGAGCCGTCGCGAAGCCCTGGTACGAACCATTTAAATCCGACAGGCACTTCACACAGCCGGCGGCCAAGCGATGCGGCCACCCGATCGATCATGGCGCTTGAGACGACCGTTTTACCCACAGCCGCATCGGTGCGCCAGTTGAGACGGGTAGTGAAAAGATAGTGGATGGCGACGGCAAGATAGCTATTAGGATTCAGCAGACCGGCCGACCGGGTGACAATGCCGTGGCGGTCATAGTCCGGGTCGTTGCCAAAGGCGATGTCATAAGAGTTGCGGTGCTCGATCAGCCGGGCCATGGCATAGGGCGAGGAGCAATCCATGCGGATCTTGCCGTCCTTGTCCACGGTCATAAAGGAAAAGGTCGGATCCACCACGTCGCTTATAAGCGAAAGATTCAGGCCATAGCGGGCAACGATCGGCTCCCAGAAAGCCACGCCCGATCCACCCAGCGGGTCCACACCGATACGGATGTTTGAATCCCGGATCGCCGTCATATCGAGGATATTGTCCAGGTCGGCCACATACGGGGCCACATAATCATAGTATTCAGTGGTAGGAGCGGCCAGGGCGGCTTGCAGGGGAATGCGTTTGACGCCGGCCAACTTGCGTTCCAGGTAGCGGTTGGCCGCGTCCTGGACGGTTTTGGTGATGTCGGTATCGGCCGGCCCCCCGGAAGGCGGATTATATTTAAATCCCCCATCTTCGGGCGGATTATGCGAGGGCGTGATGACGATGCCGTCGGCCAGGACACCCGTGTGGTCGCGGTTAAAGGTCAGGATGGCATGGGAAATAACCGGAGTCGGCGTATAGCCACGTCCGGTTTGGATGCGCGTGGCCACGCCATTGCCAGCCAACACTTCAAGGGCGGTGATAAAGGCCGGTTCGGATAAGGCATGGGTATCCATACCGAGATACAGCGGCCCGGTAATGCCCTGCCCGGCCCGGTAATCACAGATGGCCTGGGTTGTGGCCACGATGTGGTCTTCGTTAAACGAACCGTCGAAGGCTGTCCCCCGGTGTCCGGAGGTGCCAAAGGCCACGCGTTCGGTGGGATGGGTCGGGTCGGGTTTGCACGTATAGTAGGAGGCGACAAGACGTGGCACATTGACGAGCAATGAACGCGGCGCCGGTTTTCCAGCCAGGGGATTACACATAGCCCTTCTCTCCTTACAGGGAACCATCGGAAAAAAGCATACACCGCGAAAAACACAGGCAGCAAGTCATTTAGGCTCTTCCGGACGGTCGATTTTTTTCGAGAATGGCACTTATGGTAGAGTCGGACCTTTTGCAGGAGAGAGAGCAAAAAAGAACCAGAGAGACGTTCGAGCGCTTCCAGCCAGAATACAATTCCTTTCCGGAGACAGTGAAAAGGCTCGTTTTTTTCCCACAGGACGGATTGCCGTCCTCCACCCTGTGGGAAAAAGCAACACACATCCGTTACAGGATCGTCTGCAAGAGTCCCATAGGGGTGGCTGAAGGCAACCGCAACTTTTTGTCTGGCAGGGCCTTTTCTGCAACCAGCGTCAACCACTGCCGCGAGGTGGAAAACCGTTCAAAGGTCAACCAGCCGCGCCCCGTGGAATCCGTGGATAACCCGTAACCGGAAAGTTCAATACGGATGGATTCATTTTCGCCAACAGGCAGCATATGCATCGTGAGCGTATGGGCCGCAGTATTCAGTTGCAAGTCCTGAACCTCGCCATATTCACGCAAATACTGCCGTGCAGATGACAGCAACAGCTTGGATAAGGATTTATCCTTGGCCGAAGCGAGATCAATATTGAAATTGAGCGCCATAAAATTACCAGGAAAGAGCCAGGGACGCGTCATCCAAACAGGTTTTCAGTCCCTCGCCACACGGCGGGATAATATAGTTCCCGTCGAAACAGGCCATGCAGTACGGCGGTTCCTGTCCGTTGCAATGCACGGAGTCAAGCAATCCCTCAATAGACAGATAATGCAGGGAATCAAGACCAATGAACCGCGCAATATCATCTACCGACTGGTGGGCGGCAATGAGTTCCCCCTTGGAGGAAAAATCGATGCCATAAAAACACGGGAAGCGAATAGGCGGACAGGAGACGCGCATGTGAATCTCCCGTGCGCCCAGCTCGCGCAGACGCTTGACCCGGGTGCGGATCGTGGTGCCGCGTACGATCGAGTCCTCGACAATCAGGATGCGCTTGCCCTTGATCATGCTTTTGACCGGATTGAGCTTCACCCGGACGCTAAAATCGCGCATGTCCTGGGAGGGCTGGATAAAGGTCCGGCCCACATAATGGTTGCGCACCATGCTCATCTCAAAGGGGAGCCCCGAAGCCTGGGAATACCCGATCGCCGCATAGAAGCCGGAATCAGGAAACGGCATGACGTAATCGGCGTCAACCGGCGCTTCGCGGGCCAAAATACAGCCCATCTGTTTGCGCCGTTCGTAGACCACTTCCCCAAAGACTTCCGAATCGGGCCGGGCGAAATAAATCAGTTCAAAGACGCATTGGCGTACGGGTTGGGGGTCGCAGATGCGATAGGACTGCAAGCGTCGGTCCTGGATGACCAGCATTTCACCTGGAGCTACGGAGCGAATGGCCTCGGCCTCCAAGAGGTCGAAGGCGCATGTCTCGGAAGCTAAGACGTAAGCGTCGCCCAGACGACCGAGCATCAGCGGCCGCACGCCATGTGGGTCGCGCACGGCAATGATCTTGTCATTGACCAGGAGCAGAATGGAATAAGCGCCCTTCACCTTGTTGCAGGCTTTGATGACGGCGTCTTCCAGGGAGTTTCCGTTTAAGTACTTGGCAATGAGATGGACGAACACCTCGGAGTCAATGGTGGTCTGGAAGATGGAGCCCGAGGCTTCCAGTTCCCGACGCAACTCCATGGTGTTGACCAAGTTGCCGTTGTGGGCGATGGCCAGATTATAGTCACCAAAACGCACCAAAAAGGGCTGGCAATTGCGCAAAAGCGACGCGCCGGTGGTGGAATAGCGGATATGCCCCACCGCTATGGAACCTTTGAGTTCCTTGCCCAGATGACGCTCGCTGAACACATCGGCCACCAGGCCCATGCCCCGCTGTTCGCGGATGCGCGCGCCATCCCAAGTGACAATGCCGGCCGATTCCTGCCCGCGATGTTGCAGGGCGTAGAGGCCAAAGTAGGTCATCCGTGCGGCCTCGGGATGGCCGTAGATGCCGAACAGTCCGCAGTATTCCTTTTTCATGACGCGCCGCCCGGGGCTAGATGGCCCCGTAATACTCCTGAAGGCTTTTCACGGTCAGACCCTCGCCCCCCATCTCTCGGATGGCCTGGGCCATGGCCTTGGCTCCTGCCGCCGTGGTCGTGTAGGGAATGCCATACAGCAGGGCCGTCTGGCGGATAACCAGGGAATCGCGCACGGTGCGCTTGTCCGAAACGAGATTGATCACCAGGTTGATTTCCCGGTTTTTCATATGATCGACCACATGGGGCCGACCTTCGAAGACTTTCATGACCGGGGTCACGGCAATGCCCTTGCTCATCAGATACTGGGCCGTCCCTTTGGTGGCCATAATCCGGAAGCCCACTTCACTGAGAATCTGGGCTGCAGGCAGCACATCGTCCTTGGCGTTGTCGGCAACAGAGATAAACACCGTTCCAGACACGGGCAGTTTTTGTCCAGCGCCAAGCTGGCTTTTCATAAACGCCAGCCCGACGGACGTATCGATGCCCATGACCTCGCCCGTGGACCGCATCTCAGGTCCAAGCAGCACATCTACGCCCGGGAACCGGTTAAAGGGGAAAACCGATTCCTTCACCGCATAGTAGCCGGTTTTGCGATCAGCCCAGGGATTAAGATCCTTGAGTTTTTGCCCCATGATAACCTTGGTGGCCAGTTTGGCCAGGGTCACGCCCGTCGCCTTGGAAACAAAGGGCGAGGTGCGCGAGGCCCGGGGATTGACCTCAAGAATATAGATGTCGCCGTCTTTGACCGCGAACTGAATGTTCATCAGGCCGATGACGCCGAGTTCCTCGGCCAGAGCCACGGTCTGGCGTTCAATCTCGCGAATGATATCCGGTGACAGACTATGGGGCGGCAGGACGCAGGCCGAATCTCCCGAATGGATGCCGGCTTCTTCAATATGCTCCATAACGCCGGCCACATAGGTATCGGTTCCGTCGGAAACGGCGTCCACATCGACCTCAATGGCGTTCACCAGGAATTTATCCACTAAAATGGGATGTTTTCCCGAGGCGACTACCGCGAACTTAAAGTAGTTCTCAAGGTCTTTGCGGTCGTAGACGATTTCCATGGCCCGGCCGCCCAGCACATAGGACGGTCGCACCACGACGGGATACTCGATTTTGTCGGCGATGGCGGCGGCTTCTTCGACGGTAAAGGCCGTACCGTTTTCAGGCTGGCGCAGCTTCAATTTTTGAAGCATCGTCTGAAAACGTTCCCGGTCTTCGGCCCGATCAATGCTGTCGGGCGAGGTGCCAAGAATGCGTACGCCGGCGTTTAACAACGGCACCGCCAGATTCAGCGGGGTTTGTCCGCCAAACTGTACGATGACGCCTTCAGGTTTTTCGATTTCGATGATGTTCAGCACATCCTCGAAGGTCAGCGGCTCGAAATAGAGACGATCGGACGTGTCATAGTCGGTGGACACGGTTTCAGGGTTGGAGTTGACCATGATCGACTCCACGCCCATTTCCCGAAGCGCATAAGAGGCGTGACAGCAACAGTAGTCAAATTCGATGCCCTGACCGATGCGGTTGGGGCCGCCGCCGAGGATAACGACCTTGCGGGCCGGCTTGTGCGCCAACTCCCGGCCGGTTTCGTAAGTGGAATAATAATACGGCGTGTAGGCCTCGAACTCGGCAGCGCAAGTATCAACCAGATAGTACGTGGGATTGATGCCCATGCTTTGGCGCAATTTGCGGGCGTCAAGCGCTGCCGGCAGATGCCACAGCGCCGCAATCTGGGGGTCGGAAAAGCCGTCCTGCTTGGCAAGACGCAACAACTCCTGACATTCAACGTTGTCCGGAGCGATTTTTTCCTTGGGGAAGTTGGCCAGCTGGACTTCCATATCCACGATTTCTTTGATCTGGCGCAAGAACCAAGGATCAATCCACGTGGCGTCAAAAATATCTTCCAGGGAGACGCCGCAGCGTATGGCCTGCCCCACCTGAAACAGACGCTTGGAATTGGGTTTGCGCATGTCGGCCAGGACCTGCTCCCGGTCCGGATCGCAGGAATCGAAATCGCTTCCAAGGCCAATGGCTCCGATCTCCAGGGAACGCAGGCCTTTTTGCAAGGCTTCCTTGAAGTTGCGGCCGATGCTCATGGCCTCGCCCACGCTCTTCATGGCCGTGGTCAGATAGTCTTCGGAGCCGGGAAACTTCTCAAAGGTGAAACGCGGGATCTTGACCACGCAGTAGTCGATGGTCGGCTCAAAGGACGCCATGGTCTCGCGGGTGATGTCATTGGGAATTTCGTCGAGAGTGTAGCCCACGGCCAGCTTGGCGGCGATTTTGGCGATCGGGAATCCCGTTGCTTTCGAGGCCAGAGCCGACGACCGCGAAACCCGGGGATTCATCTCGATAATGACCATCTCGCCGTCGGCCGGGTTAACGGCAAACTGCACGTTGGACCCGCCGGTTTCGACGCCGATTTCGCGCATGATGGCAATGGCCGCATTGCGCATCTTTTGATATTCTTCGTCTGAAAGCGTCTGGATCGGGGCCACGGTGGCGGAGTCGCCGGTGTGTACGCCCATGGGGTCAATATTTTCGATCGAACAGATAATAACACAGTTATCCGCCCGGTCGCGCATGACCTCTAATTCAAATTCCTTCCAGCCCAGGACAGACTGTTCCAGCATGATTTCGCTTTTCATACTGGCGGCCAAGCCCATGGAGGCGATCTTTTCCAGATCTTCCATGTTGTAGGCCACGCCGCCGCCCGTGCCGCCCAGGGTAAAGGCCGGCCGCACGATGATGGGGAAAGCAATCTTTTTGCCCCACTCCCGCACATCGTCCATGGTGTGGCAGATGCCGCTTTTGGGAATTTTGAGCCCGATGTTGTCCATGGCCTCGCGGAACAGTTCCCGGGACTCGGCCTTCTTAATGACATGTAACGCCGCGCCGATAAGCTCGACCCCGTGTTCGGCCAAAACGCCGGACTCGGCCAGGGCGATGGCCGTATTGAGGCCTGTCTGGCCGCCAAGGGTCGGGAGCAGCGCATCGGGTTTTTCCCGGGCGATGATGCGGGCCACGGTCTCAGGCTCGATCGGCTCAATGTAGGTACGATCGGCCAGACCAGGGTCGGTCATAATGGTGGCAGGGTTGGAGTTGACCAGGACCACCTCGTAACCCTCTTCTTTGAGGGCCTTGGCCGCCTGTGAGCCGGAGTAGTCGAACTCGCAGGCCTGTCCAATGACAATGGGCCCGGAGCCGATGATCATGATTTTTTTTATGTCCGTCCGTTTCGGCATGGCGTGGGTATTTTTTAGAGGGTGGAACGACAAAAGCGGAACCGGCAACGAATAAATCATTGTGTTGCATTGGGCAAGCGGTTTGCACAGGGGGGCGGCTTGACGCTTCCGGTTCCCACTCCATAAAGACCGCCGGAGTATGGCAGGCGTTCCGATTTTTTTGCGCTGGCATGAGAGGCGAAGGTTGAACTTTTTTGCCGGATTGCGTTTTTTTTCTGAAACGGTGAGGCCCGGCGGCGATGAACTGTGCAGTTTCCGACGCCCCATCCTCCTCTGTTTCTTGACTTCCCGGCCGCCTTGTTTCAAAGAGGCGGTTTCACCGGCGTCGCGCAGGCGTCGGGACAAGCGCGAAGGACGCACCATGAGCAGCGATTATAAAAAGACCCTGAAGCTTCCCCAGACCTCCTTTCCCATGAAGGCCAATCTTAAGGAAAAGGAGCCGGAAACCCTGAAATTTTGGGCCGAAAACGACGTGTACCAGCAGATGCTCGCCGCCCGTGAGGGCGCTTCGCGCTATGTGCTCCACGATGGCCCGCCCTACGCCAACGGCCATCTGCACATGGGCCACGCGCTCAATAAGATTTTAAAGGACATTATCGTCAAGTCCCGCCATATGGCCGGCAATCAAGCGCCGTATGTGCCGGGATGGGACTGTCATGGCCTCCCGATTGAACATAAGGTGTCGCAGGAACTCAAGGCCAAGGGCAAGACCAACCTGCCGGCCGTGACCATTCGACGGTTGTGTCGGGAATACGCCACGAAGTTCGTTGATATTCAGCGCAAGGAATTCAAGCGGCTGGGCGTCTTTGGCGATTGGGACGACCCCTATCTCACCATGCGGCCCTCTTATGAAGCCGCAACGGCCCTGGCCCTGTGCGACTTCGTGGAAAAGGGCTCGGTCTATCGGGGCAAAAAGCCCATCCATTGGTGCCTATCCTGCCAGACCGCCCTGGCCGAAGCCGAAGTGGAGTATGCCGACGAAACGTCTCCGTCGGTCTTTGTGCGCTTTCCTCTGCCTGACCCGAAAGTGAAAGACATCTTCCCGATGGCCGATCCGGGCAAAACCTATGCTGCCATCTGGACCACCACCCCCTGGACCTTGCCCGACAACATGGCCGTGGCCGCCCATCCCGACTTCGACTATGCGTTGGTGGCCGCCGGCGGCAGCCAGTATATTCTGGCCCGGGAACTTCTGGACTCCGTGCGGGAGCTGTTTGGCTGGTCGGATGCCGTGGTTTTGGCCGAAGCCAAAGGTGCGGCTCTGGAAGGACTGCTTGCCCGTCATCCTTTTTATGATCGTCCTTCCCCGTTGGTTTTGGCCGACTATGTCACGTTGGATGCCGGCACAGGATTGGTCCACACGGCCCCGGGGCACGGACGCGAGGACTATGACACCGGGCTGCGGTATAACCTCGAGGTATTATCCCCCCTCGACGACGCCGGCCGTTTCCTTGATGTGGTGCCTTTCTTTGCGGGACTGACCGTTTTTGAGGCCAATCCCAAGGTTATCGAAAAGCTGGAAGAAGTCGGGCATCTTCTGGCCAAACGCAAAATCAAGCACTCGTACCCGCACTGTTGGCGGTGTAAGGAGCCGGTCGTATTCCGGGCCACCACCCAGTGGTTTATTTCCATGGAAACCGACCAATTGCGGCAAAAAGCCCTGTCTGCCATCGAACGCGATGTGGAATGGATTCCGGCCTGGGGCAAGGAACGCATCCATAATATGATCGCGGGGCGTCCGGATTGGTGTATTTCCCGGCAACGGACCTGGGGCGTGCCTATTTTGGCCCTTATCTGCGAGTCCTGCGACACCGCCTACAACGACGCCAAGTGGATGCGCGGCATTGCCGCCAAATTCGCCGACCATGAACGGGGTTGCGATTATTGGTTCGAAGCGCCCCTGTCCGAGATCGTTCCGGCCGGTCTGACCTGCCCCACCTGCGGCGGCAGCCATTGGCGCAAGGAAACGGACATTTTGGACGTGTGGTTCGACTCCGGCACAAGCTTTGCCGCAGTGTTGGAAAAACGTCCGGAACTGGCATTTCCGGCCAATATGTATCTTGAAGGTTCCGACCAGCATCGGGGTTGGTTCCATAGTTCGCTTTTGGCCTCCATAGGCGTGCGCGGCACGAGCCCCTATCGACAGGTGCTCACCCACGGCTATGTGGTCGATGGCGAGGGACGCAAGATGTCCAAGTCCCTCGGAAACGGCATGGAGCCGCAGGAGATCATCGACAAGTACGGCGCCGAAATTCTGCGCCTTTGGACCTCAGCCGTCGATTACCGCGACGATATCCGGATTTCCGAAGAAATCCTGGCCCGGCTGGTCGAAGCCTATCGCCGCATCCGCAATACCTGCCGGTTTATTCTCGGTAACCTGTCCGACTTCGATCCGTCGGTCCATGACGTGACGCCGCAACACATGCTCCCCCTTGACCGATTCGCCCTGGATACGGCGGCCGAAGAGCATACCCGGATGGCCGAGGCCTATGATGCCTATGAGTTTCACAAGGTCTTTCACACCCTGCACAATTTGTGCGTCACGGATTTGTCGGCATTTTATCTCGACATCTTAAAAGACCGCCTCTACGTTTCGGCAACCGACAGCCTGGAACGGCGTTCTGCCCAATCGACATTATGGCGTATCCTGCTCGTGCTGCTGCATGATATGGCCCCCATTTTGTCGTTTACAGCCGAAGAGGCCTTCCGTCATACGCCGGTTTGCCAGCGTGGTTCGGGCGTCTCCGTTTTTTCCCTACCGCTTCTGGATGTCGCCCCCTGGCGACTTGACGCTGCAACCAAGGAAAAACTAGAGCTGGTGGCCACCTTGCGAAGCGAAGTGACCCGCGCCATTGAACCGCAACGGAAGGCCGGTACAATCGGCCATTCGCTGGAAACAGCCGTGGTCTTGTACCTGCCCCAGGCCGTGCAGGAGGCCCTGGCCTCGCTTGGCATGGACTTGCGTGAGGTTTTTATCGTGTCCAAGGTGACTCTGACCGCTGCTGCGGAAGCACCAGCAGACGTTGTCGCCTGTGAGGAGATTCCGGGCGCGTCTATTGGTGTCTCCCGGGCTCTGGGCGAAAAATGCGCCCGCTGTTGGGTCTATAGCGAAGAACTGGGCCTATCGCCGCAATATCCGGACCTTTGCCCGCGCTGCGCCGCGGTCATGGCCCACGAGGCCAAGTGACGTTATGCGTTTAAGCTATAAACTGGCCTGTCCCATCGCGGTGGCCGTGATCCTGCTTGATCAGGTCACCAAGCTCTGGATTCAACAGCACATGGTGCTGTACACCACCCGCCCGGTGTTCCCGGAGTTTTTCAATATTGTGTATGTGCTCAACCGGGGCGCGGCCTTCGGTTTTCTGAACCGTTCGGACATGCAGTGGCAAACCTATTTCTTTTTTGCCGCCACAGCCCTGGCGGTCATGATTATCCTGCATCTCTTGCGTATGGCCAGAAACGACGATAAATTGCTGATTGTCGGTCTGGGCTGCATCCTCGGAGGAGCAATCGGAAACCTGATTGATCGAATCAAAACAGGAGAAGTTGTGGATTTTCTGGACTTCTTCTGGAAAAACTACCATTGGCCGGCGTTTAATGTCGCCGATATTGCTATTTTCCTGGGATCGCTCAGTCTGCTCGTCGCTTTTTACCGCATGCGACGTCCCAGTTCCGAGAAGTAATCGCGTCGCCGCTCCAACTGTTGCAGAGGATTGCATGATTTTTCCCGAACTCCCGTCCATGACGCCCGGACAGATGGCATTGGCCATTACACTTTTGGTCCTGGCGATCCTTCCCAATTACATCGCGATATGGCAAAGTTTCCGTCGAGAGTTTCCAACTCCTCTGGAAAGGATGTTCTGGTTTCTCCTGGCCATTTTTGTTCCCGTGCTGGGGGGACTGGTCTACCTTGTCTGGGGACGCAAACGAGGTCGAAATCCGTCATGATGACCCGTACCGTCAATAGTTCCCTGCTGGCCGCCGCCCTGTTTTCCGTGATACTCGGGGGATGCGCGCCGACTCCCAAGCGTTCCGATGTCCCTGCCCCGCTCAATACGCCGGCCGACATGTGGGCCGAAATGGAAAACACCAAGGGCGAGGTACGCCGCCTCAACGCAAAAGTTGAGGAATTGGCTTTGCAGGTACAAAATAACAAACAAGATCCCGAACTGGCCGGTCGGGTAACCCGCCTGGATGGCCAGGTCCACCGGATGGCTTCCCAGTTGGCCATTGACGTGGACGGGAGCAATGGCGGCGGCGGACAGCCCGCTGCCCAACAACCTGCTGCGGCCGCCGGGCCCGGTTATGGCGCGGCACCCCAGGCTGCTGGCGGCTATGCCCAACAACCCCAGACGGGCTACGCGCAGGCTCCGGCCGCTGGCGGCTACGCCCAACAACCGCAGGCCGGATATGCCGCCGGACAAGATGAGGACGACCAGCAACAGGCTGCGCCAGCGTATGGAGCACCCCAGTATGGGGCTGGCCAGGCTGCGCCGCAAGCCCCGGCAGCTCCAGCCCCGGCAGCCAATACCCCGCCGCCGGCTGCAGCGGACTCGCAAAGTCCGGCCGATGCCGTCTACGCCAAGGGGCTGGCCAGCTTTAATGCCCACCAATACCAGCAGGCCTTGGGAATTTTTCAAGAATTTACCAAGGGCTTTAAAACCAGCAACCTGATGTCCAATGCGTTGTTCTGGACGGGTGAGTGCTATTTCCAACTTGGGGACTTCGCCAATGCCGCCCTGTCCTATCAGGAAGTCATCGAAAAATTCCCCAAAAGCGCCAAGCACGCCGACGCCCTGTTCAAACGCGGCGTGGCTTTTATGAAGCTTGGCAATGCCGGTGCGGCCAAATTGTCGTTTAAGGAAGTTATTGACAAATATCCGGACTCCGCCTTTGCCGCCCGGGCCAAATCCATGATGCCCAAGTAGCGCTGGGCACAGGAGTAATCGTTTCCATGGAAACGCCCCAAGAAAAGCCTTGTCGGAAGGTCATTTATCTGACTTTTCCTCCAGAATCCTCAAATAAGCCCCTTGTTTGTGATTTGGCGCGGATCTATGGCCTGGGTTTTAGCATCTTAAAGGCCCAGATCACCCCGCGCCACGAAGGGCAGATGACCATTGAACTCTCCGGAGCCAGGGACGCATACGAACAGGGCGTCACCTACCTCAAACAACATGGAATCGGCGTGGCCCCGGCGGCCCAGCGTATTTCCAGAGACGAGGACAGCTGCATTCATTGCGGCGTGTGTACTGCCCTGTGCCCGACCAAGGCCCTGTCCTTAAATATCGAAACCCGATTGGTCGCATTTGACGATGAAATATGTTCGGCCTGTGGCATGTGCACCAAGGTCTGTCCGGTTAAGGCCATGGAGATATTGCTCGAAAACGGCGTGATGTAACGAGGTAAGCCGTCATGGAAGAAGAACGCCCCTTTATGCGTATCCCCACGCGACTTCATGGACATCTGCGGATCTTGCCTCATTCTGAAGACATGCCACTGTACCGGGAGTCTTTGTCGATGGGATCGGGATTGTGCATGATGGACCCTCTCGATTCCGGCATGAACGAAACACTGCATTCCATGCTGTGTTCGATAAATGCCAAGCTTGATATGCTTCTGTCCATGCATAGCCGCAATCAACTTGAAGATGATTTCCCGATCGCCATGGACATCGTTGAAATCAGCGGGGATGGGGTCGTCTTTACTTCTCCAGAAGTGCTGGAGTTGCATCAGTATGTGGAAGCGGTCATTGTTTTGGCCCGATTCCCACTCCGGGTGGCCGGAGCCATCGGCCGGATCGTCCGTCTGGACGAGAAAGATGGAATGCTTTTTTATGCTCTTGATTTTACGCGCATCCGGGAACGCGACCTGGAAAGCATCGTACAGTTTGTTTTTCAAAGCCAGCGTGACGACCTTCGCGGGAAAAAATGGGATTAGATTTTATGGTCAACGATGAAGAGCTCCTCAATCGGCTGATTGAGAAAATTGTCCATGAGGTCGTCCCGGATCTGCGGGAAAGCATAAGCAATACGATTGAACGAGAAGTGGCCAAAACTCTGTCGCGGGCGCTTTTGGAAAGTGAATTTCACAAGCGTTTGAACGATGAGATGCGCCAGGGGCTGCAAAATATTTATAAAGAAATTATTCAGGCCGCCAAACACGAAGGCGACGCAACGCCCACCGGCGGTCCCGGGGACCGCCAGCAGGCCGATCAACTGTTTCAGGAAGCAGCCCAACAGCTCGACAAAATCCTCCAGACCACGGAAACGGCCACGACGGAAATCATGGATATTGTTGAAAAGCACATGGATATGCAGGCCGATGCTGCGGGCATTTTAACGGAGATGGAAGCGGGAACGGCCGCTTCGGAAGATATCGCCAAAGTTCGGGCCTCAAATGATATGCTTGGTCAGGATTTGATGCGGATCATGACCACGCTCAGCTTTCAGGATCTGACCGGGCAGCGCATCAAGCGCATTATCGGAGCGATTAAAAAAGTCGAAACCATCGTTTTCGACCTGTATCTCTCGACCGGGTTGCAGATCAAGGCTCAGGCCGAAGCGCCCGATCGGACCATTGACGAATTGCAGGCCGAAGCCAAGCAAAAAGTTTCGGAACTCAAGGGACCGCAAATGGGCGTGAAACAAGGTGCCGTCGACGATTTGCTGGCCCAGTTGGGACTGGACTAAATGAGTCCCTTCCCCTGCTCCCCGGGCCTTACCCGTTATGAAACGTGCTGATGGTCGTGATCGCCGAGGGGATGACCATGTACGTGCCGATGCAACACAAAATCCGGATTGTGCAATAATCGTCCGGATTCGATGGTGTAATAGGAGTGGGTCACCTGGGCCAGGAAATCCCAATCGTGAGAAATAACGATTAAGGGTTTGCCCAGGTGGGCCAGGATATCCACAATGCGGGTTCGCGTTTCAGGATCGAGACCGTTGGTGGGTTCATCCAAAAGTAACGCTTCCGGTTCCATGGCCAGGACGCCGGCAAGGGACACCAACTTTTTTTCTCCACCGGAAAGACGGTGGGCCAATCGTTCGCCAAATCCGGATAAGCCAAGCATGTCGAGGGTCCGTTCGGCCACCGCTTTAGCCTCTTCGACGCACAGCCCACAATTGAGCGGCCCAAAGGCCACATCGTCAAGTACGGTGGGGTAGATGATCTGGTCGTCGGCGTTTTGCAATAAAAGTCCAAGGCTGCGGCGGACGGCCTGAAAGTCCTTTTCCGTCGTCATCACCCGGCCCTTGTGGCGGACCTCTCCGGCATCCGGTCGCAAAAGCCCCATCATAATATGCAGCAGGGTGGTTTTGCCCGAGCCATTCGGACCAAAAAATCCAACACGCTCCTCAGGCCCAAACGTAAAATTTAAGTCGGACAACACCGGTTGTCCCGCGCCTGGATACGTGAAGGCAATCCCTGTCAGCGTCAGCAGCGATTCAGACATTTCCGTTCCTTCCCCAGCAGTCGAGCCAAGCCGCCCAAACGACTATGGTCACGATCACTATCAAAAAAATCCAATCTTTCCGCCGGGCCTGGAAACGGTCGAGGCTGGGGAAGATGCCAGTAAAACCACGCAAGAGCATGGCCTGATAGACCCGTTGGGAGCGATCATAACTTTTCACCAGAACCATGGCCACAAGCGCCGCATAGGTCCGGTACGTGCGACGGTCCGTCGCCGGAACAAAACCCCGAAGTCGGGCCGCCGTGGCGAGTCGCACGTACTCTTCAGCAATGACGTGCAGATAGCGGTACGTGAAAAGAAACAAAAAGGAAAATTTGGCCGGCACATGCAGTGCGGCCATGGCCCGCCCCAGAGCTGGTGCGGGAATGGTAGCCATCAGGGACAACATGCAAAAGAAAATGGCATTGGTTTTTACGGTGATCTGCAAGGCCAATTGCACGCCTTCACGAGAGAGGGTCAGGCCCATGGCATGCCATACCGGAAGGCCGGGAGCCGTAAAAGGCAAAAGCAACCATAAAAAGCCGACAAAAAGATTGACGGTACAGAGTCGGGAAAAAACAAGTCCGAACGAAGCCCGAGTGCAGACAGTCAACAGGAGGCCGACGCTCAGGATAACGATCGGAGTGCGTACCCCCTGGGCCAAAGCAGCCGTCAATGAAAGGGCCAGACAGGCAAGAAGCCGGACCCGGGGATCCAGGGCATGCAGCGGCGAGGTCCCCCGAGCCATGGGTTCGTCAATCATAAAACCCCGCTATCCCTTCTTCCGACTGCGGGCATAGGCCAGCAGCCCGGCTATGCCAACCAGGTAGCCGATGCCGCCGACGATTTCCTGCATCCCCGGCCCACGTTCTTTTTCTTCCAGGAGGATGTTGCGTACAGGGGCGATTTTTTTCTCCACAGCCGTTTCGATGAGAGCCTGCAAGGCAGCCGGTTCCAGGCCAGACATCACTTGGGGAGCTGGTTGCGGGGCGTCCTTGGAGGTTGAGGCCAATTGTTTGGAATCTGGCAGGACCGCCGGCGTTGTGACCGGACCCGAAGTGGCCGCAAGGTATTCCTCGGCCTTGACGGTCCAATCATTTTGATGCCCTTCCCCTGCCCGCAGCAGGATGTTCAGATCAGCCTTTTCGGCTCGGGCCTCGGAAGGAATAGAAAAAACAAAATTTCCTTGTTCATCGGTTTTGCCCGTCAGATAGACATGGCCCGTCGCCGCATTTTTTACTGCGACATCGCCGAAGCGCACCCGGGCCGACCGGCTATAGCTGCACTCCACATGGATGGCGTCTCCCTCAACGTAGGCAAAAACATTGACCCTGTGGGCCAGAGCCGAAGACGCCAGGAGAAAGACCAACAGCACCGTCAGGCACAACACCAGACGGCGCGGTAGCATACGTAACATGACGACTCCTTGGCGATTAGCCCGCCAGATGGATCGACAGCATCTCGGGACGGATTTTGGCTAAAAATCCGACGGCCATGGTGGTGAGAATCCCTTCAATAACCATAATAGGCACATGGGCCAGTAAAATGGTCTTGGCTGTGGCTGTGAAAGCTTCGCCGGAAAGCCCGAGGGCCGTGGCGGTCAGGAGTCCAGCGCCAAGAACGCCAAAAAAACCACAACAAAAAGCCCCAAAGGCTCGCTTGGTACCGCCAACACGCAACAGAGGGCCGAAAAGCAGTGCGCCAAGGACAGCGGGAAAGGCCATATCAAACGTATTGACGCCAAGGACGATCAATCCGCCATACTGAAACAAAATAGCCTGGAGTAACAAGGCAATGCAGATGGCCGGGAAGGCGGCGAGCCCGAGAATGGCCCCCATAAGCCCGTTGAGGATAAGATGGGCGCTCACCGGACCGATCGGCACATGAATGAGCGAGGCCACAAAAAAGGCCGCCGACACAATCGCCACGGTCATCAGACGGTCATAGTCCAGTCGTTTAAGTCCGACGGCCGTGCCGACAGCCGCCAGCGCCCAACCGCCGGCCAGCACCGGCCCAGACAGCACTCCTTCCGAAATATGCATGACGCCTGCCTTTCTTGGCGTTTTCGAATCATTTGGGAGGCGGGGGCTGGGTACACAAACCAGTGCCCTGCCCCCGCTTGCACTACCGTGGCGCTCTCTGACAATGCTGGGCTTTTTATTTCTTCTTATGCTTGGGATCGACAAACTTCGCCCACAGCACGGCCCCCCGCTCCACCTTCTTGTCGACGCCATCTTTTTTGATGGTTTCGGGAGCATCTGTCAGCGCGGCAAATCCCCACCATCCGGCAAAGGGCACCGCATAAGTGAAGACGCCGTTGGCGTCCGTCTTGACGGCCTGGGTGACCATATATTCATTGGGGGCTTCGTACGCCTTGTCCTTATTATAATATTCGACTTCCACCGTCACGTTGGCAGCCGGCTTACCGTCCAGCAGCACCTTGCCGGTAAAGACATTGCCCACATAATTGCCAAAGGGCCGGCTCAACGGCACGATTTCAGCCGGCAGACCAACCGGGATATCCCACCCTTCTTCCTCGCCAAAGGCCGGCACCACCACTTTGGTGATGTGCTCGATATATTTGTCCTCAGCCGGCTCGAAGTACGGCTCCGGCATCAGATAAAACGTGCCGATTCCCGGACGTTTAAACACATACTCACCAGTCCAGGCCGCATGATCCATCACCTTGGCGGTCTTCAGCGTGGGCAATAAATCGGTCTTTTGATCGCCGTCTTTGACGCCAAAGGCTTTGGGTTTGGCCATATCCATGCCATTGCCTTCCATTGGATGGGAAAAGGAGATGGTCAGCTCCACTTTGGCCTTGTTTTTATCCGTCACCACATCAGACGAGGGGATAACCATGCCGAAATGGGCCAGAGCCGGGGCGGTCCAAAGGGCCAGCGCGGCCATGGTCAGAGGGATGCAGAAAATTTTCATCATAAAGATCCTCTTTCTGGAATCGTTTTGAACGAATGATAAAAAATATCATCAAATTTTATGATGAACAACAAAAAATAAATAGCACGATGCGACTACAATTTATGACATCTCTCAATAAAGAAATTCTCACAGCGCCTGATCTGACCACTGCAAAATTGCGTAGGTCGTGCAGGAGTGGTCCCACACCGAACAAAAAAGTGTGTACAAAGAGGCGTTACGGCATGCGACGGGTCATTGGAGAGGAGGCGGCACCGGCTGTACGGGCAGGAAGCCGGGCTGCGGCGGAAACAGCGGTTGTCGCCGCAGCATCATTGCCGGTCGCTTGGTGTGCTGGGGAAACTGGCACAAATCGGGTAAACCAGTCGAGATTTCGCACCATCAGATCGCGGATAAGCCCAGGCTCGGTCACATCGTGGCCGCTTCGAGGGTACACGGCCAGAGTGGTGGTGACGCCAAGCCGCGACAGCGCGGTGTACAGTTCCAGGGATTGGGTGAACGGCACCCTTTCGTCGGCGATGCCATGCTGGAACAAGGTCGGAGTTTTGATAGCGGCTGCATATTTCAGTGGGGAACGATCGAACAACAAGTCGAATTTTTCATAGACCTCGCCGCCGAAATATAACGGAATAAAATCCGGCAAATCCATACTGCCGCACTGGCTGACCAGATTCGTAATACCCGCCCCTACCGAGGCCGCCAAAAAGCGGTCCGTATGGCCAATGGCCCAGGCGGTCAGATACCCGCCATAGCTCCAGCCCATGATGCCCAGACGATTGGCGTCAGCCAATCCTTTGGCCACCAGGGCATCAATGCCGCTTTGCAGGTCCGCAAAGTCGCCGCCGCCCCAATCTCCAACATTCCCTCGACGAAATTCAGGACCGTAGCCGTCCGACCCCCGCACATTGGGTTGGAACAGGGCGTAGCCACGTTCGCTCAAGACGGCCAGAGGATAATAATTCAGGGCTCCCAGATATTGCCGCTCGGCTAGGAGAGCTGGTCCGCCGTGCAGTTCCACCAAAAGTGGAGGTGGTCCCTGACCGGGAACAGCCGGAAAAATATAGAGTCCCTCGAGCTTGGTCCCATCTGAAGATTGCCAGTGCACGACTTCGCATTTTCCCGTACGGAAAGCGGTAAAATCCTTGTTGACGGCTGACAGCACCCGCGGCGCAAAGTGATTGACCGGCGTTATATAGGCTTCCGGCGGCAGATTGCTGTCCACCAGCACCATGCCAAAGGCATCCCCGGAGGGCGAAAGATGGGCCTGGGTCACCACATGCGGCGTATCCGAAATGGCCCGCGCGGCATCCCCATTGACGGGCAGGGCCCAGAGGACGGCCCCGGTGCCGGAAGCTTCGCGAACATAGAGCGCGTCGCCACGGGCCGACCACCCCAGTAATTCCGGGCGGGCATCCGGCGTCTGGGCCAGCGCGCGCGGCGCTCCACCTGAAGCGGCGATAATCATGACCCGGGACGCGTTATAATAAAATCCCGGAGCTGCGGTTGCAACGTACGCCACCCATTTGCCATCCGGTGAAAAACACGGCGCATTTTCCGAATCGCCCGTTGCCACCAAGGGGGTGACGCGCCCTGTTGCGACATCCACCAGGGCAATGTCGGCATGTGCGGCGTCCTCTGGGGTCGAAGAACGTCCAGAGGCGGACTGGCCACGCCGCCCGCGTGGAGGCGCATCCGGATCGGTTGTCTCAAAGACGATCCGTGATCCATCTGGTGAAAAGGCAAACGCACCGACTTCACGTTTGGTGACCAGGGGCCGCAACGCGCCGGTTCCGCCAAGAGGCAGCAAATACAAGCCAGCCGCATCACCGGTTTCGTCCATGATCTCCACATCCGCCGATGTCTTGCTGGTGTTGCCTTTTCCCTCTCCGGCCTTGGTTGGCCGGGTCATGGTCAGCGCTAAAAATTTGCCATCCGGCGAAAAAGCCAGATCCAACACGTCGCCCTGCCCCTGCGTCAATCGTCTGGTTTGGCCTTTGGCCGGATTGTGGAGCATGACATCGGCCATCGTTTCACCCTGAATAAGATAGGCCAGCCGCATGCCATCCGGCGAGAATCGGGCTTTTTCACAGGATTCCCGTTCCGGGGTAAGGGGACGGGAAAGTCCCTGGCCGAGATCGGTCAGATAGATACGGGAACGCAGTTCTCCTCCCGTAGCGTCAAGGAGAGCCCGGGTGACTGTAAAGGTCGCCCGCTTGCCGTCCGGGGAAATGCGGACATCATCCACCAAGGCCACGCGCAACATGTCGTCGATGCCGAAGGGACGTTCGCCGGCTGCAGCCAGGGAAGTCGCGCCCCACAGGATCACAAGCAACAGACACAATCGGGATACGGCAGATCTTGGCACGGAGAACCTCACGACAGACGTGCCCGGACTCTAAGGCCGCCCGAGCGTGGGGTCAAACCGAAAGCAAAAGGCCCCCTTGCGGGGGCCTTCGAATCAAATGTGGATGGGCGCGTCGGCGTGCCGCTTGGAAAGCCACAGATCAAAGAGGAATCGGGTAAAGAAGATGGCCGTGAACATCGAGGCCACGATACCAAGGATCAGAGTGACGGCGAATCCCCGGATGGGACCGGTGCCGAACTGATACAGGACCATGGCTGCAATAACCGTGGTCACGTTGGCGTCGAGAATCGTCAAGGTAGCCCGGCTGTAGCCGATATCGACTGCAGACCGGGCCGTCAGTCCCAGTCGCAATTCCTCGCGGATGCGCTCAAAGATAATGACGTTGGCGTCGACGGCCATGCCGATCGTGAGGATGATGCCGGCAATGCCGGGCAAGGTCAGCGTGGCGCCGAAGGCGGCCAGACCAGCCATGATGAGCACCAAATTGAACATAAGGGCCATATCGGCCACGGCACCGGCGACGCCATAATAGACGATCATGCAGGCAACAACGATAACGCCGCCGATAACAGCTGAATAGACACCCTTTTCGATGGACTCCTGGCCCAGGGAAGGCCCGACGGTCCGCTGTTCCAGAATGCTGACCGGAGCCGGCAACGCGCCGGCCCGCAGCACGATGGCCAGATCCCGGGCTTCTTCGGTGGAGAACCGCCCGGTGATGCTGGCCCGACCGCCGCTGATTTTTTCCTGGATGGTCGGAGCGGAATACACTTTCCCATCAAGGACAATGGCCAGACGTTTTTTGACGTTTTCGCCGGTCACCCGCTCGAATTGACGGGCTCCGCTCGGCGTAAAGGCCAAGCCGACATAGGCCTGATTGTTATTATCGAAGTTGGCCCGGGCGTCGGCAATGTTTTCGCCCGTCATGACGGAGTCGGAGCGTAGCACAATGGGCCGCTCCAGATAAGAACCGTCAGGATTGCGGTGCCGCAGAACGGACAGTTCCTCGCCCGGCGGCACAAGGCCCTTTTGCGCCTTGTCCAGATCGGCATTGTCGTCCACCACTTTGAATTCCAGGTGAGCGGTTTTGCCGATGAGCTTGATGGCCCGTTCGGGATCCTGCAAGCCCGGCAACTGAATCTGGATGCGGTTGTCGGTCTGCTTACGGATATCCGGTTCGGCCACGCCGAACTCGTCAATGCGGTTCCGAATGGTCTTGACGGCTTGGTCCACGGTCATGCGGGCCTGATCGGCTTTATAGCGCGGGGTAAACGACAATTTGTAGAGGAACTTGCCGTCATCGACGCTTTCCACATTATTGACGACAAGGACCTGGAAATGCCGGGAAAGCAGATCATCCAAGGCCTGTCGCTTATCCGGAGAGGCCAGGACGAAATCCAACTGTTTCCCGTCGCTTGTCGTTGTGGCGCGAAGGACGGAAATACCCTCTTCCTTGGCTTGGTCGCGGATATCGCGGCCCATTTGGGTCAACGAGTTGGCCAGGGCTTTGTCCACATCCACGCCGAGGGTCAGGTGAATGCCACCCTTGAGGTCGAGGCCGAGGTTGATGACGTCGTCAGGCAAAAATTTGCCCAGAAAGGACTGCTTGACCGACCCCAGGGACGGAAGCATGTACAAAAGGCCTAAAAAGGCCACAAGACTGATCAGGGCCAGCCGCCAGCGCAGATTTCCAAACATGGGCGAAGGTCTCCTTGGGAGGCTTGGGCTTCGGGGGCAACGACAAAACGAAGGGACTGCCACACGGCAGCCCTTCGACGTCGATCAGGCCGATGGTGCCGCCCGAAAGGACTATTCCTTGTCCTTGGATTTCTCTTTCGGCTTGGAATCGGCCTTCACGGCAGCCGGGGTTTCGCCCGGACCGGAAACGTAACTCCGGTTGATCTCAATAGGCAGATCCTTGGCGATTTCGACCATCAATTTGTCGCCGTGAACTTCCATGATCCGGCCGTAGATGCCACCGCCGGTCAGGATGTAGTCCCCGCGCTTGAGACCGGCCAGGTACTCACGATGGAGTTTGGCCTTTTTCTGCTGGGGACGGATGAGCAGAAAATAAAAAATGGCGAACATCAAAATCAAAGGCAAAAAAGCGGTAATGGGATTGCCCCCCGCCTCGCCGCCAGCAGGGGCGGCGCCCATGGCATGCGCCAGGCTCGGAAAAAGCATGATGCCTCCAGGTAGTGTTTTTGCCCCAAAAGCCCCTTTGCGGCAGAGACATCCGCGTCTCTGCATGGGGTTTGAGGCAGGGCCTATCGCGGCAAAAGGGATCGTCTAAAAAAGTCGCCGCGTCAAGGTCCTTTCCGTTTTGTTCCATCCCGAGACGAGTTTCCCGTTGCGCGAACAAATACAAACGACCGTCGCAAGGATGCGGCGGTCGTTCGGAATCAAGCAACAGCCAAAATTATTTTACCACGCCAGGAATGAAACCAATCTTGTCGAGGGCCGCCTTGATCGCATCCTCCGGGGCATCCCCCTCAAAGGAGGCCAAGCCCTTTTCCAAGTCCACAGAAATCTTGGACAGCCCCGGGACCGCAGTCAGAGCCTCAGTCACGGATGCCACACATTTGGCGCAATGCATGCCTCCGACGGAAACAGTTTTCATGCGACCTCCTTGGACATTGCGGCAAGATAGGCCATGGCCTCGACGAAATCCAGGGTTCCGGTATAAATCGCCCGGCCACTGACAAGGCCTTCCAAGCCTTTTTTGGAATACGGGTACAACTTTTTAACATCGTCGAGCGTGGCAACGCCTCCGGCGGCGATAACCGGCAGATCCGTCAACTCAAGCAGACGGGTCAGGGCCGGTTGGTTGACGCCGGATTGCATGCCGTCCCGACTAATATCGGTATAGACGACAAAAGCCGCGCCCTGGGCAGCCAGCCGGGGCAAAACGTCTTCCACCGTCAGACCGGCATCTTCGACCCAGCCTTTGACTTTGAGCTGCCCATTGACGGCGTCAAGCGAGACGCCGATCTGGCCGGGATGAGCAGCACAAATCGCCGCAAAGGCATCCGGGTCGGCCAAGGCCAGCGTGCCGATAATCAGACGCCGTACGCCGGCGGACAAATAAGCCGCAGCCGTTGCGGCGTCGCGGATGCCGCCGCCAAGTTGCACGGGAATGGAAAGCCCGGAGCAAATGCGGGAGATAAGGTCAAAATTGCGTGGTTTGCCGCTAAAAGCCCCATCCAGATCCACCAGATGGAGCCACTGTGCGCCGAGTCCGGCCCAATGACGGGCCATGGCCTCGGGATCAGGCGAAAAGACCGTTACGGCATCGGCTGCGCCCTGACGCAACCGGACACATTGCCCATCCTTGATGTCAACAGCGGGAAACAGAATCACAGACCAAGCTCCGTAAGTCCCTGTTTGAGGCCTTCCTGGGTCAGCTCTATCGCTGTCAACCACCGGCCATGCCGCGAAACGAACTTGCCGGCGTCCAGCAGGTTGGCGCTCAGGGACTGTTGTGTTTCGTCGAAGTGGAAGGCTTTGACGATGCCCCCGGTGCGCACATCGACGAGATAGAGAATCATATTGACGCTGGCCGGATTCGTCGAACCGATTTCCGAACCGACCCGTTCATGCCAGTCAATGACCATGGGGACAAGCACGTAGTCCGCGCCAGCGCACTTCCCGACATTTTGCCAGTAATGCATGGTGGCCAGACGCCCGGATTCATCGCCGCGAGAAGCCGTTTTCGCGCAGGAAGCGGCCATCTTGGCCGGAGCGAAATTGTGCTTTGAGCCGGCCAGGGCTTGGTCCAAGACGGCGTCAAGATGGGCCGGAACCATTTCAGGCACAGCTCGAGAGGTCGGCAGATACCCGGAAAGCAGGTCGGCATCTGTCGCCGGAATGGTAAAGGGAGCCACTATAAAAGTTTTGTCGAGAAAGGCCACAGCCGAGGTGGCGGCATCGGTTGCGGCGGAGGCTGGCCGGCCAGCCGGTGCCGTTCTGCGCACACAGCCCGCCAGGAGGGAAAAGCCCACCAGCGCGACAACAAGATAGGCCAATGATTTGCTTCGCATCAGTCCAGGCTCCCTTTGGTGCTCGGCACCCTGCTGGATCCTTCGATGGTCGTGGCCCGACGCAGGGCCAATCCCAACGCCTTGAAGGCCGCTTCCACCAGATGATGACCGTTTTGTCCGTATGCAAAGTGGATATGGAGGTTCATGCGGGCGGAAACGGCCAGGGACTTGAAAAACTCGCGCCACAGATCTTTTTCTTCACCGGCAATGACCGGCGGGAGCACATTCTCCCTATACACGAGGTAGGGACGCCCTGAAAGGTCGATCACCGCCTCGCACAGCGCTTCGTCCATGGGCACCTTGGCCACACCCACCCGGGCGATGCCGGCCCGGTCGCCGAGGGCCTGACGCAAAGCTTCACCAAGACAAATTGCGACATCTTCCAGAGAATGATGCGCATCCACTTCCAGATCGCCCCGACAGGCCAGCTTGAGATCGAAGCTGGCCCAAAAGGCCATCAGGGTCAGCATATGATCGGCGAACCCGAAACCAGTATCCACCGCCGTTGCGCCTGAACCGTCGATCTTGAGTTCGACGGCCACCCGTGTTTCGCCGGTTTCCCGGGAAAAAACCCCAAAACGTTCAGCCATGCGTCTCCCCACCGCTTACGCGGACGGGGCCTCCTTGCTGGGGGCAGCGGCTTGGGCTTGCCCGGGTTTGGCCGCCGGGGCCTGCGGTTGCGCTTGGGCCGGGGCCTGCGGTTGTTCGGAAGACATCTGCTTTTGGGCTTCCGTCTGGCGCTGTTCCCGATCGGCCCGATCCACCTCGGCCTCAAATGTGGATTTGACGTCGGAGCTCATACGCCGGAATTCAGCCATGCCCTTGCCAAGGGTCCGCATGAGGTCAGGCAGTTTGGAGGGGCCGATGACGATCAGGGCCACCACCAGGATGACCAAAAGTTCCGTGGAACCGATGCCGAACATAGGGCTACTCTTTTTCGCCGGGCCGTTTCGGGCCAGGTTTTCGGGCGAGAAGGATTATTCCCACTCGATGGTGCTTGGCGGCTTGGAGGACACGTCGAACACCACTCGATTGACGCCTTTGACTTCATTGATAATGCGGTTGGACATGCTGGCCAACAGTTCCGGAGGCAGGCGTGACCAATCCGCCGTCATGGCGTCCAAACTGTCCACCACCCGGATGGCGGCCACATTTTCATAAGTTCGTCCGTCGCCCATGACGCCGACGGTCTTAAGCGGCAGCAAAACGGCAAAACCCTGCCAGACCTTGCGGTACCAGCCTGAAGTCCGCAGCTCATCCTGAACGATTTTATCCGTTCGGCGCAAAATCTCAAGCCGTTCCTCGGTGACCTCGCCAATGATACGGATGGCAAGCCCCGGTCCCGGGAAAGGATGCCGCCAAATGATGAACTCCGGAAGCCCAAGTTCCGCCGCCACCTTGCGCACTTCGTCTTTGAACAGTTCCCGCAAGGGTTCGATCAGCGCCAGCTTCATAATGTCCGGCAGACCGCCGACATTGTGATGGCTTTTGATGACCGCCGAAGGGCCTTTGAAGGAAACCGACTCGATGACGTCGGGATAGAGCGTGCCTTGGGCCAGATATTTGACCTTGGGGAGCTTGGCCGCTTCGGCTTCGAAGATCTCAATGAAGGACGTGCCGATAATCTTGCGCTTCTGCTCAGGGTCGGTCACCCCGGCCAACCGGTCAAGAAAGAGTTTGGAGGCCTGGACATAATACAGGTTGAGGTCGAAGTGTTCGCGCAGGTAGGCGGCCACTTCTTCGCCCTCCCCCATTCGCAGCAGCCCGTTGTCGACAAAAATGCAGTGGAGCTTTTTCCCAATGGCCTTGTGCAGCATGACGGCCACAACCGTGGAATCCACACCGCCGGACAGAGCGCACACCACTTCGTCGTTGCCGACCTTTTCCTGCAGCGCCGCCAGTTCTGTCTCAACAAAGCTCGACATGGTCCAGCCCGGGTTCAGGCCGGCGATGGGGAACAGGAAGTTGTGCAGAATGCGTTCGCCATCGTCGGTATGGGCCACTTCGGGATGGAACTGCAAGGCATAGATGCGGCGATCCACATTGGCCAGAGCGGCGATGGCCACATTTTTGGTCCGGGCGGCCACCACAAATCCAGTCGGAGGGGTGGTCACCTTGTCACCATGGGACATCCAAACGGTGTGCCCCGTTTTTTCCGACAATCCGGCAAACAGCGGGACATCGGCCAACAGCGAAAGCTCGGCCCGGCCATACTCCCGGTCGGTTGCGGCGGCCACGGTCCCGCCCGGCTGAAAGTGGGCCAGCAGCTGCATCCCGTAGCAAATGCACAGCATTGGAAGGCCAAGGTCGAAAACCGCCGGATCAAAAGGGGGCGCGTCGGCGTCAGTGACGCTCGACGGCCCGCCTGAAAGAATGACGGCTTTGGGGGTCATGGCCTTGATCTGGGCGGCCGTGACGGTGCAGGGATGAATTTCCGAATACACCCCGGCCTCCCGCACCCGGCGAGCGATCAACTGGGTGTACTGGGAACCGAAGTCCAGAATAATGACTTTGTCGGGTTGGAGCATCTTAATAGGTCTCCACGCGGTAGTTTGGGGCTTCCTTGGTGATGATGACGTCATGGACATGGCTTTCGCGAAGACCGGCCGGGGAAATGCGCACGAACCGGGCCTTTTGCTGCAAATCGGCAATGGTGGCGCAGCCGCAATAGCCCATGCCCGAACGCAGTCCGCCGACAAGCTGATACAGGCTGTCGGTGACGGGGCCCTTAAACGGCACCCGGCCGACAATACCTTCCGGCACCAGCTTCTTGGACTTTTCCTGGAAATAACGGTCGGAACTGCCTTCACGCATGGCGTCGATGGAGCCCATGCCACGATAAATTTTATAGGTGCGGCCCTGGTACAGGATGGTTTCACCCGGGCTTTCCTCGGTGCCGGCGAAAAGGCCACCCATCATGACCGTGTCGCCACCGGAGGCAATGGCCTTGACGACGTCGCCGGAGAACTTCACGCCACCATCGGCCACAAGCCGTTTCCCGGTCTCGTGACAGGCCCGGGAAGCTTCCATAATGGCTGTCACCTGGGGCACGCCGACACCGGCAACCACCCGGGTGGTGCAGATCGAACCGGGGCCAATGCCGACCTTGACCGCATCCGCACCGGCTTTGATAAGCGCCATGGCACCTTCATAGGTGCCGACATTGCCGGCGATCAGTTGGCAATCCGGATGATCGCCCTTGATGATCCGGATGGAATCCAGAATATTGATAGAATGACCGTGCGCGGAATCCAGCACCAAAAAGTCCGCGCCTGCTTCCAAAAGCGCCGAGGTCCGCTCGTCGCGGTCGCTGCCGACGCCAATAGCCGCGCCAACGCGCAGACGCCCCAGGCCATCCTTACAGGAATTGGGATATTTGCGTATCTTCTCAATGTCTTTGATGGTGATCAGGCCCCGCAGCTTATTATCGCTATCGACTACCAACAACTTCTCAATGCGGTTTTGGTGCAGGTGCTGCTTGGCTTCTTCAAGGGTAGTGCCAACGGGCACGGTCACAAGATGTTCCCGAGTCATGACTTCGCGGACAGTGGTCACGGAGTCTTTGACGAAGCGCACGTCACGATTGGTGACAATACCGACGAGGGTGCCGTCGTCCACCACAGGCAGACCCGATATGCTGTATTCGCCCATCACGACCAAGGCCTGCTCCACGGTCATTTCGGGCGGCACGGTGATGGGGGCGATGATCATGCCGGATTCGGACTTTTTGACCTTCTCCACTTCCAATTTTTGCTGGGCGATGCTCATATTTTTATGCACGACGCCCACTCCACCATTACGAGCCAACTGGATGGCCATGCGGGACTCGGTGACCGTATCCATGGCAGCGCTGACCAGAGGAATGTTGAGTTTGATCTCGGGGGTCAACCACGAGGAGACATCCACGTCGGCGGGCAACACTTCCGAGTAGTCCGGCACAAGCAGAACGTCGTCGAAGGTGAGACCAAAATCGATAATTTTTTCCATTGCATGCTCTCCGGGTTATCAGGGCGACTAGTCCAGACCAAGATAGGCGGATCGAACCTTGGGATCGTTTAGCAGGTCGTGGGCCGCCCCTTCCAGGGTGACCCGTCCGGTTTCCAGAACATATCCGCGATGGGCTGTCTGCAAGGCCATCTGGGCGTTTTGTTCCACAAGTAATACCGTGACGCCGTCGCGGTTTATCTGCTTAATGATTTCAAAGATATTTTCAACAACAAGCGGTGCAAGCCCAAGCGAGGGTTCGTCGAGGAGCAGGAGTTTCGGGCGGGCCAACAGCGCCCGACCAATGGCCAGCATTTGCTGTTCGCCACCGGACAATGTGCCGCCCATCTGGCCCCGACGTTCGCGAAGGACAGGAAACATGGCATAGACCTTTTCCTCGTCCTCCCGAATACCATTTTTGTCCCGACGCAGATACGATCCCATCAAGAGGTTTTCACGCACGGAAAGCCTGGGAAAAATCATGCGGCCTTCGGGCACCTGGGTAATGCCTAAGGAAACAATACGTCCCGTCGAGAGTTTGGTGATATCCTCGCCAAGAAACGTCGCCCGGCCCTGCCGCGGCTGCGTTACTCCGGAGATGCTCATCAGCGTCGTGGTCTTGCCTGCGCCATTAGCGCCGATCAGGGTCACGATCTCGCCCTGTTCAATGCGCAGGTTGACGCCCTTAAGCGCCTGGATATTGCCGTAATAGGTATGAATATCGGTCAGTTCAAGCATGTGCCGCGCCCTTGCCGAGATAGGCCTCGATGACTTCCGGGTTGCCCCGGACTTCCTGGGGTGAACCGTCTGCGATCTTGATGCCGTGGTCGAGCACCACTAGTTTTTTGCAGATCCGCATGACGAGCTTCATGTCGTGTTCGATCAGCACCACGGTCACGTCCCGAACGAGGATGGCATGGATCAGATCGACCAGCGCCTCGGTTTCCTTGGGGTTCATGCCGGCGGCCGGTTCATCGAGCAGCAGGAGCTTCGGGCCTGTCGCCAGCGCCCGGGCGATTTCCAGACGGCGCTGGTCGCCGTACGAAAGACTTGACGCCGGCGTCAGGGCCAATGCGCCAAGTCCGACGAAGTCCAGACACTCCATGGCCGCATCAATGATATGGCGTTCTTCGGAGCGCTGGGACTTGGTACGCAACACCGCGCCGAAAAAATTGGCATGGGTGCGGCAGTGCCGGCCGATGCGCACATTATCCAGCACCGTGAGCGATGCAAAAAGCCGGATGTTTTGAAAGGTTCGGGCGACGCCGATTTCCGTCATGCGTTCAGGCCTGTTGCCGGCCACGTCCCTCTCGCCTTGTGCGTCTGCAAAGAGAATCCGGCCTTCCGTCGGCCTATAAAGACCGGCCACGCAGTTAAACAGCGTACTTTTCCCCGCGCCGTTTGGGCCGATAAGGCCCATGATGGCCCCCCTCTCCACGGCAAACGAAACATCGCTTAGGGCCATAAGGCCCCCGAAGCGTTTGCTGACTCCGTCTACGTTCAGTATCGCGTCCATATTACGCCGTCCGCCGTGCTTCCAATTTGGCGCGCAGTTCCCTGATAAGTCCGCTTTTCATGGTCGATTCGGCCACCTGGGTAAAAATCCCACCCGGCCGGTATCGCATGATCAGCACCATAATGAGCCCATAGGCCAGAAAACGGGTTTCTGCCGGCAAGCCGAGCTTGGGCAGAATCACCCGCAACACTTCGCCAAGAGCGATCAAAATGATGGCCCCGATAAGCGCCCCGTTGATGTTGCCGAGGCCGCCCAGAACCACCATGCAAAGGACAAGGAATGATTCCCAGAACTTAAACATATCCGGTGAGATAAAGAGGGTCCAGCGGGCAAGAAAGGCTCCGGCCAAGGCACCGATGCCCGTGGAGACGGCAAAGGCGATGACCTTGTAGGCAAACAGATTGATGCCGCAGGCGGCGGCGGCCATAGGATCCTCCCGAATCGCCAGCCATGCCCGACCCAGGCGCGAGTTCTCCACCCGGCGCATGACGGTATAGACCAGAAGGACCATGACGAAGCCCAGATAGTAATACGGCACTTCGCCCCGAAAGGCATAACGCCAGCGTTCGTGGACGCCCAACAGCGAAGCCAGCCAGGTCACGTCGAACGAAATCGGGGCGATGCCGGGAATGCCAAGGGGGCCGCGCGTCAGCCAAATTTCGTTGGTCAGCAAGAGGACTACCAGCTCTGAAAAGCCAAAGGTGACAATCGCAAAATAGTCCCCGACGAGACGGAGGGTGGGCGCGCCGATCAAAACCCCGAACAAGGCGCCGTTGAGGACGGCCAGCGGGACGATGAGCCAAAATGACATGTTGTAATGGATGGTCAACAGGCCGGCCGTGTACGCCCCGATGCCGTAGAAGCCCACGAACCCGAGGTCGAGCAGGCCGCAGAAGCCGGGGAGGATGTTGAGCCCCATGGCCAGGACCATATAAACCATGATGAGGACGGTCACGTGCAGGACGTACACGTCGCGAAAGGGCATCAGGGGATAGGCCAGGGCCGCAGCCGCAATCAGATATTTTAGTGTGGTTCCTGCGCTGCGCATGTTTTTTCCGGTCGTTTCAGGGCCGCCGGTCGAACCGGCCGGCCGGGTTAGGCCTTTTCTACCATGGCCCGGCCAAGGAGGCCGGACGGACGGAAGATAATGACCAGGATCATAACCGCGTAGGCCACGCCATCGCGGTAGGGAGAGGAAAGATAGCCCGCACCGAGGGTTTCGGCGATGCCGAGCACCACGCCGCCAAGCATGGCCCCGGGCACCGAACCGATGCCGCCGAGCACCGCTGCGGCAAAGGCCTTGACGCCGGCCAGGTAGCCCATGGTCGGATACATGGTGTTATAATACATGGAGACCATGATACCGGCCACGGCACCCATGCCGGAACCCAGGGCAAAGGTAAAGGAAATGACCCGGTTGACGTTAATACCCATCAGGGCAGCGGCGGTCTGGTTTTGGGCCAGGGCCCGCATGGCCGTGCCCACCCGGGTCTTGGTGATGATGCAGTTGAGGCCGATCATCAGCGTCAGGGCCACAATGTAGATGGACATCTGCATCCAGGTAATGGTCACATCGGCAAACGTCAGGGCCGGTTCCCCGAAAAAGACTGGCAAAGCCTGCTTGGGAAACGGCAGGGGGCGGCTGCCCCAGATGATCATGGCCAGATTTTGCAAAAAGATTGACATGCCGATGGTGGTAATAAGGGCCGCCAGCCGGGGCGCTTCCCGCAGGGGCCGGTAGGCAATGATATCGAGCAGAACGCCGATGGCCGCAGTGGCCACCATGGCCAAAATGACGGCCAACGGGAGCGGCAGGCCCATGGAAACAAATGACAAGGTCAAAAAAGCCCCAAGCATGTAAATTTCGCCATGTGCGAAATTTATCAGCTCAATGACGCCATAGACCATGGTGTAGCCAACGGCGATGAGCGCGTAGATCAGGCCCAGGGTGAACCCGTTGACGAGCTGCTGTTCGAACAACGTCTGCTCCGAAGCGTTTTATCGATAAGGAAAGGGGCTTTTAAGCGCGAACAGGCTGGAGCATGTCCAGCCTGTTCGCGAATCCTTTTTTTCCGATGACGCCCTAGTTTATCTGTTTGGACGCCGGGACGAACTTGCCGTCCTTGACTTCCTTGACGAAAGCGGGTTTGAGGCAGTCGCCGGAGGCATCAAAGTAATTATTGCCGGTGATTCCCTTGTAGCCTTTTTCCGGAGTGGTCATGCCGGCCAGATAGTCGCGAATTTTGGCCCGGTCCGGACCGGCCTTGGCAATGGCTTCAATCAGGATGGCTGCGGCGTCGTACGCGTTGGCGCTCATCCAGTCAACGTCACGGTTGTATTTAGCCTTGAAAGCGTCGATGAATTTTTTGGCTTCAGGACCAGCGGTTTCGGCTAAAAACGGCGCAGTCAGGAAGGTTTTGTCCGTGGCTTTGCCGCCAAGTTTGATATAATCGGCATTATCGAACCCGTCAGCGCCGAATTTGGGAAGATCCATGCCGAGTTTGGCGGCCTGGTCGGCGATGAGCGCGCCTTCCTGGTAGTAGCCGGCGATAAAGAGTCCCTGGGGCCCCGTCGCCTTGAGCTTGGTCAACTGGGGCGTATAGTCCTGGTCGCCCTTCTTATAAGCCTCTTCACCGACGATGGTCAGGCCAAGCTTGGTCGCTTCCTTGACGAAGGCTTCCTTGAGGCCGATCCCATAGTCATTGTTCTCATAGAAGATGGCGACTTTTTTAAGCCCCATCACTTTATCCATATAATCGGCCAGAAATTTGCCCTGGAAATCATCCCGGTACACGCTGCGGAAGGACCAGATCTTGCCGTCTTCGTCCTTGTTCTTTTCCGTAATGGCCACGCTCGTGGCCGTCGGCGTAATGCTGGCTACGCCTTCGCGCACGTAGGCGGGAAGCGCGGCCAGATGCGCCGAAGAACACAGGTGACCGACAATGCCGACGATGTCGGGATCATTGACGATTGAAGTGGAAACGGTGGCGGCCTCGCGGGGTTCGCACTGGTCGTCAAAATAGACGATTTCGATCTTTTTCCCGTTCACTCCGCCGGCGGCGTTGATCTCTTCCACCTTCATATTCACGCCAGCCTTGATGTTCTCACCGTAGCCGGCGGCGCTGCCGGTAAAAGCGGCGGGAACGGCAATTTTAATCGAGTCTGCCGCAAAGGCCGCTCCGGACGAGAAGCCAACGGCCAAACTCAAGGCCGCCATGAAAAGGGTCGCACGCGTCAATTTCCCAACCATCGAATATTCCTCCCTTTTACGGTTGACGTCTCATCATGCGGCCCCAAGACCACCGGCATCGTAATAGCGTACAGCCGGTTCGCCTCGGTGGGCGGCTTACCCGCTAACATTCACCAAATCGTCACGAAAGGCAATGTGGCTAGGATCCCGGCTTGGTCGCCAGTTCCTTTTCCGCCGTTGCCCGGGTTTCCGGATCGGTTTTGGCCGAATCAATAACGGCTTTGAGGGCTTCGTTACCCTTTTCGGGCTGACCAAGGGCATATTTGTACAAGAGTCCCAGATTGAACCGGGCGCGATAATCTTCGGAATCTCGGGTCAGAATGCCTTCAAACGCCGCTTTGGCTCCGTCGACATCCTTCAAATTGTACAGGGTCACCCCCAGGGCGTTTTGCACATCCGGGTCTTCGGGACGAACCTTAACTAATTTGTCCAAAAAGACTTTGGCCCGGTCAAAGGAGCCCATGGCCATAAAGCGTTCGGCCATGGCCAATTGCAAGCCGGGGTCATTGGGATTTTCCTGGAGTTTCTGCATAAGCCCCATAACTTCCTTCATGGGGCCGTCCATGGCCTTATCCATGCCCGGGGGCATCCCCTGCTGTGGCATCCCGCCTTTTTGGGGCTGCTGCCGCACTTCCAGGCTGGGGCGTTCCATACGATAGAAAAAAGAGCCGACAAACATGGTCACCAACAAAAAGCCTATAAAGGCCAGGACCATTTTGCCGGAGGCATTGGGTCCGGGAGTCTTTTCAATCGTCTTCACTGAGAACCTCCAGACGGTTGAGGCGGCGCTCCAGGCGCTTTTGGGAAACAGCCATAAACGCCACGTAAACGCCAATGCCAACCCAGACAAGAGCGTTAGCTACGAACAAATAGATTTCTTTTCCCATGTCCGTCATGCGTTCCTTGCGTAAGCGTACGGTTGTGGGCCTTTCGAAGGCGTCAGGCTCTCCGGGGATTAATTGCGAACAGCGCCATGGCGCACCAGGGCCGCCACCGCCGCACCAGCGGCCAACTGCTTTGTCCGAAACAGCAGCAAAGCCAGCCACAAAAGTCCCATGGCAACAAGATTGGCGACCACGGCCAGCCACATTTCCGGCTCCAGACCGCCCCCCTGAGAACCGAAAACCGCCGGATGGATGCTGCGCCAATAGCGGGCTGAAATAAAAACCAGTGGGACATCAAGAAAGGCCACGATTCCAAGAACAGCCAGAACGGCGTTTTTCCGTTGCCCTCCCACATCCGAGCCCCGAAGGAGCAGATAGGCGGCATAGACGAACCACATGACCAGGGTGGTGGTCAGTCGAGGATCCCACGTCCACCAAACATTCCAGATGGGGCGCGCCCAACACATGCCGGTGGCCAGGGCCAGACTGGCGAAAAGAACGCCGATTTCGGCGGCCGCTCCAGCCAGACGGGCGTAGTGATCCTGGCGTTTGACCAGATAGAGGACCGAGGCGACAAAAACGACGAAAAAACTGACTAATGCCCACCAGGACATGGGAAGATGGGTATAAAATATTTTTTGGACCATCCCCATGGACTGCTCCACCGGGGCATAAAACCAGATGGCATATTGGGCCAAAATGGAGGCGATCGCGGCGGTCAGGGCACAAATGCGGATCATAGGTGTCACTATTCCTCGCCAGTATATAAAAACGGGAAAAGCACCAGGGCGGCAGCCGTAAAGACGGCGTCAAAGGCCCCTACCGTCCCGGCCCAGGCGGAGACGGCCTCAAGGCCACGACCGGAAATCACGGTTTCAAGTAAGCGTATGCCGGCCAGAAGCACTGGCACGAGCAGCGGGAACAAAATCACGGTCAACAGGGATTCCCGCGAGGAACGGCCAACGGAAAGCGCTCCCAAAAGCGATCCCAGCGCGCATAACCCCCAGTCCACGGCGGCAACCACCCCCAGGCCAAGCCACGGAGAACCGTGCAGGCTCTGGCCGAGAAAGGCCACCGCTGCGGGGGCGAATACCATCTGGCAGCAAAAAAGCAACACCCAGCCGGCGGCCGCCTTGCCCAGCCAGACAGCCTGGGTCGGGGCCGGCGAAAGGAGCAGGCCAAGCCGTGCGCCCTCCGCTTCTTCCAGGCCATAGAGAAAATTGAACACCAAAACCTGGCCAAAGGCCGTGGCCAGCCAAAAGACGGCGGCGGCGGCCAGGGGAGGCGTCAATTCGCCGGGTTCACGCGACAGACTCATGATAAAGATCAGGAGCAGACCAAGCAGCACGGTTTGCACCAATCCCTGGGCTCCGGACAAGGCCAGACGCAAATCCTTGCGGGCAATGGTCAGGGCGGCGGTCAGCACGAAGCCCCCTGGGCCAGTTCGGTCGGATCGAAATCGGCGGCCGGCCCATCATAGGCGGCCCGATGCTCGCGGATCAACACAACCCGGTCACAAGCCGGCAGATCGGCCAGCATATTGTGGCTGACCCAGGCGACGGCTGCGCCGGCATCCGCTGCGGCCCGAATTTCACGGCGCAGCATCTCCGCCGAAGCCGGATCCAGGCCTGAAGCCGGTTCATCAAGCAAAAGCAGCTGGGGCGCGGTCAAAAAAACTCTGGCCAGACTCAGGCGTTGGGACATGCCGCGGGAAAAGACACCGGCATTCTCATCAGCAAATCGGGCCAGCCCGACGCGGGCAAGGACGGTCTCTATGGCCGCCACATCACGGGGCAGGCCATGCATGGCCTGCCAAAAAGCCAGATTGGCCCGGGCTGACAGGTTCGGATAAATGAGCGTTTTATGGCCTAGATAGCCGATTGCGCCGGCCGGCAACGCTGTATCGACCGTCCCTTCGCTTGGAGGCAAAAGTCCGGCCAGAATGCGCAGCAAGGTGGACTTTCCCGCGCCGTTTGGACCGACCACGAGGAGAATCTGGCCGGGAAGCAGTTCCAGGTCGATTTTTCGCAGCACCGGTCGCTCGCCATAAAAGCGGCTTACCCGGCGCAAGCGCAAAAGCCCTGCGGCCATCTCCCCTACTCCGCCCCGTTCCTGGGTCGGCGCAGACTCAAAAACGCAGCCAGACACATGATCGTGCCGCCGATCCAGACCCAGTTGACCAGCGGGTTGACGCTGATCTTGATGCTGGCGACCTTTTTATCCGTGGAACTTAACAGCGTCGCATAGAGTTCATCCCCCAAGGAGGGAATGGTTGAGACTTCGGCAAACGGTTGTTCAAATCCCCGGTAAATACGGCGTTCCGGGGTCAGGCTGCCGACGGGGTGGCCGCCCTTGGTCACTTCGATTCGAGCCCGGGCGATGCTGACGGCCGGGGTCTGCTCCTGTTCAAGATCCTTGTAGGTGAGCGTGAAGCCACCGATTTCCATGGCCCGACCAGGAGTCAGCACGGCTTCCTGGGTTTGCTGATACGGACCGGAAAAGGCCACCCCCAAGGTTAATAACGCAAGCCCAACATGGACGCAGTAGGCGCCCAATGCGCCGGCCCGGCTGCGGGCATGGCGTTGGCGGACAAAAACATAGCAGGCCGTGGCCATGGCGGCGACCGCAGCCGCACCAGCGAAAAGCGGCACAGGCAGCCGCAGGCCGAGGCTGAAAAGAAGCAGGCCGCCACCGACAAGTGCCCCAAACGCTATGCCAAGGCCCGCCTTATCCCGTACGCCTGTAGTCCAGGACAGGATCGGACAAAAGGCGACCAGACAGGTGACCAGGGCAAAAAGCGGCAGGCAGACCCGGTTGTAGAAGCCGGCATCCAGTCCTACAGGATTTTGACTCCAGAGCTTGCTGATCACCGGCCACATGGTACCGAGCAAAACAACAGCGGACAACGCCAGCATGAGCCAGGCCAGGATAACCAGAAAACCAGGCACGCTGAAGAGGTCGGCCAGGGGTTTGAAGCGTCCTTCGAAAAAAGACGCACCGGCCATGAGCACCGCCGCCAGCAACACCAGGGAAAAAATCATGAAAACCAAAAGCGGGCCACCGACGCCACCCTCACCAAAGGCGTGCAGGGAATCGACCACGCCGCTGCGGACCAGATAGGTGCCAAGGATACAGGTAACAAAGGTGACCACGGCCAGGGCCACATTGGTTTTGGGCAGCGCCTTGGTGCGTCGCTCGACAAGAGAGGTATGCAGGAAGGCCGTCCCCACAAGCCACGGAATAAGCGAAGCGTTTTCGACCGGGTCCCAGGCCCAATATCCACCCCAGCCCAACTCCATATATGACCACCAGCCGCCAAGGACGATACCGGAAGTCAGAAAGATCCAGGAAAGGATGGTCGTATTGCGCGCGGCGGCAACAAAGGACCGGCGTTCTCCAACCAACCAAGACGCCAGGGCCAGACACGCCGGAACAGCAAATCCGGCGTAGCCCAGGAACAGCAGCGGCGGATGGAAAATCATGCCGGGATTGCGCAGCAGCGGATTTAACCCCCGGCCTTCGGGAAGCGGCGGGACGGCTTCAAGAAACGGATTGCTCGGGCCGGTCAAAAGCAACAGGAAAAAGGCCTCGATCGTCAAAAAGAACGTCCAGTAGGCATACTGGGTAGACTTGTCCAGTCCCTTGTAGGAAGGCGAAACGGCAAAACAAACGCCGAACAGCGTCAGCGAAAGCATCCAAAACAGCAACGATCCAGCCTGACCAGCCCAAAAAGCCGTTACCGTGTAGAAAAGCGGCAACAGTGTATCGGTATATTCCGCCACATAAATGAAGGAAAAGTCCCGACGCCACAGTGCAATGGTCAATATTGTCGAAGCCACAAGCACCGCAGCAAGGACAAAAAGATGACCGCGTTCAAGCAGGATCAGCCGACTGAAATCTCGTCGCCAAAGTCCGTACAGGGCTGTTGCCGCCCCGGCAAAACAGACCAGCATGGCCACCAGCAAGGCGAAATAAGCCGTAACGTGCATCCAAACTCCTTATGGCAAAATCGGAGGAATAAAAGGCCCATCCATGGCTGCAACAAACGGATGGCAATCTTTTCAGAAAAGCCGGAAACGGGCGTTACAAGGTTCCGTCCGAAAACGGAACGCTGTCGGAAAAACTTAGCCGCGATTTTCCTTTTGATATTTTGAAGGGCATTTGGTCATCAGCGTATTGGCGGCAAAAGCGCCCGAAGCGGGATTCAGGCCGCCTTCCACGATGACCTCGACGCCGGGTTTGAAGGTGTCGGGCACAGCCCCCCGAAAATCAACCCGGATGGTTTTGGCCGCCTGATCCTTGTCCACCAAAAGAAAACTGACGCCCATGGCGTCTTCGGGCCGGGACACGCCTTCAGCCGCAACGGTGCCGAAAAGCCGCGCCTTGGAAAGGTCTGCTGGTGGCATGGCCAATGCTTCGGAAACATTCAGGAAATAGGAAGTATTTTCCCCAAGTCCGGAATACAACAGATAGCCCAAGCCACCCAGAAAAAGGATAAGCGCCGCAACATACATGGATGCATTGTTTTTTTTCGCCATGAAAAACCCGAGGGTTGACAGTTAAGACACGGGGGTGTCGTCCCGGGCCTGCATATGGCGCAAAAGCTCTTCACGCCGCATACGGGCGAGCTTCCGCATATCCGCCACCTGATCGGTTTCGTCAACAATTTCCTTGCCGAGGATTTCTTCCAGGACATCCTCCAGAGAGACGACGCCGGATACCCCACCATATTCATCCAGAACCACGAAGAGGTGCATACGCGATTCTAAAAATTTTACCAACACCCGGTCGAGGGTCATGGTGTCGAGAACGAAACGCACAGGCTTCATCAAGTCGCACAGACGCACGTCATCCTGGTCATTGGCCAGAGCTTCCAACACCTCCCGGCGGTAGACGATGCCAACGATATTCTCCGGATCGTCGGTGTCATAGACCGGAATGCGACTGTGCGGCCAGACTCCCCTCCCCGTTCCTTTCGCCTCAGCCACGGTCATTTGACTAGGCAGGGAAAAAACAACGGTGCGGGGTGTCATAATGTCGCTGGACGTTTTCTGGTCAAGCGACAGGATGTTTTTAATGGAAAGCTCTTCCAACGGTTTAATAATGCCTTCCCGACGCGTCAGGCTGACCACGGCTCGGAGATCCTCTTCCGAGGAGAGCGGATCCTTCTGCTTGTTTGACACCAATTTGGCCAGCAGCCCTCCCGCCCAGATGATGGGAAGCAGGGCCAGGATCATGTATTTCATGGGGGCGGCGATAAAAACCGAGACGGGACGATTGTAAGCCACGCCGACCGTCTTGGGCAAAATTTCGCCGAACGCCAGGATAACCAGAGTAAAGGCGGCGGTAAAAAGCCAGAGGTCCTCGGTCCCAAAGACGGCCGCACCCGCTGCCCCGGCTACGGCAGCCCCGGCGGTGTTAGCAATGGTATTGAGCGTCAGGATGGCCGTGATCGGTTTTTCCACATTGGAACGCAAGGCAAAAAGCAACTCACCCGATGGTCGACCGTCTTTGCGCAACCGTTCAATCCAGCTCCATGGCACGGAATAGAGCGCTGCTTCGCTCATGGAACAAAAAGCCGAAATAACCACAGCCAGGGCAACGGAAATAAGAAGCGTCGTCATGAGCGGCCGCCCTTCGCATTCCGAACGACCGGCAAAGGATTTGGGGGATCAGCGGAATCAGCAGACGGGGGGGAAACGGGGGTACATTCCATGGAAAGACCGGAACTCCTCGCGGCGGTCATAATAAGATACACTTTTTCTCTTACGAATTTTTCGTCTTTTGTAAACAGGCCTTCCCCTGGCAGACACTGGGAATGCCCTCTACAGGTTGCAGCGGCATCATTTCTTTGCGTCGACCACCGTCACAGCATTCTCTTTCACGCGGGGATGCATCGCCGGCAGAATATACCGTTCGGTAAATTCATCAATGACGATATCCGGTTTTTCCCGCTCGATCAGAGAAGTGTCAAAGAAACGAAAAGTTGTATCCGTCTGGGGCTTAAGCCAGACGTAGAGGGCTTTATTGAAGGATTCTCCCATAAATGGTAGTAATTCCCACCAAAACGAATCATGAAAAATAACAGCATTCGGCAAGGCAATATTTCCTGTCATAGAGTATTGAGGCGTTTCAAAATACTGTGGCTGCAAAGATTCCTCGTATGACGCTCCTCTGGCTTTAAACCAGTCCTTATTGACGTATATAATTCTATCTTCTTTCAAAAATTCTGAAATACCCATCATAAACGATAAATCCCCTGCGACCCAATCATATTGTTCGACGAAAAATTGGGAACGCTCCATTGGTTTTATGGCTGGGAAATCATGCGTAAGCGGTTTCATAATCTGCTGGTATGCCGCAAAAGCGCCATGAGCATTCCAATGACTGTCGGTTCTATAATATACTTTATGCTTTTTTTTCTCTTTTAAAAGCACAGGCTCCAGATCAACAATTTCCAACGCGGTGTGGGCTCGAAGATAGTTGACGAATTGCGTCATATGGCTTTCAGCGCGCAGCGGTCGGAGCGCCTCAGGCAATTTCTCCGGATAAACGGTGTTTTTATTGGGCGCCAGAATAACCAAATACCGGATACCCCGGGCTGCCAACCACTGGCGGCGACGTTCCAGTTCACCGGCCAGAGCGGCCATGCCCTGCTCGGGAAGATCGGCCAGCGTGCGGGCCTCTTCGATACTATTGCGGGTGCCGTCCTGAGCCAAAAACAACCAATGATCAATGCCGGCCATCACCTGGGAGGAAGGATTGGTCGAGGTGAGCACAAAGGTTTCCAGGTAGTTGTTCCAAGTGATGAGCAGACCGCGCAGGTTGACATGACGATCCAGATACCCCCGGCGCACGACATCAAACCAGTGAACCCAACTGAGGGGATTGGCGGTCAGGTGCGGCAGATGCGTCGTATCGCTCTCGGCTACCAGGGTCTTTGGCGCGAAGTTCAGAAAACCATCCGCTGTCGGCAGCGCCAACAGCGTTATAAACATCAGAGTGGCCAGCAGGTACGTTGTACGGCGGACGAAAAACGGATGACTTTGCAAGGGAAAATTCCGGGAATCACGCCAGAGGAGGTCGGCCCCAACCGACCGCAAGCGCATTCGTATGGTTTTCAAGTTCACGCATGACAGCTTCGCAAACAAGTCCTTCAATACGTTTTTGCCGCCGCCAGCGATCACGGATATCCGAAGCGCTGATATCAAGGCGGGCTACGGGAACAAAATGCAGCCAATGGTTGTTCGGCAGGCTCCACACGGCAGGATCAGGGGTGGCCTTGGCATTCATGGCCACGGCGTGAGTGTCAAGATAAGCGACAAAGTCCTCAAGGCCAAGCCCTTCCCGCGAGTGCACCGCCAGATTGGCCAGTTGGCCGAGGGCAAAGCCATTTTTCCAAAGCCCCAGATTGCACAGATCGCCCATGCCCATAATGAAATAAAACTGCTCATCGGGGCGGTTGCCGGCCAGGGCGGCCAGGGTCTCACAGGTATAGGAAGGCCCTGGCCGATCGGCTTCCATGGCGTTGACCGAAAAGCCCGGCAGATTGGCGACGGCCTGGCGACACAAATGCAGCCGCAGAGAAAAATCCAGTACGGGTTCATTGGTCTTATGAGGCGGGCGGGCAGCAGGCACAAATTCCACGCCGGTAAGATCCAAAGCTTCGGCCACCTCAATGGCGGCGCGGACATGACCAACGTGCACGGGATTGAACGTCCCGCCAAAAATACCAATGCGCGGTTGCGTCATAGCTGCCGGCGATCCATCAGCCCCGAATCTGGCCCTGGCCCAGCACCACAAATTTGGCGCTGGTCAGTTCCGTCAGGCCCATGGGGCCATAGGCATGGAGCTTGGATGTCGAAATGCCAATTTCGGCTCCCAGTCCGAGTTCCCCGCCGTCATTAAAGCGGGTGGAGCAATTGATCCCCACCATAGAGGCGTCGGCCCGGCGTAAGAATTCCATGGCCCGATCGTGATGCTCGGTGAGGATGACTTCCGTATGGTTGGAACCATAGCGGTGAATATGGTCGAGAGCGGCATCCATGGAATCCACAACCTTGATGGCTAAAACGAGATCGTGGAATTCATGGCCGAAATCTTCCGTTGTGGCCGGAAGAGCCCCCGCTCCCAAAAGCGGCAAGGCGCGGGGACAGGCCCGCATCTCCACGCCAGCCTGTCGCAGGGCCGTCCCGAGTCGGAGTAAAAACGTCGGCGCGACGGCAGCATGGACCAACAAACACTCAAGCGCGTTGCAGACGCCGGGCCGTTGGGCTTTAGCGTTGACCACTATGGCCTGGGCCTGCTCCTCATTGACGCTTGCGTCCACGTAGGCGTGGCAGACCCCTTTGAAATGTTTGAGCACCGGCATGGTGGCCTGGGAGACCACCGCCCGGATGAGCCCTTCTCCCCCGCGGGGAATGATGACGTCGATCAGGGCGTCGAGTTTGCATAACGCGGCGACAGCGGCCCGATCCGTCGTCGGCACGAGTTGGGCGGCATCTTCGGGTAAACCGGCCGCGACCAATGCTTCGCGCAAAAGCTCCGCCAGCGCCAAATTGGATTCCAGCGCTTCGGAACCACCTTTTAATATAATGGAATTGCCTGCTTTCAGACACAAAACCGCTGCGTCAATCGTCACATTGGGACGCGACTCATAGATCATGCAGATGACGCCAAGGGGGATGCGCATCCGACCCACGAGGAGACCGTTGGGGCGCGGATGCATGGCTTCGATACCCCCCACCGGGTCAGGCAGGGCAATGATTTCCCGACAGGCGTTGGCCATGGCGTCCATAACAGCCGGAGTCAGTCGCAAACGATCCAGACGCGGAGCATCCATCCCGGCAAGACGGGCCTTTTCCAGATCTCTGACATTGGCGGCGAGCACGGTTTCCCGGCGAGAATCCAGAAGCTCCGCCAAGACTTGCAAAAATGTGTCCTTGGCCACGCCGGATGCGGCGGCCATACCCCGGGAAGCATCCTTGGCCTTTTGGGCCATGGCCTCCATGTCGGATGCGATGCTCATGAATCCTCCACCTGTGCAGCATACTCAAAAAAAAATTAGTAGCCGCTGCCTCACACCAAAGTCAATGTCAAAGGGGCAAAGCGGCCAGAACCACCCCCCGGATGCGATTCCCCGACCGGGTCCGCACCTGCGGGGTATCGACGAAGGCAATACGAAATCCGGTTTCACGCAGCAGCCCAGTGAGTTCTTCCAGTGTGAAATGGTGCGCCGTGTAAAGCACTGTCTCCCCTTCTCGAACAAGAAAGCTCCCCAGTTCGCCGGTTTCATCAACCCCTGCTTCATAGCGCGCCCGATAATAGGGCAGCTCCCAATTTTGCAGAAAATCGGCGAGACAAAGCACCCGGCCCAGAACGCGTCTGGCTTCGGCCAACACAGCCAGTCGTTCCAGACGCGTGGGAATGGTCGTCAGCACCGCATGGAGAATCCCGGCGTCAACGCCCCCATTTCCCAAAGGGAGCGCCTTCAGATCAGCCAGGGCCACCTGTACGCCTTTGGCCCGGGCCAGAGCCAAACTGGGCGCGTTGATATCCATGCCGATATGAAGCTGCCCCAGGCCCTCGTCCCGCAACATCCCAAGGATGCGGCCAGGACCACAACCCAGGTCAAGAATGCGGTCATCCTGACGCAAAAATTTGCGAACAGGGGGAACCAGGGATAACGTTGAAGGAACATTTGTCGTCTTTTCCCAAAACATGGCGCAACCCTTTTTTTTCGGTTTGTTGCAGTTAGGGCCTTAGGCGCAAAAAATCAACCCTGTCGAGACACGACCAATGGCAACAGAGGAGAAACCAATTTTTCCTGGTCAAAATCCGGGTTACAGCCTGCCACTGTCGCAGTCCGACCGTGCGGATTTACTCTCCGCAGCCTCTTGGGAAAAGCCTCAAAGCCTGTTATGGGATATTCCATGAGCACAAACACCGCACAACACCTGCGACAGACCACTGGTATCGCCCCGGCTACGGATATGACCGTCGTGCGGCTTTTATTCGAAGAATATGCCCAGGGATTGGGCGTCGATTTGTGCTTTCAAAATTTCAAGCAGGAATTGGCGGAACTGCCTGGCTGTTATAGTGCGCCGGCCGGAGGCCTTTGGCTGGCTTGGCGTGACGGAATGCCGGCCGGCTGCGTGGCCATACGTCCGCTGACGCCGGATGTCTGCGAGATGAAGCGGCTGTACGTGCGCCCGGCCTATGCCGGACAAGGACTCGGCCGCGCATTGGTCGAGGCGGCTGTCGCGGGAGCGCGGGAGCGCGGATTTCGCTTGTTGCGGCTGGATACGCTGGAAAGTATGACGGCCGCCAACGCCCTGTACAAAAAACTTGGGTTTTACCCGATTGCCCCGTATCACGACACCGCGCTGCCCGGCACCCTCTATTATGAGTTGACGCTTACCAGCGACGGCAAATCGTCTGACGCCACGGCTCGCTGACCAGGGACAGCCACTGCTCTCCCACCCGTTCCACGGGTACCCGCGTCCCAGCCAATTCCACATCCCGCATCCAGTATAATCCCAAGGGTTTCTCAGTGTCGTTGCCGGCAAAAGCGTTTTCCGGGGCGAGCCGCAGCCAGGACTGCCCCTGCCGATCCGATGCCCACACCACTTCGGGCAAAAAGACCGTCGTAACCAACCGCGCCCCTAGCGTTGCAAACAGGACTTCATTGATGCGCGGAAAGGGCTCCTTATATAATCGGCGTCCGGCGGAAGGCAGGGTCTCATTGGTGATGCAGGCAATCGGGCCTGATGGGAGCGTTTGATAGGGGGCCGCCTGAGTGGCGTCAGCCTGGATGACCTGCCCGACGCCGAGACGGGTCAATAAGGCGTTGGCCCGGTCCGCAACCGGAGCCAAATGCTCGATGCCAATCAGGAAGGGCGTGGCATAGCCGGCGCGGCGGGCCAATAAATATTGCCCGAGAAGCAAAATTCCCGTGCCGGAACCAAGATCCAGCCCGAGAAAGGACTCCATTGGCGCTCCCAGTGGAAGGGAAAGGACTGCCGCGAGCAGATGGGCTGTTTTGGGCAGATCGAGAAGCATCTGCAAGGCAAAACCATGGTGGAGCAAAAAACGGCGAAGCGCATCCTGCCCGGCGAGTTGTCGGCTGCCCCCCCGGCGCCGGACGAACTGACCAGCCAGGACTGTTGCAGCCGCAAGCGACACCGGCGCGTCGAAATGCTCCGGGTAGACATAAGCATGGCAGTATGCAAGGCACAGACTGCAAAGCGTCGCCGCATCCGGGACGACCTCCGGACGGGCCAGCATGGCGATCAAGTCAGGCAGGGAACCTGGGACATAGGCGTTGGGAGCCATAATGGGCCCCGGCGGCGGGTCGCGCTCCAACAACCGCAGGGCGAGCGTCTTGAGATCGTCTTCCACTGCGGCAACCTTGATAGTTAATACATATAGAGGGCGTCAAAACAGGTAAATGTATCTGTTGCGCCGTTTTGATAACAAATTTGCGCCGCATCATCGAGATAACTCACCCGATCCATTGGGATGGTCTGACGTTTTCCGGCAATCCACATGTAATAAACGCCTTTGTCAGAATCCAATACCAACGGCGGATCAACATAGAACGATTTCCCATCGCGCAATTCAACGTAATATGTATGCCGGGCACAGCCGGAAATCCAAGCAAAACAAAGCGAAAGCATGACGGCAAGCGTCAATGCGCGCATAGATTCCTCCCCGCATTGGTTGGGGGGTTGCCTATCCTGCTATTTTTTTCCTGCCGGGTGCATGGCATTTCCAGGCTGCGCTTCGAACAGTGATGCCGCACTGCGAAAATAGGTTGCAGCAGCTTCAATATCCTTACATGCCTGGGTCAATTCCACGGCAACCGGCAAATCGGCGACATTTTTTTCCACCAGCCGCATCCATTGCAGTTCTTTATCCAATTTGCCGGCAATGACGACAAGCCCCTTTTTGATCAGGTTGCCGATCTGCACCACAGTTGTGCCGCATGTCGGATCGACCTGATCATAGATATAGACCATGTCGCCGGCATTTAAAAACAGTTCCCAGCACGCGGAAAGCGAGGCGCGAAGGGCCAGCACGTCCTTGATACGATCCGAATTTCCTTCCTTGGCCAGGGAGGCATAATAATCCGTGACCTTCATCAGATGATCGTAAATCTTGCCGCTTTGGCTGGAATAATAGGTATTAAACGCACTGGAATCGGCCTTGACGATGGGAGCCGACGCCGCAAAAACGGCGGGAACAGGCAGACAGCACGTCAGCAACAGGCCCAGCACGATTGGGAAACGAAGCAATGCCATGATCAACAACCTCTTGGTCGCGTTCAGGATCTCTGCTTGGTGAATGAATTTCGTCGAGGCTGCATGGATTGGTGTAACAGAAGCCTCAAAGAACTCACGGTTTCGAATCGCCAACGAAATCCAAGGGGGCCAGCGCCGTACGGGCCTGAATACCGGACAATTGGGCCGCGCTCAGTTGCTTGGCGCTTCTATCCCGCAGTTTGACGGCTCGTTCCCGAATGTTATCGGCAAGCGTCGAAGACGCTGCAGCAAGCGTTGCATAGTAATAGGCTTTTTCATCATCAATGGGCACGCCGGCGTAGCCCCTGTTGTAAACATCAGCCAGGACGTACCGGGCATAGCCGAACCCGGCATCGGAAGACCGCGTCAGCCAATGCAGGCCCATACGAAAATCCTGGGCCACATTCTGCCCGTTGAGATAGGCCACGCCTACCTCACATTGCGCCTTGGCGTCGCCGGCTTCGGCCCTGGACATCAGGGTCGCGAAGGTTTCCGGCGCGGCAGCCTGCTCCGGTTGCTCTTTGGGGTCCACCTTGTTGGCGGCCAGGGCCGTCGTGACCGGCAACAAACACGTCAAAAGCAACACAAGGGAGACGCCGAGGCATCGCCTGTTCGTCGAAATGGCGCGCATGGCCATGGGCACTCCTTGAAAAAGCGGCAACACCCTGCGGGGGGGCGGCCCGACCACAACAACTTCTTCACACAACCACTTAATGCGTTGAGCTGTCTGTCTGCC
>Ga0183100_1000251_pt1 | contig 57072 bp, 54 predicted proteins | sample Biomet2_FD_127789 | JGI IMG/M metagenome (GOLD analysis project Ga0183100, IMG submission 127789) | Microbial communities from bioreactor (seeded with anoxic lake sediment) at LBNL, California, USA - Biofuel metagenome 2 | ecosystem: Engineered > Bioreactor > Anaerobic > Unclassified ...
GTGGGGCGAGGAGAGGAGAGAAGACGGCCCGACGAGGGGGGCGGCCGTCGGGCCCCGCTGCACGATTATGCCCGGCTGAAATGCCGGTATTTGATGCGATGGGGGATGTCCGCCGCCGCGCCAAGGCGCGCTTTACGGTCGGCCTCATATTCCGTGAAATTGCCGTCGAAAAAGACCACTTGGCTGTCGCCTTCGAAAGCCATGATATGCGTGGCCACGCGGTCGAGGAACCAGCGATCGTGGCTTATGACCAGAGCCGAGCCGGCAAAGGCCAGCAGGGCCTCTTCCAGGGCGCGAAGCGTGTTGACGTCAAGGTCATTGGTTGGTTCATCGAGTAAAAGGACATTGGCGCCGCTTTTCAGCATAAGGGCCAGATGCAGACGGTTTTTTTCGCCACCGGAAAGAACCGAAACTTTTTTTTGCTGGTCCTGGCCGGTGAAGTTGAACCGGGCCACATAGGCGCGGGCGTTGATGTCCTTGTTGCCGAGGCGGATGGTGTCATAGCCTTGGCCCACAGCCTCGAAGACGGTTTTTTCTTCATCCAGGGATTCGCGATTCTGATCCACATGGGCGAGTTGCACCGTTTCACCGAGTTTGAACGTACCGGTATCGGTTTGCTCCTGGCCGGTGATGAGCTTAAACAGGGTCGTCTTGCCTGCGCCATTGGGGCCGATGATGCCGACAATGGCCCCGCGCGGCACGGTAAAGCTCATGTTTTCAAAAAGCAGACGGTCACCGAACGCCTTGGCAATGCCTTCGGCCTCAATGACGTTTTTGCCCAGACGCTGTCCGGGCGGAATATAAATTTCCAGATCCTTGGCCATGCGCTCGGATTCCTGGGAAGCCAACGCCTCATAGGCCGAGATGCGCGCCTTGGATTTGGCGTGGCGGCCATGGGGCGACATGCGCACCCATTCGAGTTCCCGGGCCAGCGTCTTCGTGCGTTCGCTTTCGCTTTTTTCTTCCTGGCGCAAACGTTCCTGCTTTTGCTCAAGCCACGAGGAATAGTTTCCCTTCCAGGGGATGCCGCGACCTCTATCGAGTTCCAGAATCCAGCCGGCCACGTTATCGAGGAAGTATCGGTCGTGGGTGACGGCGATGACCGTTCCCGGATAATTGTGCAGGAAATGCTCCATCCAGGCCACGGTTTCGGCATCCAGATGGTTGGTGGGTTCGTCGAGGAGCATGATGTCGGGTTTTTGGAGGAACAACCGACACAGGGCCACTCGGCGGCGCTCGCCACCGGAAAGAATATTGCAAGGCGTCTCGCCAGGGGGGCAGCGTAGGGCATCCATAGCCATGTCCAGGCGGCTGTCCAGATCCCAGGCGTCGAGCGCGTCGAGTTTCTCCTGGACTTCGCCCTGACGCTCAATGAGCTTTTGCATGGCGTCATCGTCCATGGGCTCGGCGAAGGCGGCGTTGATATCCTCGAATTCTTTGAGAAGTGCCACCGTTTCGGCCACGCCTTCCTCGACCACCTCGCGCACGGTCTTGGTCACATCCACCAGCGGGTCCTGCTCCAGGTAGCCGATCGTGTGTCCCGGCGTCAGGACGGTTTCGCCCTGAAAATCCTTATCCACGCCGGCCAGGATTTTCAGCAGGGTGGATTTGCCCGAGCCGTTTAACCCCAGCACCCCGATTTTGGCCCCGTAGAAATAGGACAGGGAGATGTCTTTGATGATGGGTTTCTTATCGTGGAACTTGCTGACACGGATCATGGAATAAATGATCTTATTTGGCTCAGCGGCCATGGAACCTCCTGTGGGTGGCATCACCTATCTGAACAAACAACGTTGTTGCAGGTGGGTATGGCAAAAAGACCGGGTAGAATGCAAGCGGCCCTCCACCTCCGGCCGGATGGTCGGATGGAGGGCCGCCTGCGATGCGCGGCCGGGAAATCCCGGGCGATGAAAAGGGGTTAGCGTTTTTTGCGGGCCAGGGCTTCCTGGAGCTTTTCGCCCAACAGTCCAAGACCGCCGCCGCTGGCTTTGGGCGCAGCAGCTTCTTTCTTGGCGAAATGCTTCCAGTCGTCGTTTTCCTTGGGCGCTCCAACGGGGGTCAACGTCATTTTCCGCTTTTCGGTGTCAATTTCAGCGATCACCACCGTGGCCGTATCGCCCGGCTTGAGCCGCTCATAGACAGCCGGTTCGGTGGCGTCGCGCAGCTTCGAGGTCGGGAGCAGACCCGTTATGCCCGGAGCCAGATTGACGAAGATGCCGAACACCTGTCGGTTTTCCACGGTCCCGGTGACGGTGGAGCCAACGGCGAAGGTCTCGGGAACGGTCGCCCACGGATCGCCGGCGGCTTCTTTGAGACTGAGCGAAATACGACGTTTGGCCAGATCGATGTCCTTCACAGCCACCGTGACGGACTCGCCCGGCGACACAACGTCGGAGGGCTTGGCCACCCGGCGGGTGTGGCTCATCTCGCTGACGTGGATTAGGCCCTCGATGCCCGGGGCGATCTCCACGAATGCGCCAAAATCGGCCAGACGGGTGATTTTCCCTTCGACCTTGTCGCCGGCCTTGACGGTCTCTCCGATGGTATCCCAGGGATCGGCGCCGGCCTGCTTGATGGAAAGCGAAATGCGCGGGCGGCCTTTTTTGTCGCGATCAAACGCCAGGACCTTGACCGTGACGGCCTGACCGCTGGCGACGACGTCCTCGGCCTTTTCCGCCCGAGACCAAGATAATTCCGACAAATGGATGAGGCCTTCAAGGCCCGGAGCCACTTCGGCAAAAGCGCCAAAGGCGGCCAGCCGGGTGATGACGGCCGGGATCACATCGCCGGGATTGACTGATTCCAGGAACCGCAGTTCGGATTCGGCCCGTTCCTGCTCCAGCAGCTTCCGTCGGGACACGACGATATTTTTTCCATCGCGCTCGAAGGTGGTGATGGCAAAGGTATAGACTTGGCCAACATGGACTTCGGGATTCTCGGTGAAGGCCAGATCAATCTGGCTGACCGGGCAAAAGGCCCGTCGGTGGAGAATCTCCACGTCGAAGCCGCCCTTGCGGGAGGCGGCCACCCGACCTTCCACGGGGACATTATTCTCGAAAGCTTCCAACAGGGCCTCGGCGCCGCCTTGGCCCGTAAGGGCTTTGGACAAGACGACCTCGTCCCCGCGGACGGACACGACGTACAAGGTGACGGGATCGCCTTCGTGTACGGTCAATGCGCCGTTTTCGTCGAGAAATTCGGTTTTGTCGGCTACGCCATCAAGTTTTGTGCCGGTGTCCACCACAAGCGTGGTTTCGGTGACGGCAATGATGGGTCCAGTAATGCGGTCTCCAACGCTGATCTCGCCGCCGCATTCGGCCAAGGAGGCCTCCATGAGCGCAGCGAATTCGCCCTCGGCCGGCATATCTTTGTTGTCCGGCGACTTATCTGCCATGATCGCTCCGAAAGTGGGGGGTGATTTGGGCGCGAACGCGCCGGAGGGCAATGTAGCGCAGCGGCGCTCCTTGTCAAATGCGAAAAGTGCCCTATCTAACGAAAGTTGGCCCTTTGGGGCCTTGGAGGCGTCATGGATCCAGTCACCCATATCACGGCGGGCGTGCTGCTCGGGCAGGCCGTCCGGGATCGGTTTCCGGCCGTTCGGGCCCTGGTGCCCTTGGCCGCATTTGCCGCTTGGATGCCCGATGTTGATAATATTGTTACTTTTTTTGGTCCTGAAGCGTATATGCGCTATCATAGGGGCTATACCCATTCCCTGGTCGGCGGTCTGGTCATGGCCTGGCTTTTAGCCTGGGTGACGACCCGTATTTGGAAGGAGGCCAGGGCAGGACAGCTTTTTGCACTTTATTTCGTCTGCGTGCTGTCCCATCTTTTTCTCGATTGCATCACATCCTATGGCACAAGCATCTTTTTACCATTTTCCCACGCCAGGGTGTCCTTCCCATCCGTTTTTATTATTGATCCTATCTATACCCTTGCTCTGATTTTTCTGGCGGTGGCCGCTGTCCGCCGTCCACAGTCCCGAAAAGCGTTCGCCATAGCGGGGCTGGCCGTCATGCTGGCCTGGCCGGCCCTTGGATTTGGCGTGGGCAAGGCTGTGGCCGTCCGGGCCAGGACGCTTTTGGCCGAGCGCGGTCAGGTCGTCACCGATGTGACGGCCCAGCCTGATGCCCTGGCTCCACTTTGGTGGAAAATCATCGCAACCCAGGGAAACGAGTACATTTTGACCGGCCTCAACCTGTTTGCGCCGGACAGTCTGCTCCCCGAACGCCGCTACCAGCGGGCCGATCCCTGGGAGTTGGCGGCCCTTGGCCAAAAGGCCCCGGTTTTTTCGCAATATGTCTGGTTTACCGACTATCCGGTCAAATCCGTCGCCGCCACGCCGGAAGGGACCGTGCTGACCTTTCAGGATTTGCGGTTTATGGCCATCAATCCGTTGGTGACGCAGGTGCGTGGCGAGTCTGTGCCGTTTACTCTGACGGCCTATCTGGATCCGGCCGGCCGGCTTACCCGGGCGATTTTTTCCCAAATGGGCAAGGGCGAACTGATTGTGCCCAAGATTGGATTGGGAAGCGCCACGGGCCAAGGCGGATGAGGGTCTTCTTGTTCGGGAGTTGCCGCAAGGGCCGGTCGGATCATTCCCGACCGGCCCTTGCTTACTTTTGGGGCTCCAGCGGCACGCAGATCTCCGTCAACCACGCTTCGGGCGGCGTGGTCTTGGGGTCGTTTAGATAAAATTCCAGGCAGGGGGCGGCGGCAAATTCCCGCCCCGAGTCCGGTCCCCAGACTCCGCAGAGCCAGGCGTAGGCCGGGGCGAGCAGGGTATAGGGGCCTTTGACCACGGCGCACGCATATTCGCCATTCGCGATGACCGCCACCGGCAGATCGACCGTGCCGGCAAACGTGTCCGGCATGGTCAGGCAGGCGTCGTAGCGAATTTTTTCCGGCGGTGTGATGGCCGGATCGTCATAACCGACCCCGACAAATCGGGTATCCTGACCAAAAAGACCGTGTTGGGCCACCAAACCGCAAAGTTTGGCCCAAGCGGCTTCGCATTGGTCATAGGGGCCCACATGGCGCACGCAGGCCACGCGTAGCGGCGGAAGTTGTTTGACGGCAACGGTCAATTCCATGGGAAGGATCTCCTTTATTTTGGGTATCAGTTTCATAAGTGCGGCAAGATCGAGCTGTTCCCGACGTTGTCTCCGCCATGTGGAAGGGGGAACGCCATAGACGGCGCGGAAAGCCCGGGTAAAGGCTTCCGGAGCTTCAAATCCGGCCTGGAACGCCACCTCTGTCACGGGTTTTGTCCCATACGTCAGCTTATAGGCCGCCCAGGCCAATCGGAGCCGTCGTCGCCAGGCTCCAACCGTTTCACCAGTCATACCCGTGAAAATGCGGTGGAAATGGTACGGTGAAAAATGGGCTTCGCGGGCGATGGCCTCAAGCGAAAGCTCCCCCGTCACATCGGTCTCCATGGCCCGCATGGCCAAAAGAATACGTCGACGCCATTCCTGCCGTGTTTGTTCGCTCATCCGTCCTCCCAGGGGCCATATAGCTTTTTTTTGTTGCGGATTTCCTGACATATTTTGCGCAATTTACAGGAATGAAGGAAATTTATTTTTGATATTCATTAAAAAATTATTGTTGAACAATAATTTTTTCTTGATTAAGAAGTTTTTGTCCGGACATTGGCAACAGTTGGGATAATCGTGTCCCACAAAAAAGGTCGGCAACCTTGTTGACATTCCTGGAGAACCCTATGAAATCAAAAGATAATATGGCCCGTATTCGTCGGCTCGGCCGGCTGTTGGAAAGGGTTTGCCTGACGGCGGCCGTGGCGGTCACGCCGTTTGTGGCCCTGTATTGGACTTTTTTTAACGCCATTCCCCCGGAAATGACCTGTGAGACCACCAGCCTTTCCGTCTCCGGGGCGCTTCCCGCTTGGGTGCGCGGCCTGTGCTTTCTGGTCGCCATGGTGCCGGGAACGGCCCTCATGCTGACCTTGCTGCGCTTGCGGCAGCTTTTTTCCCTGTACAAAGAGGGGCGTATCTTCACCTTGGCCAATGTGGCCTGCTTTACGGCGGTTGCCCGGGCGTTGCTTGTCTGGGCCGTGGCCTCGCTCCTGTACACGCCGCTGCACGGGCTGGCTGTCACCGCCGCCAACCCTCCCGGGCGTCATATTTTGTCCCTGGGGGTTGGTTCTGGGGAAGTGGCGCTCTTTTTCGTTGCCGCTATGGCCGTCGTCATCGCTTCCGTGATGGACGAGGCCAGACGTCTGGACGAAGAACAATCCTTGACGGTATAGGACGGCATATGGCGATTATCGTCAATCTCGATGTTATGTTGGCCAAGCGCAAAATGGCATCTAAGGATCTGGCCGAGGCTGTGGGCATAACCGCCCAGAATCTTTCCATCCTCAAAACCGGCAAGGCCCGGGCCATCCGGTTTTCTACCCTTGAGGCCATCTGCACGGTTCTTGCCTGTCAGCCGGGAGATATCTTGGAGTATCGACCGGAGGCGGTCTAACCCAAAAGGAGCATTTCATGCCGTTCGTCAACATCAAGATCACCCGCGATGGGGCCACTCCGGAACAGAAAGCCAAAGTCATCGAAGGCGTCACTGACCTGCTCCATGACGTCTTGGGAAAAAATCGTCAGACCACGGTGGTTATCATCGAAGAAGTGGATACCGACAATTGGGGCATCGGCGGTGAAACCGTCACTGTCCGACGGGCCAGGGGGTAGAAAGCATTGTGGTTGATATATCGGGGCAGAGCGCCCCGATATCGGCTGGGGGAAAGGATTTCCCCCAGCCCCTCGCCACAAAATGGTTAAAAGCGGATAAGATAGACGCCGGCCAAAAGCAGGATGGAGCCGGCCAGACGCTTGCCGTCAAAGGGGATGTGGGGAAAGCCCAAAAGGGCAAAATGGTCAAGCGTCATGGAGGCGGCCACTTGTCCGGCCAGCGTCAGGGCAATCATGGCTCCGCCACCGATGCGCGGGGCCAAAATCACCGTGGCGGTGACGAAAAAGGCCCCCATGGAGCCGCCGATCCAGTACCACCAGGGAGAGCCCGGCATGGCGGCCCCCAGGGGGATTCCCTGGCGCATGGCCGCCAGAACGATGCCCAGCACCAGCGTGCCCACGAAAAACGAGACAAAGGCAGCCGGAATCGAGCCGTCGACGACGCCGGCCAATTTGCTGTTGATGCCAGCCTGGATGGGCATCAGCATGCCTGCAGCCAGGGCGAGAAACACGTAGACCATCTGCATGGCGGCTCCCGGGTTAGTACGTCTTGTCCACCACGGTCTTGCCGATGGGAGCCAGAGCCAGCAGGGCCAGCTTCAGGTGTTGCAGGGCGAAGGGAATGCCGATGATGGTGACGAAGTTGGCCACAGCGGCGAGCAAATGCCCGATGGCCAACCAGATGCCGGCCAGGACGAACCAGATGACGTTGCCGATAAAGCCCAGCAGGCCGGTGCCGATATCCGGTCCGGAGACGTCGCGGCGGTCCACGACGTCCTTGCCGAAAGGCCAAAATGACAGATTGCCAAGGACGAAGCAGGCTCTGGTCCAGGGAAGCCCGACGATGGTGATGGCCATGACAATGCCGGCCAGATACCAGCCAATGGCCATCCAGAAGCCGCCAAGGATGAGCCAGAGAATATTCATAAAAAAGTTGACGGGCTGCAAAAGAGGCTCCTTGTGGTTAAATGCTCTCGAGGCGGGTCATGAGGTTTCCGACGGCGCGCAAGTGGGCTTTTTCTTCCTGGGCCAGGGACATAAAGAGGGTGGCCGACGCGGCCTCTTCGGTCCGGGCAGCCAGCCGGGAATACAGATCCAGGGCCTGGGCTTCGACCGAGGCGGCCAGTTCCAGGGCTTCCTGGGCAGATTCTGGATCGCCGCCGAGTTGAGCGAGGAATTCCTCGGCAGGACGCCCGCCTTCCAGGTCCGGGGATGCATCGGAAAGCAGCGTGTCCAGAGGAATATCTTCGCCGGTGAGCTTGCCGTATAGCTTGTGGACATGTTGCAGGTGGCGCTGTTCAAAGCCGGCCAGCCGGCTGAGCGTTTCCTTCGTTGCCGCATCCTGGGCGGCAGCAGCCAATCGGGTATAAAAAGCGCCGAGCGCCGCTTCCATGCCAAGGGCTTTTCGCAGGATTTCTCGGGGCGTCTCCTGACCGGAAAGGAGCGTCATACCCGCGTCCGGCGGTCCGGCCGCCGCCGCGCCCTGCCAGGCCATGGCCCCTCCGAGCATATTAATGATGGGCGAAAAGCCGGCTGCGGCCAGCAATTGGGCGGCGGCGGCGCTGCGCATGCCCCCACGGCAATAGACGACAACCGGTTTCTTGCGGTCGATTGTGTCCAACTGGTCAGGCAGCTCCGGCAACGGGAGCAACCGGGCTCCCGGAAGATGGAACTCCTCATATTCCGGTTCCATGCGGACATCGAGCAACGTCAAGTCGGTTGGGCGGGTCGTGTCGAGCAGGGTCCGCACTTCGGTCGCGGAGGCATTGCGGACAGGAGCTTGTTCGATTGGTGGCTGCGGCATCGGCGTCTCCAGGGTTTCGGGTTGCGCTTTGGCCGGCGCGTAGGGTAGAAATCGGCCTGCCTGCCGCACAGCATATGCTCGCGGGGGGGAAATCTTGTCAAGGCGGGAACGTATGGCGCATGGCATCATGGCGCGGCGGATGTCGCTCCTGTGGCTGGAATTGGCCGTGATTCTCGTCCTCGGCGTCGGAATGGCCGTGGCCATGAATATGGCCCGGGAAGAACCGATTCCCTGGGTGGTGGATTTCGCCGCTTTGGATCGACGGGAAGCCCTGCGCAAGGGACTGGAAACCATAGAAGCCCACGGTGCGGTCACCTTGCTTGGCAAGCCCGGAGTGGTCTTTATTGATGCCCGCACGGCTGCGGAATACGCCGAACGTCATGTGGCCGGGGCAAAAAGTTTGCCGCAGGAAGCCATGTATGGCGATCTGGACGCCATGGCGAACGCTCTTGGACTTTCTTCCGAGAACAGGCTGATGGTGTATTGCGGCGGCCTCCTGTGTGATAAAAGCCAGGAGTTGGCCGAAGCTTTGCGCACGGCCGGCTATCCCTACGTCACGGTGATGACCGACGGTTTTGACGGCTGGCTGGCTGTCGGCGGACCCACGGAGGGCGGAGCATGAAAATTGTTGGCATCGTGGCCCGTATGGCCTTGGGGCTGGTTTTTGTGGCTGCCTCCTGGGACAAGATCGCCGATCCCATGGCTTTTGCCAAAATTATCCGGAACTATCAGATCCTGCCTGATATGATGATCAGCGGCGTGGCCCTCGTTCTGCCCTGGATCGAGGTGGTGGTCGGGGTGTCGCTGTTGACCGGTTTTGTGACCCGTGGGGCCGGATTATCCTGCTGTCTGATGATGACCGTTTTTCTGTCCGCCATGGCCTATGCGCAATATAAGGGGATAAGCACCCAGTGCGGTTGTTTTACCACCAAGACCGAGGACGCCATCTCGGCGGCCACCTTTCTTCGCGATGGTTCTCTTCTGGCCCTGTCCCTGTTTGTGACCGTGGACAGTTTCTTGCGGGTCCGGCGTGCATGAGGAACGCCTCATGACCGGGGTGAAGATCATCCCCATCGGTCGGCCCCGGAGCGTGCAACAGCGGCTGCTGGAGGCGCTTGGCGATTTGCTGGCCCGGCAAGGGTTTGACGATTTGTCTGTGGATGTCGTCGCCAAGGCCGCCGGCCTTGAGCGTTCCGTCGTGTTGCGGCATTTCCGCGACATTGACAGCATGTTGACGGCGTTCGGCCAAAGCCCCACTTTTTGGCCCCAGGTGGACGAACTGCGCCAGGATGTGGCCGAACGGTTTGCCGCGCTGCCCGCCAAAATCCAGATCGCCCAATACTTCAAGGCTACCATCCGGGGACTTTTGGCCCGGCCGCGCACCCTGGATATTCTGGCCTGGGAGCTGTTGTCCCGCAACCGCTATACCCGACTTCTGGAATATCCCCGGGTGCGTTCGGCGTTGGAATTTTTCGAGCACGTCACCGGAGAAGTGCCCGAGACCCTGGATTTGACCGCTGTGGTGGCCATTTTGGGGGGGGCAGCCATGTTTTTGTCCGTACGTTCCCGGCAAACAGGCGTGTTTGGCGGGCTCAACCTTTATGACGATGCTGATCGCGAGCGTGTGGAGAAAACGCTGGATCTGCTCCTGGCCGGCGCTCTACGCGAGACCGAGAGCCGCTAAAGGAGGACGCTATGTTGATGCAAGGCAAAAAGGTTTTGATATTCGGTGTGGTCAATGAGCGCAGCATTGCCTATGGCATCGCCAAGGTGCTGCACGAGCAAGGCGCTTCCCTGGCCTTCGGCTACGCCGCCGAACCTATTCGCAAGCGTATTGAGCCTATTGCCGCCGCTCTGGAAGCGGATTTTATTTTTCAGTGCAATGTGTCGCACGACGAGGACATCGCCCAGGCGGCCGAAATCGTCCGCGAGCGATGGGGCGGCGTGGACTGCATGGTCCATTCCATCGCTTATGCCAATCGTGAGGATTTGACCGGTCGTTTTATCGATACCAGCCGGGAGGGATTCCGGGTGGCGCTTGACGTCTCAGCCTATTCCTTGGTGGCTCTGTGCCGGGCTTTTGAACCGCTTTTTTCGCCGGGAGCCTCGGTGCTTACCATGAGTTATTACGGTTCCGGCCGGGTCGTCGCCAACTACAATGCCATGGGCGTGGCCAAATCCGCTCTGGAGTCCAGCGTACGCTATCTGGCCGTGGACCTCGGCAAACGCGGCGTGCGCATTAACGCCATCAGCGCCGGTCCGGTCAAAACCATGGCTGCTTCGGCGATTCATGGCTTCCGCACCATCCTTGAAACCATCGAAAGCCGGTCGCCCCTTGGCCGCAATATCACGCTTGAGGACATTGGTCGGTGCGCCCTGTACCTCGCCTCGGATTTATCTTCCGGCACCACCGGGGAAGTGGTGTTCGTGGATTCGGGCTACAATATTATGGGCGTGTGACGTTTGTTTGGGCAGCAATTCTTTTGAAAGGCCGGAAGCATCCGGCCTTTTTTGCGCCTGTGCTTGACAGGAGGGCGGCGGGGTGCAAAAAAATTTAAACAATTGTATTATACATATGTTTAGGAGCTGCCATGAATGAAGCCCGGGGGAAAAGCGCCAAGGAGCGCTTGTTTTGGGCGGCGCTTCGGATGTTTGCCGCCAAAGGCTACAAAGGGGCAACGGTGCGCGATATCTGCCGGGAGGCCGGCGGGGCCAACCTCAATGCCGTGCAGTATTATTTTGGGGGGAAGGACAAGCTCTATCAAGCGGTGCTTGAGGTGCTTTTCACCGAGGGGGATCGCCGGGTCCGGGAGCGATTGGAGGACGTGGCCGAGAGAACGCCTGCTGTCCAGCTCCGCCTTTTGTTGGAAGTTTTTTGTCAGGTGCTCTTCGCCACCGGGGATGCCGGTGACATGTTCATGCGACTTTGGGCCATGGAATTGGCCAATCCGACGCCTTTTTTTAGCGACATGCTCGAATCTCATTCTCGTCCCCAGACGTTGGCCGTGCTAGCTCTCTTCGATGCCGTCGTCGGGCCGGGCGCGCCTCGGGAAGTTCTGCTGGACTGCATGGTAAGCGTGCTGGGGCCGGCCGTGTATCAGGCGCTGATGTGGCCGGCCATGCGCCGCATGTTCCCGGAGCAGCCTCCCATGTCGGAACAGTGGCCGCGTTTGGCCGAGCATCTTTATCGTTTCGCCATGGCCGGACTTACCGATGTGCGGGATGCTCTGGAAGGGAAGACCGCATGACACAGGAACTGTCGTCCTCCGCCTGCATCTTTTTTGGGGCAAATCCCCGTGTCTCTACACTATTGTCTGTGGTGGCCTTGTATGCTGCCGTAGTCTACCACACGTTGGCTCCGTGGTGGAACGTGTGTGTCTAAAGGATAGTTTGATGGATGCGAAACGGGAAGCGTTGCAAACTCTGGCCGCCATTCCGGAGATGGCGGGAGTTTTGGACCGTGTGGATCATGTGGATGTCGTGACGGTCCAGGGCGCAGTGTCCTTGCGGGCGTTCGTGGCCGGCCTGCTTGGCCGTCGGCCGGCTTGGTTGCGATTTTTATATCGGCTGCGAGCCGGACTGGCCTTTCTCTTGGGATTGCGCCAGGAGGCCGCCTCGGACCCGCAGGATATACAGCCCGAGGCGGTGCCTATGGTTTCAGGCGATTCCCTCAATTTTTTTACAGTAGTCGCAGCCGGAGAGAACCGTCACTGGGTGGCCGTTGCTGCCGAGAGACATCTTCGGGCCTGGATTGGCGTTTTGGTCACGCCCCTGCCCGCAGGGCGCAAAAAATTTGTTGTTGTGACAGTAGTTCGGTATCTGCATTGGACCGGTCCAGTATATTTCAACCTGATCCGGCCGTTCCATGCGCTGGTCGTCTGGCGCATGGCCCGATCCGCCGCCCGCCTCCATCACCAGAGGCCATAAGGCCTCATCCACCGCCGACCGGCGGGAAAATACCGACTCTGTCACCGTCGGCCAGCGGCTGGTCCAAGGGGACAGTTGAGCCGTTTACAAAAACGATTTTGATTTCCGTGAGGGCAATTCCCAGACGCGTGGCCAACGTCGCAACCGTTTCGCCGGGCGTGATGGGAAAGGCTGTGGCATCGGATGGCGTCAGAGGGGCCAGGGTGGCGTAGCACCGAAGTTCAATGGGCATGGCGTCGTCCTTCTGGCGGAAGTTTTCTTGGATGTTGGAATCTCCACTCCCTTTCAATCTGTTTATTAAAACATGATGCGGCTGCTGTCCATGGGGAACGGACAGGGGCACAACCTTGCGTTGCCATATCATATGTGGGGGTGTATCAGGGAGATAGGATTGGAACCCTGTTTGTGGGGTCTGAAAGAAGGGGACAGAAAGGCTCTCCCCTGTTTCACTTCGTCAGACAGTACATTATTATACGCTATGCGCAAACTTTCTGGCTATATCCTTATCACCGCGCTTTTGGGCCTCGGGATTTTTTGCGCCCTGTTCTACATCCGCGCCGGGAATGAATTGCCGGTTCATGCTTGGTCGGGTGGAGAACTCCGTGTTGGCTATTCGAGTGAACCGCCATACGCCTTCCGTACACCCACCGGGGATGTCACTGGCGAGGCTCCGGAAATTGCCAAAGTCGTTTTGGAAAAGATCGGCGTGAAGCGCATCCGCTGGGTTCTTTTGGACTTCAACAAAGCGATTCCGGCTCTTTTGGCCGGGCATATCGACATGATCGCCAATGGGCTTTTCATCACCCCGGAACGTGCGACCCAGGTCCTTTTTTCCCTTCCCTATTGCAGCGTGCAGGAAGGGCTTTTGGTGCACCGGGGCAATCCTTTCCACCTGACTTCTTATGAGGGGGCGGCGGCCAACTCCAAAGTTAAAGTCGCTGTGCTCGATGGCTCGGTGGAACAGCGGACGTTCACTTCGTTAGGACTTTCCGAAGATCGCCTGTTTGTGGTGCCCGATCCCGGAGGCGGGTTGGCCGCCGTGCGGGCCGGGCTGGCCGACTGTCTGGCCTTGTCCGCGCCGACGATCCATTGGTTGGCCGGTGAAGCGCCAGACGATGTGGAGCCTGCCGTGCCTTTTTACGACGCGCATGAGGACGCTTTGGGGCAAAGCGCATTTGCGTTTCGCCGGGAAGATGGCAGTCTGGCCGAAGCCGTCAATAGCGTGTTGCGTGAATATATCGGCTCACCGGAGCACTTGGCCCGGGTGACGTCCTTTGGCTTCGGGCCGGAGGCTTTCCCTTTGTGGAGGCGGTAACGATGCAGATGCACAGCCTCCAGGAACGGGAAGGCAGGAAGAGCCGGGGATGGATTGACCTGCACCTGTACGCCATGGCTTCGGCGACCCTGCTTTCCGGACTGCTGCTGTGGTGGACCAATGTTTCCTGGCGCGAAAATTTTGAGGCCTACCCGCCGATTCTTGACAGCTTGCGTCATGCCCGGGCCGATATCGTCAAAGGCTATTTGGCCATCGAACGCCATCTGGCCGGTGAACTGCATATCCGGCTGGTCGATGCCGATGCTTTTTTCGAACAGGCGATCCAGGAGGTCAATGATGTCGGGCAAGCCATGCGGGCTGATGGGATTTTGTCGCCATTTTCCCGCGAGGCTTCCGACTTTCAGTCCAACCTTGATTTGTATCGGACCGGCATTGTCCGATTCCAGAAAATGACCAGCCAGGGTTTGTCTGCCGACGAAGAAAGCCGCCGTCGTTATGGCGTGGAACGGCAGGCGGCTTTTGCCGGCCTGGAGAAGCTGGCCGACGCCCTGGATGACGAGATCCAACACAGGATAACGATTGCGGCGTTGCGCCAGGACCGGCTGAATACGGTCCTTTTTCTGGCGTGGCTGTCGTTTTTGTTCTTATTGGCCATAAGCCTTGCTTTGGCCGGGGGCCGTCGGCGTAAAGCCGAACAGGCCATGGTTGAAAGTGAGGAAAAGTATCGTTTGCTTTTCGATCAGGTGATGGATGTCATTTTGTTGGTGGATGAAGAGACGGACTGTATTTTGGATTGCAATCAGGCTGTGACGACGGAATGGGGCTACGCCAGGGAGGCCCTTCTCTTGCAAAAGCCGTCCCTGTTGCGCGTCACATCCCCGCATCCGGAGACGACTGGACCGGAAACGAATGCGTACGCCTATGGTCGGCGGGCGCTCGTGCGGGAATCGCGTTTGTCCACCCGCTCTGGTGAGTTTCGCGATGTCTCCATCAAAACGGGTTTTTTTATTCTTCAGGACAGGCCGGTTCGCCTGGAGATTTTTCGCGACGTCACCGAGCGGAGAAAGGATGAGAGAGCGCTTCGGGAACGCGAGGCCATGTTGCGAAGTCTTGGCGATAACCTGCCCGATGGCCTGGTTTATGAAATAGAGGTCATGCCGGATGGTCACCGACGTTTTCGGTATATCAGCCAGGGCATCGAGCGTATTTTCGGCCTGCCAGTCGCTTTGGCCCTTGAAGATTCCCAGGCGGTTTTCGATCTGATCAATGCCGAGGATCGCGAGCGGTTGCTTGAAGCCGAATCGGCGTCCTTGGCCCATTTGACCAACTTCGACGTGCAGGCCCGGGTTCAAACCAGGGACGGAACGCTGCATTGGGGCCAGTTCCGGGCCGCCCCGCGCCGGGCGTATGGCGGGAGCGTCCTTTTTGACGGGGTGTACTTTGATGTCACCGCCCAAAAACACGCCGAGGAAAATCTGCTGCAGGCCAAGAAGGAGGCCGAGGCAGCCAGCCTGTCCAAAAGTGAATTCCTGGCCAACATCAGTCACGAGGTTCGGACGCCGTTAAATGGCGTCCTGGGCATGTTGCAACTGCTTGAAACCTCATCCTTGTCTCCTGAGGATGCCTCCCATGTGACGACCGCATTGTCGTGTGGCCGGGGGTTGGTCAAGGTTTTGGCCGATATCCTGGACTTCAGCCTGATTGATGCCGGCCGGTTGCTTCTGCATCAGGACGTCTGCGACATTCGGGCCGTGGTCTCCGAAACCCTGGGCGTATTTGCTATCGAATGCGAAAAAAAAGGTCTCAAGGCCGCTTATGACGTGGCCGACAGTGTGCCTGTCGCTGTTATGACAGACGCGGCCCGATTGCGGCAGATTTTATTCAATGTAATCGGTAACGCGGTCAAGTTCACGACGACTGGCTGGATACATGTGTCGGTTGACGGGGTTTCGCGGCACAATCAGGCCGTGCATGTGCTTTTTATTGTGACCGATTCCGGTATCGGCATCCCTGAGGATAAAATCGACGCCATCTTTGAGCCTTTTACCCAGCTTGATGGGTCATTGACCCGAAAATATGGCGGTACGGGCTTGGGGCTGGGCATCGTCAAACGGTTGGTTAGCCTGCTTGATGGACAGATGACCGTGACCAGCACGGTGGGGAGCGGGTCGGAATTTTCGTTTACCATCTGCTGCGGGGAGGCTGCATCGCTCCCCGTGGCGGCTCCTGCCCCAGTGATGCGACGGACGGTTGGCGTGGGCAGCCCTATTCGGGTGCTTGTGGTGGAAGACGAGGCGGTCAACCGTATGGCGACCGTAAGCATGCTCAAAAAATTGGGTTTTATGGCCGAAGCCGTGGAAGATGGAGATAAGGCGCTCGATATCCTGGTCGGCAATTCCTTTGATGTGGTGCTGATGGATATCCAGATGCCGCGTTTAAGCGGGGATGCGGCCACCCGGTATATCCGCCAGGGAAAAAAACCCGGCGTTGATCCGGGCATCCCGATTATCGCGTTGACGGCCCATGCGATGGAAGGGGATCGGGAACGTTATCTGGCGTGTGGGATGGATGACTATCTCTCCAAGCCCGTTGACCTTGACGCGCTTGGTCTGGCTGTGACCAGGGCTGCGGCATCCCGTTGCGTTGCGTCCGAGAGGTGAAACCGGCCTGTCTTGTTTCTGTTGTCACTTGACGGAGTTCCCCGTTCGTGATGCAGCCGTATGTGGAATACAAAGGAGAGGCTTGACCCATGTCTGAAACTGTCATCGAACACTTGATGTCGCGCCTAAAGCAGATTGGCGTTACCGATGTCTTCGGCGTGCCGGGGGATTTTGCTTTTGCCCTCAACGACGCTGTGGACAACGATCCGCAGATGCGTTGGGTCGGCTGCTGTAACGAACTCAATGCAGCCTACGCCGCCGACGGGTATGCCCGGATCAAAGGACGTGCGGCCCTTTGCACCACCTATGGCGTGGGCGAACTTTCGGCCCTGTGCGGCGTGGCGGGCTCCTATACCGAGCATCTGCCCATCTTTCATCTTGTGGGCATGCCAAGCGTCTCCACCCAGCGGGCCCGGCGTATCGTGCACCACACGTTGGGCGATGGGCTGTTCGACGCTTTTGCCACCATGACCAAACCCGTGGTCTGCGCCAGCGTCATCTTAACCCCGGAAAATGCAGCCTGCCAGATTGAACGGTGCATTGAAGCGGCCCTGGCCCGCAACCGGCCCGTCTACATGGCCCTGCCCCAGGACTACGCCAATCAACCCATGAGCGGGGATTTTGTGTGCGTGCCCGAAGCGCCGCAAAGCGATCCTCATATCCTGGCTGCCGCCATCGCCGCCATTGCCGAAAAAATCGACGCGGCCGGTTCGGCCGTTGTCCTGGCCGGGTATCTGATCGCCCGACTTGGTCTGCGCCATGTGGCCCGAAAGCTCCTCGAACGCACCGGTCTGCCCTTTGCCACCATGTTTATGGATAAGACTGCCCTGGACGAGGCCTTGCCCGGCTATATCGGCCTCTACGACGGTCGGATCATGAATCCGGAAGTCCGCGATTTTGTCGAGGGCTGCGACTGTGTCCTGAACATCGGGGCGCTTTGGAGCGATTTTAATACCGGCGCGTTTACCGCCATGATCGATCAAAGTCGCGTCATCGCCGTCATGCAGCATGAGGTGCGGGTGGGGCACGCCACGTTCTGCAATGTGGAAATGCGTGACGTCCTGGAAGGTCTGGCCAAGGTTCTTACTCCCAAGCCGGCTGTGGCCGGCCCGGTGCTTCGAGGGCTTGGTGAGCCGAAAGGCAGCTTAAGCGACCGCATCACGCCGGATTATGTGTACCCCCGCTGGGAAAAATTCCTGCGCCCCGGCGACATTGTCATGGCGGAAACCGGCACTATTTCCATGGGCATGGGATTTGCCCGGATGCCCGAAGGGGCGGAGTTTTTCAACCAAACGCTTTGGGGCTCCATCGGTTGGGCCACGCCGGCCGCCTTTGGCGCGGCGCTCGCGGCTCCAACGCGGCGTACATTGCTTTTTACCGGCGAAGGGTCGCATCAGCTGACGGTGCAGGAGATCGGCCAGTTCGGCCGACATGGCCTCAAGCCCATCATTTTTTGCCTTAATAACGACGGCTATCTGATCGAGCGGCTTTTGTGCAAGAACCCCAATAGTTCCTATAACGATCTGGCGCCCTGGAATTACACCCAGTTGCCGGCTGCCTTTGGCCTTTCTGACTGGTATTGCGCCAAGGTCACGACCAATGGGGAGTTGGAGCAAGCGTTGGCCAAAGCCGAGTCCTGCGGCACCGGGGCCTATATTGAAGTGGTCATGGATAAAATGGCGGCTTCTCCGTTGGCCCAAAAACTGGGGGCCTCAATTCAGACACTCTATGGCGAGTAGGGTCGGGAGTGAGCTGCATAGGCCGACAGGGGAAAGAGTCCTCTGTCGGCCTTTTTTGGGGCAACGCAGCATTATTCGCCGATAATTTTGACCAATACCCGTTTTTTGCGACGTCCGTCGAATTCTCCGTAGAATATCCGTTCCCATGTGCCAAAGTCGAGGCGTCCGTCGGTTATGGCCACGACCACCTCCCGGCCCATAATCTGACGCTTCATATGGGCGTCGGCGTTGTCTTCCCCGACGTTATGACGATACCCGGACACGGGTTCATGGGGCGCGAGTTTTTCCAGCCAGACGTCATAATCATGGTGCAGGCCGGATTCATCGTCATTGATGAAGACCGAAGCGGTGATGTGCATGGCGTTGACGAGGCACAGTCCTTCGTGAATGCCGGATTCGGCCAGACAGGCTTCGACTTCCCGGGTGATGTTGACAAAGCCCCGACGTGACGGGATGTTAAACCACAATTCTTTCCGATAGCTTTTCATGGCGCGGCTCCAAACGGTTTCGTCATGCTTTAGTCGAACCGACCGGATTTGTCTTGCCCGCAACGTCTGGAGCCCCGCCTTCCCCAATCTATTTTTCCCGTTTAAATGGCCAGGCCAACAGGCCGCCTTCCATGACGCTCACATTGGTATAGCCATTGGCATACAGCACCCGTTGGGCCTCATAGCCGCGCATGGACACCTTGCAATACGTGATAATGGGGGCATTTTTATCTGCCGGCAGTTCGCCCAGACGTTTGCGCAGCTGTCCGAGCGGCACTAACGTTTCCCCAAGGCCAAGGCGCATTGCCTCGAATTCCTTGGGGCCGCGCACATCGAGCAGATAGGGTTTTTCTCCTGCATCGAGCCGGGCTTTGACCGCCAGACTCGATTCTCCGCGCATGAGTCCGCGCATTTTATTTTGAACAATGTGGGCCGTGGCGATCGCGTGATCAATAGCCAACGAATAGGGCGGCGCATAGGGCAGATCGGCCATGGCCACGGCATCGACCGTCAGATTTCCGAGAATGGCCATGGCCATTTCCGCAACCTGCCGGTTGACGTTGCCGGCCCCGACGCAGGCAAATCCCAGAATGCGGCCGGTTTTGGCATCGACGACAATTTTGGAGATCACGGGTTTGGCGCCCATGAAACCCGGTTTGTCCGGGCTGGCGTTTACGGCCGTGACGACGTCGAAACCGGCTTCCCGGGCCCGACGTTCGGAGAGGCCTGTTGCGCCGGCGGCGAAATCGAAGACTTTGCAAATGCCGCTGCCAATGGTTCCGGGAAAACGGGCCACGTTTCCCAGCACGGCGTTTTCGCCGGCCACCCGGCCTTCCAGGTTGGCCAGATCGCCGTAAGGGGCAAGCGTCATCGCGCCTGTCAGTCGGTTTTTCACTTCCACACAATCGCCGGCGGCGTAAATATCCGGATCGGCGGTGCACATGTATTCGTCTGTGGCAATGCCTCCCGTTGCGCCAAGCGTCAGCCCGGCCGCCCGGGCCAGGGTCACGTTCGGGGCCACGCCGACAGCCATGACGACGAGCTGGCAGGGCAGTTCCTGGCCATCGGCCAGTCGCACGCCGGAAACCTTGTTGTCCTGGCCCAGGATGGCGGCGATGCCGACGCCGGTCAGGATGGTCGCTCCCTTGGTTCGGGCATGATTTTCCACGAGGAGCGCCAGTTCCGGATCAAGAAAGCCGAGAATCTGCGGCAACGCCTCGACCACGGTCACGTCCAGGCCAGCGGTAACCAGCGCCTCGCAGGTTTCCATGCCGATCAGGCCACCGCCGATAATAACGGCTTTTTGCCCTTTGGCGGTTTCAGCCAGGGCGCGTAATTGATCGGCGTCGGCCAGGGAGGACAACGCGGTCACTCCGGGCAGTTCCCGGCCCGGGATGGGAGGAATTTTGGGGACTGATCCCGTGCAAAGGATCAGGGTCTCATAGGGAAGGTGTCCGGTTTCGCCGGTATCCACACGCTTCCAGGAGACTGTTTTGGCGGTGCGGTCAATGCCGGTGACTTCGGTCGCCACCATGGCCGTGATTCCCTTGGCTCCGGCAAAAAAGGCCGGGTCGCGCACAACGCCGGCCGGCGTGCATAATAACTTGTCCCGTTCCTTGAAGGTTCCAGCCACATAATAGGGATAGCCACAGGAGGCCATGGAGAGTTCCGGGGCTTTTTGGAGCAGTGTGATTTCGGCTTCCTGGTCGAGACGTTTGGCTCGGGCCGCAGCCTTTGGGCCGGCGGCTGTGCCGCCGATGACGACGATACGTTTTTTGCTCATGGCGTGTTCTCCGTTCTCTGCCTTGATTGAATGCAAATTGCCGCAGTGACGGCTATGCAGGCGGTTAAATAATTACGATACAGTTCATAGTGTAAATTAAAGTTGGGAGCAACTCCGCCGTCGGCGGTAGAAAGCGCCATGTGAAGAAAAAGCTTCTCGTGGCGCAGGGGGAGAAGGGAGACAAAAGATGGAACGCGGCAGTGTGCCCCGTTGGAGATCTGCTGCCCAAGCGCGTCTTGGGAGCGTGGAAAATCAAAAAGACTGGGAAGCAGGTGCGTTACCCGGTTGCCTCCACAAGAGCCGTCAGAGTTTGCCTGGCCGTTTTCGACCAGGTGAAGCGGGATTCATTGGCATGGCCCGCCGCGACAAGCGTCTCGCGCAATCCAGTGTCGGTAACGATGCGCAACAACGCCAGAGCCCAGGCATCAACGACGAGGGGATCAACCAGGAGCGCTCCGCGACCGGCCACTTCGGGAAGCGACGTGGCGTCGGCGCAAACGACCGGCACGCCGCAGGCTTGCGCTTCGAGTACGGGCAGGCCAAATCCTTCGAAAACCGACGGAAAGGCTAAAGCCGTGGCCGACCGGTAGAGCAGCGGCATGGCCGCGCGATCAATGTGCCCGAGGCGACGCACGCGGGCGGCAAGTCCCATCCTCTGCACAATGTTTTCAAAGTCCTCGCTCCAGGCTAGTCCCCCCGTGACCGCCAGATCGCACGGGATTTGGTCCTGTATCCGGGCGTAGGCCGCCAAAAGCGTTTCGAGGTTTTTTCGCGGTGAGATGTTGCCGGCGTAGAGAATAAAATCCCGGTCGAGTCCATGTTCCCGGCGAAAGGCGGCGAGGGCCGCCGGGGCGGCCGGTGTCTTGTACATGGGGTCGCAGGCCTCGTGGATGACCGTGACAGTCTCCGGGCGGGCTCCCAGCAGCCCCAGCAGTTCCCGGCGTGTGTAGTCGGAGACGGCCACCAGACCGGCGGCCCGACGGACAGTATGGCGCATGGCCCAACGCATATAGAGGGTGTCAGCGGTTTTATACATGCGTAACGTCGGGTGAAAATAGCCAAGGTCATGCATGGTGACCACGGCCGGACAGGGAATACCGGGCGGCATATTGGACGACGGGAAAAAAGCGACATCGCACTGGTGCCGGCGCAGGGCCGCAGGCAGGGCCAGCCAGTCAAAAAGAAGCCGGTTATGGCAAGGCAAAACGACTTCCGTCGCCTCCGCAAAGGTGCCGCAATGGACGGCATTGGGATAAAACAGAATCAGTTCATGGCCGCTTTTGAGGTCGAGCAGGGCGCGAACCAGCCCAAGTAGATATTCTTTCGGTCCCCCGGACAGATAGTCCAGGGTGCGGGCGTTAATGCCGATTCGCATGGTGTAGCCGATCCATCCGTCGTTGTTGCCTACTCGTCGACAGAGCAGGGCGTACGGTTTGGTGTCGTGGATTGAGACGTTTGTAGAGCGAAAACGGCCGAAGCAGGTTGTGTGCCTCGGGGACGAGGCTGCCCGGCGGCGGCCTCCTGCAAGGCAGCATAAACTGCTGTGGCACAGGTTTCCCAGGAAAATGCCGCAGCCCGGTTGCGGCCGAGGACAATCTGGCGCTGCCGCATGGCCGGGTTGGCAGCCAGTCGTTCCAGGATGTCGGCTAGGGCCGCATCGTCTTCAGCCGGGAAGGCCAGACCGGCCGGGCCGGCTGTTTCCGGTAGCGAGGCGGCCTCGGCGTATGCAACGGGGACGCCGCTGGCCATGGCTTCCAGGATCGGCAATCCAAACCCTTCATAGCGCGAGGGGAAAAGAAATACCGAGGCCGCCCGGTAGGCCAGGGCCACATCCGCATCAGAGAGGTAGCCGAGGCAGACGACGCGGGTCGGGTCGATCCCCCGGGGCAATCGGGCGGTTATGGCTGCCGGATCGCCATGCCCGACAAGGGCGAGACCCAGGTCCGGGGGGGAGTTCCGGGAGTGCAGACGGGCCATGGCGCGCAAGGCGACGTTGAGATTTTTATGCGGCATGAGGTTGCCAAGGCACAAGGCATAGGCTTCCGGCAGGCCATGGTGACGGCGAAAGGCGGCGATGGCCGGGGCATCGTCTGGAGCCGCCGGGTGAAATTGCGTTAAATCGACGGCGCAGGCGGTGGTTGGCCGTGTCCGGGCGGCCATTGGGCCATAGAGGTCTATCAGTTCCCGTCGGGTAAAGGCCGAATTGGCCAGCGGGATGGTCAATCGTCGCAAACTGGCTCGTTGCCGTAGGGCGAAAACAAGCCGGATATGCCAGGGCAGGGTTTGGGGCACGCGTTTCCATAAAATATCGTGGATAAGGCCCACACAACGTCCCGAAAATCCTAGCGGCAGAAGGCCATCCGGTGCATAGTGAACATCTGGACTGATTTTTTTGAGTTGCCAGGCCATGCCGGTCTGTTGCCAGGCATACAGTGAGGGAACGTTGGCTGTTGCAGCCTCAAGGGTTCCCTGTGCGATAAGATTCAGGGCGACCGGGTTGACGATGGGCTGGCCCGAAACCAAAATATAGTCGTCCCGACCGGCGGCCAGAGTGGCCAGATACGGCAGTATAGCTTCCAAACAGCGGCCGATGCCGGTGCGTTTGGGGTAGGAAAGGGCGCTGGCGTCTATGGTAATGCGCATTGCGTCGCGTCCGCAGATGAGGGTTCTTGCCAAAGTGGCCGAAGGAAACCTGCGGCTGTGTTGCCATGCGTCAATTTGTCCGAAGATGCAACCAGCGGCCTTCGGAAAATGATGCCGGCAGGACTTCCGGACGTTCCTGGTTTGTGCCGGCGCGCCGGGGATTTTTTTCCGGTTATTCCCGTTTTTGGACGTTGGCCCGCCATCCGTTGTGTGGGGCGCAACAGCCTTCTCCGACACCAAGCAGGAAGCGGAACTTTTCCCCTTTGATCGGATCTTCGGCCAGTCGGCACCGATAATACCCGACGGTCATATCCCAAAAAAGATCCGGGCAGCGTTTTTGATACCCATAGAGGATGTGGGACTCGACACACGGGTCCGACAGGCAGCACCAGCCGCACCCGACGCAGGGAAGGGAACTCAGCGGGGAAGCAGATGGGCTGCTTGACCGGAGGGCAAGCCACGGGAAATCGCGAGGATCATGGCGCGTATCTCCTAGACGGCCCCGTTACCGTCGTGAGGCCTGGTTCATAGTGTTTCCCGGTTGCCTAGGGCATTGCCGGCGTTCGTGCAAGCCTTCTCCTTCGAAAATATCATTGTCTGTGCTGTCGCTGGGGAGGTTGGAGGGCTTGACATTACAATGCAACTTTGTTGCATTGCCGGACCTCGCCACCCGCAATAGGGGCAAAGGAGTTTGTATGATGCGTCGGATCTTTTTAATTTTCGGGTGCCTGTTGGCTTTGGCCGCTCCAGCCCAGGCCAAACTGTTGGCCGTCGTCAGCATCGCGCCGCAGGCGTATTTTTTGAAACAGATCGCCGGCGATCGGGCCGATGTGCTGGTTATGGTGCCGCCGGGAGCAGACGCTCATACCTATGAGCCCAAACCCCGCCAGTTGGCCGAACTCGGCAAGGCCGCCGTGTATTTTGCCGTGGGCATGGATTTCGAAAACGCCTGGCTGCCCCGGTTTGCCGCCGCCAATGCCAAGATGGCCATTGTGCATACCGATGCGGGAATTGAAAAAATTCCCATGGTTGCTCACGAACATGAAGGCGCAGAACACGAGCCCGGACATGACAAGGACGGGAAGGCCGAAGGGCACCATCACGAGGCGGGGGAGCCGGATCCGCACGTTTGGCTTTCGCCCAAGTTGGCCAAGGTGTTGGGAGCGTCCATGCGCGACGCCCTGGCCAAGGCCGATCCTGACGGCGCGGCGGCTTATGCCGCTGGATATGAACGGTTTGCCGCGTCTTGTGACGCAATCGAAGCCGACATAAAGAAGCTGTTCGCCGATTTGCCCCGAGGGGAGCATAAATTCATGGTGTTTCATCCGTCTTGGGGGTATTTCGCCCGAGATTTTGGCTTGACCCAGGAGCCTGTCGAGCAGCTTGGCCGCGAACCCGGCCCCAAAGCTCTGGCCGCACTCGTCAGGGAAGCCAAGGAGGATGGCGTGAAGGTTATTTTCGTGCAGCCGCAGTTTAGCGGCAGTCAGGCGGAAACCATTGCCACGGCGATTGGCGGACAGGTGGCTTCCCTCGATCCTCTGACCGAGGATTGGCCTGCCGGACTTTTGGATGCGGCCAAAGCGTTGCGCCGGGGACTTGCCGGCGAAGCGGGGAGCAAATGACGCAACCGGTCGTCGATATTCGCGACCTGACGTTTTCCTATAACGGCCAGGCGGTTCTTTCGGGAATCAGCCTGGCCGTCGCGCCTGGAGAGCGTTTGGCTGTGCTTGGGCCAAATGGCGGTGGCAAAACAACGCTTTTAAAGTTGATTTTGGGTATTTTGTCGCCTTCGTCAGGGACGATTCGTATTTTTGGCGAGGAACCGGGCCGCCATAGCGCCCGTATCGGCTATGTGCCCCAACGCCTGGATGGCGTGGCCGAGCGCAAGGATCTGCCAATTCGGGTGCGAGAGGTGGTGTTGATGGGCCTGTTGGCCCCGGGGCGTCGTGGTTTTCGGTATACGCGGGAAGAAAAATCGCGAGCCGATGGCGCCTTGGAGCGGGTGGAAATGTTGCATGTGGCGGATCGACGGTTTTGCGACCTGTCGGGTGGTCAAAAACAGCGCACCCTCATTGCCCGCGCCCTGGTGTCCGACCCGGGGTTGCTTATTTTGGATGAACCCACGGCCAATATTGATCCCCAGGGCAAGTTTTGTCTGTATGAAGTGCTGTCCCGTATCGGCACCGGCGTGACCTCGCTTGTCGTTAGCCATGACATGAGCATCCTGGCCGCCGGCGTGACCGCCGTGGCCTGCGTCAATGGCCGCATTGCCTACGCCCCCGAGCCCAGACTCAACCAGGAAATGGTGGATCTGCTGTACGGCGTGCATCGGCATACGTGTCCCTTGGATGCTTTTTTGCGCCGTATGCCGCCGGATCTGTCCGGTTTGCCCCCTTTGGAGACGCGATGATCGAAGATCTGGCCTTGCCGTTTATGCAACATGCGTTGTGGGCGGCGCTTTTGGCTGCGGTGTGTTGTGGGGTGGTGGGAACGCTTGTCGTGGCCAACCGCATGGTTTTTTTGGCCGGCGGCGCGGCCCATGCCGCTTACGGCGGCGTTGGTCTGGCCTATTTTCTGGCGTTGCCCGTGCTGCCCGTCACGGTGGCCTTTACCGTTATGGCGGCCCTGGCCATGGCGGCCCTGACCCTGCGACATATTGAGGACACCGATACCGTGATTGGCGTGCTGTGGGCCGCCGGCATGGCTTTTGGCATCATTTTGTTGGATTTGACCCCGGGCTATAAACCGGATTTGATGAGCTACCTGTTCGGCAGCATCATCACTGTGCCGGTCGCTGACCTCTATGCCCTGGCCGGATTGAATATCTTCCTGATTCTTGTGACGCTGCGGCACTACAACGGATTTGTGGCCATGGCCTTTGACCGGGAATTTGCGGCCGTACGCGGTGCGCCGGTCGAGTTGCTGCATTATCTGCTGACGGCCCTTGCCGCCGTTTCAGTCGTGCTTTTAATCCGTGTGGCCGGTCTGATTTTAATTATTGCCCTGCTTTCCGTGGCCCCGAGTCTGGCCGTGCGACGATCCGCCTCATTAGGCCGGGCCATGGCCTGGGCCTCAGGACTGAACATTGTTTTTTGCGTATCAGGGCTCTTTATCGCCTATCATTTCAACCTGACATCCGGGGCGGCCATTATTGCCGTTGCGGCCGGAACCTTTTTCCTCTCCCTGGCGCCGGGGCTTGCCCGCAAGCGTCATGGGGCATAAATAGTCCGCATGGACGATCAGGAAGACCGTGACGCCCGGACGTTGCTGCAACGGGCCGACATTGATCCCACGCCGCTGCGCCTGCTTGTGGCCCACACCCTCGCCCATGGCGAGGAACCATTGACGGCGGCGGTCATCCTGGATCGGGTCCGCCAGCACCACGGGGCCAATAAGGTCACGCTGTACCGTATTTTGGATCTGTTCGTGGACAAGGGATTGGCCGGCCGACACAGCGCCGGGGACAGGGCCTTGCGCTATTGCCTGGGACCGCGCTTCTCGAACCGTCCTCATTGTCATGCCTACTGCGTCCGTTGCGGACGTATGGAGTGCCTGCCTGCGGCCGAAGGGCTGGTCGACGTTGCCGCCCTTGGCCCGGCTCTGGCTATGGATGTGGTGGGGGTGGAGGTTCGCATTGACGGCGTGTGCGCCGACTGTCGTCGGGATGCTGCCGCTACGTCCGTCGTTGGCGTTGCCGACCTTGCCTGCCCCAGAAAATAACCTGTCGATCCACAATGGTTTTGTCCGGTCGCCACTGTCTACGCGGGAGCCGGCCCCAGCCTTCTTGACGAAGGTTGACAGGGACCTCTGCATGGATCTTGGCGCAGCGTCAGGCATATGACCAGCCGTTAGGGAGAATACCGTTTTATGAAGAGCAAAGTTGCGCTTATTACCGGCATTACCGGCCAGGACGGAGCCTATCTGGCTGAGTTGTTGTTGCAAAAGGGCTATGAGGTCCATGGCATCAAGCGTCGGACGTCGCTTTTTAACACCCAGCGCATTGATCATCTGTATCATGATCCCCATGACAGCGACCGCACAATGGTCCTGCATTACGGGGATCTGACCGATTCCACCAATCTCATTCGTATTATGCAGCAGGTGCAGCCCGACGAGGTTTATAATCTCGCCGCCCAGAGTCATGTCAAAGTGTCCTTCGAAAACCCGGAGTACACAGCCGATGTGGACGCGCTCGGCGCCCTGCGTTTGTTGGAAGCCATCCGTATTCTGGGCTTGGAAAAGAAAACCCGGTTTTATCAGGCTTCGACTTCGGAGCTTTTCGGCAAGGTGGTGGAAACCCCACAAACCGAAAAAACGCCGTTTTACCCGCGTAGCCCCTATGCGGTGGCCAAGCTCTACGCCTACTGGATCACGATCAATTACCGTGAGGCCTATGGCATGTACGCCTGCAACGGCATTCTTTTTAACCATGAGTCGCCGATCCGGGGCGAAACATTCGTGACCCGCAAAATTACTCGGGCTCTGGCCCGGATCAAGCTTGGGCTTCAGGATTGTCTCTACCTTGGCAATCTTGATGCCCGGCGCGACTGGGGGCATGCCAAGGATTACGTTGAAATGCAGTGGCTCATGCTCCAGCAGGAGAGTCCCGACGATTTCGTGATTGCCACGGGCAGGCAGGCCACGGTGCGCGATTTTGTGGGTATGGCCGCCAGGGAACTGGGTATGAACCTGCGATTTGAGGGGACAGGCGTGGAGGAAAAAGGCTACGACGCCATATCCGGTCGTTGTCTTGTGGCCATTGATCCACGGTATTTTCGGCCGACCGAAGTGGAAACCCTGCTTGGCGATCCGTCCAAAGCCCGGGAACGTCTGGGCTGGCAACCCCGCATCACCCTTGAGGAGATGGTGGGGGAGATGGCCCGCGTCGACCTGCGCGAAGCTGAACGGGACGCGCTGTGCAAAAGCCGGGGCTTTCCCGTTTTTGATCATAACGAATAAGTCGTCCTTGACAGGGCGCATTCTGATATCTAGCTCAAAGCTCCGGCGCGTTGCGCCGTTCACTACCAAGGAGACCAACACATGGCTTATGACATCCGCCTCGTGAAATTGATAAACGGGGAAACCGTGCTCGGCAAATGGGACGAGGCCGCAGGCAAAATCAAGGAAGTGGCCCTGCTGCAGACCATCCCTTCCCAGCAGGGCGTGCAGATGATGCTGTTGCCCTTCGGATATCCCTTTGAAACCGAAATTTGTGGCGATATTGACCTGTCTCACGTGCTGTATCAGTTCAAGAAATTTCCTGACGAACTGACGACCCGCTATCTTGAGGCCACGAGCAATCTGACCCTGTCTACTTCCAGCGACCTCAAGAATTTGTCCAATCTGTCCGCCAAGGGCAATATCTCAAATATACTGAAGAAGTAGCGAATATCGGCAGGTCTTATTTGGTCGTTGATCGGACGAGGCCTGCCGGTTGACGTTGTGTGGCGCTGCAATGGACCGGTCCTTGGCAGGCGCATGCCGGGTTCATGCCCGCCATAGGGACTTCGCGTCCAGCAGAATTGATCCGGGCGCGTTGTGAACGACCACGTGTTTTTCGCGCCCAAAGCCCCGCCCCGGCCCATCCGGCGGCCGGAGATATCCATGCGTGACCTCGTTCCCGGGCTGCAAAAGCCTACCCAGTATCTCGGCGCCGAATGGGGCCGGACCGCCAAGGACGCCGCGACGGTGCGGGTCCGCGCGGCTTTGGCTTTTCCAGATTTTTACGAGGTCGGCATGTCCTATGTGGGCGGCCGCATCCTGTACGAAGCCGTCAATCGCGTGGAGGGGTTGGCCGCCGAACGCGTGTTTACGCCTTCCGATGAGGCGGCGGCCCTGCTGCGGGAAAAGGGCGTTCCCCTTTGCACCCTGGAGTCCGACACGCCGCTTGCCGCCTGCGACGTGGTGGGTTTCCATCTCACCCACGAACTGTGCTACACCAACGTGTTATACATGCTTGATCTGGCCGGACTGCCCTTTCGCGCCGCCGACCGGGGAGAGGATGGGCCGTTGATTATCGCCGGGGGCGGTTGCGCCTTCAACGCCGAACCTGTCGCGCCGTTTTTCGATGCCATGGTCATCGGCGATGGCGAGGAAGCCCTGATTGCCATTTTGGAAGCGGTGGCTGTCCGTAAGGCCGAAGGCTTTTCCCGTCAGGAATTGCTACTGCGTCTGCGCGCGATTCCCGGGGTGTATATTCCCGAATTTTTTGCTGTGGGCCCTGATGGCGGCCCTCGGCCGCTTGTGCCCGGATATGACTGTGTGCAGAAGGCCATTGTGCCCGATCTTGATACGGCGCCTTTTCCCACCTGTCAGGTGGTGCCTTTCGCCCAGGCCGTCCATGATCGCCTTTCCGTCGAAATTGCCCGGGGCTGCACCCGGGGCTGCCGGTTTTGTCATGCCGGCATGATCTACCGCCCGGTGCGGGAACGCAGCCTTGACCAGTTGGAGCATCTGGTCGCCGAGGGATTAAATCGTACGGGCTACGAAGACTTGTCGTTTTTGTCCCTGTCCACAGGGGATTTTTCGGCCTTGGAGAGCCTTTTTGCTCAAAGTATCGATCGTTGTCGCCGGGATCAGGTGTCGGTGTCATTGCCTTCGCTGCGGGCCGGCACCCTTTCGGACTCCATTCTGACCATGATGGCCGGCATCCGCCGTACCGGGGCAACCCTGGCTCCGGAGGCCGCCACGCAGCGTCTGCGTGACGTGATCAATAAAGGCATTTCCGAGGACGACATCCTGTCCCATGCCCGACGACTTTTTGAGCACGGCTGGCAGCAGGTGAAGTTGTACTTCATGATCGGACTGCCGACCGAAACCGAAGAGGATATTCAGGGGATTTTCGAATTGGCCAAACGGGTGTTGGCCCAGGCTCCGCCGAAAACCAAACGGTTGCAGGTGACGGCCGCCATTTCGCCCTTTGTGCCAAAGCCCCATACGCCGTTTCAATGGGAAGCGCAGATCTCCCTGGATCAGGTCCGGGAACGGGTGGCCTTTTTGCGTGATCTGTTCTCCACGGATCGGCGGTTGACGCTTCGCTGGCACGAACCGGAAATGAATTTTCTCGAAGGTGTTTTTTCCCGGGGCGGCCGGGAGCTGGCCCCCCTGGTTGAAGCCGGATACCGGGAAGGGGCGCTTTTTTGTTCCTGGATCGATCGATTTGACCTAGCCCCCTGGCTGCGGGTTTTTGAGGCCGCCGGCCTTGATCCCGCCACCTGGCTGGCGGCCCGGGATCTGGAGCGGCCCTTGCCTTGGGAGCATCTGTCCTGTGGCGTTTCTTCGGCCTACCTGCGCCGGGAACGGGAAAAAGCCATTGAGGGCCGCATTACGCCCGATTGTCGATTTGGTTCCTGTACGGGATGTGGTGTCTGCAACCACGAGGGGCGCAAGACCGCGCTTGTTGCCGCCGGCAATGCGGAAATTCGGCCTCGCCTCAACCGCCCGGCCCCCGAACGCGAGGCGGTTGCCGCGCCACCACCGCCGCCCAGGGAGGATCTGACTCGAAAGTCAGCCCATCTGCGGGTCTGGTTCGCCAAGACCGGACACGCCGTATATTTGAGTCAACTGGAGCTTGGTCGGGTGTTCGAGCGGGCGCTCCGTCGGGCCGGGCTCAAACCCAGTTTTTCCGCCGGCTATCATCCGATGCCCCAAATCTCGTTTGGTCGAGCCTTGCCGGTCGGGGTGTCCAGCCAGGCCGAGTGGTTGGCCATTTTCCTGCGCGATCCTGCAACGCCTGAGGAGTTCGCTGCCCAGCTCAATCCCAATTTGCCTGAAGGCCTGCGCGTGGTTGGCTGCGAGGCCTTGCCGCCGGGGCGAAAAATCGCGCATCCGGAACTTGAATCCTTCGAATTGATCTTGCCGACGGCGTTTGTCGGTCCCTGTCTGGACCATTGGCGTGCGTTTACGGCCAGCGCTTCGTTTCCTGTCACCTGGACTTCCAAAAAAGGACCACGGACGCTTGATGCCCGGCCGCTTGTGGTCGCTGTAGACACGAGCGAGCCGGAGACGGTGCGCTTTACCTGTTCGTTTGCGGAAACATATGTCAGTCCTTTGCGTCTGGTCGAGGCGGTTTGTCCGGAGTTGGTCCGGGGCGCTTATCCGTTGACCAAGGTCCGGGTGGCTTTTGCCGACGAAAACAATGCATTTCCTGCCGGTAATGAACCAGAATTAAGTTCTGTTCTTTCCCAAAACCCCTAAGTTCCGTATTCGCATCTGGTGAGGTCTGGGAATGGCCCGAATTTTCTGCGGATCGACAAAGGAGTTCCCGTTATGCGTTGGCGCACGATCCTGTATATGACTGCCGCTTGTTGGGTGATGGCCGTCGTTTCGGCCTTTGGGGCGGAGGAACCGCGTGTGGTCAAATTCCCAAACGGTCTGACGGTGATGACCGTGGAGGACAATCGTTTCCCTCTTGTCGCCATACGACTTTTCGTCCATGCCGGCTCCGGGTACGAAACTCCGAAACAGGCCGGATTAAGTCACCTGCTTGAGCACATGGTCTTTAAATCCACAGAGAAGCGTCCGGCCGGACAGGTGGCGTCGGATATCGAAGGGGCTGGCGGGGAACTCAATGCCTCCACCAGCTTTGACAGCACCACCTTTCGAGTGGATTTGCCGGCTGAGCGCTGGAAACTGGGGTTGGACGTCATTAAGGATATGATTTTCGGGGCCAAGTTCGATCCCCAGGAACTGAATTCCGAACGACAGGTGGTGCTTTCGGAGTTGGCCCGAGGACGGGACAATCCCGATAACCGTCTTTTCCAGCTGGTGCAGACGATGGCTTGGCCCGGTCTGGCCTATGGCTGGCCCGTCATCGGGTTTCCCGAGACGGTTTCCGCGTTTACGGCCCAGGATCTGCGGGACTACGTCAAGGAACGCTACCAGCCCCAGGCCATGTTGCTTGTGGTGGTTGGCAAGGTGCGGGCCGAGGATGTGCAAAAAGAGGCCGAAGCCCTGTTTGGATCGCTTAAAAACGATCATCCGCTGACTCCGCCTGTACCGTACGTCATGCCGTCCGTCGCTTCCGAGCCAGCCGTCAAGGTGGAATATGGCCAGTGGAGCAAGGTACGCCTACAGGTCGCGTTCCCGACGCCTGGATTGCGCAGCGCCGATGAAGCGCCGCTGGAGGTCTTGTCCGGGCTTTTGGCCGGCGATGAAACCAGTCGGCTGTACCGGACCTTCAAATACGAAAAGCAGCTCGTTGACGATATCTCCTGCACCTCAATGACCTTGGAACGGGGTGGACTTTTTATTATCAATGCCACGCTTGACGCCAAAAATGTCGCCACATTCTGGAACGGGTTATTGACGGAGTTATCGCGACTCAAGGGAACTTCCTTTTCGGATCACGAGATCGAACGGGTGCGCCTGAATACCGAAGATGGCCTGTTCCAGGCCAAGGAAACATTGGCCGGACTGGCTATGAAGGCCGGTTATTTTCGGTTCAACGGCTATGATCCCGATGGTGAGGCCAACTATCTGCGATCCGTGCGGCTGACCAACCAGAAGGCGTTGCAGGCGGTCATTGAGAGCACGTTGCGCCCCGAACGAATGCTGACGACCGTTTTGGCCCCAAAAGGCGATGAAGCCGTGGTGACGGCCCAGGGGCTTGGTGAGGCTGCGGCCAAGATTTGGCCGGCGCCCAAGGCGCCTGCTTCAGTGGTTGGGGCGGCTTCCGGCAGCGAGGTTGCGCCTGAGGTGGTGGACCTTGGCGGTGGGCATTCCCTGGTGCTGTTGCCGGATAAAACCCTGCCCTACGTAGCCATGTCCATGGTCTACAACGGCGGCGATGCCCTGCTGGCCAAAGACAGGCAGGGGTTGGCGGAATTAGCCGCCAACAGTCTGACCACAGGCACGGCCAAGATGTCGGCCAATGTCCTTGAGGATTATCTGGCGGACCGGGCCGCTTCGCTTTCCGCAGCGGCAGGCCGGGACGGCTTCAGTCTTGGGGCCAAGTTCCCGGCTCGTTTTCAGAATGATATGTACGGCCTTTTTGCCGAGGTGCAGTTGTCGCCGTCCTTCCAAAAAGGCGAGGTGGACCGCGAGGTGCACGATCAGCTGGCCGCGATCAAGGCCAAGGAAGACGAGCCAATGGGCCTTGCATTTCGTAAGCTCTTTCCCTTCCTCTTTACCGATACCTCCTATAGCTACACCCGCCTGGGCGAACCTGGGACCGTGAAAGGTTTTACCGCCAAAGATGTTTCCGGCTACTGGAGCGCACAACGGAGCATGCCCTGGGTCCTGGCGGTTTGCGGGGATTTCGACGCGGCCGCCGTACGTCATCTGGCCGAAACCCTGGCCAAATCGACCGGACCGGCTCGACCGTTTGCTTTCGCCACGCCCAAGTGGGGGGATGCGCGGGATGCGTCGGTCACCCTGGCCGAGCGCAACCAGACCCACGTGCTCATGGTTTTCCCTGTGCCGGGATTGGAATCCCAGGATGCGGCCGGCCTTGCGCTCTTAAATGATGTGCTCTCCGGGCAAAGCGGCCTGCTCTTTTCCCAACTTCGCGACGGCGAGAGCCTGGGGTATTCGGTCACGTCGTTTTTGTGGCAATCGCTTAAAAGCGGTTTTCTGGCCTTTTACATCGGCACTTCGCCTGACAAGGCCGGTGCGGCGTTGGAAGGGTTTAAGCGGGTGGCGGCGCAGTTACGGGAAGCGCCATTGCCTGACGAAATGATGGTGCGGGCTAAAAACGTCATGTCTGGGGACTACTACCGTGAACGGCAAGGGCTTAAGGCGCGGAGTAATGAAGCGGCCCAATCTCTGGCCGCCGGTCTGCCGCTTGATCATGATCGTCGGGTGATTGAGGCCGCGCAATCCCTGACTCCTGAGAATCTGAAGGAACTGGCGGCCAAATACCTGCGTCCGGAAGCAGCCTACGTGATGACCGTCAAGCCCTGAGGCGTGGGACGCAAAGGCCTTCGCTGCGGGAGGCCTTTGCGTCCATCCCTGCGCATCATGCATTTGCAGTGTGATTGGTGCCGCACAGGAGAGAAAACCCCATGATTCGATGCCAAAGCCAGAAAACGCCTTTTCAGGTGCTTTTTTCCAATGGAACCTTCTCCGGCGTATGTGATGCAACGACTGACAAGGGCGGCGACGGACAGGGTTTTCGACCTCATGAGTTGTTAGAGGCGGCGCTTGGTTCATGCACCACGATGATTGTTGGCATGTATGCCACTGCTCATGAGATTCCCCTGGACGGCGTGTCCGTTACGGTGAATTTGGATCGTGGCGATCCGGAAACGGCGGCCTTTACGTGTGAGATTGCCTTTTCAGGGGATCTGACGGAGGCCCAACGCGAGAAATTATTGCAGGCCGCCAGGGCCTGTCCGGTACGCAAGACGCTTTCGCGCCGCATTGTGTTTACGGAAAAAGTCTGACGGCCTCCCTTGTGCAGGAAGACCCTCGTTTTTTTCCCTGCGTCGCGACCACGAGAATCATCTCAGATAGTTCTGGACGCCTTCGCGTGACCATTACCGGAGTTTGTCGGCGGTAATCAAGCGCACCAGGATGACGACAAGGCAGGCGACAAAGGCTCCAAGCGTGAGATAGCCAAAAAAAGCTTCCGAGGCGGCGAGCAGACGCAGACTCGGTGTCGGCGCGCAGTCGGCACAGCCGGTATTGGTAAAAAATGTGACGCTCAGGTAGAGGCAATCCCTGAGGTTTTCCGTCAGCTTCCCATTACAGGTAATCTGAAAAGCCATAAAGGTTCTGGCATAGCCGGCGATGATGCACGCAGCATAGACAGGCAGCGAAATGACAAACACAAGCAGGCTGCGAAAGAGCGCCAGGGAGAGCAGAATCAGTGTGGGAAATGTAATGGAAAAGGTGAAGGCAAGAAAAATAATCTGTTCAGGCGAACTGCTCGTGGCCCGGCTCAAATAGACCAGATATCCCAGGCAAGGCAGGGAGACAATGAGGCCGATAAGACCAAGGATGGCACGCAGGCTCATGGAAAAATAAGGTCCGGGATGTTGTGGCGATCGTACATGCTGTTTGTTCGCTTCTCATCCGATTGGTCGCCAGACGGCCCGGAGGGGAGTTTTCGCGCTGCCCGCTGGAACGAGAGCACATGCCCGGACCGTCTGATTGTTGGCAGGCCAGCGCCCATGTTCTGACCTGGTTTACCGCGATGTGATTGCACCGGGGATTAGCCCCGGATCGTCAGTGCACCGACCAGCCGCATGAGCAGTTCCGGTCTGTTGTGCAGGTCGGAGCTTTGCAGGTATGCGCGGCGCTGGTTGAAACGATCCCGAAGGGTCTCCACATATTGTTCGCGGTTTTCCACCCGTGCCGGGTCGTAAAGGGTTGCATAGCCAGGCAGGAGTCGTTCCACGCTTTTTTTTGTAGGTAACTGCGCTCCGGGCAGCAAATCCCAGTCTTCCCATTCCAGACGTTCCAGAAGCAGGGCGGTTTGCAAGGTCAAGGAGGACTGCAGTGGAATCTTTTGTAACTCCCGGTCCGACATTTTCCAAAATCCGACGGAATTAAACGAATATCCGACGGCCCCGGCTTCGAAAACATTCAGGAATGCTTCCACATCCTTCCATAATTCATAGACGCGGAAGGGGTTGGCAAAGGGTTCGAAAACAAGTTTTTTCAGTTCGTCTTCATTGACGTTTTCGGCCAGATTGCGTCGGGTCATGAGGGACGCCCCCATGGCCACCGCCAGATGCTTGTCCGCAAATCGGACCACGGGCGGCAGGCAGGTATCCTTCATGAGCCAGACCATGAGGTCTGGAAAAGCGCATCGATTGACGTAAGCGCCAAGGAGATCCCGATCAATCAGGGCCCGGCCGTTGGGGTTGCGAATATCCTGGCCAAGTGGCAACACCTTGCCGTCTTTTTCGGTCAGACCGAGGTTCATGGTCCCGATCATATACCGCCAATCGGGATGCCCGGTGGGCCGGGAATCGGTCTTGTCAAACAGCGTCGGCTCCCAGACCCGGCAGACTTTGTTTTTACAGTCAATCTGGAAGGCGTCGTCGTGCAGGACGACTTTGGAAAAACCTTTGGGCAGGGTTCCACCGTTGTCGGGGGAGTTGGTATGCGACGACTTGCCCGTGCCGGAAAGACCAAAAAAGGCAATAGAACGTTTGCCTTTGGCCTGATCGGCCGGCGCCTCGCAACCGGAAAAGTCGATTTCCTTGATGCCGCCATGGCAGGCAGCCAGTCCAAGCCGCATGCCAGAGGTCCAGGCCAGGGTCAGCGTCCCTTTTTTGCGCTCGCCAAAATACCGCATCCCAAGGTTGAAAATGACGTTGGCGTCCTCGTCGACCAAGGCGAGCTGGGAGCCGCCCACGTTGTGGTAATACGGGTCCGCTGTGTGCCACTGATTGAATCCGACAACCAGGATGTCGGGAATGGGGAGACGCGGACTTTTGGCATAGACCTCGGCCAGTTCTTCATATGGGGTAAAATTGGCCAGCCAATTAAATACGTTGACGGCATCATCTTCGGTCGCCACCAAGGTGGCTTTGATCATCAGATCCGCATCCAGACCGAGAATCGCTTCGGCCTTGATGAGGGGGTAGCGCTGCATGGCGTAGACGGCTTCTCGCAGGTCTGATTCCACCTTGCGCCGTTCTGATGCATCCATGCGGGTATAAAAGCGTCTGGCCTTGGCAGTCCGGCCGACGATGCGGCCATGGCAGTTATTAAGGACTGTCGCTCCTTCAGGCAGGCCCAGGCGACGGGCCGCCGGCGGGTAGATAGGCAGGTCCGTGTCCGTGACGTCGTGTTGATTTTTGGCCAACGCATAGGCTTCGGCCGCAGTCACCTTACGGACGCGTTTATCCAGGCAAAGGGTTTGGGCAATGCACCGAAGCGCCGGCATCTTGGTCATGTCGTCCCGGTAATAGTCGTGACTGGCGAGGCTGGCCATGGAACCTCCAGGTGGAGAAATGAATTGGCAAGAGTTATTACGCGGTTGGCGCGTTGGGGTAAACCGTTTTCTCTTAAATTTGCGTTTGTCGATCAAATGCCCTGTCAAGAAATACGATATTACGAATAGACCAAATTTGTTATCAAAAAATGAAGAATTGCGCTTATATCATTATGTAAAAAACGACAAAATAAAAATTACTATACACTATATACTACAGTGTGGCAAGTTATTAAAGAAAATTCAGATATATTGTTCTGACTTCTCACTTGAGCGTGTATGCTATGCTCTTTTTCAGCCGTTTTTATTCTGCGTCATAAGTTTTTTCGCAGGGATATGATTCGTTTCAAGAAAAGATACAACAGTCCAATATCCCAATTAAGGGGTTGGATGCAAGAGGTGACTGCTACTTTGAGCGTCAAAAACGAGCTGACACATCAAAAAGAAGAGCAGTATCGTAGCGGAAAAAATGGTCTGACCGCCGCTGCTACGGTGTCAGCCTCGGCGTCCGGGGGTGAAGCGTTTGGGATCAATGCCGTATTTTTTGACCTTGTAATTGACCACCCGGTAGCTTTCACGCAGATCGCGAGCCGCTTGGTACATGTTGCCACGGGCTTTTTTGAGCGCCTCGACCAACAGTTCCTGCTCGAATTTTCCCACGGCTTCGCCAAAGGACAAAATCGGCTCCGTGCCCGAAGATTCGCCGGTTTGCAGTGTCGGCGGCAGGTGGTAGGTGCGCACCACGGCTTCGTCGCACAGCGTTGCGGCCCGCTCCAGGGCGTTGGAAAGCTCCCGGACGTTTCCCGGCCAATGATACTGATTAAGGAGGTCAATCGCCGGCGTTGAAATGCGGCGCACGCTTTTGCCCGTGCGAGTGGAGAATTCTTCCAGACAGCGTTCGGCCAGAGGCAGGATATCGCCCACCCGGTCGCGCAGGGGGGGCACGTAAAGAGCAAAGACGCCAAGGGCGTAATACAGATCCTCGAGAAATTCCCCCTGGGTCATGGCATCTTCCAAGGAGACCCGGCTGGCGGCCACCACACGGGCGTCCACAGTCACGGGGGTGTCACTGCCGGCCCGTAGGATGACGCCTTCCTGGATGACCCGCAGGATTTGTCCCTGGGCCGTCAGGGAAAGCTCTTCAATCGCATCGAGGAAGACCGTGCCGCCCTGGGCCAGTTCAAACAAACCTCGTTTGGACCGGGTTGCCTGGGAACGCTCGCCTTTTTGTACGCCGAACAGCGCTTCTTCAATGGCTTCCTGGGGCTTTTCCCCACACCCCAACCGCAGGAAAGGGCGTTGTCGGCGACTGCTTTGACTGTGCAGGTGGCGGGCCAGAAATTCCTTGCCCGTGCCCTCTTCGCCAAGAAACAGGACCGGGGCCTCGGAATCGGCTGCCTGGGCGATCTGACGCAAAACCAGGCGCATGCTTTTGGACACGGCCACAGGCAGGGTGACGCTTGGGGGCTCGTCGGTCGTTTCTTCGACAGGAGGCAGACTGACGGCCTGCCGACGGGACTGGGCGAGCTCGTCGCGAAGGCGCAGGGCCGCATTTCCGAGAATCCCACCGACTACGCCCAAAAATTCCCGATGAGCTTCCAAAAAGACCATCGGCGCTTTGGGCAGGTCGATACTCAGACCGCCGACCACGCCTGAAGGAGCGACCGGTTCGAAATCCTCGACTTGTCCGTCCGGCAGAGGAACCGTCACCGGTACGCAGATATAGGACAGGCTGGCCAGTTCTGCCGGGGGACGCCCGATGAAATCCGGGTGATCCTTGACATCTTGCAGAATCAAGGAGCGGCCGGAGCCGATGACCTGTCCCATGGACAGCGGGGCCGGACCATACAGGTGGTCCAGCCCTTGCTGCTGGCCATGGGACAAGACGATGCGGGCGTTGGCCTGCGGCAGGTCATGTAATTCCAGACAGGCCCGCCGATAGCCCAGGGTCTCAACCAGAATGCCCAGGGCGTTCTCCAGGCCGCGTCGTACCGCCCGCCCGGGGCCGGTAGCGGCTATAATACGGGACAATGCCCCGTAAAAAGCCGGTCCGGCGCCGTCAAAGGAAAGCGCGTCTATCACGCCGCCTCGCTTGCCTTGGCCGCGTCGGCCCCCAGGGCAAGGGCTTTGAGGTTTAAGGGGACTATTTTAGGTTTCAGATATTTTTCAATAGAGCGGGCCAGGGCCGCAACATCGAACGGTAGAGCCCCGCAGGCGGCAGCTGCGCCAAGCAACACGGTATTGGCGGCTTTGGCCGTCCCGGCCTGCTCGGCCAGACTGATGCAGGGGATCATCACCACACGGGCGGCAAATCCTCGGGCCGTGTCGAGCACCTGCGCAAGCGGCGGGTAGCATTCCCGTCCAAGACATACGCCAACAGGTTGGACGGATTCGTTGTTGCCAACGATCACGCCGCCTCGCTTCAATATCGGCAGGGCGCGCAACGTTTCCAGCAGCTCGAAGCCGAGCAACACATCGGCCTCGCCCGCCGCGATGATGGCGCTTTTATAGCCGCCGATAAGCAGCGTGGATTCCACGACGCCGCCTCGTTGGGCCATGCCGTGGATTTCTCCGGAGGTGACCGGCAAACCCGCATCCAGGGCGGTACGGGCGAGCAGGGTAGTGGCGGTCAGGGTTCCCTGGCCGCCAACACCGGTAAGAAAAACGCGGGCGCGGTTCATCATGCCTCCTTTTTGCCGGGCTTGATGGCGGCGGACAGCTGGACACAGTACATGCAGCCGTCGCACTGTTCGGCATTGATGGTAAAAACGCCATCCACCATGGCAAAAGCCGGACAGGCCAGATTATCCCGCACAGTCAGACAGGATTCGGGATCGCCGGCCACCCGGGCGGGCAGGGTCTTTTTGGCCTGTCCCACGCGGCGGGCATGGATGGGGCATGGGTATTCGGCGATAAGGACACGCGGGCCGTGTGATGCCGCCAGGGTCTTTAACGCCGTAATGGTCGCTTTGTGGTTGAGCGGATTGACTTTGATCGGTTCCACGCCGCAGGCCCGGATCAGGGCCGACAGATCGACCGGATTCGGATTGGCGCCGAATATGGTGGTGTCGACGCCAGGGTTCGGCTGATGGCCGGTCATGGCCGTGGTGCGGTTATCGAGGATGACGATCAAAATGTCGTGATTGTAGGCCACGGCGTCGACCAGACCGGTAATGCCGGAATGGAAGAAGGTAGAGTCGCCGATAAAGGCCACCACCGGTTTGCCCGAGGCGCGGGCGAACCCGGCTCCGGTCGAGATGGACGAGCCCATGCACAAAAGAAAATCCGCAGCCTTGAAGGGCGGCAAAAAGCCCAGGGTGTAACAGCCGATATCCGAGGAATAGCAGGCTGTATCGCCATAGACTTCACGCACGGCATAGTAGGCTGCGCGGTGGGGACAACCGGCGCAGAGATTGGGCGGTCGGCGCGGCAGGTCACCTGGGACGGACAAAATGTCGGGAGCCGCAACGGTGCGCCCGAGGAAGGCGCTTACGGCCAATCGGACATTGGCCGTCGAGTATTCGCCGTGACGACGCAAATGCTCGCTTTTGCCACACAGTTCGACGGGAATGCCACGTTTCTGGGCCAGAGCCCGGATTTCCGTTTCCAAAACCGGTTCGAGTTCCTCGATGACCAGCACCTTCTTGCACTTGGCCAGGAAGGCGGCAATGCGGTTTTCCGGCAAGGGATAGGTCATGCCGAGCTCAAGCACGCGGACCGTATCGGCCAGACCATCTTCTTCCAGGACGTCGTGGAGATAATTGCGGCTGACGCCGGAGGCGATAAAGCCCACGTCGCCTGCGCCGCTTTCCGTATTGTAGGGCGAGGCGTCGGCTTCGGCCCGCATGGCGTCGAGCAGCTTGAGCAGGCGCACATGCATGACTTTGGCCGAGGCCGGCAACGGGACAAAACGGGCCGGTTCTTTGACGAAAGGCTTCTCCGCAGACGTTTGCGGCATGGCACCGAGGGTTACCGGGCCGCGCACGTGGTTGATCCGGGTGGTGGTACGCAGCAGAACCGGATTCTCAATGCGTCTGGACAGGAGCAGGGCGTCTCGGGCCATGTCCTTGCATTCCTGGGCCGTGGCCGGCTCAAAGCAAGGGAGTCCGCCAAGGCGGGCGTAAATACGGTTGTCCTGCTCATTTTGCGAGGAATGGCAGCCAGGGTCATCGGCCGATAACAGGATCAGACCGCCCGGGGCGGAGACATAGGCCAATGTCATGAGCGGATCGGCCGCTACGTTGACGCCGACGTGCTTCATGGTCACAAGGGCCGGCAATCCGGCCAGGCTTGCGCCACCGGCCACTTCCAGCGCCACCTTTTCATTGACGGAATATTCAAAATAATACGGCGCATCCTGGGACATGCGGAAAAACGTGTCCGGGACTTCGGAGGAGGGCGTGCCGGGATAGCAGGTCACAAATCGGACGCCGCCTTCCAAGGCTCCCCGGGCGATGGCCTCGTTGCCAAGCAGCAGCAACGTTTCGCCGGCCGCCGCAGTCAAAAGTTCTTTGCCCACGAAATAAACCTCCAGCGAATAAGTGGACGCCGACAGGCGTCCGGGATTCCCCGGTGGGCCGGAAGTACCCGACGCGCCGGGGCTATACGTCGATTGAGGATCCCTCTTGTCGGAAAAAACGGCCTGGTGCGAGATTAGCCGTTGGTCTTGGCCGCTGCATCCGCTTTGGCCTTGAGATCGGCAATCCTGGCATCGATATAGCTGGCGTTTTGTACATTGCCGTCGGCTTTCATTCGTTCATAGGCGGCAAGGGCTTTTTGCCACTGTCCGGCCGCTTCGGCCGTCGTGGCCAACTGCCGATCCACAGTCATAGAAAAGGCTTTGGGGGCGGAAGCGCTCATGCCTTCCAAAACGGTCACGGCCTTGGCGTCCTGGCCGGATTTTGACAGGGCGGTGGCGTAGCCGAGACCGGCCACGGTCTTCATGCCGGTCGGGGCGTTTTGGGAAATGGCCTCCCAGGCCACGGCGGCCTTGGCGTAGTCTCCGAGCTGCTGGGCGGCCTTGGCCAGTTCCAGATAGATGCCATCGCGAGCGCCGGCGGGAGCTGTCTTGGCCAGTTCCTCCAGAGCGGTGAGGCGTTCGGCTCCGGTCTTGGAGACGATGATAGTACCTAGGGCATTTTCGGCTTTTTCGACCTGGCCTTTCTGGTAGACGCCAAACAGGGCATAGCCGCCTGCCGCCGCCAGGACAAGGACAGCCGCTGCCACGGACTGCTTCCAATACTGTACGGGAAGCCGCAGGATGGCCGGGATGCCGGAAGTCGGGGTGGGGCCGGATTGTGGCGATGCGGATTCAATCATAGAAACGCCTCCAAAGCGCGTGCGAGTTTAATGAAAAGGGCGTCACAAATAAGCACAAAGGCCCAGGTGTGTCAAAAGGTCCGGGTCGCGGCAATCAGGGAGGAGAAGGCCCGGGGAGCTGTTCCAGAATGGCGGATCAGGCCGGCGCACGCCGCAACGTGGCATAGGCTACCCCGACAAGGCCAGACTGAGCGGAGGCATCTTCGATAAGGACGAATTCGATGGGGGCAACAAGGGGATGTTTGTCGAAAAAAGCCTCAAATCCGTCCTGCATGGCGGAGAAAACCAGTTCGTTTATCTTGTTGGCGCGTGATCCCAAAAGCACAACCGTGGCCAGGGGACGGCGACGATTGATTTCCGCAGCGAACATGGCGATATGGGCGCCAAGGACGGCATAAATGCATTCTGCGTCGTAAATCCGAGTGGGATCCTCTGAGAAAAGCTGCTCATAAAAAAAAGGCAGCGCTGATTCGGGGAGCACGTTGTACTTTTCAAGTAATCCGAGTTCATGGGCGATGATGGCGACGCCATAGTACGAGAGATAGAGCCGTATGGTTGAAAATTTGTGGTCGAACGTCGTGTTCGTGTTCAACGTTGTGATGAACCAGCCATACTCATGAAATCCCGTTGGCACATTCCCATTGATATCCAGACATTGGACACAGGAACAGGCTCCCAGGCGCAGGGAAAGCAGATGGCTCCCTGCACCGGCCCTGACAAGCGCTTCCCGACCGCCGGCCGCATGAAAAGTGAAAAGGGCTTGCGCCTCGGCATCGTTGCAGATCGTGACCGGCCGACCGGGGAAAGCCGACTGACAGAGACGCCGGATCAGGGCATTGACGTCTTCGTTTTCTGCCAGAGGACACTTGGTGAACACGCCAAAGCCCTGCACCGGCTGGATGACGCCGCCGACCACGGTAACGGCAATGCTGATGCCGACGGCGTCCACCGTCGAGACATTCTTTCCTAGGGTCTGACAGACGCTATCAAGCAGCCCTTCGAAACTCTGCCCGAAATTCTGATCGTCTTCGGTTGGTTGGGTGGTTAACCGGGCAAAGTGTTCAAGAGAATATCGGCTGTCGCCATGGAGTTCGACAATCCCCCAACTTGTCAGGCGCTGTCCGATATTGATAGAGAGGACGGTTCTCTTTTGAGGGCAAAGTCGCTGCTTATAAATTATTGGCTGGCGGTCTTCCTCTGCTGCGGGCGACTGGTGGAGGCTTGCCCGCAAGGCAGCGGCATGGTCCTGGTCGGTATCCAGGGAGAAAGTCGTCTGAAAGACCTGCCAGATGAGGGTATGGAGAAAGTCCATCGACATGTTGGAAAAGGAATGTAGCTGGAAGAAAAGATTTTTTTCAATAGCGGCCAGAATATCTGTGTGTAGGTATGCTGTTGAAGAAACGATACTAACTCGTTTTGCTCCATAGATACAAAGAATATTATTGATTAAGACCGAAAGATACAGGGCTGTAATGTAGGTGTCCTGTCTGGTTTGGTTTAAGGGCAAACGCACCATTTCCACCACGGGTGTATACGGCCCCCTATCGAACCAAAGTTCAAAAAGCGCAGAGTGTGCAGGAGAAAGCGCGTCAAAAGCGGCATGCCAGTCAGCGAGCTGGGGGGGGACGCCTGCACCGGGAAAGAGGGGGGATTGCGCGAAAGGCTGCATGCGGTGGCACCTTATTCCCCCTCCTGTCGTGGGTTGGGGGCTCCTTGCTTCAGGCCGCAACCTGAACAGGAATGGAAGTAATATTACAGATGTCCTGTTCATCAATTAAAAGGTTACAAAAAAAACAGGTATTCGCGTCGGAAGAAAATCCGTCGCGAATACCTGGCAGGCAGTTATGAAATGTCTCTTGGCAAAAGGGAGGCAATTAGACGAAATCGTTAGAAAACCCGAGTCGCCGCGTGGGCGACAAGTGCTTCTTTTTCATGCGGCGGATTTTTCGTCGCGTTTACGTTCGATAAGCGCCTTGGCCCGCATGGCTAATTGGCTGACATCAGGCTTGGAAATCTGATCGTCGGCTCCCACGGCCTCACCCTTGTGCCGCAGCTTGTCGGTAATAAGCGACGAGAACAGGATGACGGGCAAGTCCTTGAGGATAGGGTCTTCCTTAATGCGTTTGGTCAGATTGTGCCCGTCCATGGCCGGCATTTCAATATCCGCCACCATGACATGCACATAATCGCTCAAAGGACGCTTTTCGGTGTCCGAGGTGTTTTTGATCTGGGCCAGCAGATCCCAGGCTTCCCGACCATTTTGCACGGCGGTGACGTCAAAGCCGGCCTTATGCAACAAATCCTTGAGCATTTCACGCACCAGCACTGAATCGTCAGCAATCAGAGCCCGATAGCGGCTTGAGGAATTCCATTCGATGCTCATATCCAGGCGCAGGCCGAGATTGGGATTGAGATCGGCCACGATTTTTTCCAGATCAAGCAGAAACACAATGCGGTCTTCCAATTTGACCACGCCCGTGATGCAATCGCCGCTCATCTTGGAGACATAGCGGTTGGGCGGTTCCACGGCTTCCCAGCTCATGCGGTGGATGCGGGTGACGCCGGTGACCAGAAATGAGGTGGTCACGTTATTAAATTCCGTAACAATGACCTTGGGGGAATCCGAAGGCTCCCGTTGTTTGTCAAGCCACACGCTCAAATCCACTAACGGGATAATATGATTCCGAAGATTAAAAGCGCCGAGCACGCTTGGATGCGAGACCTCGGGCATTCCCGTCACCTTGGGCAGGCGGATGATTTCCAGCACCTTTGCAACGTTCACCCCGTAATATCCCCGATAGGTGCCGGCTGGGTTCGGTGTCGCATCGGTAAATGAGGAGGGACTGGGCTCGTCGATGTAAAACTCCACGATTTCCAGTTCGTTGGTGCCGGCTTCGAGCAGAATGTTGGTTTGGGCCATTGGGATCTCCGGGAGTCGGCCGTTTCGGCGTGTTGCCCTCAGGAAAAGAAAAGAGCGTTTGGGTCGACAATCAACGTATGTGAATGATTATCGTTCTTACGAACGATGGTCTTTTTTGATGGTGAATGCAACCTCAAAACGCTTCGAGCACCTGTTGGACGCGATCAATTATTCTCTTGGGGGTTGAAGCCCCAGCTGTCAAGCCGATTGTTTTTTTGTCGCCAAACATCTCTGGGAAAAGTTCTTCGGCGGTTTCCACATGCACGCAGGGTGTCCCGGCTGTTTGCGCCACCTGGGCCAGTCGTCGGGTATTTCCGGAATCCCGGCCGCCGACCACAACCATAAATTCTACGGCGGTAGCCAGATCCATGGCCTCCTGCTGGCGGTTCATAGTGGCGTTGCAGATGGTGGACAAGACCGTAAATTCCGGGCCGAACCGATCACGCAAGTACTCTTTAATACGTAAAAATTCCTGTTCGTCCTGTGTTGTCTGGGCGGCCAGAAAGTATGTTGGACCATGGGCCGGTTCCAGTTGCTCCAGTTCGTCCATGGAACCAAAGACGTATGCCCCGGCCGTGGCATAGCTCAAAAGTCCCTTGACCTCGGGGTGGTCTTCTTCACCGAAGAGCAGCAAGACCTTACCATTTTTTGCCTGGCCGGCAATGAGGGTTTGGGCTTTTTTGACTTTTGGGCAGGTGGCGTCCACCAGATGTGCCCCACGGGCCTGGATGGCTTGCCGCACAGGTTCGGGAATGCCATGGGCGCGGATGACCACTGTTGCGCCGGCGGGAATGTCGGCCGGATCGTTGACCACACGTACGCCCTTGGCCTCATACTCTTTAAGCACCTGCGGATTGTGGATGATGGGACCGAAGGTGAGAATGGTCCGATTGCATTCGGGATCGGCCGGGGTTGGCTGGGGAGGGAGCAGCGCAGCCAGCTTTTTAAGGGCCAGGTCCACACCCATGCAAAAGCCAGCCGTTTTGGCGCGAACAAGTTTCATAGGAAGTCTCCGGACATATCGGGTCGTGTGGCGAGTTGCTCGGCTTCGTCGACAATGGCCTGCAATGCTTCCCATGAATTACAATGACACAGCCTGTCCCGCAAGGCGCGGCAACCCGGTAGTTCCCGCAAATAGCGGGGGACGGACGTGCGCATGCGCAATAAGGCCCGACGATCATCAGCGTATTCCCGGCATAGGGCGGCGTGGCGACGGATGACGTCGCATACTGCAGGTACAGGTAGCATCGGAAGGCCTGCTGCAAGGCGTCGACGATTGGCGTCATGGGCAAAAATGCGGGGATCGGCCAGAGCGCCCCGGGCGTACATCACGCCGTTAGCGCCGGTGCGTTTCAGGCAACGTTCGGCGTCTTTGGCGGTCATGAGGTCGCCGCTGGCCAATACCGGGGTCGGTGCGGCGGCGATAAAGGCGGCCAGAGCCTCCTGATCGGCTGTGCCGGAAAATCCCTGACTGGCATGGCGAGGATGGAGGGTGAGCCAGGCAACCCCGGCGTCGGCCAACCGGGGCGCCAGTTCCCGGGCGATAAATGACGGCGGCGTAGGGCCAAGGCGTAGTTTTACGCCGACCCGTTCGGCTCCGGTTGCCCGGACCATAGCCTCGGCGCAAGCGACCAGTCTGTCCGGATCACGCAGAAGGGCTGCCCCGGCGCCGGTTTTGACCACTTTTTTGACGGAACAGCCGCAGTTGAGATCGAAAAAAATATATCCCTGGTCGGCCAGGGCGGCGGCGGCCCGATACAGGTAATCGGGATCAGCTCCGAACAACTGGACGACCAGCGGCGCATCGGCTGGCGCTGTATCGAGCAGGCGCTTGGTATTTTGGGAATCGTAAAAGAGTCCCTTGGCGCTGACCATCTCAGTGACGGCGACAGCGGCGCCCAACTCGCGACACAACAAACGAAATGGCAGATCGGAAAAACCGGCCAACGGAGCCAACCAGGGCATGTCGGGAGAAAAGGGGAGGGATTGCATGGGGAATGTTTTTCCTTGGTAGGCTTTAGCCTATGTGCGTTTCCGGGGCAACGACAAAGGGGCTGGCACATTGGCCTCCCAAATGGGAGGCGCAAAACGACGCACTTCGATTGTGTTGGTGATTCTTGCTGCCGCGCGGCGGCTGTCGTACAAGAGAGGAAACTCTCCGTCGGCGGGATGGCCCCAGTTTGGCCGGAGTAAAAGAAGTCCGCGCGTTCCTCCAGCCGCAGACATGGAGCAACATGATCACTCGTAGCCCCCGGCAAACTGGATCTCTTCCTTTGTTCGAGCAAGCCCTGGCGCCATTTAAACGCTTTAGTCAGATCGAGGCTTCGGGAGGACTGGTCCTTATTGCCTGCACCCTGCTGGCCCTTGGCTGGGCCAATTCACCCTTTGCCCCGGCTTATTTTGCGCTTTGGGACACGTCTATCACGATAGGGTTTGGCGATATGACGTTGTCCAAAAGTTTGCTCCACTGGATCAACGACGGGTTGATGGCTATCTTTTTTTTCCTGGTCGGTCTTGAAATTAAAAGGGAAATTCTAGTTGGTGAGCTGAATTCACCCGGACAGGCCATCTTGCCAGTCGCCGCAGCCATAGGCGGCATGGTCGTTCCGGCCCTCCTTTATGCCTTGCTGAATCGCGGCCAACAGACACTCACCGGCTGGGGGATTCCGATGGCCACGGATATCGCCTTTGTCTTGGGCATTTTGTCGCTTTTGGGCGACCGTGCGCCAGTTGGGCTCAAGGTCTTTCTGGCTGCGGTGGCTATCGTGGATGACATTGGCGCAGTGCTCGTTATCGCCTTATTTTATAGCGGTGACATCTCTTTGGTTTTTTTGGCCATCGGTGGCGGTGTGTTTGTGGCTATGCTGACGCTTAATGCCCTTGGCGCACGGCATCCGGCTCTTTATATGCTGCTTGGGGCTGTGTTATGGCTGGCTTTTTTGAAATCCGGCATTCATGCTACCGTAGCTGGTGTTTTGGCGGCCATGACCATTCCGTCCCGTACTCGTATTGCTTCGGACGTGTTTGCGACCAGGGTCCGGCGATTTTTGGAAATTTTTGAGGCGTCCGGGAATTCTGAACAGCCGATTCTGGCGAACAGGGAGCAGATGGAGGCTCTGGAAAATCTGGAATCCGCCTGCCATAAGGCCAGCGCTCCCTTGTCACGCATCGAACGCAGTCTTCATCCCTGGGTGGCGTATGGCATTATGCCACTTTTTGCATTGGCTAACGCCGGAGTGCCCCTGACGGTCCAGGCGGGAGCCACTCTTGGCCAACCGCTTGCGCTGGGAATTTTTTCAGGACTTTTTTTGGGTAAACAGGTGGGCATTTTCCTGGCGTGCTGGGGAATGTTTCGTCTGGGATGGGCCATGGCTCCGGCTGGCATGCGTCTGTTCCACTATTATGGCGCGGCCTGTCTGGCGGGAATCGGCTTTACGATGTCGATTTTCATTGCCGGTTTGGCCTTTGGCGAAACCGGGGATTTTACGGCTAACGCCAAGGTGGCGGTTTTGGCAGTTTCGACGGTGGCCGGTGGATGGGGATATTTGGTGCTGCGGCACGCAGGCCGACACAACGAAACAACAGATCGCATGGAGAAGGTTGTTTCTTCTGTTTGATCTGACATTGGTGTGGGGATTGCGGCGCTGTCGCAGGGGGCTCTGACGTTTAAATTTGTACGCCGGGTTTGGCCCAGATGATTTGGCGAACGCCTTGCAAGCCTTTGAAACATTTGCCGCCCCGGATACCCGCCAGGGCCCTTTCGGGGTCAGGGACGGCACAACCAGCCAGGATGTCAATGCCACAATCAAAGAGGCTGGCGGCAAAAGGGGTGGTCGGACCCATCATGATGACAAAGGCGTTTTCACGGCAATCATTCAGGAGGCCGGCCAGCGTGCCATTGAGCAACGTCGTGCCGGTAAGGGCCACAACATCGGCCTGAGGCAAAATTTCACCGGCATGGGAAGCATCAATATCGCCGGCTTTGGGACATTTTTCCAAAACCCACACCGTATCGCAGGCGTTGCGCAGGTTGTCGACAAAGGGAAAATGGCCGATTACGGCCACTTTTTTACCCTGCCCCTGGGTGAGTATGAGGTCTTGTCCGGGGATGTCGGCTTTTGTCTCCGGCGGCGGCAGGAGGGAGTTGACGGCGGCCATCGCCAGAGAGGCCTTGTCCGTATTTGAGGCCGTGGGATCGGCTAAAAGCCCGGCGACGGCATGGACGCTGGAGGGGGTGTTTGTGAAGGCCGGGCGGGGCAGTCCTGGGGCAATATGCGAAACCAGGGAGGCCAGACCGAGAAATCGGGAGGTGACGGCGGCCAGGCAGGTCCCCATGGTGATGTTGCGAATAGGCTGATCGGGGAGCTTGCGGGTGGCATCGACCAGGGCGCATAGAATCTCGTGCTGGGTGAGTTTCGACCGCATAACAGGCTCCTTTTTGAAGGATTTGGATATTATTTTTTAATTTGAATCGCTGAGATGGGCATATGCGCATCCGCAGAGGATGTAAAGCCACATTTTTTTCTTTTAGTTCGGAGTTTTTGAAGCACACAAGCCGGGTGTCTTTGAACGAGTCGCTTTTTTTTACTAGAAATATGGATTTTTTTTCTATGAGCTATACACTCTTAAGGAGTAACAACAAGGAGATCTGGGTCAATTTTTGGCATTGGCATAGCTGCTTCCATAATGATTCGGACGGCGGGGACTGGAACAATATCTCCTTCATTTTTTAAAATAAGATATTGCGCTGCAAGGGCAAAAGATTCTCCCCAGTTCTTTGGATTAACAGCATATGTATGCAGTAATTCCTGCATGGTTGGCCAGTCTCGTTTAAGAATATCGAGCGGTTTTTCGGTTATTTCGTATTTTTCAATCTCTTTTGGAATGCCAAATTCTTCTGTTCCGACATTTTTTGCATTATGTGTGGCGATTTCCTGAATATCAAAAAAATCTGTTGTACCAACATGTTGTGCGGCTCCTGCGACCAGGGACCATACGGAAAAACAGTTCTGTGCATTGCCAAGGAGAAGGATGTTTAAAAGATCTCCAAAAAAATAGCATCCACCATCCTTTGTCCGAATGGTGATAAATGCTTTGTCTTCAGGAATAAGTCCCGGTTTAATGAACCCTTCTCGAACAGCGCTCTGACAACCAAACCCTGCTAATGCGCCAAGTGCATTAAAGACGCTGACAAGCGAGAGCGTTTTATCCTCTTGCCGATAGCGGGATACATACATTTCAAGAATTGCCTGGGCGGCACATTCCAACGCTGTTGGTTCATGTGTTGTTGAACCAATGTGGTCTTTCCTTATGTATCTTATCGGAAATATTTATAAAAAAAAATAAAAGAAGGGGAATTGTCAAGCGCTTACGGGAACTGCGATCGCCAGAAGAATATACAAGGAGGCCCCAAGGGGCGTGTGTGATTCGTTTTTTGTTTTTAGTCTATTGCCCATGCGACTTATGGGCACGCAATGGGCAGGTGGATTCAACTCTGAACGAAATTTATTTTCGTTTTTGAGTTGAAATCCACCTGTTTATAAGTTTGTTACTCTTTGACCGGGATAACGTGTATGGCCTTGCTGATCAACAGCACATTGTCTCCAGGTGCAATCCAAGTTCCTCAATAGAATCCATTGTCAGTACACAGCGGTCATGTTTGGAGGAGCTTCAACAGAGACGTTCACTGAGACATGACGTCACCTTTGCCGGAATTTTATTCCGTGCGCCGTAAAGCATGGTAATCTCCTTTTTTACGGCTAGCACAGAAAACTTAAAACACTTTTCCCTGCATTATAAATGCAATGGAAATTTTTTTATATAATAAATTTTACTGATGCGTTAATCTGTGACAACCATGATGCTGGAAGCCTTTATCATGGCTTTTACATGAGAACCTGCTTTCAGCCCCATGTGCTCGGCAGATTCTTTTGTGATGACAGATACGATTTCAACACCGCCAGCATCAATGACAACTTCTGCATTAACCATACCGATGTTGACTTTTTTTACGGTGCCAGGGATCAAATTGCGAGCGCTAACTTTCATAAAAGATTGCCTCCATGGGTTACAATTTCAGAAAGAAAGAACGCCACTGTTTGCAGCCATACCCCATGTCGGACTTTTTGTCATCATGTTTTAAGATTTTTTTAACTCCTCGTGCAGTGATCGGGAGTGTTTTCTTGGGATATTTCCTGGGACACATTCGTCAACTATATGCCCGGCGTTTTGGGGCTAACGTCAAGCTCGGATTTTGGCGGAGCGACAAGAGGCTGTCCTGCAGCATTTTTCTCGCTTGGAGGCAGGTATTTGTGGGGGAGGGGCTTCAGGAAATGGGTTATGGCACAAGCTACATCGAACAAAAAATCATGAAGAAGTTTTGGCCGACTTATCCCTTCGGCTTACTTTTTTTGATGGGACCCATTTCGATCTTTAGGCCCTCCGCTCCGAGGTTCAGCGATAACCCTTTAGTGGTGGATCGTAATTGCATCACAACTCCATTGGAGTTTTCGAGCCACTGAACACCCTTACCTTCAACGGCAGCATAGCCCGCTTGAGCCTGGAAAAATCCACCGGGAAAGTCCTCGATTCTCTTGAGCCGAAAGACCTCTCCAACAGCATGAATTTTTGATACTCCCAATCCTCCGACTCCCAGGCCACCAATTTTGAAAGCGTACGTACGTCCTTTAAATGTTACTATTCCCTTTCCGCCTGTCGCACTGAGGATAAAGCCTCCTTGGCCAATTTCCAGAGTAACGCGCCCAACAGGTTTTCCAAGTTCATCCGCCCACACGTCACGTGGAGGAATGAAGGTTGAACATATCAACAAAAAAAGTGATAAAAACAACGCAAACGAGGTAACCAGGATTCGTGACGAAGGGGGAAGAGAACATGAATTCGACATGGTTGGACCTCCCTTGGTCGTGATAAAAAGTGAAAGAAAGAAGTATGTTTTTTTAACAGATTTTATCGAGGATTTTGCTGTGACATGTTTCTATGTAACATATCGCTGTAGCTTTTTGAATTGAAAGAAACTATTTATAAGTGCATTTACTTAGTAGCATAATATAAAAATCATAATAAAGATAAAAATAGCTTGTGATAATTCGAAAAGTGACAGTTTATTGTTTTCGATTTAATGTTTTTATTGCATGAGATCAATTCCAAAAGAATAACTGAGAAATAGACCTACTGTCCCTTGGCCTTCAGAACCACGCTGCTTGACGAGAGGTGAATCGGCGGCATCCCCCGCTAGCCGATCATAGCCGGCAGTCCATGTGGTGGAGATACTTTCGCTCAACGGTACTATGACGCTCGTACCGAATCCATAGGAAAGTAATCCACCGCCTGCTGTATATCGCGGTAATCCTGAACGAGCCGATTGGTGAGACGTTATGCTAAAATATGTCTTATTGTAATTATTGTTAACAAGAGTGGCGTGCGGACCAAAAGAAATAATTAGAGGCGGACCGTCATTGTAGAATATAGAATGTATATCTTTTGTATATGTAGCGTTTATATCATTTACCATCCCTTCGTGACCATTTACACCTTGGCGTAATTCTGTTTCGACACTCCATTCTTTCCACGTATATTCCACAAATCCGCCGAGCTCCAACGTGCCATCAACATCGCCGAGGCCACGCAATGCATTTGTCCTATTACCAGCGATTCGAAAAGGATTATCCCCGTCGTCACTACGGCAAAAAATATATTTGGCGATTGGTCCAATGCGCCACCCATTGTTATTTATGACATTATAACCTATTCCATCTTGAAGAGATGCGAAAAATTTGTCTTTGTATTTTAAATTTATATTTGGTACTGCAGAAAGCTGATAGTCTTTTGACCCAAGGAAAGCTGGTGCATAAACAATCCCTGCATCGACACGAATGTCAATATCGTGTTGTGGTGATTTTTCATACTCGGCAGCGAAAACTGCGGGTGCGATGAGAGATATTGTCACAGCCAAGGTGAATACAAATTTTATTTTATTCATTCTAGAATTTTTCATTTGTTGGCAAATGATGCGTCACTATTTTTTTAAGTAAAATATCCTATCAACCATATGAAATATGATTCACAGCTCGATTGTGACACACGAGAGATTAATGGAATGTCGGCAAGGTGTCCAGACGGATTCCGTCTCAACACTATTGGGGCGGTGTTCAGAGGCATGGTTGGAAGATTGGCGGGCGTGAGGGGGGGGTGGGTGTTCTGGACAGAGAGACTGCTCATAAAATTTTATTGCCACGGCCCTGGGGGCGAAGGTCAGGATCTGTTCGGGGAAGATCGCCAGAGGGGGGGGGTGACAAATCACGACCTACTTGCTAGCCTGATTCTACGGGAAGTGCGCAGAGAGGCAGTATTGGCGCTCGCTAAAATTGTGATCTCGCTCCTGGGACGACGGCGGGAAGAGTCCAAGCAGCCTGCCTCCTATCTGCATTATGGATGTGCATAATGGGTAATGCATTTGTTATTGTCGACATGTTGCATGACTTCATCAATCCTACTGGAAAATTATATTTCGAAAAAGGGCAGATGGTGGTGGAACCAATTGCCCGGCTTAAAAGCGCCTTCCGGACCGCCGGAGTACCGGTCTTTTACTGTAATGATTCGCATCCCCGGAATTCCGAGGAGTTTACTATCTGGCCACCCCATTGTCAGGCAGGGTCGGAGGGCGCTCAGATTATCCCAGAATTGCCGACAGAGTCAGGCGATATTGTCTTGTGTAAAGATTCTCTCAGCATTTTTGCAGAGCGTTTTACAGAAATAATACTGCGGGCTCTTGGTATTTCTCGGCTTTATTTGACTGGCGTAGCCACGGAATATTGTGTGAAATCCTGTGCCATGGACGCATTGGCCCGAGGAATGTCCGTTGTTGTTGTCGTTGATGCCATCGCTGGCGTTGATCTTCGGGAGGGGGACGCGGCGCAGGCTTTGGAAACCATGCGTCTTGCTGGTGCTCGGTTTACAGACACTCGAACTCTCATCGCTGATCTTGGCTGATCAAACCTTCATCCATGCACAGTCATAGTTCTTGTCAGGCATCTGATCCCCCTAGTGTTCGTGACTACAGACGATTCCGAATAATTGGAGACATTTTTCTATGGAGTAGCTTTCGCTGTCAACCTGTCCAACAACCAGGACGTATCTCACAGAGAAATTGTCCAAATTTTTAAGTAGCCCAAAATCTGTTATTTGCGGTGCTACTCAAGCAGGAGTGGATACTGACAGACGCAAAAAGGCACTATCGGACCGTGTTTGTCCGATTAAGCGTTGATTTTGTTGGTCTTTTGGACTTTGTTGGACTTGGCTGGATGCTGTATTGGCGGAGAGGGTGGGATTCGAACTATTGTTTTATTACGCTTAAATATAACAGTAAATGCGAAAGTAGTCTTTGTTTTTGCCCCGTTTTTTGCCCCAAACGTGTTTTGAGGGCAGCTCCTTGGATGTGAATACCATCGGTATGTGGGTTCGGATACCATGCCGACAGTCACCCTACAAGCACATACCTCTGGCAACCCACAATCTCCTCACCACGATAAGCTACTGTCCGATGGGTCGTTTAACAGAGGAAGGGGGGCTGGCTCGGTTACCGATAGCCAAGCTGGTTCGAATGATCCTTTGTAAAGACAATCATTCGTGCCCTTTGACGATGGTCCTATTGACACTCTTTGTTTTTGCTATACGATCTTATCTGAAACTGCGACATTAAAACGGAGAGGTTTTTACTTATGCCTGGAAAAGAAACGAAATTCGACGCTATGAAACTCCGCACCATGATCACTGAAGGCAAAACCGCGCAGCAGATCATTGATGCTTTTGGGATCAACAAAACCACCCTGAAAGCCCATCTTCTGAAATTGATGCAGATGGATGAGAAGTTTTATAAGATTGAAGGGATGGAAGATCGTGCGGTTTCTGGAAATGCCAAGTTAGGGAACAACGGCTTGCGCCTGTCTCCGACTCTTATGGGGAACTACGGGTTCACCGTGGGCGGCGAGTTTAAGGTGACGTGCTTGGAAGAAGGGAAGATTGTGTTGGAGAAGAAGACGAATTAGTACATAATTCCAAATAGTTGTACATTATGGCCCACGTCGTCCTGTGAAGTGGGTGGCGTGAGTCTTTATTTCTTTTTGATTGTATTTAATCGGCGCTTGACATGAATTTATTTGCAAAAATTGAAAGTAAACAGCCGAGTAACAAATAACCCAAAAAAACTTCGCATATGACTAATGTTTTACCTAAATAATTGCGTGGAATATAATCTCCAAATCCCAGTGTTGTGATTGTTACAACACTGAAGTATAGCATTGAAATAAACTCGTTGCTTTCATTATCGGTAACTAGACACATATTTATTTCATTGTTTTTTGGCAAATTAACCGCCGACGATGTCGAAATTATAGACCCTGTCGTTGAATAAATTATCGCAAAATAATTAAAAGAACAAATAGTAAAAGTCGGTTGAAAGATCGTCCGCAATCGGATAGTATTTTCCAGAGAAAATAAAATAGATAGTTTTGTTGTTTTATTTCGCTAATTATAGATTCACTACTGACGTGCCTAATAAAATTTCTACTACCATAGCAATTGTTGCAACGTACATATTGGCATGTTTTAAAGTTTTTGAACTTAATGTCTTGTATATTTGAATTTATAAATTCTACTGCAATTAAGGTTGATGATGAAATGTCTGTTGATTGTAAAGAACAATTCTTGAATACGGTCTCTTTAAAAGAGCTATTTTTTATATTATATTCGCATAGATTGACGCTCTCAAAAACAACCGAAAGAAAACTGTTGTTCATCATGATTCTATACGACTTGACTGGACCGAAGCTCATAACGTCTTTAATTTGAAATTCTGTGTTAATAAAAGAAACATTTTCAAAATAGTTGTTTTGAAATTCAGTGCTTGCCAATGCTGTATTGAAAAATTTAACTTTGTAGAATATCGAATTCTGAAAAAATGAATGTATAAATTGTGCGCGCTCCATATTTATATCGCTAAAATTGACACTGGATGCTGTGATACATTTTAACGAAGTCTTTGTAAGATCACACATTCTAAATTCCGTACGACTAATATTTGCGTAGTCTAATATTGAATTTTTTAGATTTGTACCGCCAAAGCTTGCCTGCTCCAGATTGCAGTATGACAAATTTGTGTTTGAAACATTTGACAGAATAAATATAGCGCCTGATAGATTCGCCGCTTGAACATGAATGATTTCATCCCCTGGGAAAGTAGCTGGTCCTGGTCTCGCAGGACGTTGCTGCGCTGTTATATTTTCAGAGTATTTCCCAAAATGTAATCCAGATAAGTTTGACTTCGAGAAATTAGTCGCAGAAAAATCGAAACCTGCAAGTGACTTAAATTTGCTGCATAGGGAAGAAATGTCTAAGTCGCTAAGGTCTGGTCTAGTACCTTTATTCGATTGTCTCCATTTATTCCAAAAGTCAATTCCTTTAGCCAATATTTCGACGTGCTTCAGATTTGCCATGGGGTTCTCCGAGGATATGCTATAAGTAGCAGCAGATCTTGCGCTTTGCACTTATTTAGTATTTTCTAAATCAATATTATACAATATTGGGATTGTAAATTATTATCCGTGAGTGTCTGATCTAGGAGATCCTATGAATCCGTTGTTTACTCAATTTTCCATAATTTGGGTGTCGGCCGAAGCTGGTTTGCATATAGCAAGTAATTACTGGGGCCAATAAGTGATGGGGCTTGTGTTGAACCGATTAGTTTGCTTTTATTATAATTCAGTTCCCAACAGCAATACTGACCTTTCCCCCGTTAGGTATCCCAGCTAAAAGTTCGTGACGCCGGCCAAGGAGGCCATCGTCATGCGGAAGAGCCGATTCAGCGAGGAGCAGATCATCGGGATTTTGAAACAAGCCGAGGCAGG
>Ga0183100_1000252_pt1 | contig 56919 bp, 53 predicted proteins | sample Biomet2_FD_127789 | JGI IMG/M metagenome (GOLD analysis project Ga0183100, IMG submission 127789) | Microbial communities from bioreactor (seeded with anoxic lake sediment) at LBNL, California, USA - Biofuel metagenome 2 | ecosystem: Engineered > Bioreactor > Anaerobic > Unclassified ...
TTTTTTAGATAAAAAAGCAGTCCGCCAATTCGTGTACAAAAAAATATATTGTATACAATTTGACTTATTTATTCTGCGCAAATATAATGATTTTGTAATCTTTTTTCAGGAGGGGGAAATAATTATGACTTTTTCTACATTGCCACCTAAACAGGGACTTTATGATCCTTGGTTTGAGCACGATGCCTGCGGTTTAGGTGTTGTCGCCAATATAAAAGGCAGAAAATCCAACAAAATATTGCAGCAAGCATTAGTAGTATTGCGTAATATGGATCATCGTGGTGGTCAAGGAGCAGACAGCAATTCCGGTGATGGGGCCGGTATATTGTTCCAAATCCCACACAATTTTTTTTATAAGGAATGTCTTAAGCAAAACTTAGAGTTACCACCCGAAGGCCAATATGCAGTTGGTTTTTTATTCTTGCCACCCGACGTTGTAGAAAGAGAAAATACTCAACGTCACTTTGAAAATATGGTGACGGAAAATGGGCAAGAAATCCTTGGTTGGCGCAAAGTTCCTGTTAATCCTGAAGTACTAGGAGATAAATCCCGCCAAAGTCAACCGGAAATGGCACAAGTATTTATTAAGGCCGGTGCCAAAGTTTTAGATCGTTTAACCATAGATGAAAACGCCTTTGAGCGCAAACTTTATATAATACGCAGAGAAGCCGAAAATAAAATTCGCTACGGAAATTTACGTGGTGGTAAGTACTTCTATATTTCCAGTTTATCTTCACGCACCATTGTTTACAAAGGAATGCTAACCACTAAACAATTAACCACTTTTTATTTAGATTTGCAGGATGAATCTATGGAAACAGCCCTTGCCCTCGTCCATTCTCGTTTTAGCACAAATACTTTTCCCAGTTGGGAAAGAGCCCACCCCTATCGTTATTTAATGCATAATGGTGAAATAAATACCCTACGTGGTAACATTAATTGGATGCGCGCTCGTCAAACAATGTGTGGTAATAGTCTTTGGGGAAAAAATATAAAAAAGGTTATGCCAATTATTGATGAAACCGGCAGCGATTCCGGCATGTTCGATAATTGCTTGGAATTTCTAGTAATGAGTGGGCGCAGTTTGCCTCATGCCGCAATGATGATGATTCCTGAACCTTGGAGTAAAAATCCTCATACTAATCCGGATTTAAAGGCTTTCTTTGAATATCACAATTCTATAATAGAAGCTTGGGATGGTCCTGCTGCTATGGCCTTTACCGACGGGCGCACTATTTGCGCAGCTTTAGATAGAAATGGTCTGCGTCCTTCCCGCTATTACATTACTAACGACGATACCATTGTTTTAGCCTCAGAAGTTGGCGTAGTAAGCCTTGATCCATTAACTATTGTAAAAAAAGACCGTTTACGCCCAGGCCGAATGCTCGTTATTGATACAATAGCAGGGCGGATTATTAGCAATGAAGAAATAAAGAATAAAATTGCTAAAGAACACCCTTACCGTAAATGGTTAGATGAAAATCTTATTAAGTTAAAGGATATCACTATTACCGCCCCATTGCCCAAACCTGATCATGAAACTCTGCTTCGTAGACAAATGGCTTTTGGTTATACCTTAGAAGAACTAAATAAATTTTTGAAACCTATGGCTATCCATGCCGTTGACCCCATTGGTTCTATGGGTAATGATGCACCATTAGCAGTTCTTTCTTCTAAACCACAACTACTTTTTAACTATTTCAAACAACTTTTTGCCCAGGTTACCAATCCACCTATTGATGTTATCCGTGAAGAAGTTTTTACAGACACAACTAGTGCCATTGGTCCCGAAAAAAACCTCATTGATCCACAGCCTGACAGCTGTCAACAAATTTCTGCTGAGTCACCAATTCTTAGCAATATAGAATTGGCAAAACTTAAAAACATTAAGCTTCCGAAATTCCAGTCTGCCATTTTACCTATGCTTTTTCGTGTAGACAGCGATGGCTCTGGGTTAAAAAAAGCGTTAGACGAATTGTGTAAGCAAGCCGATAAGTTCATTGCTACAGGTAAATGTATCCTTATTTTATCAGACCGAGGCGTGGATAAAGATATGGCACCAATTCCATCGATTTTAGCTTGTGCCTGCCTACACCATCACCTTATTCGCAACGGCACTCGCTTAAAAGCTAGTATTATCCTAGAATCAGCAGAACCTCGTGAAGTTCACCACTTTGCATTGCTTTTAGGTTACGGTGCTAGTGGTATTAATCCTTATTTAGCTTTTGAAACTATTGATGACATGTGTTCCAACGGCATGATTAAAGATGTCCCCTTTGAAACAGCTGCGGAAAATTATATTACCGCTTGCACTCATGGGATAGCCAAAGTTTTATCAAAAATGGGCATTTCAACAGTACAAAGTTATCGCGGAGCACAAATTTTTGAAGCAATAGGTATAAGCAACAAAGTTATAGATGAATATTTTACAGGTACTCCTTCCCGCATAGGGGGCATTGGTCTAATAGAAATAGCACAAGAAGTTAAAATGCGCCATAGCCCTGCTTTCACTGAGCAAGCTTTGGGGAGTTGTGCTTATAACTCCGGTTCTGCTTACCAGTGTCGCGATAAGGGTGAAAGTCATATCTTTAATCCAAAGACTATTTTCACCCTGCAGCATGCCTGCCGAGAAAACAATTATCAACTATTCAAACAATTTAGCACTGAACTAAATAGCAGTGCAAAAGCTAATCAAAATTTACGCAATCTACTTTCTTTCTCCCCCCAACGTCTCCCAATTCCAATTGAGGAAGTAGAATCCATAGAAACAATTTGCCATCGTTTCAAAACCGGTGCTATGAGCTACGGTTCTATTAGTAAGGAAGCCCACGAATGTTTGGCTATAGCTATGAACCTTATAGGTGGAAAAAGCAATACAGGAGAAGGTGGCGAAGACCCCAGCCGCTTTAAAGCAATGGCCAATGGCTATAGCAAACGTAGTGCTATTAAACAGGTTGCCTCCGGTCGTTTTGGTGTTACCAGCAACTATTTGGTCAATGCTGATGAAATTCAGATTAAAATAGCTCAAGGTGCAAAACCAGGTGAAGGCGGTTATTTGCCGGGGTCAAAAGTTTATCCTTGGATTGCGGAATGCCGTGGAACTACAGCAGGTATTGGGCTGATTTCACCACCTCCCCATCATGACATTTACTCCATTGAAGATTTGGCGGAACTTATTCACGACCTAAAAAATGCTAATCCAAAAGCGCGCATCAGTGTAAAATTGGTTTCCGAGGTTGGTGTGGGAACAATTGCCGCAGGAGTTGTTAAAGCTTGTGCAGATGTTGTTGTTATAAGCGGTTATGATGGTGGCACAGGTGCTGCTGCTCGTACCAGTATTAACAATGCTGGCTTGCCTTGGGAATTAGGACTAGTTGAAGCACATCAAACGCTGCTTTTAAATAACTTGCGTAATCGTGTTACTTTGGAAACTGATGGTAAGTTGCTAACAGGCCGTGACGTTATTATTGCTGCGCTTTTAGGCGCCGAAGAATATGGTTTTGCAACCGGCCCCTTGATAACTTTAGGCTGCGTTATGATGAGAGTTTGTAATTTGAACACTTGTCCAACCGGCGTTGCTACCCAAGATCCTACTCTACGGAAAAACTTCCGTGGTAAACCTGAATATGTGGTTAATTTCATGCGTTTTATTGCGCAGGAAGTACGAGAATACATGGCAATGCTTGGCTTTAAAACCATTAATGAAATGATTGGTCGTACAGAGGTCCTAATAGTCAAGGAAAATAGGAACTGGAAGGATAAGAATCTTGATTTATCACCTTTACTCTACAAACCTGAAGTTGATCCTAATACCGAAAATTATTGTACTCAAAAACAAGATCATCATTTAGAAAAATCTTTAGACTCCCGAGAACTTTTAGCTATTTGCCAAAATGCTCTAGAAAATAAAACACCTGTCAGTGTTACTCTCCCGATCAAAAATACCGACCGAGTAGTTGGTACTATCTTAGGCAGCGAAATTACCCGCAAATACGGTCTGAAAGGTCTGCCCGATGATACAATCAAACTTGCTTTCAATGGTTCAGCAGGGCAAAGTTTTGGAGCCTTCCTGCCACAAGGAGTAACCATGACTTTAACCGGCGATGCTAATGACCATGTTGGTAAAGGTTTGTCCGGCGGTAAGCTAATCATTAAACCATTTAATAAAGTTTCCTTTGATCCCCATGAAAATATTATTATCGGTAATGTAGCCCTTTATGGTGCTACCAGCGGTGAAGTATACATTCGCGGAATTGCCGGTGAACGTTTTTGCATCCGCAACAGCGGAGCAACTGCAGTTGTCGAGGGAGTCGGAGATCATGGTTGTGAATATATGACAGGCGGTACCGTGGTTATTTTAGGCACAACAGGTCGTAATTTTGCCGCAGGAATGTCAGGCGGTGTTGCCTATGTTTATGACTCAAATGGTGATTTTTCTGACTACTGCAACAAGGAGATCATACTCTTAGAACCTCTAAGCGAAATAAGTGATAAATTGAAAGTACAAAAGATGATTCTTAAACACGCGCAATATACCGGCAGTACAACTGCCCAAAACATATTAGAACAGTGGGATACCTGTGTATCTAAGTTTATAAAGGTTATTCCACGGGACTATAAGCGCGTAACAGAGCGGATGTCTGAATTATTACAGGAAGGTTATAGCGAACAAGATGCTGCACTAAAAACCTTTGAGGAGGTACACGCATAATGGGAAACCCAACCGGTTTTATAAAATATTCAAGAAAAGAACTCTCCCTGCGCCCTGCCTTAAAACGTCTACGGGACTGGAAAGAAATAAAAGTTAGTACCCTGCATCACAAAGAAGCCTTGCAAGAACAAGCGGCACGCTGTATGGATTGCGGTATTCCTTTCTGCCATAGCGGTATAATGCTTGGCCAGGCATTATCAGGCTGTCCATTGCATAACCTGATGCCTGAGTTCAATGACTTTGTCTATCAAGGTTTGGATGAATTTGCCTATGCACGCCTAAACAAAACAAACAACTTTCCTGAGTTTACTTCCCATGTATGTCCGGCTCCTTGCGAAGGTGCTTGCAGTGCTGGGCTGGTAAAAGAACCTGTTGCCATTAAAAACATCGAGCAATACATAATTGAAACAGCATTCGCTAAAAAATTAGTCAAGCCTAATAAACCTCTGCACCGCACCAATAAAAAAGTAGCTGTTATTGGTTCCGGCCCTTCCGGCCTAGCCTGTGCTGATGAATTAAATAAGTATGGGCATAACGTTACCGTCTTTGAACGCTCTGATCGACCTGGTGGTCTACTCATGTATGGTATTCCCAATATGAAGCTGGACAAAAAACTTATAGAACGCCGCGTTAATCTTATGAAAGATGGTGGTGTAGTCTTTTCCTTAAACAGTGAAATCGGTTACAACGTATCTTCAGAAATGCTGCTAAAACAATATGATGCTATTGTTTTGTGCACAGGCAGTCCTATACCACGTGACCTGCCTATTCCCGGCAGAGAACTAGACGGTATTCACTATGCCAAAGACTATCTTGGTTCTGCGACCAAAAGTCTTTTAGATTCAGAAGGTAAAGATGGTAAGGCCATTACAGCTAAAAACAAAGACGTAGTTGTTATTGGCGGCGGTGATACCGGAACTGATTGCGTTGCTACAGCTATTAGGCAAGGCTGTAAAAGCATAAGACAATTTGAAATTATGCCCTGCCTGCCACATTCTCGTACACCTAATAATCCTTGGCCTGAGTTCCCTAGGGTTTTTAAAACCGATTATGGTCAAGAAGAAGCAATTGCGCTCTACAAGGAAGACCCCCGACAGTACTGCATTACCAGCAAGGAATTTATTGGTAAAAATGGTACTGTGGATAAATTAAAAATTTGTCAAGTAGAGTGGAAAAATATAGATGGCCGCATGATTCCCAAAGATATTAAAAATACAGAAGAAGTTATTTCTGCTCAATTAGTATTGCTGGCTATGGGCTTTGTTGGTACCGAGCAAAAGATTTTTGACGAATTCAAAATAACAAAATCCGGGCAAAACAATATTGAAGCCACAGAAGAAGATTTTACCACTTCCATTCCAGGTATATTTGCCGCAGGAGATGCCAGACGTGGTCAAAGCCTTGTAGTGTGGGCAATTAGCGAAGGAAGAAATGCCGCCAACTCTGTTAATGAATATTTAAAATAGAAAAAATCCCTAGATGCACTGAAGTGCATCTAGGGATTTTTTTATAAAAGATATTGTATGAAAACCTTGGCCAATCCTAAAAAGATAAAAAAGCCAAATACATCTGTAGCCGTGGTAATAAAAATACTAGAAGCAACTGCCGGATCTGCATGCAAGGCTTTTAAAATCAAGGGTACCAAGAAACCAAAGAACCCAGCAATAACTAAATTGCAAATCATAGCGGCAAATATTATCCAACCGAGATAAACATTGCCAAACATAAAATAAATTAACACACCTGTAATGGCACCTGTAGCAGCTCCATTTATAACGCCCAGAAGAAGTTCTTTTAATACTAAACGTTTATTATTGCCCCACTTTACTTCACCTAAAGCAATACTACGCACTACGATAGCCAACGTCTGCGTGCCAGCGTTACCTCCCATGCCGGCAACAATTGGCATAGCTACTGCCAAGGCAACCACGCGGGAAATAGTGCTTTCAAACATGGACACGGTAAAAGCTGCCAAAAAAGCAGTTAGCAAATTAATGATAAGCCAGGGAAGGCGCATCCTCACAGAGTCCAGTAAAGAGCTGTCTATACTTTCTTCTTTACTTACACCACCTAAACGCAGCATATCTTCTGTATGTTCTTCAACGATAACATCGATGATATCATCAACCGTAATTATGCCCAATAACCCTTTACGCTTACTAACTACAGGGATAACATGCAAGTCATATTTAGAAACTAGCATGGCAACTTCTTCCTGGTCTGCTTCAGGTTCAACTGATATAACATTATCCTGCATGATTTCTGATAATTTTGTCGTATCTGCCGCTAGAAGCATGTCTCGTAACGCAACGGTGCCAACTAATTGTTTTATACTATTTAAGACAAAAATAGTATTAATTTCTTCTGTCCTAGGTGCGATATCTTTAATCTTTTGCAGTGCTTCAGCCGCTGTTAACTCCTGCCTAACGGAAATATATTCCGTTGTCATGATGCCGCCGGCGGTATCTTCCGCATATCCTAACAAATCTTGAATAATTTTGCGTTCGCCAAACTTCATCAGCTTAACAATTTCTTTGCGGCTATTAACCGGCATATCTCCCAAGATATCAACTATATTGTCCTTGGACATAAAATGTAGTAAAGATATGATACGGTCATTATCTAAAATTCGCATTAAGCGTATTTGCAAAGACTCTTCCGCATGTTCCAAAATCTCTGCTACTTTTTCGTCTTTTAATTGTCCACACAGATAGAGAATTTCTTCATCAGAAAATTTCTCCATAACAATACCCAAATCAATGGGATAGGTGTCGTCTACGATTTGGCAAATCGCAGCATCATTTCTAGTGTTCAATGCTGCCAGCAAATTTTCATGCAGCATTGCCTCTTTGTCTAAAACTTCGTTTTCTTTCATGTGTCTGTACCTCCGCTTCTATTTGCACTTCTTAGGTCAGACCCCATCCATGAAAGGTTCCTTATTAAGTTAGGTGAGGAGAATAAAATATTGATAATATACTGTACTATTTTTATTTTCCTTCACCACGCCAATATGTCGCCCTAAAGGATTAGGGCTACTACTGCCACCAGCTTCCATTCTCCTCACCTACCTTTTTAGTTTAATAAAAGTCCCTGCCACCAGCTAAAAATGACAAGGACCACTTCTTGCTGCAATATTGGTATTGAAAAGCGCTAAGCTATTCGCCTATTACTCTTACCTCCGGCTCTAAATGCACTCCGGAGTACTCATATACACGATCTTGTACATCTTTAATCAACTGTAAAACGTCATCGGCTGTAGCGTTACCGGCATTAACTACAAAGCCCGCATGTTTTTTGGACACTTGAGCGCCGCCAACTTTGTAACCCTTAAGCCCAGCTTCTTGAATAAGCGTTCCAGCATAATAACCGTGTGGCCGCTTAAACATACTTCCGGCATTTGGCATGTCCAAAGGTTGTTTTGTAACCCTACAATTAGTAAAATCCGCCATTTTTTCTGCAATTATTTCCGGTTTGCCAAGGGTTAATTTCATGGTTATTTCAGTAATAATACAGTTCATAGCTTGCAAAGAGCTGTGCCGATAACCAAAGTCTAAATTCTTACCCTTAACAACTTTCACAGAACCATCTTTAATATGCATAACCGTGACGCTCTTAACAACGTTTTTCATTTCTCCGTCATAAGCTCCGGCATTCATAAATACCGCTCCGCCTAAACTTCCTGGTATACCAACAGCAAACTCTAAGCCTGTCAAATTAAAACTCGCGGCCTTGTTAGCAACTGCTGCCAGAGAAACCCCGGCACCTGCCACAATAAGGTTACCACTGCATTCTAGCTTTTTTAAAGCATTACCCACCTTAATTACTACCCCACGGACTCCCTTGTCTTTAACTAAAATATTAGAGCCATTACCAACTATGGTCAGGGGAATATTTTCTACGCCAATACAAAATAACAATTGGCGCATCTCTTCCACATCCTTGGGCATAACTAAAATATCTGCCGGCCCTCCAATATGAAAAGAGGTATGATTTTTCATTGACTCCTGCAGATAATATCTACCCTGCATATTATCTTCAAGCCATGCACGAAGTTTCTCCAAAGCACTCAACCCTCTACAGCTTCTTTAATTGTATCACCAAGAGATTTAGAAATATCTCCTACCATCATTTGAAAGCGAATATAAGTCTGCAAATATTCTGCTGCCACCGGATTAAGTTGTAATACTTCGTAAAGTTTTTGTACTTTTTCCATATCAGCTTTGTCCGGTTGTTTACCACTGTATTGCACTATCTCTAATTCTTGTTTTTGTTTTAGAAAGTCTTTTACCAAAGGCTCTGCTGTTTTATCAGCAGCCAATTTTACTCTGGCTTCCTTCATCATCGAAAATTCTCTGGATTCTTTCATGGCCTTACATAAATTGTTCATCTCATCATATACGTTCATAATTATTTCCCTCCTCAAGGTTACTGTCCACTATTACCATAGTGAAATATTGCCGCACACACAAATAACTCAGTAAGTAAAATCTTCCAGCAAAGCTTGCACTAAAAAACTCCTTACTTATTGCGCACTACTATCATGGTAACATCTTAACATATTATTGTATAAAAGAAAATCATTCAAGATTATCTACTGACACATTAAGCAGTTCATATTTTTCTTCAGGCTTATAGTCAAAATGCCACCACTCCATATCAATAGCTTTAAAGCCTTCTAATCCCATAATTTCTTGCAGTAAGTCACGCTGCCACCGCTGCAACTGAGTACCGCCTATAAATCCACTATATTGTGCCGGGGTTTGCTCATCGAAATCACTTATCATTTTCACAGGTTCACCACTGCTCAAATCATATAAACTTACATCAATAGACCGTCCCGTATTGTGAGGGTATCCTTGTTCTGCTGTAGGCAGTAATTTTTTATATTGCTTTGGCAACGCCAAAACCGCTAACTTAAAATCACTCCAAGAACGATAAGCTTCCCAAACCACCAAGCCATAGCCATATTCCTTTAAGCGTTCCTGCACCCTTGCTAAAGCAATTGCAGCGTCTTTATCTAAGTAAGCCTTTTTACTAGTGACCAAAGGCACACCAAAAAGATTATTTTCTGTTGTATAACGCAAATCATAATGCAAATTCGGTACAAAGTCAGCCAAATCAACTAGATTAGCTCTGTTGGCTTCTTTTTGCTCCGGCAACACTGCCCTTTTAGCCTCCTGGCGTAAATTTTCCCAAGATTGTTCAGGTTTAACTCTAAATGGCTTCCCATCTTCTCCGTTAGTAAACTGCCGTGTATAGTTGTGTTCACCCAAGCGCAGACTAACGCCATTACCGTCCTTGTCCCTATCAAACTTTATATTGCTCTCCGCACTTGTCATAGGCCCGGCTTCATTTAGCGTATAGGAATCATAATGTTCGCGGATTAAAGGATAAATATTGCTAGCGCTAAAATCCCTATCTTCCTGTTTATAGCGGTAAACCAAAGCTAGTTTACCCCTTGCTTCTCGCACTAAAATACTCTCGTTGTTTCCTGTATAAAAACCCAAAAGAGCTGCTTCATCTTTTTGCATAGAGTTTGGTTTAGTCCCAGCTGCGCATGTGACTAGAGGCAAGGCAAGCACTATAGCTAATAGCAAAAAACTTAATGTCTTTTTCAGCACTAAAAATCCCTCCTGAAATTACACGGCATTTTACCTCCCCAAACTATATCTCGATAGTTTTCCGGAAAGGTGTCTCCTTCTGTATTAAAAAACAGTAAAACGGAATCCTTGTTAATGCCCATATCTGTTTTCAAATTATGATACTTGTCCAAAAGGCCTATGACTCCGCCGCCTATTGCGCCTGACTCACCAGCAATAATTCTGGGATCCTCTCCCAAGGGATTTCCCCAAAGGCGCATTCCTAGGGCAGCTACCTCATCATGGCAGCTAAGACAGAAAGAACTATAATTTTTAATTATTTCCCATGCTAGTGGGTTAACTTCCCCGCAAGCCAGCCCAGCCATAATAGTGTTTAAATCCCCTTTAACGCTAAAGGGAGACCCTTGCTGAATAGACCGATAAAAGCAATTAGCCTGTGCTGCCTCCAAAATGGTGAATACCGGCTCTCTTTTATAGTGGCGATTAGCCACTACTGCCTGTACTGCCGCCGCCATAGATCCCACACCTGCTTGAGCAAACACATGGGTAGGGTCTACAGGCATTTTCCCCAGTGCTTCATCAGCCATGGTACTATAGCCTTGCATTATCCACAACGGTATTTCCTCATACCCGGGCCAAGCTGTATCTTGAATAACTACCCAGCCATTTTTCTCTGCATCCTTAGCCAAAAGGCGCACTGTATCGTCATAATTAAGGTCAGTTACATTTACTATAGCTCCCTCATGCCGTATATTATCCACCCGTTCTTGAGCAGAACCCTTAGGCATATAAACTACAGCAGGAAACCCTAAAATTCGTGCGGTCCAAGCAACTCCACGTCCGTGATTTCCATCAGTAGTTGTAGCAAAGGTCAAGTTTCCTACTTTATCTTGAACAGCCTCGTAGGTCAGCTCGTCAAATCTCAATGGACAAGTGCCTTTTTTCGCCAAATAAGAAGCAATAGCAAACGAACCGCCCAATGCCTTAAAAGACTTAAGCCTAAATCTGCTTGACTCATCTTTTACAAAAATACTTTTAACTCCCAACCAAGCTGCCAATTCCTTTAATTCCCTTAAGGGTGTTTCATGATAATATCCCCACATACTTTCATGAAAAGCACGCACTTTTTTAACTTCGCCGGAAGCAAAAGGTTTAAGGCAATCTAAATTGCTGCGTTTAGGATTATTCTTTGCTAATTCAAGTGTAAGTGAAAGCATCTATTTTCCCCCTTGCCTTCAGGAATACAGAAGCACCCCTTCCGGCTATAAATAATTGCACCTAATATGCTTAGGAATTTTTATCCATTAAATTTTTGATTATAACGTAAATAATAACAACGATAACAGCAACGTCAGTAATACCACCGGAGCCAACTTCATTACCGCGCAGGAGACTAAAATATAAAGCTGCAATTGCTAAAATTGCCAAACTTTTGTGGCTCATAATAACCTCCCTTACCATTATCCACAACCAATTCATAATAAAACTCGAAAAAAGTACTACATCCTAGGATTTATACTTTACTTAGTAAATTCCTCTCGCACGTCATTAAGAACGTTTATTTTGCTACGCACTCGTTCAATATCCTTTAGGTCGATATCACCATATAAGATAGCTTCTGTTGCCTCACCCTCCACTATTATTTTGCCAGCTGGGGAAACAATAAGTGAGTGCCCATAAAAAGGTTCTCCCTTAAAAAAGCCTGTGCAATTAACGGCACAAACAAAAATATGATTCTCTACCGCCCTAGCCTGTACTAATAATTTCCAAACGTCGCCCCTTAGTGTAGGCCATTGCGCCGGCACAAAAATCATCTTAACCCCCGACAACGCTAAATGCCTAAACATTTCCGGGAAACGCAGGTCATAACAAATAGTGCTGCTGCACTCCAGTCCATCTAACTGATACTTGGCCACGTGCTTACCCGGCGCAAAAAAAAGTTCCTCATGAAACAAACCAAAAAGGTGAAATTTATTGTAATAATCTAAAGTGACGCCATTTCTATCAACAATCACCGAGGTATTATAAATTTTCCCCTGAATTTTCATAGGCATAGAACCTGCCACGATATTACAGTTATTTTCACAAGCGATAGCTTTTATTGCCCTTATAACCGGTCCGTCCATAGTTTCAGCATCTTGCTCTATATGCCCCAACGAATATCCCGTAGTCCATATTTCCGGCATAACCGCAATATCTTTACCAACGGTAGCTTTTCGCAATAATTCTAAGCCATGTTCCACATTTCCACTTTTATTCTTTTCTTTTACATCCATTTGAATCAACGCTAGTTTCACTTTCCACCACCCCCCGGCATTAAACCCTTGTGTACTAGTTTGTTTATCACGGCACGTTCAACCCTGCGGGTAAAACGCGTTACTATGAACTCTTTCTGCGATAAAGACTCCACTAACATAACTTTGAGGCCTAGCTGTTTAGCGCCTAGGACATCCGTAATAATTTGGTCGCCAATAACTAAAACTTCGCCGCGTTCTTTGAGCCGCATACGATGTAATGCCCGCCTGAATCCTAATGATAATGGTTTGGCTGCCCAACTTATAGCCGGTAAATCTACCATGCGGCAAATATCGTCTAAACGCTTGCCACCATTATTGGAAAGTAAGATTAAACGAAATCCCGCACTTTTTAAGGCCTCTATCCATCCTATATTTTCTGCCGTTGGTTCAGTGCTATCCCAAGGCAAGAGCGTATTGTCAACATCTAATATGACCGTCTTCACATTTTGAGCTTTCAACCATTGTACACTAATATCAGTAATGCGTGCACAACAAAAATCCGGACAAAATAAGTGCAGCATTTTATTGACCCCCATCTACGGAATTTTTAAATGTCACCTCAAAACAAGTTCCTTTTCCCAATTGGCTCTTAACCTCTACCGTAGCATGGTGTAATCTAATTATTTCTTTACCAATAGCTAAGCCTAAGCCAGTGCCGGGAATATTGCGCGAATGAGACTTATCCACTTTGTAAAAACGTTCCCAAATGTAGGGAATATCTTCTTCCGGAATACCGTAGCCTTGATCTTCTACAGTTAATACCGGCTCTTTTTCTGCATTGAAAAAAACACCGAACCGTATAACGCCATTATCAGGAGAGTACTTTATAGCATTATCTCCCAGTATCATAACTAATTGATAGAGACGATCACCGTTACCCTTTACTATCACGGCGTCATCAATATTTTTTTCCAAACGGATTTCACGTTCTTTAGCCTGTACGTCTAACATATCTATAACATTAGCGGCAATATGCCCCAAAGGTACATATTCTAATTCCTCTTGTTCACTACGCTGCAGTCTGCTAATGTCTAAGAGGTCCTTTATTAAACGCTCTAAGCGTATGGTTTCATCATTAATCAAACCACGATATTTGCTAATTCTGCTCTCATCTGTAACCATACCATCACTAATAGCTTCGTTATAACCACGAATAATAGTAATAGGAGTTCTAAGTTCATGTGAAACATTCGCCACAAAATCACGACGCAATTTTTCCATCTTATTGGTCTTTTGCACAAACTCATCCAAATCGCTGCCTAAAGAATTTAAGGATATACCCAGTTCGGCAATTTCATCATCACCTGTTACCTCTACCTTACGAGTATAGTCTCCCGCTGCAATAGCAGAGGCACTGTCTTTCATGGAAACAAGTGGCTGTACTATGCGTCTTGACAGTCCCTGAACCAAGAATAAACTGAAAAGCAGTGCTAAAATTCCCACTATAATTGTATATAGGTAAATATCGTTAAGAACTTTATTAAGACCGCTAATAGGTGAAGCTAGCAAAATAGCTCCTGTCCTGCCATTTTCTTTTTCTTGACCTACAGGCAGTCCAACTAGCAGGACCTGCTCCTTATAGTAGGGGTGGAAAATACGTGAGTTTACTATCTTACCGGCATAAACGTCGTTAAGTATTTTTTCAACCTGACCGTTAATAGCACCTGACTGCTTAATCTGCTTACCAATTGACGCCACGGCCTTTTGAGCGTTGTCAGCCTTCTTTACTCCCGAAGGATCCACGGCATCCACAGCACTTTCTTGAGAAAAATCATCTTGCCGTTCTGATGCGGCAATAAGTTCAAAATGATTGTCGAAAAGCCAAATACGAGCCCCTATCAATTGGTCAACAGATGATAAATATCTAGTGACAGAATCCCTGTTTGCATCAACACTCAAAAAATAATTAGCAATAACAGCGACTTCTGCGCCTTTTTCATTTAATTCATGTTCTTTAGCCTTAAAAAAATAATCCGTAATTAAATATGATAAACCAATAGAAATTCCTATAATAATAATAGCAATGAGACCCATGTAGGTGTACATGAGTCTAGAGCTTAAAGACTTTTTCAATTTTTAACCTCAAATTTATAGCCTACACCCCAAACCGTGATGATGTCCCAGGCAGAATCTTTTTGAATATCTAGTTTGTGCCGCACACGTTTAATATGGGTATCAACTGTTCTGGTATCACCATAATAAGTGTATCCCCAAATAGTTTCCAACAGCTGATTTCTGGAGAAAACTATACCTGGATTAGAAGCCAAACACCAAAGTAGTTCCATCTCCTTGGCCGTGAATGTGACCTGTTTGCCAAAAGCAACAACACGGTATTCGCTAAGGTTGATCATAAGATTGGGAAATTCCAAAATCTCTTTACCCTTTACAGCTACCGACTGCCCACTACGCCGCAATACTGCTTTCACGCGGGCAACTACCTCACGAGTATTAAATGGTTTTGTTATATAATCGTCTGCGCCTGTCTCTAGCCCTAGGATACGATCATCATCATCATCCTTAGCAGTCAGCATGATAATAGGCATATCCGAAATCTTACGTACTTGTTTGCAGACTTCCAGTCCATCTAACACCGGCATCATGATATCTAAAATTAAAATGTCCGGTTTGCCTGCCTGTGCCTGCACAATAGCCTCGGCACCATCTGCAGCTTCAATAACCTTAAAACCCTCTTTTTCAAAATAAATACGTAATATTTCTCTAATCTGAGCCTCGTCATCGGCAATCAGAATCGTTTGTTGTTTATCCATATTTGCACCACCATTCTTTTGATACTTTTATTATACATTATTGTGGCCCAATATTATAACCATTCACAAACAATTTACATTTTTAACAATTTAATTACTTCATCTTTTTTAAGAACCCTGCCGTGAGAAAGTACCTTATCCTCAAACACTAAGGCCGGGGTAGTCATAACCCCATACGCTGCAATTTGAGCAAAGTCAGTCACATGCTCAATATCTGTATCCATTCCAAGTTCCTTAAGGGCCGCCAAAGTATTTTTCTCCAACTCATTGCACTTAGAACAACCCGAGCCTAAAACCTTAACCTTTGCCATAAAAATTCCTCCTAAATAAATAAATATTGAAAAGCATTAAATGCATACCCTATTATTATTATACCAGTAGCTACAATACCAACAAAAACAGTTAATAATTGTGGCTTAACAGCTTTGCGCAGCATAATTATAGAAGGTAAGGATAGGGCGGTTACTGCCATCATAAAAGATAAAACAGTCCCAATTCCTACGCCCTTAGCGTATAAAGCTTCGGCTATAGGAATAGTGCCAAAAATATCTGCATACATGGGAATGCCAACAACAGTTGCCAGTAAAACAGAAAATGGGTTGTTATCTCCCAAAACTGCTAAAATAAGGTTAGTTGGAATCCAATTATGTATCAATGCTCCTATGCCAACACCTATTATTATATACCAAAAAACCTTTTTTACGGTAGCTTCTACCTGCTCGGCGGCATATTGAAAACGATCGTTAGTTGTCAAACTAGGAGCAGCAACATCAATACTACCTGCGTTTTTTACAAAATCTTCCACATATTCATCCATACCGATTTTTTCAATAATAGTACCTCCAAGAACTGCCAACACTAAGCCTACTACAACATAAGCAACAGCGATCTTTGTTCCGAAAATACTCATAAGAAGGATAAGTGAACCCAAATCCACTAAGGGCGAAGAAATCAAGAAGGAAAATGTAACTCCCACAGGTAACCCCGCACTAGTAAAACCAATAAAAAGCGGAATTGAGGAACAGGAACAAAAGGGTGTAACCGTACCAAAAAGTGCGGCTAAGGTATTGGCTTTGACCCCGCTAAAGTGTCCTAAAATCTTTTTAGTACGCTCTGGTGGAAAATAGCTTTGAATATAGGAAATAGTAAAAATTAAAACAATCAAGAGTATGAGAATTTTTACAGTATCATACAAGAAAAATTGTAAGCTGCCACCCATTTGACCATTAATATCAAATCCCCAGGATATTAATAAATTACCAATTACTACATTTAGCCACTTCATACCTAAGACTTGATTTTGAAAAAAATCCCATATTATTTGCATGCAATATGCCCACCTTTACATCCTGCCAAATTATTAATAAAAGCCTTGAATTCTACAAGCATGTCATCATTCAAAGAATAATGTGACCACTTACCTTCACGACGGACATCTACAAGGCCGCAATCACATAAAATTTTCATATGATGAGACAAAGTAGGCTGAGTTATAACGAATTGCTCTAATAATTTACAAGCGCATTTTTCTCCACCGGAAAGCATTCGTACAATTTGTAGCCTATTTTCATCGCCTAATGCTTTGAAAATAAGAGCATAATCAGTGTTAGACATTTCTTTCACCTCGCATAGACGTTTATCTATGTTTCATTATAGCGTTCATATAGACATCTGTCAATATGAATCTACAAAAAAAAAGCAGGTGGGCTTTTAGCCCATCTGCTAACTTTCTACATTACCCTAGAAGCACCCCAATATCTTGAACTCCAATAACCATCAGAAAGAGATGCTACAGAAACTCCTGAACTAGTAGATGCATGAATAAACTGGCCACCGCCAATATAAATACCACAGTGACTAGGACCGGATTCATAAGTCTGAAAGAAAACTAAATCCCCCGCTTGTAAATCGTCCATAGAAATCTTCGTATTGTTATAATATTGCACATCCGCTGTCCTAGGGATGCTAATTCCCATTTGAGCGAAGACATACTGCGTAAACCCTGAACAATCAAATCCCCAAGGGTTAGATCCACCCCAAACATATGGTACACCCATATATCTAAAGGCCGTACTAATCAAGCTTCTTACCAAACTACCGCCAAAACCACGGCTGACGCCTGAGCCACTTCTATTGCTGGGCAAGTCAGCACCCATAAGGGAAGAATAGGTTGCTTCACCAATAATACCATCAGCTGCCAACCCTGCACTTGCCTGATATTTTTTTACAGCTGCTATGGTCTGAGCTCCATAAACCCCATCCGGTACACCAATGTCATAACCATTTAACATCAGTTTCTCTTGAATCGCTGCAACATCAGCTCCTGTATCACCCTGACGAAATGCAGCATTTGCTTTTGGTGCAGGCAACGCAAAAACAATAAAAGCAAAAAACATTAGAAAACACATGAGTGTCTTTTTGAAAATTTACACCACGTCCTCTCGATTGACGCCTACGAAGTTAGCTGCCGGGTTCGGGATTCGAGAATCACCCTATTCCTCAGAAATTCACCCCACTATGGTTCCTCCGCTCTTGTTGCCAAGATTAGGCCTATTAAATTTTAATACTCCCATATTATAACAAAATATGCTGAATTTGTCTATTTTTTCACTAAATGTTCACTGATAATATAAAGTGGCCTTTGTTTCACTTCTTCAAAAACGCGTCCTACATACTCGCCAACTATACCTATACCAACAAGTTGTATACCACCTAGAAATAACACACTGGCAGTTAATGTAGTCCAGCCTGGAACAGCGTCCTGAATAACGTATTTAACATAAATAACATGTACCAACAACAAAATACTACCAAATCCGAAAAAAAGTCCTGCATAAAGAGCCCAACGCAAGGGCACATTGGAAAAAGCCGTAATACCATCTAGAGCAAAATGCAGCATTTTCCGGAAGTTATATTTAGATGTCCCGGCAAAACGCGGTGGTGCTACAAACTCAACCGTAACATACTTAAATCCCAAGTTGTTAATCATTCCCCGCACAAAACGTGCTCGCTCGCGGTATAAACGAAAAGCTTCTACCGCACGTCTATCCATAAGGCGGAAATCACTGCCCCCCGGAGTAATATGAACCTTGGAAACGGCGTTTATCATCTTGTAATAAACAAAAGATGTAAGATTTTTAAAGAAAGACGCATCTTCCGTAGCCTTGCGTACAGTCTGCACTATTTCGTTGCCCTCCGCCCAAAGCTGCACAAGCTGTGGCAAAAGTTCAGGCGGATGCTGTAAATCTCCATCCATGGTAATTACAGCGTCACCTGCAGCATGATCCAGACCGCAGGTCAATGCCAGCTGATGTCCAAAATTACGGGAAAACAAATAAGCCTGTACTCTAGAATCCTTTTGTACAAGCTCGTTAAGCAAGAGTGCAGTCTTATCCTTAGAGCCATCATCAACAAAAATAAGCTCATATTCATAAGGCAACGCACTCATTACTTCCGTTATTCTTTTGTAAAATTCATTAATGTTATCCTGCTCATTAAACATAGGGACAACAACTGATACCAATCTCTTCATGCTATTTCCCCTACTTTAAACCATCTAAAATATTCACCATTTCGTTCTTAGAGCGTACCCCAACCAGGCGTTGAACTTCCTTACCAGCTTTGAAGAAAATAATAGTTGGAATATTTTGCACTCCATACTCATTAGCTAACTCACTAACAACATCCACGTCTACCTTTGCTATAACAGCGTAATCAATTTCACCTGCCATAGCCTCAACGATAGGTCCCAACATTTTGCATGGTCCACACCAAGGAGCCCAGAAATCCACCATAGCTGGCTTGCCAGCATTCAATACCTCTGTAACGAAGTCTTCTTTTCTTTCGATATGTAGTAAACTCATATTGCACCTCCTACGATGACTTTCTTAATTATATAATAGATACCTGCTTTTGTAAAATAAATACCGGTTAAAAAACACCATATCTTTGGAAAGATATGCGCTTTTTAACCGGATTTAAATTGGTATGAGTGTTCATTAAGCCGAGTTCTGTTAATGATAATCATTTATCTTGACTTACAGTTGCCTGCACGTTCTAGCGACACAACCCGGAAGGCTCAGCGGGCCGCTTCATCCCTTCCCTATTTGGTCTTGCTCCGAATGGGGTTTACCTAGCCAACCAATCACTTGGTTGCTGGTGCGCTCTTACCGCACCGTTCCACCCTTACCGACAGCCGTCGGCGGTACACATTTCTGTGGCACTTTCCTTGGGGTCACCCCCACTGGACGTTATCCAGCATCCTGCCCTATGGAGCTCGGACTTTCCTCGTCTGCCCTACGGCATCCGCGATTATCTTTCCCACTCATACTCACAAATCTATCATACTTAATTATTTCCGTCAAGCTTTGTTATATAAATACCGCTGCAGCATCTTGTTAAACTCCCAAGAATCTTTCTTCTTGAAATCATTAAATTGGTTCATAATAGCATCAATTTCATCTGCATAATGCACTACAAAGCTCTCCTTGGTAGCACAAGCTACGGGAGATCCTTTATCTTGTTCACCGTGATGAGAAAGTATGATATGCAAAACTGCCTGCAGCTTGTCATTTGCCAATTCCGGTATTTTGCTGCCTTCATCTTTTACCAACATACCCATAATAGAAATATGTCCAAGCAACCGACCCTCTGTAGTATATGGGAAGCCTAGTTCCGGAGAAATTTCCTTTAATTTACCAACATCGTGTAGCAATGCTCCTGCCAAAACCAAATCACGGTCTACTCCCTCAATAGTATGTGCTAAAGCCAAAGCAATATTGGCAACGCAAACGGTGTGGTGCATAAGCCCGCCAACATATGCATGGTGCAATCTCATACCTGCGGGATTAATTAGGAACTGTTCGTATGTCTCTCCTGAAAAAATATTCTTAACTAATTTGGCAAGTCCCGGCTCTTTAATATCTGCGATTAAGTTGTCAAGTTTCTTCTGATAAGCCAATAAGTCAATATCCCCGGAAGGCATCAGATGAGTAATATCGTCATGAGCGCCTATATTTTCCAATTTTTGCAAAATTATTTGTAAAGACATGTCACTGGCAAATTTATTAACATCCACATTACCACCAACGACAAAGGGCTTTGGTACCTCCATGTCTCTAAGTTTGTTAACTAGCCCGGTTTCAAAACAAATAAATGGCAGACAACCGGTATTATCTTCCAGCAGTCCTCTAGCGAAAGCTTTACCGTTAGAAGATGTACCTATTTTTTGCAGCCTTACAATACAAGGTTGCTCTATTTTATCCCCTATTACAAAATCCTTTATCATTGTATTCATCCTTTACATATTATATTCTGCTTACATTGCAACTTTTACTACATATTATAAATGTCTTAATACTTGTTCTTCTTCTGCTATAACTATCTCAACAGTACGCTTAGTTTCTTCTATCCAAGCACTAAGTACCTGTTCTAGCTTAGCCACCACAGGCATTTCCGTGAACTGATGCCCCGCATCAACAACATTGATTCCCTGATCTAAGGCTTTTTGTGCTACGTGGTATTTCAGGTCTCCGGTCACAAAGGTATCAGCACCGGCGTCTAGCGCAGCTGCAATAAAGTCACTGCCTGCGCCTCCTACTACCGCCACCTTGTAAACAGGTTTTCCTGCATCAGCAAAGGCTACACCATCAGCTGCAAGGGCTGTTTTCAGATTTTTGGCAAAAGTTTCTAAAGTTAACGGTTCTGCCAAAACGCCAATGCGTCCTAGACCCTGCTCAGGGTGTTCGGGGTTTTCAATCGCTACTACTTGGGTTAGCCCTATAATCTCCGCTAGAACGTCATTTACGCCGCCCACGGCAGCATCCAAATTAGTATGAGCCGCATACACAGCAATATCATTTTTAATAAGCTCGTAAACACACTCCATTTTGGTGTCAGTAACAGCTAAAGTTTTAGGCAAGTTGAAATATAGGGGATGATGGGTAATAATCATATCAACTTTTTCTTCAATTGCTTGTTCTGCTACCTCAGGAGTTAAATCCAAGGCAAGCATGATTTTTTTCACAGGAGAGTCTATTTTCCCAACAAGTAATCCTGGGTTATCCCACGGCTCGGCCAAAGATACAGGTGCTATTTCATTCATAGTCCAACAAATATCAGCTACTATAGTTTTCATAATACAATTCCTCCAATTTATTCTTTCTTCTTAAAAATTCTTCATATTTTTCACTGTTTCTAGCTGCCTCGCTATTATCCATAGCTGTCAATAAATACCCATATTTATCCATAAGCCGTTTTATATGCTTCGCTAAAAGCGGATGACGCGAAGCTAAAAGCAAGGGACCTATTTCGTAATAAACATCATCCGTGGGTTTTTCTCCGGTACCCTTTTCTGCCACTATAACTTCGTACAACTTATCTCCTTCAGGAATCAGATCCTCAGCCTGCAAATACCAGCCATGCTCCAGCAGCCAACCGCGCAAAAGTCCCGCCCCATTCATAGGTTGCAAAACCAAACGTTCCAATGACTCCACAACAGCACCTGATTTTTCTAGTATCTCAATCATGGTAACGCCGCCCATACCGGCTATAATGGCTATATCCGCTTCTTGCGGTGCCACAATTGACAGTCCATCTCCACAACGCACTTCTATAATATTCCCCAAACCGTATAAATCAACTGTCCTCTGGGCAGCAGCACAAGGACCTTCCGCAATATCAACGGCGATAGCACCTGTTATTTTACCTTCCTGAGCTAAAAGCACCGGCAAATAAGCATGATCCGTTCCTACATCTACTATTTTCCTACCTGTAGGTACCCACTTACCAATAGCATTTAGCCGAGATCCAAAACTCATTTTTTGCACCCTTTCATAACGTTATATCTGTATTATAACACAACTAACAAAGCTAAAACGTCGGCTGAACTGTCCTTGAAAACTCTAAAAACAAAGCTTAAGCATTTATCAATAGTAATCGTACAAATTATGAGTTTAGCTCCGCATAAGAATGATACACATTTGCAGCTCTTTTTTTTGTGGCGCCGGCACTTATATAAGAGCCTTCCACTATATTTTCATAGCCCTTTTTGCTAACAATACTTTTAATATAGTCCACATGCGGACATCTATCATAGTGGTGGTTATCCGTTACCATACAAGAAGATAAATGAACGACGACCTCATCTTTTTTTATATTATTTTTCTTATCCGCTTTTTGGGCAAAATGCTCTAACTTAGACGCGATACTCTTACCGCAACACCCTCCACAAGTGAAAGAAATGTACCTTGTATCTTCCGGGTACTCTTTAAAAAGACCGTCTCTATTGTAAAAAGCATTGGTGCAAGCAAAACCGCTGCAGCGTCTATGAGCTAAATCACATTGAATAATAATTACATATTTGGCATCCATTTTACCCCTCCTTAGTATATTTAGAAATTTTAGATAACGCTATGGTTATTATATAACAAAAACCATGTTTATGAGAATGTAACTTTAAAAATAACCATAAACCAATTGAAATTTCAAATACTGTAACTAAAAAACGGCTCCCGAAAAACCGGAAACCGTTTTTAGTATTTTGCCATTTTAGGTCATACCTTCTTTGTATTATCTTTCTTGCAATCTTTACAATAGCCGTATATCTCCAGCTTGTGGTCTACAATAGAAAAATCAGTTGTTGCTTCAATATCTTTTTCAAAACTGCCTAATGGGCACTGCCCTATATCTATAACCTTTTTACAGCCGAGGCAAATTAAGTGGTGATGGTGATGATCAATGTGATTTAATTCAAAAACAGCCTTGTCATCCTCTAATAAAGTGGTCTTCTGTACTATATTTTTTTTGTTAAATAATTCTAAAATCCTGTATATAGTTGATAGGCTAATAGTATCATCAGCTTGTTTAGCCTTAAAATATAAATCCTCCGCCGTTACAAAAGAATCAGTTTCATGCAAGAGTGCTAAAAGCAAATTCCTTTGTTTCGTGCTTTTGATACTATGCTCATTTAAGTACTTTTTATAATTAGGATTATCATCTGTCATAAAAATCCCTCTTTCTTTTCTCCCTACAGAACTCATTTTAACCACATTGTTTCTATTTAGCAAGTTTCCATTTAGGTCCTACGTGATAAAATACTTTTTGAAAAATTAAAACTGCAATCAAAAGTACAACGGAAATAATAGCAATGACACCGCCGGGAGCTGCATTGACCCAATAAGATAAAAAAATGCCACTGACAATATCCATAAAACTAAATAAAATCCCATACAAAAGTGTTGGCCTAAAACCTCTATGCAGCTGCAGCGCAGTAGCAATTGGCAAAGCGATAAGAGAACTTATTACAAGGATTCCAACTATTTGTATGGAAATAGAAATAGTTGCGGCTACCAAAATAGAAAAAATGTAATTAATCCATTTCACGTTAATTCCCGCAATCACAGCCCCCTCTTCATCAAAAATCATAAACATTAGGGAATGGTAAAGTTGGGAAACGATAAATAAAGAAAGTAGGCTTAAGCCTAATACCAAATAGAAATCTTGACGTGTAACCGTCAAAATACTACCAAATAAAAAAGAGTCAATATTGGCGTGTACAACACCTGAGCTAATCAAAGTAATAGCAATACCCACAGATAGTGATAGTATGACTACTAGAATTAATTCCGCATAGTTTCTAAAATGTCTGCGTAACCTTTCGATAACTACCCCAAAAAATGAAGTCAACAAAAAAGCACTTAATATAGGATTAACATGTGACATTAGGCCTACCGCTACACCTGCTAAAGATGCATGTGCCAAAGTGTCCCCCATCATAGAGTAACGTTTTAAGACTAGAAACATGCCAATAAGCGGGCATAAAACAGAAATTAAAATTGCAATCATAAAAGCATTTTGCATAAAACTATATTGAAACATATTTTTCCACTCCCGTATTTTCCATTAGATATTCCTTTATATAATTTTCCGGATTACACAAATGCCCAATTCCATGAGAAAGATGGTAAAGCAAATGTGAGTTTCCAATAGCAGCTTTCAGATTATGCTCTACACAAATAACCGTAATTTTCTTATCTCTATTCAAACTTTGTATAAGCTGATAGATTTCATTCTGACTTTTCATGTCAATTCCGTTAGAGGGCTCATCAAGCACCAATAAATCAGGATTACCCATAAGTGCCCTAGTAATAAAAATCTTTTGAAACTGCCCACCTGACAACGTACCAATAAGAGCATTGGCAAATTCGTTCATATTTACTAAGGCAAGGCTCTCGTCAATCAAATTCTTACCGGAAAGATGCCTTGTTTTTTGATAACAGGTTAAAACCTCTTTAACCGTTATGGGGAATTGTTTATTTAAGCTCTCGAATCTTTGCGACACATAAGCAATTTGTTTAAAATTATTTTCGATAGTTCCCTTTGTAGGAGTAAGAAGTCCTAATATTAATTTAACCAGTGTGCTTTTTCCCGAACCATTTTCGCCTAAAATCGAAAGATACTTACCGTCTTGTAACTCTAAGTTTAAATTTTTTAATAAATAAGGTCCATTTTCATAGGAAAAAGATAATTTTTTTACTTGAAGCATATATTTCCTCCTGTTTATTAGCTTGACATATTATGTAGATTATTATATCCTATTTCTAGTTGCAAATGCAAATCATTAGCAATTAAAATTAGGATAAGGGATGATACGATGAAAAAAAATTGGTCTTTAAGCTTTCTTTTAGTAGTTATGTTCATTGTTTTAACTGGGTGCGGAGTTACTTCCCCCTCAAAAGAACAACCGCAAACCAGCAATAAAGTAAAAGTTATGGCATCTTTTAATGCAATGCAGGAGATTGCCGAAGCCATAGGCAAAGATAAGATTGAAGTGGAGTCCATAATACCGGAAGGTACCGAACCACACGATTTTCAACCCAATGCCAAAAACCTAGCAGGCTTACATACAGCCAAGGTCTTTATTTATAACGGTCTTGACATGGAAAAAGGCTGGCTTGATAAAGCCATTGCCGCTGCCGACAATAAGAACTTATTGCTTGTAGACGCTTCCAAAGGAGCAAAAGTTATTCCGGCCATCGAGGGTACAGAAGCCGCAGAATCAGGCAGCCAAAATGACCCTCATTTATGGTTAAGTATAAAAGGTGCTGAAATAGAAGCTGAGAATATAAAAGAAGCTTTAATTAAGGCTGATCCTAAAAACAAAGATTTTTACGAAAACAATTACAAAGATTTTTATGGACAACTAGAAAAAGTGTACACGGAATTTGACCAAAAATTTAAGACTGTAACACGCAAAGATTTTGTTACCGGACATGCTGCTTTTGCTTATTTAGCTAGGGATTTCGGCCTCAAACAAAATAGTGTGGAAGATGTTTTTGCCGAGGGAGAACCTAGTGCTAAGAAATTAAAAGAGTTAACAGACTATTGCAAGGAGCAAAAAATAACCACTATTTTTGTAGAAGACATGGTAAGTCCTAAGGTGTCTGAAACTTTGGCCAAGGAAGTTGGCGGCAAAGCAATTAAAATTTATACCTTAGAAAGCAAAGAAGATGGAAAGAACTACCTGCAAAGCATGCAAGCAAACCTAGAGAAAATATATGAGAGCTTAAAATAAAATGTTTTTGTCTTTTGTAATAATCATCTTAAAGCAAGGTTTAAATGAACCTTGCTTCAAGATGATATTTTTTGTTTGCGAAGATGCCATTACCAATGTGTTTTTTTGACACAATGCTTACCTTTGCCTTTAAATTAACTTTTTTAATTAATTTTTGCCCTTTTCTATGCTTAAAGTGTTAGTATAAATAGCGTACCCGAGAAAGAACTCTCTATATTAAAAAAACAGGTTATTTTCATGCAAGCAACCAAGGAGAAAATCATGAAGGAAAAAATATCCAGAAGTAAATTTTTAATCAGTTTGTCATCGTGTTTATCAATATTTGTTTTATCGCTATTTTGTCTTGCTAAACCCCTAACGATAATATCCAGCTGTATGGCCAACAATGTAGCTTTACAACAAGAGGCACCGGTCCCAACCGTACACTTCCCTAAACAACACCCTGCTTCTGCAAAGCCTATTTTGACCTGGACTAAGGTAAAGGGCGCGGTAGCATACGAATTAGAACTATCAACTTCCTTACCTGAAAATCCCGAAGGCCTCACGTCCAACCCTACTCGTTTTTATTCTACAAAAGAAATCTACGTTAATGGTTTTAATGCTGATTTATCTCAAACTTCAATAGGGAAACGTTTTTATTGGCGTGTTCGTGGACTTGCCCTTGATGGCAGCCCTATCAGCAATTTTTCCGACGCAGAAAAGGTTTATGTTGATTATGGCCAAGAGGTTATTCCCAAACCCATTCCCACTTCAATTTTTAATCAAGGTAATGGGACTATATTATTATACCCTGTTTATGCTTGGATTCCCATTAACGAAGCAGAAAAATACGAAGTTGAAATTCTGGATGCTTTACCGGAAAATCCCAACGGAATCGCGCCCTCTGTCCATAGAATCGACTCCGCAGTAACTACGGGATCAGAGTACTATGATGAAAAGCCTAGAATGTCTGAAGACCCCTTTTATTGGCGGGTCAGAGGTCTTGATAATGATGATAATCCCATAGGTGTGTATTCCGATGCCAGACAATTTATTGTAAGTCCGAATACAGATATCACCGTAGCAACACTTGGCAATAGCATTACTCATGGCGGCGGTGGTCTTTCCTATTCTCCCACAGACTGGGAATATAGTTATCAATATTATTTAGATTTTCCCACAATAAACCTCGGAAAAAGCGGTGATACTAGTCAAACAACGGTTGAACGCTTTGAGGATGATGTTTTGCCCTTTAGGCCCCAGTATCTGATAATTTTAGTTGGGACAAACAGTTTGCGCGGTGGCGTACCTGCTGAAGATGTAATTGCAGATCTGCTAACATTAAAAAAGAAATGTCTTAAAAACAGTATCCATCCTGTTTTTTTGACAATACCACCAGTTAATCCCGACAACATAAAAAGGGCTTTTGACGAGCCAACGGCTTCCGACTGGCAGGAACAAATACAGCTGGTCAATGACTTTATACGAACTCAAGTATATATAGATATAACACGCGACATGGACAGTCCTGATGGCGTTCTGCCAACAGAATTAGCGGTTGACGGCTTACATCTGGATATTGATGGGAAGAAGCTAATGGCCGACGCCATTAATGCTGATTGGCCCCGTATTGAAAGCCTGTCTTGGCGGTACTGGATTTGAGAAAGGCTTTAGTTTGAGGACTAAAATATAACACAATAGCTGTTGGCGTTTTTACGTCAACAGCTATTGTGTTATATTCACTTTACAAGGCATAAAAATACCAATTATCATTATCTGATCACCTATAAGATTAACTAGTATTTGATTACTACAACATTTGACAGATAATAGAATACTTGCCTCCTCGTTATTCAATTACTTCTTCCTCGCTCTCTTTTATGCCATAATAGTTTTCCATGCACTTATGTATGCCGCTTCCCCACCATATTTTTAATGCTATATCCACTGTGAATGAAATAAACAACAAAATGCCCCCCCTAACTTCTCCATACGGGGAGAACGTTAACCCAATTGATATCGCACAACCAACAAGAAATGATATCATTGACAAGGGTATGCTAAGCTCTACTTTACGGTTTAAATATGATAATACTTTATCTTCGTTATTAACCTTTTTCCACCTATTTAGTTCTGGAAAAATAAGTATTAACCAGAATACTACTATCCCAACAAAACATACAGCTCTTACTACATTAAGCTCATCCTCACCTACATAGAATAGCCAATACAAAGAAATACCTATAAGGAAAAACACTTGCCCTTTTGTGGTTGGCAAACCATAAATAAATTTAGCTATAAACAATACGGCAAAATAATAAGCTAACCCCTTTAACAAGATAGCATCATTAAAAAAACATAGCCCCCATATAAACCATAGTGATATGACAATATCTAGAGCATAAATTACTATCCTATTTTTTTTAAGCTTTGTAGCTGGATAACTTAACCTCTTTAAATTGGGAATATATATACATAGCACTATGATAGTAAACAGAACCGTCAGACAATATATTAGGCTATTGTTAAACTTATTATGATTAATCAGTCCCCCATACAAAGCCCCAATACCAGAAATACTATTGTTAAATATCAACCACCTCCAAGAACTTCTATATGCTTTAGCGACTTTCTCGCTCATTTCATTCATATTATCTATCACCTCTCTCTCAACCCCTCGCTTTTATATTTCAAGAATGGATCCAAGAAATACTCTATGATACGTTTTTCTTTCGTTTTAGTTTGAATTTCTCAGTCAAAAAAATAAACCTGCCGGTCCATGTGCTAGCAAATTTTTCATAGGTCAATGTCCTTGGCCTTTTTTGCGCACAATCGAAAACCAGCAGGTGTTTTTCATCCGCTTTAATAATAACTCCATAATCAGAATCTTTTAGCACTGCAATTATTGGGAAAGCCATTTTGGCTATATGAGAAATATCCGTATGCACAATTTTACTTTTTAGGCCCATATCTTGAGCCGCCTGCAAAAGTCCTATTTCTTTATTCTCATGAGGCACGCAATAAAAAAGCTGATCATATTCAGCAGGAACCCCCAATATTCTTGCAGCAATAACTAACGAAAGAATCCCATGATCTTGTTCCTGACTATTTATTTCCTCCACTAAACCTTCACCCCGCAAACATTATTTTAAAACTCCCCGATAAGGTATTCTATATTGTTTAATGTTCTCCTGCAAAAAAACATTAAAAACACATAAATAATGTTTTTAATGTTTGAGAGAAAACACCTTATAATATTTTTTCTATCGCAATAGCAATGCATAATAGTGTTACTCACCGTAATAACCTTATTTTCTGGCAACTATCGTACCGTGAGTTTTTTATAACATTTATTACACTAAAAACAAAACTTAAAGCCACCTAGAATTAAAATCTAGATGGCTTTACCTGCAATTTTAGAACTACTTAAAAAAAATTGTTACTATGGCACAAAATAGCAGAAAAAAGCGGCCTCCAAAAACCTCGGAAGCCGCATTATTTCGATGGTGGGCCCATCTGGGATCGAACCAGAGACCAACCGGTTATGAGCCGGTGGCTCTACCGCTGAGCTATAGGCCCGACAGCAAGTTGCAGGGAGCGTACCCTACAAAACCAACGTTAACATTGTATAATAAAACAATGCTACTGTCAAGGCTAATATCTATTCTAAAAATTCTCTTAAAGGCTTGCTACGCTTAGGACTGCGTAACTTTCTTAAAGCTTTGGCTTCAATTTGGCGAATACGTTCACGCGTAACGCCAAAATGTTGTCCTACCTCTTCCAAAGTACGAGTACGCCCGTCTGCTAAACCGAAGCGTAATTCTAATACTTTGCGTTCACGTGGGCTTAAATGTTCTTGTAGAACGCTGCCCAATTGTTCTTGGAGCAAGGTATAGGACGCTGCATCCGCAGGGGAAGGAGCTTCTTGATCTTCTATGAAATCGCCCAAATGGGAGTCCTCTTCTTCGCCGATAGGTGTCTCTAAAGAAACCGGTTCCTGAGCGATTTTTTGAATCTCACGAACTCTATCAACTGTCGTGTCCATCTCTTTAGCTATTTCTTCAGGCAAGGGCTCTCTACCTAACTCTTGCAGTAACTGCCTAGAAACACGAACTAATTTATTAATAGTTTCTACCATGTGTACAGGTATTCTAATAGTACGTGCCTGGTCTGCAATAGCACGAGTAATGGCCTGTCTAATCCACCAAGTAGCGTAGGTACTAAATTTAAAGCCCTTGTTATAATCGAATTTCTCAACAGCTTTAATCAGGCCCAAGTTGCCTTCTTGGATTAAATCTAAAAAGAGCATACCTCTTCCTACATAACGCTTTGCTATACTAACCACCAAACGCAGGTTAGCTTCGGACAGGCACTTTTTGGAGTCCTCACCACGCTCTGCCGTTTGCTGCAAAACAGTAGCATATTCAGCCTTTAATTTTTTAACCAAATTCTGCATTTTAGGAGTACCTTGACCTTTGTCAAGTTTAGCCTCTATTACTGCAAAAAGCTCGCGTAATTCTAACAAATGATTTGCCTCAATTTCTGAGGTTTGTCTCTTTAATGTAGCTTTTTTCTTGGGAGTAACAATTTTTACTTTGTTGTCCGCAAGCAACTTTCCTAAACGTTTTTGCTCGTCTTTAGTAAATTCCTTACACATTTGCTGATACTCGTCATATTCAAGAGCTTCCTGCTTTTGCGCTATAGCATAAACTTTACCAAAAACTTTATTTACGGCTCGGTCTTGGCACCAATTGGTTTCCTCTAGCAGCAATTCTTCTACTCGTTCAATAAGCTTCTCAATTTTAAGCCTTTTATTAACTTCAGGAATAACAATGGTTCCGGGAACCGTTCCACTAACAATGTATTGAGCTTGATTGCCTTTGTCCATACGCTTAGCTAGTTTTATTTCATCATCACCGGTCAAAAGCGGCACGCGGCCTATTTCCTTTAGGTACATTCTAACAGGATCGTCAATATTAATACCTTCAGGAACTGCTAGGTTAGCAAGCTCGCTTTCATCAACTTCAATGCTGTCATCAATAACAGTAGGACCTTCTTCGTCTCCTCCATCATCAACAACCTCAATGCCCTTAGCCGCAATTTGCGCATATATGCTGTCCATATCTTCGACGGTCATAGTCTCTACTAATTGCAAAGTATCCTGTATTTCCCTATAAGTGAGAACGCCAGCATGGTTTTTTGCCAATTCAATGAATTCTGATGCATACTCATTTGGGGTTTTGGCTTTTTCCAGTTTTTTGGGTACCGGTCTATCTTTGGTATTGTCAATGACCAAATTTTCCAACGGATTTACAGCTTTTATTGGTTTTTTAGATTTTGCAGCTGCCTTAGTCTTTCTCTTATGCGCAGTGCTAGGCTGCTTACCAGTTTTGGACCCTGCTTCCGCCGCATCCTGTTTTATTTCATTTTTATTAATTACTTTTGCAACTGTTTTAGAAATATCTTTCACTACTTTCTTTGGAGTAACTTCGGCTGCCTCTTGGGGCGTAACCTTTACTACTTTTTTAGGACTAACTTCTACGACCTTTTTAGACATAACATGCTTTACTACTTTCTTGTGATTATCCACGTTTTCTTCATTTTTTGTGGCAGCTTCCGCTGCCCCGGCTGCTATAACCTTTCTATCCATAACATTTGCCGCTTTGGCATTCGTTATCTTGGCCTTCACCATAGCGTTCCCTCCTTTCTTTAATTCTATATTGATTTATTTTTAGTTTCGTTACTCAGAGTAATAATTTCCTTTTCCTCATTCTTTATTCGCCGACATTCTGATAATTCCTGCAAATATTTTTCATTACCTTGTTTTTCATATTCAGCGGCCAAAGAACTATGACGTGCAAATTCTTGTTCCAAAACCGCAAGTCGCAGTTGCCGTAAGCAATCGGATAACATTTCTGTCAAATCAGTGGAGGGTAGTTCCATGCGTAAAATATTCGTCAACTCTGATGCGCCTTTTTCAGATAAAACTTCAAATAATTCTGTCGCTAAATTTTCCCTGCCATCTTGTAGAAATAAAATGGTTTTTTTAAATATTTCTGTTCGCTCCACACTTTCAAAAACGACCTTTTGCAACTGTAGTACAAAATTGCCGGTTAAAACCTCCCTGCCCTTAATCAAAGCAAACAACAAATGTCGTTCTGCTTGTTCCAAAGCAGTTGTCGTCTGTGGAGCAAGATATACAGACCGAGGCACAAAATCATTTTTTTTATCTTGACGTTTCAGCTTATTATATTCACTTTGAATCAAGCCTTCATCAATAGTTAATGTGCGTGCTAAATCACGAATCCTTTGTGCAACTTCAATATCACTTTTGCACTCTAATAGGAATGGCAATATATTCGCTACAGCCTGCACTTTTCCTGCCAAAGTATTTATTGCGTTTTCAGCTAGCTGATGATTAATTTGAAAATCAAGCCCTTCAACGGCCTCGTCTATTAGCTTTATATAAGCGTCCTTACCATGTTTGCGGACAAAATCATCTGGGTCCTTTCCCTCAGGGACCTGCATAACTTTGTTTTTAAGATCAGCGTGCAAAGCAATAGGTACTGCGCGTATTGCGGCCTCTATCCCCGCTTTATCACTATCAAAAGAAAAAACAACTTCCGGAGATAACTGTTTTATTAAGCGAGCGTGTTGCTCCGTAAAAGCAGTTCCCATAGCCGCTACCGCCCAATTAATACCGACAGCGTGCAGGCTTATAGCGTCCATATGCCCTTCAACCAGAATTATTTGTTTATGTTCTTTAACAGACTTTAGCGCCGCGTCCAACCCAAACAATATATTCCGTTTACTAAACCATTCAGTTTCACCGGTATTCATATATTTTGCTTCTTTAGCTTCTTTGCTTAGGACTCTGCCGGTAAACCCTACGACACGGCCGCGAACATCACGTATGGGAATCATGATCCTGCCACGAAACCTATCATATATGCCGCCGCTATCCCTTTTATTGGCTAAGCCTGCTTTAACAATAGTCTCTATGCTAACGCCTTTTTTCTCCAGAGCTAAATGCAGCTTATTATAATCAGGCGGAGCCATGCCAAGAGCAAAACTGTCTATTATTTCCTTTGTAATACCTCTATCAGCCAGATATTTAACCCCAGTTTTTCCATACTCAGTATTTAATAAACATGACTGAAAAAACTTAGCGGCCAGCTCATTGGCAGTATAAATCTCCCTAGCCTGCAGTTCTCTAGCTATTTCTGCTGGGTTTTTCTCACGCTCAGGAATGGGGATATTAAGCTTACCTGCTAAAAACTTCACCGCTTCGGGGAAACTGCGGTTTTCAATTTTCATGATAAAACTAAAAACGTCCCCTCCTACACCGCAGCCAAAGCAATGGAACAGTCCTTTGCCTTCGTCTACAGTAAAGGAAGGCGTCTTTTCGCCATGAAAGGGGCAACAGCCCCAATAGCGTCCGCCTTTCTTTTTGAGAGGGACATAATCAGATATAATTCTAACAATATCTGCCTGTGCTCTTACTTGTTCCTTGAAATTTTCATACTTTTCTTTCATTTCTTCCATAACATCAACACCCTATAATTATCATACTATCTATATTCCCTATAAAACATAATTATCCTCTTTTCAGTAGCATAATTACGCTTATTATGTAAAATACTATTTAAATAAGTGGTTCAAAATATTTGCGGAAAATTCGTACAGCTGCTTCGTCAGTAAGGCCTGAGACATAGTCAATACATACCTGTTCTAATCCAAATTTTTCTATCTGATTCCTGGCCTCTAGAGGCAGTCTTTCCGGCAGATTTAAAAACATATTCATAAGTGTTTTAACTACATGTTCTGCTTTTTTTTGTTCTACCATCATAGCAGGACAAGAGTAAACTTGCTCAAACATAAAAGCCCTAAAAGCTGTCACTGCTTCTTCGTAATAGGGGTCTAATATTATTTGGGGTTTATTTAAAGAAAGTTCCACTATATTGTTGACCAACACGTCCAGAATAATGCTGGGATCTGTGCCCAAGCGTTTGGCAACTATTTCCGGCAAACTCTCCGGGCCAACCATGCCAACACTAGAACCATCATCATAGTCGTGGCATAAATAGGCAATACGGTCACATTTTCTTACTATCATACCCTCTAATGTTGTAGGCAATATATCTCCTGTATGGCACAAAATAGCTTCCCGCACTTGCGTGGTAAGGTTAAGTCCGCGTCCATTGCGTCCATAAATATCAGCTACTCTAAGGCTCTGTTCATTATGATGGAAATATCCAACACACTCTGCTACAGCTCGTTCCCCGGCATGTCCAAAGGGGGTATGTCCCATATCGTGGCCCAATGCGGCAGCCTCTACTAAATCTTCGTTAAGATCTAATGCTCCAGCAATAGTACGAGATATTTGCGCTACCTCCATACTGTGAGTTAGACGCGTCCTGTAATGATCACCTGATGCCAAATATACTTGGGTTTTATGCTTTAATTTTCGAAAAGCAGTACTGTGTAAAATTCTATCACGATCCCTTTGAAAAGCTGTACGAATGGGGTCCATTTCTTCTTCCTGCAGACGAATAGCCATTGTACTTTTCATTGCCCAAGGCGCTAATAGTTTTCCTTCTCTGGCTTCAGCTTTTTCTCGTATTAACATCGTATCCTCCTAGCATGGTTTTTTTTATTAAATTCTGTTATGATTAGGGCTGAGGTGATTTTTATGAAAAAGATTTTCATTTTTCTATGTTTATTCATGCTTTTCCCCACTCTTTGCCTTGCAGCTCCTGACATTAAATATAATAAACAGCATTTTGACCCCATTCGCGGCATATATTATCTGGAAGGCAATGTATCTGTTACTGTTGGCAACCGCGTTATTTCAGCCGATAAAGCACAAGTAGAAATGTACTCCATTGAGGTTCACGCTCAAGGCAACATTCATCTTCAACAAGATGATATTGACTTTTACGGTGATACCGTTGATGTATATGGAAGTCAGAAAACAGCAGAAGTTAAAGGTAATTTAAACTTTACTCAAGGTAAAACCTCCATTACCTCTGATTCCGGGGTTTTTAACTGGGATAACAAAAACGCAGTTTTTACCGGTAATGTAACCGTTACCACGCCTAATGGCAGCATGAAAGCGGATAAAATTGTCTATAATGTCATAACCCACGAAATTGTAAAATAATTTTCTAAAACAGGCATCGCACAAATTGCGATGCCTGTTCTTTATAGATTTGTATCTGATTTTTTTTGGGTATACTCTAAAATCATACCCGCAGTTTCCTCAATGGCCCTGTTAGAAACATTTATGATAGTACAATGAATACGCCGCATAATAGCCTTAGCATACTCTAACTCTTCACTAATTCTTTTCATATCCGCATAACTTGCTCCGTCAGAAAGCCCCATAGTTTTTAACCGTTCAGTACGAATTTCGTTTAATTTAAAAGGGTCTATCAAAAGGCCAACAACTTTATGTGCCGGAACCTTGAACAATTCTTCTGGAGGAGGTATCTCCGGTACTAGCGGCACGTTTGCAACCTTTAGCTGCTTATTTGCTAAATACATACTAAGAGGAGTTTTTGAAGTTCTCGAAACACCTATGATAACAATATCTGCCTTTAACAAGCCCCAGGGATTTTTGCCATCATCATATTTAATGGCAAACTCTACTGCTTCCACACGTTTGAAGTATTCGTGGTCCAAAGCATGAATCAATCCCGGCTGATTTTTGGGCAATAGTCCTGTTGTTTTCTCAATAGACTTAAGCATTGGTCCCAAAATATCAACGACCTCAACATCATGCTCCATAGCTTTTTGCGCCATAGTCTGCCGCATTTCCGGAGAAACTATGGTATAGCAGACAACTGCATTATGCTCCTTGGCTTCTTCCACAATTTTCTCTACTTGTGCTGCGTTCTTTACGTAGGGAACGCGGATAATATCGAATTTTTCCTGCCCAAACTGACTTACAGTAGCTTTTACTACAGATTCTGAAGTATCACCAATAGAATCAGAAACAGCATATATTATTGGGGTCCTAGCTATGATAATTACCTCCCTTGCCTTCTGCTAACTCGACTAACAGCCTAGTAAAATTTGTTTTCGTAATACGTCCGACTACTTCAAAACTGCGTTTGTTATCATCAACACATCTAACTACCGGCATACAGTCAATTTCATTATCAATGAGCCTTCTAGCCGCTAAAGCAACAGAGTCACTTGGTGTTACTGTAATAAGCTTGGTCAGCGTCGTCATTACCATGACAATAGGAAGACTGTGCAAATCTGTACCACTATTCATAGCTACTTTTAGAAGGTCTTTACGGGATACAACGCCTACCAAAAGCCCTTCTTCGCTAGTAATAAAAACTGTGCCAACGTCTTCCAGAAACATTGTGACAATAGCGTCATATGCACTTTTATCATGATTAATAACCACTGGTACTGATTGAATATCTCTCACGCAAATTCCTGATATTTCCTCTAAAAGCATACCCAATGTATTTTTACCGGTAAAATAATAACCAACCTTTGGTCTTGCATCCAAAATGCCGCTCATAACCAAAATAGCTAAATCAGAGCGCAAAGCAGCACGCGTCACATTAAGCTGAGAAGCAATATGCTCACCGGTAATAGGACCTTCTTGTCTAACAATCTCTGCAATTTTTTTTTGCCTGCAACTTAAAGAAATGTGACCCACATCCTTTCTAAAACATATATAAAGTATATACTACTATATACGATAAGAATACTAAAAACCCTTTTTAAAGTTAAAAAAAACTCCAATTATTAATATTATTTAGTTTACAGTACGCTATTTACCTTATATTGAAATATTATTTTTGAATTTTAAAAGCCTCGCTTCAAATGAAGCGAGGCTTTTATTTCATTTAATTACCACTTCAAGTCCTCATCATCACTTTTGCGTCCTTTGCCTGTCAAAGCGTCAAGCATGATTCGCTGCTCGACTTGAGCAACCATCTTCTTAGTGAATTTTACAGTATCAGGATTTACGGACATACTATCAATACCGCTCCTTACCAAAAATTCCGCAAATTCAGGGTATACACTAGGAGCCTGCCCACAAATGGAAACTGTCTTGCCCTCACTGTGAGCGACTTCAATAAGATGTTTGACAGAACGACGTACAGCTAAATCGCGCTCATCAAAAATATGAGAAACTGTATCGTTATCTCTGTCACACCCTAAAGTCAACATAGTTAAATCGTTTGAACCAATAGAGTAACCATCAACAAACTTATTAAACTTATCCGCTAGAATAATATTAGCAGGAATCTCCGCCATTAGCCAAACCTTAAAATCTTTACCACGCTGCAGACCTTCTTGTGCCATTAAGCTAATTACTTTTTCACATTCATCAACTGTGCGACAGAAGGGAATCATAACGTTAAGATTCTTCAGTCCATATTCCTCGCGTACTTTGCGTACAGCGGCAATTTCCAGTTTGAAAGCCGCAATATATTTAGGGTCATAATAACGTGATGCCCCTCGCCAGCCTAATAAAGAGCTAGGTTCATAAGGTTCGAATTCATCTCCACCTTTCAAATCACGATACTCGCTGGATTTGAAATCACTGAAACGTAACGTAACAGGCCTTGGAGCCATAGCTTGGCAAACCTGACGGAAGCCTTCAGCTAATTGATCTACAACTTTTTCAGGATGACCTGATTTTATTAAGTATAGGGGGTGTTCATGAATATAAGTAGTCCAAATAAACTCTTCACGCATAAGACCAATGCCATCGCACGGTAATGCGGAATATTTTTCTGCCAGTTCAGGATCTCCTAAGTTCATATAAATTTTAGTCCCGGTAACAGGGAAAGTTTCCGCAACTGCTGCATTGTTATTGGCTGCTTCTTGTTTCTTTTGTGTTTCTAAAATTCCTTCATAAACAATCCCATTAGTAGCATCTACAGTAATATCAGCACCATTAGGAATTGTAGTAGTAGCAGCCTCACCACGGCTTTTGGTTCCAACTATACAAGGAATACCAAGTTCGCGACTGACAATAGATGCGTGACAAGTCATACCGCCGCTGTCAGTAACAATAGCTTTTGCTCTTTTCATGGCCGGTACCCAATCAGGGGCAGTCATCTCGGTAACAAGGATTTCCCCATCCTTAAACTCATCAATATCGGCAGGATTTAAAATAACATGGGCACGACCGGCTTCTAAACCAGGGCTTGCAGGCAATCCCTTAACAATTACAGTGCGGTCAATAGTTACAGCATTTTTCGCAGCTGCCTTGTGCCCACCATCTTTATTGCGGCGAGACCAAACTGTTTCCGGACGGGCTTGCAAAATCCAAATTTTACCATTTCTTTCGTCAACGCCCCACTCCATATCCATATAGCAGCCATAATGTTGTTCTATCTTTTTAGCATAACCGGCTAATTCAATTATTTGTTCATTAGTGAGTGTTTGTTTTTTTCTATCTTCTTTAGGTACGGGTACTTCTTCACAATCCCCGCCTTCTTTACGTATCAGCATAATATCTTGTTCGTTAACATCACATTCAACAATTTTCATCTCTGTTTTGGAAACAATATAGCTGTCAGGAGTTACAGTTCCCTGTACCACATATTCACCAAGACCATACGCCGCTTCAATCATTATGTTCTTATCATCACCGGTGGCAACGTTTACTGTAAACATAACCCCTGCGGCTTTGGAAAATACCATCATTTGAATAACTGCGCTCAAGGCAACTTCAAGATGATCAAAGCCCTGTTTCTCACGATAATAAACCGCGCGATCAGTGAAGCAAGAAGCATAGCATTCTTTGACTTTGGCAATAATAGTTTCCGCACCTTGTACATTCAGATAAGTATCTTGTTGTCCGGCAAAACTAGCATCCGGCAAATCTTCGGCAGTGGCGCTAGAACGAACAGCTACATATGGAGCAGCTGTTCCTACTTTTTCAGCTAGTTGTCCATATGCTTCGGAGATAGCTTGTTTCAAGTCTGCCGGCATTTCTTCAGCCATAATGGCCCCTCTTAATCTGGCACACACGTCACGCAACAACACTCCGTTTTCTACATCAGTTAATTCCGACAAGATGGTACGCATTTTTTCATGCAAACCGCTCTTTTGAATAAAGTATCTATAAGCATAAGCTGTGGTAGCAAAGCCATAGGGAACAGGTACATCTGTTTTAGAAGTCATTTCACCAAGGGAAGAAGATTTGCCTCCTACGATAGCTACATCTCCTCTTTCTAATTGCTCAAACCACAGTAAAAATTGCTCTTCTTTTTTCATGTTAAATCTCCTTTTGTCATATGCTTTTTCTAGCCAAACCTTTAATATAGTATACACTATATCATATTTATGTTGTATGTTCAAGAAGGAAATAAAGAATTTTTGCTGAAACTTTACAAAACTATAGTACCTAAGTTTCCTACCATATTAGTAAATTCTTTAACTTGATACAGCAAAGCCAATCTGTTGTTTTTTACATTTTCATCCTTGTCCATAACCATAACCGCGTCAAAAAAATTATTAACAGGAACAGTTAATTGATTTCCCATTTGCAAGACTGCGGCATAGTCATATTGAATTAAAGCAGGAATAGCCTCTCTATGTAATTTCATGAGAATTTCATGTAATTCTTTTTCTGCCAGGTCCTTGAACAGACTTTGATTAATGGCCATTTCATTAACAGTTTGCTTACAAATATTGCCTACCCGCGTAAATGCTTGGATGCTTTCCGCAGCTGCAGGCGTTTCTACATAATAAGCCAAAGCTTTTGCCCTAATAAACAAATCAACTAAATCATCATTATCTTTATTGTCTAACACAGCCTCTACTACATCATAGCGAGTCCCATTATCCAGCATCATGTTTTTTACCCTTTGCCTGAAAAATTCTTGTAACTGTGGTACAAGCAGCTTAATATCCTCTAGGGAAACATTAAGTAATTGCAATGCGTCTGCCATGATTTTTTTCAAAGAAAAGTTGTAATTTGCTTCCAGCGCTATATTTACTACACCCAAGGCCTGCCTGCGCAAAGCGTATGGATCTTGTGACCCGGTAGGTGCTTTACCCCGGCTAAAAGTTGCAACAATATTATCAATTTTATCAGCAATACCTATCAGCCGTCCCAAATCACCAACCGGCAACAGGTCTCCTGCAAACCGTGGTAAATAATGTTCATAAATCGCTTGCGCTATTTCAGGTTTTTCACCGTCTAAAAGAGCATATTCACGGCCCATAACCCCCTGCAATTCTGTGAATTCTGTAACCATGCCCGTGACTAAATCTGCCTTAGACAGCAACGCAGCTCTAGTTAAATCATCAGTATCTACAGAAATGTTCACTTCTTCTTGCAATTTAGCGGCCAAAGTCGCCAAACGAGCAGTTTTTTCAAACATATTGCCTAGCCCTTGCTGAAAAGCTAATGTTTTCAAGGCATCACGGTGAGCTATTAGAGATTTTTTATGATCTAGGTCAAAGAAGAATTCTGCATCGCTAAGCCGTGCTCTTAAGACTCTTTCATTTCCATGAGCTACCGTATCTAAATGTTTAGCATCACCGTTACGTACTGTGATGAATTTGGCAAGCAATTTACCGTCAGCAGACAGTACCGGGAAATATCTCTGGTGGTCGCGCATAGGTGTAATTACAGCTTCTTTAGGAAGTTTTAAGTATTTTTCATCAAAATGCCCACACAATGCCGTAGGGTACTCTACCAAATACAATACTTCTTCCAACAAGTCAGCATCAATAGCAACAACGCCGTTTTCCGCCTTGCCAAGTTCTTCCAATTGTTGGCGGATAATAGCGCGTCTTTTATCTTGGTCTACGATAACGAAATTATCTGCTAAAACTTTCTCATACTCACCGGCAGTAGGAATAGTAAGCATACCTTTGCTCAAAAACCGATGTCCCATAGTTTTATTGCCTGATTTTATATCTGTAATCTCCACAGGTATTATTTTATCGCCCAGCAACGCTGCCAACCAGCGAATAGGTCTCACAAATCGGAAATCATAATCGGCCCAACGCATATTCTTGGGAAAAGATAATGAATGAAGAATGTCATCTAGCATAGCCGGCAAAAGCTCAATTACAGCTTGCCCTTGTAAATGTTTTACGGCATAAACATATTCGCCACGAAGCTCCAGTTCCTTCACATCAACGCCCTGACCACGGGCAAAACCCATGGCTGCCTTGGAAGGAACCCCATTAATGTCAAAAGCTATTTTAGCAGAAGGGCCCTTACTATCTACCGTAGAATCTGCCTGTACTTCTGCAACATCTTCCGCAATAAACGCCATACGGCGTGGTGTTCCATACACACGCACTGAAGCAAAAGGTATACGGAGTTCTTTCATTTTATTTTCTGCCAAGGTTTTCAATTGTGCCAAAATATCCGGCATAAATTTAGCAGGTATTTCTTCTGTTCCTATTTCAAATAACAATTTTTCCATTATTTTTTCCCTCCCTTCATAAGTGGATAGCCAAGTTTTTCTCTTTGCTCAACGTAAGCCGCAGCACATAGCCGCGCCATAGCCCGCACACGGCCAATAAAAGCCGTCCGTTCGCTTACGCTTATGGCCCCTCTGGAATCTAATAAATTGAAAGTATGTGAGCACTTTAAGACATAATCATAGGCAGGACGAATATTGCCGGTGGCAATGACCCGTTTAGCCTCAGCTTCATATTTGTCGAAAAGGTCGAATAAAAGATTTATGTCAGCAATTTGGAAGTTATAAAAGGATTGTTCAACTTCGTTAGTGTGAAAAACGTCACCATAAGTAATCCCGTCCACCCATTCAATATCGAACACATTTTCTACCCCTTGAATATACATGGCTAAACGCTCTAATCCATACGTTATTTCCACTGTAACCGGTTTTACATCTATGCTGCCTACTTGCTGGAAATAGGTAAATTGGGTAATTTCCATTCCATCTAGCCATACTTCCCAGCCTAAGCCCCAAGCTCCTAAGGTAGGCGACTCCCAGTTATCTTCTACAAACCTTATGTCATGTTCTTCTTGACGAATGCCTAATTGAGCCAAACTTTCCAAATACAGCTCTTGGATATTAGCAGGAGAAGGTTTTATTATTACTTGAAATTGATGATGTTGGAATAACCTGTTAGGATTGTCACCATAACGACCATCTGCCGGGCGTCTTGACGGTTCTACATAGCATACCCGCCAAGGTTCAGGTCCTAAAACCCTTAAAAAAGTTGACGGGTTCATTGTCCCTGCCCCTTTTTCAATATCATACGGTTGTGCCATAATACAGTTTTGCCTGCCCCAAAAGGCTTGTAAAGTTAAAATAATCGTTTGAAAATTCATGAATAATCCTCCTTAAAATGCAAATTATATATCCTAAAACTGTTAATCTACCTCAGAAATACAGAAAAAGCTCCCCTCCCTGTAATATAGTTTTACTCTATATTACAGGGACGAAAGCTTTTCGCTCCGCGGTTCCACCCTGCTTGTCAGCATAACTGACCACTCTTGACCAACTAATTGCTCCCGGCTGCCAATCCGTTCATCGCGTATAGTAGAAATATAACAAAATAGTACGCAATTGTCAAATTCTTCGTTCACAATTTATTTGCAATTTAGACCTTTATTTGTCAAACATCTGTACTATACTAAGCTTGTAGTAAGAACCACCCCTTCTTACTATAATCTTCCCCATCAAATCATCATAAAAACTTCCTTTCGAGAACAAGCCATCTGCTTCCCCAAGCAGATGGCTTGTCTCCTTTTCAGGCATAGCTATATATTTATTCCTGTACAATAATTACTAATTATTTTTTAAATATCAAAGTACTCATAAATTTGTTGTACTATACTTTGAGCATTTTCAGGGCTAAGACCCGCTTTTTGAGACATTTTTATAACTCCCACCAATTGTTCTTTGAGATACTTTTCAAAACGGATTTTATCCATGGATAAGTTATCTCCGCTGCTCTTGCCATTCTCACATTCCAAAATAGTAAGCAGTTTCAAAGTACCCATTTCCTTTTCCGCTAAATAAAATATGTAGGGGAAAGTTGCATTAAGTTCCTTAACAAAAGCTTTAATCAATGGTTCTTGCCAAATTTCTTGTTCTGTATAATCAGCAAAATAAAGCGTAAACTTACCACAAAATTTCTTTGCAAATTCACTGTTTTCACCTACGTAATGCAAAAGATCAAAATAGCGTTTAGTTTTGCCTGTGGTTAGTTCTTCCCTGGTAATAAGAAATTTAATATATTCTTGTGTATTCAAATAGTCTACAAGCTTTTCGTCCATGTATCCTCGTCTCCAATACCAAACTAAAACGCTTAGCCGCTAACTAGGCGTCCAACTTTTACCCACTAGCAAAATAGTTTTTTTGCTAAAATATATTAATATAATTTGCCTATGTCTCGCAAATAATCTTTAAATTCTTTGCGCAAGGCCGGCGGAGTTAAAATTTGCGCCTTATTGCCAAACCCAACTATCCAAGCAAAAAATACCGGACTTGCTACTATGTCTACAACAACCGTAAATCCTGCGTCATGGCTTTTCCTAATAGTAACGTCCTTGCCAAACCGATCTATAGCAGCTCCCGCCAAAGAATTGTCAAAATAAATAGCGACTTTTTCGGCCTTGCCGGAATACATACCAAAATATTTATTCGTGTGGGTATTAATATCAAATTTTTTATCCATGCCTATAAAATCACAGGCTGTTTCCAAAATACGTACGTCTGCCATTTTATCTACTCTATAGTGGACAAAATCCTTATATTTATTACTATATGTGACTAAATAATAGTTATCATTATTCCAGCAAAGGGCACAGGGGTTTGTCGTGTATTTATCCCCATTTTTACGTACTTTTTCTTGCTTTTCTAAACTCCACTCCCAATAATTAAAAGCAATTTGTTTTTTCTTGGCAATGGCTTGATGCAATTTGTCTACTACATAATAAATAGTCTCATGCATATTCTTAATACGGTTTTGTACTTGTACCTGTCGTTGCAATTCTCTACCTTGGTAATAGCAAGTGAGCCCTTCTAACTTTTTAATAAGTTCCATGCTCTTATTTTTGGTAATGAATTTGGAAGCTACTACTGCGTCTACCAAAAGTTTTAATTCCGGCAGCTCAAAATCTCTGGCGCCGCAAAAATATTTATTAGCCCTGCTGCGTATACAAACTATATCCATGCCGAATGCCTGCAAATCCGCAATATCGTCATAAATACTCTTACGTTCGGCTTTAATACCAAGTACTGCCAACCGCTCAATAATATCACTAACTGTCAATGTGTGGTTTTCATCAGTATCTTCTAATAACATTTTTTGGATATACAACATTTTTAGTTTTTGTTTTTCTGATTTTGGCATTTGCACACCTACTTATTTATTTTTCTGTAAGAACAACCCACTGATTATCAAATCTATGCTTTTGCCATTGACGCGGCATTTTTTTGATAAAATCATCTGCATCCTCTTTATAAATAATAACAGCCATGTTTTTAACTGCATTTGCCGCTTTATACGTGGCAAAGGGCATTACGTTTTTTTCTGACCAGCTATAAGCCTTAGGGACATACTCAGCAACGTTTTTTTCATCAATTAGGGTTACTATCTCTCTTCCTGAATAAAACACGGCAGAAGTAGGATAACGACCCGCAGAAACAATATAAGTATCAGGGGGGACTTTATCTCTTAAATACATGGCAGCAGTATAAGCAGAACGCAGATTCAAAAGCGGCTTACAGATTATTTGCGCCGCAGCAACATTAAAGAGAAATCCAGCAACAGCAATACCCATGATCGCCCTTGCCCAATTGTTTCCACGCTTCCATACTAGCAAACATCCCAAAAGATAGAAAATAAAACAAGAGGCCGCTAGGACGAATATATCATGAATGTTATTCACTAGGTAAGTGCGACTCCCTTTAATCCATTGCGCAGCTACTGTTAAAACGCCAAAGAATAATAAATTATAAAGCAGGGTGCCTTTAAGTGCTAACCGCCCCTTTTGCTCTATAAAGTATGCCGAAACCAAGTATGCCAAAGGTAAAAGTATAGGGTAAGTATAAGTTATATACTTTGTTGCCATATTTTGGTAAAAGAAAAAAATAACAAAAACCCAAAGCAGCAGAAATTTCTCTCTAGCCTGTGGCATCACCCACTTGCCAGCTTTTCTAAATATGTTCTTCAGCATGCCCGGAACAAAGCCAACCCAGGGGAAAAATGCCGCAAGATTAATCAATAGATAATAATAAATCACGTTGTCTTTTGGATGCTCTGACACCGTAGCCCTTAGAAAGTTATGTGTCCCTAGAAAACTCCCCACAAAATCGTCGTGCAAATGTATCATTGCCACGTACCACGGTCCTGCCAACAGCAAGAAAGTAATAAATCCTGTAATAAGCTTAGCTTTGCCCAATTCTCGCAAATTGCGTTCCCATAAAAGAAATAACACTATAATAAGGCCGGGTAATAAAAACCCTATAGGTCCCTTAGTTAAGGTTGCCAAAGCTGAAAAAGCATAAGTACCATAGTAATAGTTCTTATTTGTTCCTGCATAAGCTAAATAAAAAAACAACAATGCACCATTAAAGAAAAAAAACAACGCGCCGTCGGTAAGAATGGATTTGGAAATTAAGAAGAACTCTATTGTAGTTAACAAAACAACCCCGCTGTAAAAACCAACTTTTTCTGAATACAGTTTTTTCCCTCCCCAAGTTGCCAGTAATAAACCCAAAAGGCCTGTAATGGCAGGGAAAAAACGCGCACCAAATTCTGTAAACCCAAAAAGTTTGAACCCTGAAGCTATCATCCAATAAGCCATTATCGGTTTATCATACCAAAAACGCCCATAAATTTGTGGCGAAACCCAGTTCCCACTTAAGACCATTTCTTTTGCCGTAAGCGAATAATTGGATTCTACACTGTCTGTAATAAGCAAAGACCCATTTAAAAAGAACATAATAAACACGGCTGCAGCCCAAAATATTAGCCAACTTTTTTTAGACATAAAAATCCCCCGATAAACACCTATTTTTTACTATCTTCCCCATATGATACCATAAATGGAAAGGGTAGCAAAGAAATTTTCGTATTTATCGGGGGATACCTTTTGTTTTATTCAGCTGCCGGCTCTTCTACTACATTGCGAGTCGGAACTAAGATATAGGTCACGCCATAAGTTATAATGCAAAACAACCATTCAGCATATATAACGTGTGGTAAAAACCGTACAGCTGGCACCAATTGCCAGACAACCAGCACAATAAGCCCAACCAGCAAAGTATTAAAACCAGCCGCCTTACAGGTATAACGTGGGAAAAACAGCGCCATAATAACAATAACACTAAAAGCTGCAGTCAGTGAAAGCCCTACCATGATAGTTCCCAAAATACCTGATACGCTCATAGCCATAAATACTGTCAAAGCCCCTGAAACGACCACGCTTAACCGCATCATAGATAATTGTTTGGCTTCTGTGCAATTAGGATTTATGAATTTCTTGTAAATATCATTAGAAAACATAGTTCCTGCACTTAGCAATAGATTACAAGCTGTAGAAACGTCCGCAGCCCATAAAGCAGCCAAAGTAATCCCCGCCAGGATTGGTTGCAGCCCTACAATTACTTGAGGCAAAGCAAGAGCTGCCTGAGCATCAGGATAAGTAGCTTTTGCTACGATGCCAAGAAGCGCCGCCATAAACCCAATTGGTATCATCAAAATTCCGCCCCAAATAAACCCTTTACGTGCAATAGCTGCGGTTTTTGCTCCTAACGAAATCTGTATAATACTTTGCAACGAAAGATTTACTGTTACCAAAACGATAATCCAAGCCATAATTCCTTTTGCACCAACACCGGCAATAGGGTCAAACCAAGGAACGTTAGCGGGTAATTTTGCTAGCAAGTTTCCCATTCCACCAATGTTTGTCAATTGGATTACAGTGGCAACGGTGATCCCTCCATAGATAAGAATTATATTCAACACGTTAGCTAAACTAGCGGACCACATGCCCCCAATGAAGGTAATGCCAATAAAAACTATGGCACTTATCATCATACCGGCACGAAAGTCAAAAACATCAGGCATAATAGCGTGCAAAATACTGCCGCCTGCAATGTATTGTAAGGAGATGATTACTAATTGGATGACAATCTGGCAAATGACTCCCAAAACAACTGCTTTACTGTCATGGTAGCGGGCAATAAGCTCTGAAATTGTCGTAATTTTTGCTTCACGATAGCGTTTGGCCAAAAAAGCTCCCATAACGATAGCCCCAATACCCCATGCAATCGTATACCACCCGGCAGAAAGGCCTACTTTAAAAGCCTGTTCTGATACTCCTATCGTGGACGCCCCTCCTACAGCAAGTCCAATAATAGTAACTCCAATAAGTGGTGCTGATAGTTTCCTGCCAGCTAAAGCAAAGTTCTCCGTAGTTCCTTCACTACGTTTCTTGGCATACCAGCTGATTGCGAAAAGAGCTATAATGTACAAAATTAGAATAGCTAGAGAAATTGACATTTTTACCTACCTCCAATATAAATTGTTTAACCTTGATTTTGGAAGGATTTACCGGAAAATAAAAAAGCCCTTCCTGCTTTTAACAGAAAGGGACGAATAATTCGTGGTACCACCCTAATTGACGCAAAAACACCAAAAAAAAAGCACCCGGCTCTGGGACGAACATCAGCCGCGGTACCACCCATTTGGAATGCATTGCATCCACTCAATTCCTTAACGCGGAAAACGATACAGCCTACTATAATTCAGCTGATAGCTCAAGAGTGAACTTCACTTGCAGTCTCGTTACCGGCTCTCACTATTCCGGCTCGCTTTAAACTACCCAAACAAATTACTTTTCTCTTTCATTGCCATGCCCATATGAATTTATGAGTAAATTATAGCACTCTATTGAAAAAAGTCAAGGAATTTGTGGTTGACAAAAAGAGGTATTTAACTATATAATATCCCTTGTTAAGTTGTGACTCTGTAGCTCAGCTGGATAGAGCGTTTGGCTACGAACCAAAAGGTCGCGTGTTCGAATCACGCCAGGGCCACCAAATTTAATACTTTTTATTGTGTCATGACTCTGTAGCTCAGCTGGATAGAGCGTTTGGCTACGAACCAAAAGGTCGCGTGTTCGAATCACGCCAGGGCCACCAAGTTTAAATAAGGTACATGCTTTTGAAAAAAAGCTGTGCTTTTTTTATTTCCCTTTTTGCGCTAAAAACTTAATCATTGAACCAGAAAAATGAGCTAAAACCTATGCCACAGTTTGTTTCATTGACAGCAAGGGCCTCTTTAGTTACAATTAGTGTGTGGCATGATGTAAATAAAATTATTTTTGGAGGTATTAAAATGAAAAAAGGAACTTTAATAATCATTGCCGTTATCGTCATAGTTATAGGTATGGCCTTCGGTAGCTACAATGGTCTTGTGACTATGAATGAAAATGTAACCACAAAATGGAGCCAAGTAGAAAATCAATTGCAACGCCGCAGTGACCTTATTCCTAATTTAGTAAATACAGTTAAAGGTTATGCTTCCCATGAAACGGATGTTTTTAAATCAGTTTCCGATGCTCGCGCTAGGTTAGCCGGTGCTTCTACTGTTGCTGACAAAAGTGCTGCCAACGGCGAATTAAGTGGTGCCCTTTCCCGTTTGCTGGCTATTTCTGAAAACTATCCTGATTTGAAGTCAAACCAAAACTTTGCGCAATTGCAGGACGAATTAGCAGGAACCGAAAACCGTATTGCTGTAGCCCGCAAAGACTACAACGATGCAGCCCAATCCTATAACACAAAGATTAAATCTGTTCCAACTGTTTTCTTTGCCGGCCTATTTGGGTTCCAACCTAAAGACTATTTTAAAGCTGATGAAGGTTCTAAAGCAGTTCCTAAAGTTTCTTTCTAAAATTGTTTTGGCAATAAGCATATAACGTTAGGAGATAAACCATGAAGAATTTACTGGCTCTACTTCTCTTAACCTTGCAGCTAATATTTTCCTGGGGCCCTCTTGCGCAGGCACAAACGGCCATTCCGCCCAAACCTGTCACCAGTATCTATGTTCAAGATTATGCCAAGGTTTTAAGTTCTCAGACCAAGGCAACCATTAATGCCTATAGTTCAGCCATTGCTAACAAAACTAAAGCTCAAATCGTAGTAGTAACCATCCCCACTTTAGATGGTGCAGCTTTGGAGGACTTTTCTTTGGACTTGATGCGTCAATGGGGTATCGGTGATAAAGAAAAAAACAATGGTGTTTTGCTTTTGGTGGCAGTACAAGACAGACAATCCAGAATTGAAGTTGGTTATGGTTTAGAGGGGGCTCTGCCTGATGGGCTGACCGGTCGCATTCAGGACCAATCTATGCTTCCACTATTCAAGCAAGGTAATTATGATAAGGGAGTAATGCAAGGCTATTCCAGTATTGCTAATACCGTTATCAAAGAATATAAGCTAACTGCTGACGACTTGAAAGTCGATCGCGCAATCTCCTCTGGGCAAGAATCCCAAGGGAATAATCTAGGCGCCGCCCTTGCGGCACTTCCTTGGTGGGTTAAGCTACTCCTGTTCATAGGGTTCGCAGGTCTACTGATTGTTGACCAAGTATTCTTTGGTGGCATGATATTGAGCACAATATTAATGATGTTCTTGCGTGGCGGTGGCCGCGGCGGTGGCGGTGGCGGATTCGGTGGCGGCTCCGGCGGTGGCGGCGGCTCTAGCAGGAAGTGGTAAATATGTTAAAGAGCGTGAGTTGGGATTTTCCCAACTCCTGCTTCTTTTTAATCATATAACTCCCTGATACAAGCATCTGCTAAAGCTTGTAAACTAGATGTCGCCTTTTCCTGAGGCAACCCCGAAGCTGCGTATCCTAATGGGATTTCTGTGCAAGCCATCATAATAGGGAGTTCTTTTTCTGCCCATAATTCCTCAACCACCTGTCTAACTAAACGGCCCGCCGCCATCATATTATTGGCTTTTACCTCATCTATGCTCTGCTGAATCAATTGTCGCTGTTTAAGATTTGGCAAGTGCAAAGTATAATTATATTTTTGGGCGTATTCTTGATACAAGCCACTTTGAACCGTTCCCAAAGTAGAAAGCATCCACGACCCGTTACTATTAAGTTTTTGTGCCGCTAATACGGTTTCAACTACAATATGTATAAGTGGCCGGGGCAAAGGTTTTTCAAACCTATCAATAAAATAGTGTACAGTATTGCAAGGAACGGCAAAAATATCTGCCCCCATATTTGCCAACTGCACAAAATCTTCGTAGAGTTTTCCCGCCGGACTGGGACCCTTTCCCAATATAGCAGTACTTCTATCCGGCAAATCACTATCGGCAATCATATATACTACCGGATGTTCTTGGTCAACAAAAGCCGGTGCTTTTGCCGCCAAGATACGGAGAAATTCCGCCGATGCGGCACTTCCCATTCCACCGATAACCCCTAATTTTTTCCCGTTTTTAACAAGTCTTTTCTCTGCCATTTTCTTCTCCTAATTATTTATGAGCCAGGTAAAATCTCTCCATAAAATCCGCCAATTTCTCGCATCCAGCACGAGGCATAGCATTATAAACAGAAGCTCGCAGGCCGCCTACGCTGCGATGCCCTCTTAATCCATCTAGACCCGTGGCAGTGGTCTCTGCCACAAACTTATCTTCCAATTCTGTAGTAGGTAAGCCAAAAGTAATATTCATATAAGAGCGGCTATCCTTTTCGGCAAATCCACGATAAAAGTCAGCGTGAGCGTCAATTACATCATAAATAAGCTTGGCTTTGGATATATTCCTTTCCTGCATAACCCCAAGCCCCCCCTGCCTTTTAAGCCATTTGGCAACTAGCCCAACAATATAGACCCCAAATACCGGAGGCGTATTATACAAGGACTTGTTATCCATATGAACTTCATAGTTTAACATGGTTGGCAAATTCTTACTGCGCCCTTTAATAAAGTCTTTACGAGCTATAACAACTACAACGCCACCGGGTCCAATATTTTTCTGCGCTCCGGCATAAATAAGTGAAAACTTTTCGGTAGGAATCGGCTTACTCAAAATGTCAGAAGACAAATCCGCAATCAAGGGAATTTCTCCTGTATCAGGATAATTCTGATATTCCGTGCCTTCTATAGTGTTATTGCCTGTAATGTGCAAATAAGCAACATTAGCGGGAAGTTTTATTTCGTTTAGCCTAGGAACACGATTATATTTTTGTTCCTTACTGCTAAATAAGATAACAGCCTCTCCCACCTTTTCAGCTTCCTTGAATGCTTTTGCAGAAAACGAACTGGTATCCACATAAGCACCTATTTTCCCTTGTGCAAGGAAATTCATAGGAACCATAGAAAACTGTAAACTAGCCCCACCGCCTAAAAACATAACGCACCAATCATCATTTAGGCCTAAAAGCTCTTTTATATCCTCCTCTGCCTCGGCATTAACCTTATCATATACAGGTGCTCTATGACTCATTTCCAAAATAGACATGCCTGATTCTTGGCAATCCAAAAGTTCGCGCTGCACTTCTTCCAAAACTTCCAACGGCAGCATTGCCGGTCCCGCACTAAAATTAAAAATTCTATTCATTAATTGCATCTCCTATCAAATGTACGACCATAGCGTCACGAAGTTTAGGCTCAAACCAAGTAGATTTAGGGGGCATAATAAGCCCCTGGTCTGCCACTGTCATTAACTCTTCCATGGAGGTAGGATACATGGCAAATGCCACCATGTATTCGCCGTTATTTACTTTTCGCTCCAACTCTTTTAGCCCTCTAATTCCACCTACAAAAGCGATTCTATCATCAGTGCGCGGATCTGTTATGCCAAGAATCGGATGCAATAAATTTTCCTGTAAAATGCTCACATCCAAAGCAGCGATAGCATTATCGGCTAGAAATGTTTCTTTTTTAGCCTCAAGCATATACCATCTTCCCTCAAAATACATACCAAAAGTATGTATTTTTTTAGGCTTAGGATCTTGTGCCGTTTCTTTTATAATAAACTTTTCTCCGACTTTTTCCATAAATTGACTGCGGTCCAGTCCATTAATGTCTTTCACCATTCTATTATAGTCTAAAATATGCAGCATATTGTCCGGAAAGATAACTGCTAAAAAGCTGTTATATTCTTCCTGCCCATTTTGCCCCTCTCTTTGTGATAAAGCATCAGCAACCCTTAAAGCAGCTGCGCTACGATGATGACCATCGGCAATATACATACAAGGAACCTGGGCAAAAAGCTTGGTAATTTCAGCAATTTTCAAAGGTTCGTTCACTACATACAAGGTATGCTTAATACCATCATCAGCCACAAAATCATAAACCGGATTATGATTGCTCATATATTTTATAAGCAAAGCGTCAACTTCACCGCGGCTCTTATACGCAAGAAAAACGCAGCCTGTCTGGGCTCTTGTTGCCATAATATGATTTACACGGTCTTGTTCTTTATCCGTACGAGTAAGTTCATGTTTTTTTATAATATTATCACGATACTCCTGAACGGAAGCTGCCGCTACCAAACCAATCTGAATATAAGCCCCCATTTGCTGTCTATAAATGTAATAGCACGGTTTTGCATCTTGTTTCATCTGTCCTGAAACAAGATACTTCTCTAAATTTTCCTTCGCCCTCGCATAAACTTCCGGTGCATGTTCATCTGTTCCCACAGGCAAGGTTGCGGCTGATTTGGTTACACTTAAAAAGCTTAAAGGATTGTCCTTTAATATATCTCTAGCTTCCTCGGTATCCATTACATCATAAGGAAGTGCGGAAATTTGTTTAACCAATTCCGGCAAGGGTCTTAACCCTTTAAAAGGCCTAATATTTGACATCTTAATTCCTCCCCATTATATACACTAATATTTTACAATTACCCCTGTGAAAAAACAAGGACATTATCTGTAAGCAATGTGCCACTTCATTTAATAGTGTGGTCAAAAAAAGCAAAATACTATATAATGTTTTTTATATGCTTTTGCATGATTTTCACAATGAGGTGAAGTGTTTGTTAAGTATAAATATAAATCGACGCGTTTTACAAAAAATTTCTCCTATTGCTTTAGGTTATCTTGTTTTAGGTTTAGCCTGTGGAATGCTAGGACAAAAAGCTAATATCTCTCCCATAGAGATGTTAGCTATGAGTATTTTCGCCTATGCCGGCAGTTCTCAGTTTATAGGAATTGCCATGATTTTGCAAAGTGCGTCCTTTTTTTCTATAGGCCTTACAATACTTATTGTCAATTTACGCTATGTATTGTTTAGTTCCACCCTTACGCCATATTTCTCTAAGCGCAGGCTCCCTTTCTTGGCCCTTTATACTCACGGCATCACAGATGAAACCTTTGCGGTCAATCTAAATGCCTTTGAGACAGAAACAGATCCTTATTGGACACAAGAAGAAGCTTTGGCACTAAACTTTCTTGGCTGCGTCGTTTGGGCCATTAGCAATGCCTTGGGGTGCTATGCATCAGAATTTATTAGTTTGGATATACGTCTGGTGTCCTATATCTTAACCGCTATGTTTCTTGGTATTTGGGTTAATTATTTAGTCAACCGCACAATGATTTTAGTAGGTCTGTCCTCCGGTATCTTAGCGGTAATTCTTGCTCAAATCGTACCCTTTAAATTACATATAGTGCTTTCATCTATTATCTGCTCAGGTCTTGCTTGTTACCTATCTATAAAGCAAGGGAGTGATGACCATAATGGGTAAAGAATATATTTGGAGCGTAATTATCTTAATGTCCATTGTTACATATTTACCGCGCTGCCTGCCCATGGCAATCTTGTCCCATTATCATTTACCTTCTTGGTTCACTAAATGGTTAACCTTCGTTCCCACTGCAATATTCGGCGCACTAATATTTCCCGATATTTTTATAACTAATGGTAATATAAGTATAGCGTTAAATAATGTTGCTTTATGGACCACTGTTATCATTGCCCCAATAGCTATGAAGACAAAGTCCTTAGGTTATACCATCATGACCGGTGCACTGGTTTTTGCAACTTTGCAATCATTTGTGTAAAAAATGTGCCTCTATCCTTCCAATAAAAGTCCGGGACTCGTTCGTGCTATGCCTACTGTCTACTTGACAGGAAGTATATCATTTACACGAGTCCCGGACTTAAAATTTTAACAAAAGAATCATCTGCCTAAATTATCTAATATCCTAGCCAATATTCTTCGCAACTGTTTTACATCCTCTGGTGATAAATCAACGCAACCACCCATAGCAACAGGAACTTTTCTGGCTTTCATTTTAAGCTTTTCTCCCGCTTCTGTAATACTAACCAACAAACTTCTTTCATCATCAATTGAACGCTCTCTTTTAACAAATCCCTTGCTCTCTAATTTTTTTAAAAGCGGAGTTAGCGTACCTGAGTCTAGGCAAAGACTATTGCCCAAACTTTTAACCGTTACCTCTTTTTGTTCCCATAGTACCATCATCACGATATACTGAGTGTAGGTAAGGTCCAATTTCTCCAAGTACGGCTTATACGCTCTTGTTATTTCCCTAGAACAAACATATATAGGGAAACATAACTGATTTTTCAGCTTCAGACAATCATCGTTCACAATAATTTTTCAATATCTCCTGCCATACTCGCCGGCGTGGTTGTCGGTTCATATCTTCCTACAACCTCACCTTGACGATTAATCAAGAACTTAGTGAAGTTCCACTTAATAGAATCTCCTTCAAGATATTCCGGGAATTTTTGTTTCAATGCGTTCATAAGGCCACTAGCTCTCGGATGCGATTCGTCGAAACCTGCAAAACCTTTTTGTTCTACAAGATATTTAAAAAGTGGTTGTGCTTTTTCCCCACGCACGGCATCCTTGGCAAAAAGGGGAAAGGTTACTCCATAATTTACTTTACAAAAGTTTTGAATCTCATCATTGGTACCTGGTTCTTGTTCTGCAAATTGATTACTTGGGAAACCCAAAACCATTAAGCCCTGTTCTTTATATTTCATATAAAGCTCTTGTAACTCAGCATATTGCGGCGTAAATCCACATTTGCTGGCCGTATTGACAATAAGTAAAACTTGCCCTTTATAATCCGAAAGGTTCTTTTCCTCACCACGATTTGTTTTTACCTTGAATTCATAAATTCCCATAATATTATCCTTCTTTCTTAATTCAAAATTCGAATCGGCTTTTATAAGTTTAGTAAAGCATCAAGTTTTGCTTTATCAAAACTTAGTACATAATTTTTTCCATCAATAGTCGTAACAGGTACGATTTGGTCACCGGAAATTTTATATAACTCATTTCTAGCCTCATCGTCTTCTTCCACATTAAACTCTTCATACTCAACATTTTTTAGTTTTAAATATTTTTTTACTTTTTCACACCACGGACAATCTGGGATTGAATACACTTTTACCATTTTCTGTCTCCTTTAATTTCCAATATATTTTTCTGCCAAAATAGCAGCAACAGTCCCATCAGCAGCTGCCGTTGTAAGTTGTCTGACTTGCTTTGCTCTAACGTCTCCTGCAGCAAATACTCCTTCGATATTAGTCTTGCAATCCTCACCTGCCAAAATATTCCCTGCGGAATCAATGTTTATATATTTTGAAAACATTGAAGTATTTGGCACTACGCCAATATCCACGAACAAACCGTCTACAGGTAAATCATAAGTTTTGTCCTTATTTTTATCATATAAAGTAAGTTTTTCCAAAACTTTATTGCCACTGGCTTTTTGTATTTCAGTGTTAAGCAAAACCTCAACCATTGAATTTTCTAAAACTCTCTCTTGTGTAAGTGCATCGGCAGTGAGAGCAGGAGAACGATGAATTATATAAAGTTTTTTTGCATACTTAGTTAAGAATTTTGCTGCATCTAGGGCAGCATTGCCACCGCCAACTACGGCTACTATTTTATCTTGATACATATGACCATCACATAACTTGCAATAATGAATGCCTTTACTCAAAAAATGCTTTTCTTCCGGAAGCGGCAATTTACGTCTAGTCATGCCGGTTGCAATAATTACAGCCTTAGGTTCATAAATATAGCTCTCTGTTTCCACTATCTTTTTCTCGTTAGTAAATTCTACATTTACAATCCTATCAAACTCATCTATAGATGCTCCAAAAAATTCTGCCTGCTGCCTAATTTTCTCCACAAGTTCACTACCTTTTATAGAGGCAAACCCCGGATAGTTTTCTATTTCATGAGCATTAACAATTTGTCCTCCCACTAGGTCTGCCTCTAAGACAAGCGTGCTAAGTTTCATCCTGCCTGTATAAAGTGCCGCCGTAAGACCTGTAACACCACAACCAATAATAATAACATCTAGAGCTTTATGCCTTTTCTCCATTTAGCTGCCCCACCTCCCAGTGCCTCAGTAAGGCAAAGTGTATTTTGATTTTATGCAATTTAATTTTACAATCTCTATATGCTTATATTATACTCAATTATGCTGAAGTGTCAACTGTATTTAATAATTATTCCTTACTCGCATAAATAATACCTGTCCATATTTAAAATTATGGACAGGTATTATTATCTAGAGTATTTACTAGTTTTCCAAAAATATCACGCCTAACTATCTTACACTTTTTATGCCTTAGACTTTACCGGTTGTCCTCTGAACCGGCATACTCCGTTCCCATTAGCCCAACAATCAACTTCTTTAACAGCAAATCTTTCACCCGTATAAGCTTCCATAATACCTGCAATTAACCCTTCGTCATAATGACAAACGACCTCTCCTGTTGACTCAAGACCGCTACAATCCAAATCTTGGCTAATAGTTAAAATGAAAGATAGTTTTTCACGATGGAATTCTTCAATCTTCAAAATCCCCAACAAATTATCTTCTAAAAACTGACCTAACTGCCCCACAAATCCATCAAAATCCTTATTTAAATCCAGGGTATTTTGCGCAAGCGCAATACCTGCCTTATGCCCTGCCTTAAAAAACAGTTCAGAAGCTTTGTCAGGCCCATATTCATTTGCTAAAACGTCTAACATAGTATATTCCAACAGCC
>Ga0183100_1000253_pt1 | contig 56788 bp, 58 predicted proteins | sample Biomet2_FD_127789 | JGI IMG/M metagenome (GOLD analysis project Ga0183100, IMG submission 127789) | Microbial communities from bioreactor (seeded with anoxic lake sediment) at LBNL, California, USA - Biofuel metagenome 2 | ecosystem: Engineered > Bioreactor > Anaerobic > Unclassified ...
ATGAAATGTTAAACATGTGCGGGTGACGCGGATTTGGCCGCAAAGCTTAGTTTCCTCTGCTTTCTTGGCAGACTGTTTAGCCCTCCTGCCCGGTCAATATCCGTATCCATCCCGCGTATCAGCTTAAAACTTATTCTTTGTCGTAAATGTAGACGCCCTTGCCTACCTTGCGCCCCAGTCTTCCTGCTGCCACATACTGCACATGCAATGGGTATGGTCTGTATTTCTCGCCAGCTGGTGGCAAGCCCTAACACAATATCCCTGCCGTCTTTAATTATGTGTAAATAACTAGTGCAATATACTCTAAATCAACTGCTCCAACGTTTTCTATGGCATGACTCTCGCCGACATCTGTAAAAATAACATCGCCAACTTTTATTTTTTGCACATTTCCATTATCGTTCACCATTCCTACGCCCGCTAATATATAAATCACTTCAAATCTCCCTACATGCTGATGAAGCGTTACTTTGGAACCTGGATGCAATGCAATCCTAGCAAATACTTTAGCTTTGTTATGCATCTGTGATTTTTCAACCAAATTTGTAACTGTGGCCAACTGCTCTCCTGTTCTTTGTATGACACTTAACTTTTCATAACCAGTAATCATTGCGTCGTCTCCTTACGTAATTCACTAAACGAATAAGTAGCAAATTTTAAAAAATATTTTTGACTTAGAGTTTTGCAAAACCAAGCATCGGTCCAAAAACCATCAATATAATTGTCATAATTACCGTAATCGGCAAGCCCAATTTTAGGTAATCATTAAATCTATATCCACCAACTAATGTTTGACTCATTGCGGTCCCTCCAATCGGGGTAGCAATGGACAGGTTAGATGCAATAGCAATTCCCAGTGCAAAAATATAAGGATTATAACCTAGCGTCGCTGAAATTACGATATAAATTGGCGTTAGCATTGCTGCAACTGCCGTATTGGACATAACATTGGTAAGAACAACAGTTAGTGCGATACAAGCAATGTACATAACAATCATATTTTCACCAATATGTTGAACTGTAAATTGAGCAATCATCTTACCTGCTCCCGAATCATTCATACCAGCGGCGATGCCTTGTGCAAAGGCCATCAATAAAACTGTATTCCAATCTAAGCGTCGCATACAATCTTTAAAATCTACACATCCCGTTGCTATTACTATTGCTGCCCCAAGTAATGACACAATAGCCATTGGCAAAATTTCTGTAACAAACACGAAAATACAAAACAACATAGTAAAGGCAGCAATATAAGTTTTGCTATTAGGTTTGAAATTTTCCATTTCAGATATGTCAATTTCTTCTACAATATCTGGGAACTTAAAACATTTTTGTTCAATTTTATAACCAAATGTACCAAGATATAGCAATAACGCGATAAAACATGGTCCCGCTAAAAGAGCAAAATCAAACATACCAATACCCGGATATTTATACTGAACCAATATTGAATTAACCATGGGCTGAGCTGTAGACCCAACAAGAGTTAAAGTTCCGCCAACAGAGGCTGCCATACCTAAGGGCATAAGAATATTCTTATTTGTAAGCTTTCCATTGGAGGCTGCAACCATAGAACCCACAAGTGGAATAAATGTTGCAACTGTTGCAGTATTGCTCAAAAAAGCAGAAATAGAACCTGCGATCAAGCATAAAATAACTATCATTATCCGTTCATTATTTGCAAACCTTGACTTTAATATTTTTCTACCCAAAACGACAACAACCCCTGTTTGGAACAAAGCTTCTCCTACTATCATCATTCCTAGTACTAACATAACTAAAGAAGTAGAAAACCCAGCATAAACTTTTGTGAATTTCATACAACCAAAGAGTGCGAGTAACAATGAAGATATCAGTGCTGTTACGGATAGCGGCAAGCGATCCAATAGGAACAAGACTAAGGTAAAAAATATGATAATGATTGCAATCCATTCTGCTCCTACCATATTAGTAATTGCCTGAAACATAATATCACCCTTTCAAATAAATATTCTGCCGTAATCTTTTGAAATTCCGAAATGGTAGTATCTACTGCAAAAATATATCCTATTTCGGCTTATTAATTTTTCGAATAATTTGGCGTTGTTAATTAAACCCCCCGTCAATAGTAATACACTGTGCAGTAACATAGCTTGCCTCATCGGAAGCTAGAAAACAAACTAGTTGTGCGCATTCACTTGGTGCACCATAGCGCCGCAACGGGATAGTGCTAAGCTTTTTTTGCTTCACTTCTTCAGGTACAGCAGCATACATATCTGTCAAAATAGAGCCAGGGCAAACTGCATTAACGTTAATACAATATTTGCCTAATTCTTTTGCTTGAACACGGGTCATGCCCATTATGGCAGCTTTGGAAGCAGCATAGTTAGTTTGGCCGAAATTTCCATTGTAGGCAGAAACTGAAGACGTATGAACAATTTTGCCATATTTATTTTCCATCATAACCGGAACTACTGCTTTAGTCATATAATAATTTCCCATCAAATTAACATCAATTACTGCTTTAAATTGTGCATCGGTCATTTTATAAAATTGTGCGTCCTTAGTAATACCAGCATTATTGACCAAAATATCAATTCGTTGAAACTCTGTTAACAATTCCGAAACCATCTTTTCATCTTGTTCTTTTTGTGAAATATCAACTTTGAAACCACGAACAATGCCCAAAACAGAAAGTTCGGCAACTGCCTTTTTTACTTTAACTTCATCAATATCACAAATAGCAACAATAGCTCCTTCCTCTAAAAACAATTTTGCTTCAGCGTACCCAATACCACTAGCAGAACCTGTAATTAGAGCCACTTTGTTATTTAATTTTCTGTTCAAAATAAAACACTCCTCATCATTTATTTTTGTGGTGGAAATGTTATTTTATTCTCCAGCGCCATTTTATCCTTTAGTTTAGTTCTAAACAATCCTCAAATAACGGATAGTTATTGGCTAATTATTAGCGAAAACCGAACAATAATACAAATAATTCAGATTATTCTTATTTTATGAATATTACAATACCTTTTGCAGCCAAAATAGAAATGATAATATTTCAACTATAGTTTACAATGGCATTGTGGTAGTTTTGCTATTTTGTTCTTTGCCTAAATTAGTATTTTCCTCAGATTATTTTTTATGACTTTAAATTTTAGGGAGGCGTAAACGTTGGCAAAGAAGGCTCTAGAAGGCTTAAAAGTATTAGATATTGGAAATATTATTGCAGGTCCATGGTGTAGCACAATAATGGCGGATTTTGGTGCCGAAGTAATTAAAGTTGAAATGCCTGGAAGTGGCGATATGATTCGAAGTATGGGTCGTATTAAAGACATGTGGTACACAGTAGAAAATCGCAACAAGAAAAATATTACTCTTAATTTGAAAACGGAATATGGTAAAAAAATTCTAACAGAACTAATTCAAAAAGTAGATATCCTCGTAGAAAACTTCCGTCCAGGTGCTTTTGATCGTATGGGATTTACTTGGGAAAAGTTGCATAAAATTAATCCTCGTTTAATTTACGTAGCAGCTTCAGGCTATGGGCGTACAGGACCAGAAGCGCATAAACCCGGTTTTGACCGCGTAGGGTTAGCAAAAGGAGGCTTCCTAGAAGTAACCGGTGAAGCAGGAGGACCCCCTATTAAACCCGGCCTATCTGTTGCAGATTTTTACACTGCCTTATTTGGATGTGTTGGCGCAATGTTTGCTATTTATAATCGCGATATTGTTGGTGCAGGCGAGGGGCAAATGATAGATGCATGCCTTGCAGAATCAGCTTTGCGAATACAAGAGTGCATTCTCACTGAGTACAGCTATGACGGCACTATTCGTACACGTATTGGCAATGGGACTATGGTTACTGTTCCATCAGGACACTTTTTAACCAAAGACAACAAATATCTGGTTTTATCTGTTTCCGGTGATAAATTATTTAAAGTATTTGCAGACGCATGTGGAATGCCTGAGCTTGCCGAAAATCCTAAATACAGTACCGGACCCTTGCGCACAAAACATCGCGAAGAAATTAATGATATTGCCAAAGATTGGATTAGCAAACATACCATTGCTGAATGTTTAGAGGCATTTGGTGATGATATTCCTTGCGGTAAGGTTAACAATGTAGCCGATATCATGATTGATGAACAATACAACTTCCGTAATGATATCATCGATGTAGTCACAAAACAGTTTGGAACCATAAAAATGCAGAATGTCACACCAAAAATGTCCGGAACTCCAGGAGAAGTTGAATGGGCGGGAATGCCTCTTGGTACTTTTAATGAAGAAATTTATGGAGCATTAGGGTATAGCAAAGAAGAAATAACTGACTTGGCAGAAAAAGGCATAATATAAATTATGCTGAAGTTAGTTGGTTAAACTGTATTATAAATTTTTTATAGGAGCAAATAAAAAGTTCAACCATCATTTGGCAAGATATTGAGAATGGCAGCAATAAATCAACTAATTTAATTACCTTAATGAAAACCGAGAATAGTGCAAAATTTTATGAAAAAATAAAACCAACTGCTAACATGCTGTTAGCAGTTGGTTTTAACATTGCGTGAACCCCTATTTTACACCAAAAGTTTCTGGGAAAAAGCGCTCTAATTTTTAGCGTAATCTATTTAAAATTAATACCTTTTTGCTTTATTGAGCCTTTTGCCTACTATTTATTGTTTTCTCGATAAAATCCCGCACCTTTAATGCTTCCGCATTATTAGCACCATTAAAAACCAAAGCATTCTCGTCTTTTCTAGCTTTCAAAATATCAATATTTTTTTCGTCACTGCCTTCGACCTGAAATTGCAAAAATCCATTACAAGACCAACCGGCAGATTGAAAATTAACTTTCTGAATATGTTGCAATTCTATAATACGTTCCTTACCTTTACCAAATAGTAAAGTAGGCAAAACGCCTTTTTTAGAAATAAGCACACGTTCCCGATTAACCCACATCTGACCATTAATCCCCTTGAGAAATAACTCAGCCATTACACCGACTCCCACTATACTAATATTTGAATCTTATATCAGTCTATCACAACAATAACCTTTTGGAAAACAAAAACTTCTCTTTAAAATATAATATTTTTAATGTAAAACAGTAGAAACTAAAAACATATATGCCGGTATAACTATAATTCCCGCTAAAACAGTTACCAGACTTAAGGTTGCTGCATATCCTGAGTCAGCCCCATAAGATTTAGCAACAATTGCCATCTGTGTCATAGCCGGCATTGCGGCCTGCATGGTAAAAACTTGCGCAGACAAAGGAGATATAGGGATAAAAGGCACCAGACACAAGACACAAAGTGGACAAACTAAAAAACGCCCCAAAAGACTCCATAACATATCACGGTCAAAATTAATAGAAGACAAAGGAATCCTGCTCATTTCTATTCCTATAAAGATAAGAGATAGCGGCGTTGTCAAGTTTCCTATATAACGAAATGTGCTATTTAAAAATTCCGGGATAGGAATTTCTAATAAAACGGCAAATATCCCTATGAAAAAACCTATAAGTGGCGGTGAACAAACCTTTTTAATAGCAGTCATGGTAAATATACTATTGTGCTTTCCTTGTCCCACTTCACTATCTTGCACTATATTATGCACACCTAATGTCCAAAACATAATGGTATTAACCATGTAGTAGAGCATAACAGCCGGAATACTTTTTTCCCCAAACAACGCTAAATTAACCGGCAAACCAATAAACATAGTGTTAGCAATAAAAAAATTTGTGCAAAACACTCCCTGACGCCCCTCTTTAACTTTTATGAGGCGTGAAACCACTTTACCTATAATATACGCTAATAAGACTGATAAAATAGGCACCATAAGATCTGGTGCCATAGTTAATAATTTTTCCCTTGTAAAATTTTTTGTCATATTAGTGATCATGTACAAAGGCAAGGCAACACTTGTTACCAAGCGAGCCAGTACTTTACTGCTGTTATCATCAAACCAATTTTTTTTAGCTAGAATATACCCTATGCCTATAATAAAAATTACACTAAACAATCCTGCCAACGCCTGCATGACAATATTCATTCTTTTTTTCCCTCGTTTACTAAAACAACCGTAATTTATATATACTAAAAAAGCTATTATATTCAAGCTTAATAATAGCACACTTTTGCCTGCCTATAGTTGATTTTCATAAGTTTTATAAATAATACATCCCTCTAACTAAGCGCCATTCAATGCATAACTAGAAAGCATTGTATTTATCTGTCCAAATAAAAAAATCTATGTCAAATTTCCCTACATTATTTGTGTAGGAAATTGTGCGTTTTTTAAAAGAAATAAAGCTATGGTAATAGATAGCAGGTCTGCAGAACCCCCTGGGCTAATGCGCCGTTCCACACAATCATGATCAAACTTTTCAATTGCGGCTCTACCAACACTAGTGAAAATACTCCCTTTTGTTAAAATATCTTTGGCTCGTTCCTGCACCCTTTGCAGGGTTTCAAAATCCGTTCGCCATATTACATTTGAATCTTCCACGCAGGTCATTAAAGAAATTAGTCCATGTACAAGTGTGTCGTTAAGACCTATCCCTTTTGCAAATGCTGTTTCTAGTGCAGGTAACCCAGCCTTACGCACGCTGGGGAACCCTTTTTCCACTTCTCCACGAATACCTGTAATTCCATATTTTTTATATAATAATTCGCCTGCTGTTAGTTTTAAACTTAGGTCTAAATGCTCAAGCTCTTTTTTCACCAAGCCGCTAGTCATTTGGCTAACTACGCCAAATATCTCATCCGCTGCTGCGTGAGGATTTTGCCCTAAATAACCACCTGCGGCTGCTAAAACGCCGCCTGCGAACAATATCCCTCTTTGAGTATTGATTCCCTTAGTAACTTGTAGTAAATTTCCCTCTTCCGCAATACCTGCGTGGCGTACTTTACTAAATAAACTTTCTAGATTCGAATTGTGTTGTTTCCCCAATTCCAGGAATCGATAATAGGCCCTGGAAACAATAACTGAGCTCATGGCAAAAGTTAAAATGCTCATATCCCTATGCGCACCATTTGTGTGCCGATTTACCAGCCCAGGTTTAGGATAAGCCGCTACTTCCAAAAGAATCGCCTGTGATAAATATTCACTTAATTTATCAAATTTGGTCATTTTACACCTCAACGCCAAAGATAATTCACCTTTTAAAACAATGGGCAAACCACTAAGGATTCGCCCATTTCTCAAGCCAAAATTTTCTAACCCATAATAGCTTTAACCGCTAAGTATAGAACTGATGGACACAGTAAACAACCCGTGCCAGTATAGAATGTGGCTGTCATTGCACCATAAGGCACTAATTTGGGATCAACTGCTGCCAGCCCTGCCGCAGTCCCTGAAGAAGTTCCCATTAATCCGCCAAAAATCATAGCAGATTTAGGAGTATATAGACCTACAACATCTTTAACAAGTGGAGTCAAAATCATAACTGCAACAGATTTTACAACCCCTGCTGCAATGCTAATAGCTATAACGTCCGAAGATGCGCCAAGAGCCGCCCCTGTAACAGGTCCTACTACGAATGTACAAACGCCAGCTCCAATAGTTACCATAGACACTACGTCTGGGTAACCCATGAAATAAGCCATAACGCAACCAACTATAAATGAGCTAAGTACACCCAGTAACAAGGATACAACGCCGACCATGCCGCACTTTTTAATTTCACGTAAGTCAGCGCCAAAAGCCGTAGAAACAATGGCAAAATCACGGAACATACCGCCACCCATCATGCCTACTCCAGCAAATAAAGGGATGCTTGCAAGGCCTTTTGACCCCCCTGTAGATGCACCGCCAATGTATGCTAAAACTAACCCAGCGAATATTGCTATAGCAGACCCATGAATTTTCCCCTTAGTCAAAGCCGAAATCTTATAGGTTATTAAGGTTATAATTCCAATCAACATAAAAGAAAAAACCAATCCGTTTTGAACAAAAACCTTAGAAATAACAGATAATATACTCATTATTTCACCTCGTCCTTTTCAGCATCGCTAAATCTTGCAATAATAGGAATAAAGGCAAAGGCTACTGCTACTCCAACGAGACCGGAACCTATAGCTAATGGTCCACCTTTTAATGCGGCAACAACGTTTTGAATAGAAGACATTGCTACTACGATAGGGATGTACATAGCGCTCCAAAAAGCAATGCCATCTTGTGCCTTTTTATCCAACCAACCATGATCAATCCCATGATTTGAAAGCAAAATTAAAAATAACATTGCGAAACCAACACCGCCAACATTTGCTTTAACACCCACTGCGACTCCAAATAAATCTCCAAGAACAATACCAACAATATAACAAGCCGCTAATAATGCAACACCATAAATTGCCATAATTACACCACCTAAGTTCAATTTTTTATTATCGCATCATACTTTAAATGCGAAACCAACTAGGCTAACAATATTAAATTATTCCACAATAGCAAGTACTTGTCCCGCAGATACGCGCTCGCCTTCTGCAACCTTATATTCTTTTACAACACCGGCAACAGGGCAAGGAACCAATTGTTTCATCTTCATTGCTTCCATGACGATAAGCACGTCTTTGACTGCCACCGTATCTCCCACTTTTTTCTCAAATCTTACAACTTTACCAGGTACTCTTGATTTAATTTCCATTATAATTTCCTCTTTTCTTATTTTATAGCTACGGGGATAGCCCCGCAGCTTATTTTATAGTTATTCCACAATAGCAAGTACTTGTCCCGCAGATACGCGCTCGCCTTCTGCAACCTTGTATTCTTTTACAACACCGGCAACAGGGCAAGGGACCAATTGTTTCATCTTCATTGCTTCCATGACGATAAGCACGTCTTTGACCGCCACCGTATCTCCCACTTTTTTCTCAAATCTTACAACTTTACCAGGTACTCTTGATTTAATTTCCATTATAAATTATCTCCTTTTTAGTCAGTACTTCCAGCACTGCTTTTCTCTCCAATAAGGCAACATCATCTAAACTTTTACCCAATAAGGTTTTTGTATCCATAAAAAGTTCCGCTGCCTTAATGCCATAACCGTTAGTCAAAGCTATTTCTAAATCAATTGGTATATCATAGTAACTGCCGATATCCGTTATCCGCTTAAAGATTTTTGTTATTTCATCATACGTACATCCTTGAACAACTAAGTCAATATCCGAATCTTCATTAGTATATGGTATTCCTGTAAATATTTCCAACCCTACTGAGCCCAACACTCCAACTGCATTTGCTTTAGTAAAAGTCAGTTTTGCTATTTCTCCTACAGCTTGCAGGCAGCGATTACGCCCATCAATAACCATACGCAACAATTCGTAAGGAGTCACAAGATCTACTACTTCAGAAAAATAAACGAAGGTTCCTATGCGTAGGCGTCTCCCATCTAAACGTTCCGGCGGCACAAAGCCTACCGGAACTAATCCTTCTTCTGCGCATACTGCTCTGCGCACAATTCCGGGAATACCAGTTTCCCCGTAATTACCGGAAAAAAGCTCTCGTACAATTGGCTGTTCTGCCTCACTATATTCTTCAAGTATTTCTTTAGCAATACGCTGGCAGCCTGTGTTTGAAACTATAACAAAATCATGCCGGCTGTATTTTTTCATTTTCTTTTCTGCCATACCGGATCCGCCTTACTATTTTGTTGATAATCCAATTGTGCCTGCACTAAGTCGTCAAACAATTTTGTTTTTGCTGCATCTCGAATAATTACAGTTTGTTTTGTCTGCCGCTGCACCGTATCCGGGACCAACTCCAGTACAGTATGCGCGGCATTGGTCACTAAGTTAGGACTAACCTTAACAATTCTCCCTTTGACGCGCAATATGCTTCTAGCCAGCCTAGCTGCAGTGACCGCTGAAGACAGTGTCGTCTCTTGTAAAACTACTTCAAATTCAGGGTAAGTACGTTCCCTTCTATAAGTGATTATTTTCCCAGTAGGATTGCAGATATGCCCGCTTTCAGAAACAGGGAAACTATCCCCTGTCGGCAACCCTCCTACAACCAATTCACACAAGGCTTGTCCCTTACCCTTGGTTAATGGCACTAATTCTATATCATTGCGTACGGGGCAGCCATCCATAGTAATCCAGCCAAATTCTTGACAACCATACAGATCATGCACTTTGGCCTTTAAAACTTCTTCCGCAATTGGTAAAAGTTCTAAATCCAATGGTGTCCCTGCCGTTAATAAAATCAAATTTTTGGGCAGTTCATCTACTACGCCCATATGTTTAGCGTCTTCCAACGCCGCACGCAAAAAGGAAGATTCGCCAATAACGGCTACCGGTTTTTCCTCATATAATGCTGACAAAAAAGCATCTCGACTAGACCTAACAAGAAAACTCCATTTTAAATCATATTCTTTCATAGCCTGTCCGGCAAAAACATTGACAAGCGGTGGATAAGTTACCAAAACCTTATCCCCTGCCTTAAGCCCTGCACGTTTTAAAACCAGCTTAGAAGCCTTAATCCTTTCCGGCAATTCTGCAAAGGTAATGCCCACTATATTTTGGAATGCAGAACTTCCCGTAGTAAACGTTACATATGCTAGATTAAGAGGAGTATGTATTTCTTCAATTGTATGAGCAGCAGTTGGTCCATTGATTCCCTTATCTGCCAAAGTTCTTCTTGGCATTTCCTCCAGTTTTGGAGCAGAACCAAATTCGGACACCAATTTACTTATTTCACGAAGAAATTCTGACATAAGTCATCCTCCTCACGCATTAATATATTTATCTGCTACTACCTCATATTCCTCATTCATTTTGGCAATTGCCAATAATCTATGAGTTCGTCCACCACGTTCTTCTCCTAAAAGCCCCCGGCCCCACGGTCCCAGTTTTTCAAACTGGCCGGCTGCTTTAATGGCATAAATTTCATCAATATGGCGAATAATAGCTTCGCGCATATTCTCTACTTTATTTATTACTTCTTGTACGCCGCCTAGTTTGTAGAAGAAGTCTACGCCAGCAGCAAATACCGGGTTACTGGTAGATAGTTCTTCCAAACGTTCTATATCCATTTTAGTAATACGTGAAATACTAGTTAGAGGCATAACATGAATCATAGTACCATAATCTTTTGACAAGGCTAAGATATGATCGGCTTGCAAACCATGGCAAAGGAATGCACCGCTTATTGCCCTCCCAATAACTATTGCCACAATTGGATGCCCTGCCTTTCTTGCTTCTGCCAAAGCTAATTGGTAACTACCGGTAGATTTGTTCATTCCTGCAATTTCTTCCATTTTCCCAGGGCCATTACCCGGAGTATCAACGATTAAAACAATCGGTCTTTTCTCTACCATAGGCTTATCAGTATCAGCTTTCAATGTCTGATATACAGCAGTTGCCATTTTATAGCCTTCTTCTAAACCAATAATGCCACCAAAAACCACCGGGAATCTATCGCTAAAGGTCTGTGCATCATTAGCAATAACTGTCGCAAAACGTCCATCAAGTTTAATAGTACCAACCACAGCTCCTGTTCCATATTCAGGATCAAAAGAATAATCTGCAATGATATTTTCCTGCAAAGAATCGGGATCAATGATCATAGCAATTGCATCACGACCACGACCGATCATAGTATTGTCTAATTCTTCCATGTCCTCTTCCTCCTATCCTTAGTTACGTACTCTGCGTTTAACCACTTTTAAAAACTCAGCTGTAGAAAGTTCTGGCAGAGTTTCCGGGTTTTCATTGCCATAATATTTCCACATGTCCATAGCATCTTTAGGTTGCATTTCTCCAACTAGTTTAACCAAACCCATTTGTTCTTGCACTAATTTCAAAGAACCAATGCGGCGCATGCCTTCAATTTCATCCATGGATAAATCTGCAACCTTTGCTAAGACTTCATAAAAATCAGAAATTTTATCTTCTACAAGATAATTGCAATCTTGCATAATATATTTTTGTTTACCACCGGTTGTACGATAAACAAGGGCCTTGTTAGAGGCATCAAATTCTTCTTTGCCCATTTCTTGTTCAATAACTTCCGGCCCTGTTAAACCTATACGGCCTTCTTCACTCATAACAATTACGTCTGTAGCCGCCGCCACAAATCCCATACCGCCAAAGCAGCCTACTTTACTGCCTACTACGGCAACAATAGGAAGCTTATGGCGACAGTCTTGGAAAGCATCCATAACTTCAGCATGGGCCAAAAGGCCTGCATTTGCTTCGTGTAAGCGTACGCCACCTGTTTCAAAGGAAATAGCAACTAAAGGACGGCGAGCACTATACTCTTCAGGATGAGCTGCTTTAATTTGAGCAGCGGCCTTTTCAGCTAAGCGCAAAGTAGCAATCATTTTACCACCATTAACTTCACCAATAGAACCACCAATAAATTTACCTTCCATAGAAATAACAAATACAGGATGTTTGCCTATTAACCCAACACCAGTAACAGTTCCATCATCAAACTCTATAGCTGTTCCCAAAACAGGAAGATGGGGACTTACAAAACGGTCGCGAGGATTAAGAAATTCAGTAAAAGTTCCTGCATCAACCAAACCTAGAGCACGCTCACGTGCATTGGCATCCAAGAAGCTGTATTCTTCTAATTCTTTCCAGTTTTTCATGCTTATTCGGCCTCCTTTGCATTTGCTTCTGCAAGAGCTTGGCGCAGACGCATGTAAACAACTATTGGAGTTGCATTATCATCATTGATTTCAATGCTAACATCTCCAACATTGTTTTCCACAACGAATTTATTAATCATTTTTTCCCAAATAGCATCAAACCCGACAACAGGAGTTATAACTTTTGCTTTTGTTTTGCCGCCTAAGTCTTTTTTCTCCATTAATACTTCTAAATCACCAGAGCCTGTAACACCAAGGTGTGACCATTCTTTAGCTATGGATTTAGGTGAATCTGCTTTGAATTCAAATTCCAAAGTAGTTAATGCCACTATAATCTCCTCCTTAAATTACCAGTTTCTAAATTTCGCAGGCGGATTGTACAAGCCACCTGACCATTCAACTAGATCATGTACATTTTTCGCTGCCAGCATAGAACGATTTGCTCTGTTAATATCAATTCCAAGATCGGTTGCCGTTTTTATAACGCCGGTTTCCCGTAAGTGCTTAGTCATCTTAGGATCTGCTTTCATACCAACTTCTGTGAAACCAGCAATACCTCTTATTGCCGCTGTTCTCTCTTCCATTGAGTGACACTTATGTAAGTAAGCAATTCCCTCTTCAGTAATAATATGCGTTAAATCATCACCGTAAATCATTACCGGTTCAATAGAAAGTTTAGCATTTTTAGCTAGGGCAAAAGCATCTAGTTCTTCTACGAACCCTGGAGCCAATTTTTCACGGAAAGTTTCTGCCAATTGGACTACCAAGCGTTTGCCTCGGCGAACATTTCCGTACATTTCTTCCTTCATTCCATATTCTTCGCCAACCTTCAACCAAGCCTCGCTGGAATGACGACGGCCTTTGGCATCACACCCCATGTTTGGTGCGCCGCCGAACCCAGCTACGCGGCTTGCGGTTGCTGTAGAACTATTACCATAAGGGTCGATTTGCAAGGTACCGCCAATGAACATATCAATAGCATAGTGTCCCGCTGTTTGCGAAAATGCCCTATTAGAACGCATGGAGCCATCCGGTCCAACAAAGAATACATCACTGCGTGCTGCAACATAGTCTTCCATGCCAAGTTCGCCACCAAAACTATGAATGGATTCTACCCAGCCAGACTCAATTGCCGGGATTAAAGTCGGATGTGGATTCAAAATAAAGTTAGTGCAAATTTTACCTTTTAGCCCTAGTTCCTCACCATAAGTGGGTAGCAATAATTCAATGGCAGCCGTATCAAAACCAATACCGTGATTTAAGCTTTTTACTCCATATTCAGCGTAAATACCTTTAATTGCCATCATACCTTTAAGAACTTGCGCGTCAGTAATTAATGCTGGATCGCGAGTAAATAAAGGTTCAATATAAAACGGTTTGGGAGACTCTATAACGAAATCTACCCAATCACCGGGGATATCCACACGTGGTAATTCATCAACTATCTCATTAACTTGTGCAATAACAATACCCTGGCGGAACTTAGTTGCTTCTACAATAACAGGGGTATCTTCTGTGCTAAAACCTGTAAACAGATTACCATGTCTATCAGCTTTCGTTGCTACTACAAGAGCAACCCGCGGTGTCAAATCCACAAAATAACGACCATATAATTCAAGATAGGTGTGAATAGCACCTAATTCCAATTTCCCCTCTTGTAAAAACTCAGCAATACGTTTAGCTTGTGGTCCTGAAAAAGACATATCCAGTTTCTTGGCAATCCCTTTTTCAAATACGTCTAAATGTTCAGGCAGAGTTAAAACTGATTGCACCATATGCAAATCATGTATTTTCTTAACATCTACATTGCATAAACATTTGGCCAAAAAATCCGCTTGTTTTTGATTATTACCCTCAATATTTACCTTATCTCCCGGTTTGATAACAGCCTCCAACAAGGCCACTGCGTTTTTTGCATCAACGATTTTTCCTTCCGTAACATAAGGGGCAGCGTCTCTTAGTCTTGCTTCAGTATCCTTTTTCAAAGTATTCCATTCGCGTTTTACACCTTTACACTCCATTACTGTCTCTCCTTTCTTTTCTTGCAAGATTTTCAAATCCATATAAAAAAGATCCGGTAAAAAAATGAGAGAGGCATAGGGAATACACCCTAATAACTCTCTCTCAAAATCACCACTATGTGATTGTCCAACCGCACCTTATATATGCATAATTCCCAGCCCTGCCCGCTCATGGTTAGTCATGTAGTGAAGAGCCGAGGTACCAAACATAGCCACCGCAATCCAATGCTCATCTCTGACCACCGCTATTTTTAAAGCTAAACTGGCACTTGATGAAACATTGACCATAATTCCTCTTTTTGCTTCTTCTGTTGCATGAATGATTGCGTGTACCTCATTGGGCAATTTACCAATAATCTGTGCGTTCAACCCAGCACCTATTACGGCTCGATTAACTTTTTCTTGAAAATTGCCTAGACCGGTTTGTCCCCCCACTTCTGTAACAACAAATCTATGCCCTGTTTCCTCTATGGCTTCTTTCACAATCTCTTCATCATGAATAGATCTTGTCAAAGCCAACAGCATAGCTGCTACCCCAGGGGTTTTCACACTTTCCTGCAATAATCCAGCCAATCTACTTACCAATATCCCCACCCTCTTTCTCTCTATGGTTATCTCTCGGGGCAAAATCAATATCTTATGCTAATCTCGCCAAAATCAAAACTTTGTGAAACTCCATCAGCATTACGTACTAACAAACATCCATAATCGTCCACGCCTTCAGCGATACCAGAAAAAATTTCGTTATCATTATCCTTCACCTTAACAAAACTTCCGATGGTACCGTTATACAAGAGCCATTGTGCTCTAACCTTTTCAAATCCCTCGGTCAGCCAAACGTCATACCATTTTTCCAAAGAAACTCGAAAAGCTCCTAGCAACTGGTCACGGTCCTGTTTTATCCCGGATTGCAAATAAACAGAAGTCGCAATATCTGATAACTTTTCATTAAAATCCTTCTTTGTCATATTAACATTAATGCCAATACCAACAATTACATAATTAATCGTATCCGCATTTAGGTACATTTCCGATAAAATACCGCATATTTTTTTTCTGTTAACAAGAATATCATTTGGCCATTTAATAGCACTTTTTATTCCTGTCGCTGCTTCTAACGCTTCTACAACGGCAACAGCTGCCAAAAGAGTTGTTTGCGCTCCATACTTCGGATCAATTTTTGGACGAAGGATAAGAGTAAACCAAAGACCATTTCCTGCCGATGATTTCCATATACGTCCTAAGCGGCCTTTGCCTGCACTCTGCCGGTCCGCTTGCACAATTGTTCCTTCTTCCGCACCTTTTTCAGCCAATTCTTGTGCTTTTAAATTAGTTGAGTCTAGAACATCATAGTATTTGAGCGGCTTACCAATAATCTTATGATAACTAGGACGATCCACGTTCATAAAATTACCTCTCTATCAAAAGTTCTTTATTTCACAAATTGAATAGTGGCAACTAAAATACCACAGGCTACTGCGGAAACAATAACACCTGCAATATTAGCCCCCATTGCTACAGGTAACACCACTGCAAAAGGATTTTCTTCTTCAACAGCATGTTGAGCAATCTTTGCAGTAGAAGGCACGCAAGACACTCCGGCAATACCAACGCAAGGATTGAAGTTTTTGCCACCTTTTGCCCAGTAAACTATCCAGCCTCCTACAACGCCAACAACGCCTGAAACTGCCAAGGCAAATATACCAAGTGCAACAATAATGGCAACCTTTGGATTTAGCAAAGTAGAAGCCTCGCATAAACAACCCAAAAGCAAACCAAGCATCAAAGTTGAAATGTAAAGCAAAGTATTTTCTAGCAAATCTTGATAGGGTACTATTTCAGATTCTTTAATAGCCATACCCAAGAAGAAGGACATTAATAAAGGTGCCGCCATGGGAAGTAATATGCAAAGCAAGCCGCAAGCTACAACAATAAAAATGAATTTTGATTTTTTAGAAACTTCAGGTACGTCTTCAATAATATCCATTGCGCGATATTTCTTAGGAACCATCATTTTAACTATCCAAGGATACCCTGCATAGGTCAAGCTCAAATATAAATAAGCAATAACTGATATTGGCACGAATAATTTAGGTGCCAGCATTAACGATGTGAAAAGAACCATTGGTCCGTCTGCACCGCCTATAGAAGCTACGGCTGCTGCCTCATTAGGAGCAAGTCCCAAGGCTACGCCTAGAATCAAAGTAGCAAAGGTTCCTGCTTCTGCAAATATGGCAATAATAATACTTGTCCACGGATTAGCAAGGATAAAGCCAATCTCGCACAACGAACCTACACCCATGAAAACCAAGCAAGCTACCAAACTGTTACTAAAAGTAAAATTGTAAATCGGCTGCAAGAAATTAACCTGCATAATATTAATTAACGCACTAGGATCTGCAACCAAAGGGTCTAAAAATAAAGTGCCTGTTTGCCCATTAGCTAAAAACAAAACCCCAGTATTTATGCAAATCATACCAATACCCATAGGCACCATGATTAGCGGCTCTAAAACGCGCTTATACCCATAATAAGCAAGAACAAAACCCAAAATAATTAAGATAACACGGGCAACAGCAATGATAGGATCTTGCAGAAACAAACTAGCTATACCAGGAAATAATTGCATTAATAAATTTAAATCCATATTATTCGGCGCCCCTCTCGTTAGAATTTCCACCCATTAACTTGTTCAGCAGAACAATGATGCCGATAACAAGCAATGAAATAATTGCGGTTCCCAAATAAGTTAACCCTGCATAAACATACACATTCATTATTTATTGCTCCTTTCAAATTTCTTGCTGTGTTCTAAATAAAGTTCTCTCACAAAGCTGTTTTACTCAGCATCCGGACTGCTAAGAAAAAAATGCATAAAAAAATAGAGAAATAGAATAAACTCTATCTCTCTATCGCCACTTTGCAATTATAACTAAGTAGAAATCACAAATCTTCTCACACTAGTCTTCGCTCTATACAAGAACTCTTAATCCCTTTTTCTTGTATACCTTAATCGCTCACAAGTCGATTATATCATGGCAAAGATTTTTGTCAACTACTTTTTGTTCGAAACTTTACAAAAAAGACACAGCCTGTTAAATATGCATTATACCAAGTCCTGCGCGAGAATGATTGGTTAGATGATGTACTGCTGACTCCCCGAACATCGCAACTGCCACCCAACGATCTTTTCTAACAATAGCAATTTTTATAGCTATATTGGCGCTTGTAGATACGTTAACTAATATACCCTGTTTGGCTTCCATAGTAGCATGCAAAATTGCATGAATCTGGTATGCCTCTTTTCCCACAATCTTGTTATTAAGTGCTGCTCCAATTACTGCCTTAGTGGTTCTTTCTTGAAAAGTCTCTTGTGACGTATTTCCCCCAACTTCCGTAACAGCACAAAGGTATTCTTCTTGTTGCAAAAATTCTTTGACTGCATTCTCATCAGGGATCGCATTAGTTAAGGCCAATGCCATAGCCGCTGATCCTACATCTCTAATACTGTTTAGCAGCATATCCATAGTATTCTCTCCTCAATCTTTTTTATAAATAACCCCCTGGGAATTTTCACCAATTCTCAGGTATCTCATCAAACGTTCCAACTACAAACATTGTTCCTGTACCGGTTGCAACGATTTCATTTTTCCTGTTTCGTACAACTACATCTATAACCATTGTAGTCATACCTTTATGCACAATGGTTGCTGCAGCCGTTGCCTTATCAAAGAAATAAATACTGTTAATATAATTTGTGCTAAGCTGCAAAGTAACAACGCGCTTTCCCAAGCTAGCTGCCACCACACCAAGAGATGTGTCAATTAGAGTTCCTAATACGCCCCCGTGAGCCGCGCCATAAATATTTGTGTGTTTGTCATCTTCTACTTCAAAACTTAAAATTGCTTTGCCACATTTTATACTTTCAATTGCAATATTACAATAATGGACAAACCCATTTCTGCCATATGTGTCACAGATAAACTGCTCAATTTCTTTTGCGTTTGTTAGTGCCATATAATTATTCCTCCGCTTTTTCTTGTGTTTTAAAAAACAGATTAAAAACAAATATGGCGCTATTCTAACACACTTTTTTAGCTTTCTCAATAATAATTTATTTTTTCTTTTTTAAGACTATAAGCAGCCTGCTCCAACTTTTTTGCACTTTACGCCAAACTTTTGGCATTTCGCTAAGCCTATAACCCAGCAGCAACCCCGCATCTCGATAAAGCACTCTGCTATTTGTACCTTGCAAAAAAGCTAAAATATCTTTGTGTCCATAGATATCAAAATTCAATACTTTTAAGTTACGATACAGCGCTTTCAGATAACTATAGTTTTCTTTATCTAAGCGCCCAATTTTAATACTGCTCCGTACCATAACCATTACTTCAATGATTCTTCTCATTTTGCGTGCCGTATCTTCTTGAAGTTTTTCATTGGTTATTTCTATTTCAAGCAAGTGTCCGTGCCAATCCTTTAATCTATTTAGAGCAAATTGATCCATTTGCAAAAAGGCTGCCCCCTGCCAAGTTGTTATTTCCAACTGTGCAGCTATTTTAAAAAGACCGGCAGTATATACCCCACCTACCACTTGAGCAAAGATTACTTTTGTTATATCGTCTTTGCGTTCATCCAAGCGTTCCAATAAAACATTATTTCGTAGCATAGTGCTAGCTTTTTTATAAACACGCTTCCATTGCCGCATAAAACGTTTAACTATATATAACTTCTGCAAAGGATCGTTAAATTCGGTAACTATCCTCTTATATTCTTCGTAATCTTCCCTCTCCAATAAGGGTTCCACAAAATCAATTATGGCTCGCAATCTTTTAACATCTGTAAGTAACAATTTATCAGCATCTATCAGATTATCTTTGCTACGCAAAGCATTTTGTTTCTCTAAAATATTATTAATACAATTAGATATAAGCTTCTTAAACTCCGTCTCTGCATTTCCTGCAGTATTTACAGTTAAATCATTATCCGCCCTTTTTGTCTTTTCTTTTTTACCTGCTAAAAGTTCTAATCCACGCTGAAACTTACTTTTAGGTTCAATAAAAACAGGCACCTTCTCTGCCAATTTTGCCACAAAAACAAACAAATCGGCCTTTGTGCCACCTTTTATTTCCAACTCCACCTCATAAATTTTATCCTTGCGATCAGCAACCAATATTTCTCCTTCATCAACTGCCATTTCTACCACAGTATCGTGAGTTATTTGCAACAAGGAAACGGCTCGATTAACGACAATTTTAAACATAACCTGTAAATCCTCATCGGCCAAAAGAGTCTGCAATTTATTATCAAAATTATTTTCAAATCCTGTCAATATTGGTTCATTCTTCTTAATGGGCACCGTATATTCTTCTCTAGTTGAAAATCCGCCGCCAGCTTCTCCTTGGGTTTTAACCGTGGCCTCTAACTTTTTGTCAGTCTTACGAATACGATAGGACATGCCGGCATTAGAAATTTTGTAGTCACTAGTATCATAGTAATAGTTTTCTATGGCAAGCTTCTTTTCGCTTCCCGCAATAGTTGAATTTCTAATAAGAGTTTGTTCAAGAAATTTAGATAAATCTTTTTTAGCTATTATTAATTTCATTTCCACTTCCACATTACCAGCCATTTAAAATACCCCTCCTCTATTACAGCTGAATTCAATAAATTAAATCTTTTTTATATAATTTAATGCTTTATAGATGATCTATGCTGCCACTAATCTCAGTGAAAATCACTTGAGCCTCTTCCAAAGAATATATTTTCGGTGTTAAGCTACGCAAATCTTCTATCCGCCAGCCTTTATTTTGCTCCTTCAGCTTTTGCAGGGCTTCCTCTAAATTATCTGCTGCCACAATAGCAATGGCATCCAAATAGAATTCATTTAAAACACAAGGTTCATTAATCATACTATGACTGTGATAAGTTTTATTATGCCGCCAAACATATATTTTCATAGCTTAAATCACCCTCCTTAAAAAGCCTTTCTTTCTCCACTAAAATACCACCAAACCAGTGGTATTCCAAAAGCGGCGACTAACATTATGACTCCTAGCCAAATGCCATATCCACTTAAAAAATTGGCAGAAAAAAAATTGTAAGCAATAGCTCCCGGCAGCATACCTACTAATGTTGCAGCCGTATATACACTAGGTTTCATGCTGCTGCAGCCTGCCACTAGGCTAACCGGATCATAGGGGAAAATAGGAACCATGCGTAACCAAAGCATCCGCATAAAACTGTTTTCTGTTGAAAGATAGCTATCAAGCCGTTTTCCCCATTTTCCGCCATAACGTTGTAACTTGCTTTCTTTGTTATTGCTAAGTCGGCCAAAAAGAAAAAATGACAAGGCGCTGCCTAAGCCGCCAATCAATAAATATAAAATTCCAAACCAGGGTCCAAAAAGAATCCCTGCAACAAGATTGAAAAAAATGCTAGGAATTAAAAGAACCGGGCGCAAAATATAAAGCCCAATATACACTAAAGATCCCCAATGACCAAAACTATCTACCCACCTATGCAAATCTTCCGCAGAATGCGGATGAAAAAACAGTGATGATGTATGTGCCCACCAAAGGAACATACAAAGCAAAACTAAACTGACTAGTGCCTTTAATTTATGTATCTTCTTACTCTCATCAACTTCTTCTGGCAATAATTTCACCTACAATCTATATTATTGGATAATTATAACATAAAGAAAGAAAAGAAACATTAAAAATGGCGCTCGCGTGATTATACTGCACTTCACTTGAGCGTCATTTTTTAATTTTTTTTCTTTTTTCCCAGATAAGCAGCAGCAATTTCCGGATTTTCCAATAATTCACGTCCCGTACCCTGCATAGTAATGTTACCGGTTTCCAGTACATAGGCCTTGTCAGCAATTTTCAAAGCCATATTAGCATTTTGTTCAATAAGTAAAATTGTCATGCCCTGCTTGTTTATTTCTCTGATAATTCTAAAAATATCCTTTATTATAAGAGGAGCCAACCCCAAAGAAGGCTCATCCATCATCATAAGTTTAGGCCTGCACATTAATGCTCTGCCCACCGCCAACATTTGCTGCTCTCCGCCGGACAATGTTCCAGCCATCTGCCAGCTTCGTTCTTGCAATCTTGGAAACAGTTCATAGACCCAATTGATATCTTTTTCAATGCCAGCATTATCGGTACGCATATAGGCCCCAATTTTTAAATTTTCCAGTACAGATAAATTAGGGAACACCCGGCGTCCCTCAGGAACTAGTGTGATACCGGTTTGTACTATTTTTTGAGAATTAAGGCCATTTATTTTTTTATCATTATACGTAATTTCCCCGGACGCAATTTTTACCAAACCAATGATGCTCCGCAAAAGCGTACTTTTCCCAGCACCATTTGCTCCAATTAATGTGACAATCTTCCCCTCTGCTACCTCTAACGAAATACCTTTTAAAGCTTCAATCCCGCCGTAGGAAACTACTAAATTCTCTACTTTAAGCATCCTCGTCCACCCCCAAATAGGCTTCAATAACCCGCTGATTATTTTGAATTTCTGATGGGCTGCCTTTAGCAATAGTTTCCCCAAAATCCAAAACATAAATGCGGTCGGAAATTTCCATAACCAAACCCATGTGATGCTCAATCATGAAAATCGTCAAAGCATATTCATCACGAATTTGTTTAATAAAAGTAGTTAACTCTTCAGTTTCCTTTGGATTCATTCCCGCAGCCGGTTCGTCCAAAAGTAATAACCTTGGTTCTGTGGCCAAAGCACGCACAATTTCTAGCCGACGTTGCTTGCCATATGGTAAGGACGAAGCTTTTTCTTCGCGCATATCCCACAAATCAACTTTTCGTAATAACTCCTCTACTTCTATCTCTGCCTTTATTTGTTCTGCATTATACCAAGGTAAATGTAGGGCAGCTGACATAAAATCTGATTTTATGTGCAAATGTTTAGCAATAATAACGTTTTCATAAACAGTTAGATCTTTAAACAATCTGATATTTTGGAAAGTACGTGCAATCCCAATTTTAGCAATTTCGCTAAGCTTCATTCCTGTTATATCGCATTGTTTTCCATTACTATCAGTATAGATTACTGTTCCTCTAGTTGGTTTATATACTCCTGTAATCATATTAAAGGCAGTAGTTTTACCTGCACCATTAGGCCCTATAAGTGCCACTATTTCATGTTCATTAATCTCTAATTCTAAATTATTTACTGCAGTAACACCGCCGAATTGCATAGTAACAGCATTTGTTTTAAGAATACTACTCATTGTACCGCTCCTTTCCGCTTAAAAAAGCCGAGAGGATTTTTGCAAAACGCTATAATCTTGCTCCACGTAATTTCTTTGGTCCCCATGATACCATGTCGCCAAAAGAGTACGCAAACCATTAACAATACCGAAAACATAACCATGCGGAATCCTGGGCGGAAAAGTGGTATCATAGTCCCAAAAATTTCTAATGGTTCATCAAATATACGTAAATACTCTAGGCCGGCGGTAACTATAATAGCACCCAACATACTGCCTGTAATACTGCCCATTCCCCCTAAGACTATAATTAGCAAGAAATTGTACGTCAGCGTAAATAAAAAGTTTTTGGGATCAACTGTACCAAGTAATGCGCCATACAATCCTCCACCAATACCGGCAAAAAATGCACTAATCATAAATGCCAAACATTTATGTTTATAAAGATTTATGCCCATGGCTTCCGCAGCTATTTCATCCTCCCGAATAGCCTTAAAAGCTCTGCCATACGAAGAATTAATTAAAGCCGCAATAAAGACAAAAGTAATAGCTGTAACTACAAAAATATACCGGACATCGTTTAGTGGGGGGATATCCTTAATACCCAGCGCCCCATTAGTAAATGAAGATGCATTGGTAATACAAATACGTATAATTTCCGAAAATCCTAAAGTAGCAATAGCCAAATAATCTCCACGCAACCGCAAGACAGGAGTACCAATAACAAAAGCAATTAAAGCAGATAATAGCCCTCCAACTATTAAGGCTAGCCATACAGGCATTTGAATATCAGCAATAAATGGATTCATCGGTACTGCGTAAAAAACATTAGCCCTTAATTCTACCGGCACAGTAAAGATTCCTACAGTATAAGCCCCAACAGCCATAAAACCTGCTTGGCCAAGCGAGAATTGACCGGCAAATCCATTTGTCACGTTCATTGATAGTCCAATAATCGCATAAATCAAACATAAATTAACAATACGGCGGATATAGGAATCCAATTCAATATTAACAAACCAAGATAAGCCAAAAAGTACAATGAGTACAATTGCGGATAAGATTAAATCTCTTTTGTTTTTCATGATTACACCTTCTCCGTTGTTCTCTCGCCAAGGATTCCTGTTGGACGATAGAACAGTATAATAATAAGTACGATGAAAGCGAAAGCATCACGATAGCCGGACAGTTGCGGAAAGAAAGCGACAATCAATATTTCTCCCAAGCCCAAGATAAAACCGCCTAATACCGCTCCTTTAATGTTACCTATACCACCTATAACAGCTGCGATAAAACACTTCAGACCTGGCATAACTCCTAAATAAGGAGTAATACCTGGGTATCTAATTCCCCACATAATAGCCCCAATAGCAGCCAAAGCCGAACCAATAATAAACGTCATAGAAATAACGTTATCAATATTAATACCCATAACGCGTGCTATTTCATAATCCTTAGAAACGGCCCGCATGGCCATACCTGTTTTAGTATGGTTTACAATATGCAGCAACACCAATAAGCTAATAATCGTAATTACAGGAATAACTAGGCTAATAGCCTGTATTTTAACACTGCCAAAAGCAATATTTTGCGAGAAAAGCGGAATATCCGGAAAACTCATAGGCCTTCCACTAAATAAATAATTAGCTAAATTTTCTAATAAAAAGGATGCTCCAATGGCTGAAATTAAGACCGAATTCTTTGGTGCGTCTCGTAAAGGCCTGTAAGCCATGCGTTCAATAACTGCACCTAACAACGCGGTAGCCACTATTACGCCAATGAATGTAAAATACCAAGGAACATGAAAAATAGTAATACCAAAATAAGCAAAATAACAGGCCATCATAACAATATCACCATGGGCGAAATTAATCATCAGCAAAATACCATAAACCATAGTATAACCTATGGCAATAAGCGCATATAAGCTACCTAGCGATATTCCGTTAACCATATGTTGAGCAAAACTTGCTCCGGACATATTTACAAAACCTTGGAAAAGCTCCATTTATTTACACCACCATATAATAATAAAAAGAATTGCTTCCCTCCTTTACGGGAAGGAAGCAGTATTTTACATAAAATCTCAAATTATTGTTGTACATCAACAAAATCTATATATTTGAACTTGCCATCTTTGACTGTTTTTATAACAGCACCTTTAATAGGATCGCCGTTTTTGTCAAGAGTAGTCTTACCTGTTACGCCTTCCATGTCCTTAGTAGCAGCAATAGCATCACGTATTTTTACTGAATCTGTGGAATTAGCACGTTTAATACCGTCAATAGCCATCAAATAAGCATCATAAGCCAACGCACTTAAAGCAGAAGGTTCGCCTTTATACTCTTTTACATATTCGTCTAAGAATTTCTTGGCTTCAGCAGTAGTCGCTTTTTCACGGTCAAAAGCAGTAGAGAAAGCTACCCCTTCAACATCTGTACCACCAACATTAATAAACTCTTGAGTTTCCCATGTATCACCGCCCAAGAAAGGAGCAGTAATTCCTAATTGACGAGCCTGTTTGATAAGCAAAGCAGACTCAGTAAAATTGCCTGGCGCAAAAATAGCATCGGGATTCATAGCCTTAATATTTGTTAAAATAGCAGAAAAATCTTTATCACCTGTTTGGTAGTTGGCAACTTCAATAATACTATCAGGGCCCGCCAATTTCTCAAAAGCATCTTTAAAAAATTTAGCCAAACCAACAGCATAGTCGTTAGAAACTTCTTGTATAATAGCAACTTTTCTAGCACCATTTTTGAAAGCATAGTTCGCCATTACAGTACCTTGGAACGGATCAATGAAGCATGCCCTAAAATAGTAATCGTTGTTTGCTGTAACTTGAGGATTAGTGCAGCTAGTACCAATAGCCGGCACCTTACTTGATTTTACAATATTACCTGCAGCCATTGATAATGACGAACCATAGGAACCCAAAATTACTTTAACTTTGTCTCTTTCAATTAAACGGGCAGCAACTGAAGCCGCTTCAGCTTTATCAGATTTATTATCAGCAACAACCAATTCGACCTTTTTACCAAGAACTTCAGGATGGAGTTTGTTAGCCAGCTTTATACCGCGAAGCTCTAATTCACCCCCGGCAGCATTATCGCCTGTTAATGGTAAAAATACGCCAATTTTAATTACATCAGATTTCTCGGCATCTTTCTTAGTCCCACCACAACCGGCTAGCACACCTACAGCCAACGCAGAAACTAAAAGTACAGACATTAATTTTTTCAAATCAATCTTCCCCCTGTATATTAATTTTTTATAATAATGTCTTTCGACATTCGCTATTATATCACGCCGGATTTGGCTTTACAACTGAGGACATTATCAGCTTTATTTACAAATTAGTTCTAATGTTTTTACCATTTTGTATATTTTACATCTTTTTGTCACGGACATTTTGCCATTATAGTGCATTTAGTCCTCTTATAACGGACAAAGAGAAAAACGTTTTTGTTCGTGTCCTTCTACAGTGTACACCTTGATTAAAAATAAAACCTTCAAAAAGCAAATCTTTGCTTTTTGAAGGTTTTATCATACTATTTTACTCTTTTACCACCTGCTCAAGCTTCTCCATAGCTTCCGCCCTACCCCTAACATAATCAGTCATTAAAACCTGAGTATCCTGAACGGTTGCCATCCCATGCTGCAAGTTCTTTTCCAAGAAAGGATACAATCTCTCCAGTCTTTCACGTTTATCTACCAATTGAACAACGACAGGTAAATTAATAGGATCTGTGAAATTAATCAAAAAACGTTTTTCCATACCTCGTTTTTGGCTGGCATAGCCCTCAATGCACTTGAAAACAGTACCACCGGCAATGCCGGCTTTTCTTGCTTCCTCGAAAATACATTTGTAAATTGGCTTGTCCTTGTAATAAACATCCTCACCTACATAAACAGTTAAAATCGTCAAGGTTTTGAATTCTGCTGCCATATTAATCCACTCCTCATCATATTTTTCTGTTGTAAACTTCTATATTACATCATAACATCTCATTAAGGCTGCCGGTGCGGTACCCCTGCAAATCTAAGGTAACATACAAAAAGCCCAACTTTCTTAAATAAGCAGTAATTTCAGATCTTATTGCATGGTCTAATAATTTGGCAAAATCTTCTTGTCCCACCTCCACTCTAGCTAAATTATAATGACAGCGCACTCGCAGTTGCCTGCAACCGAACTTAGCTAAAAACTCTTCAGCAGCCTCTACTCGCGCCAGTTTTTCCTCAGTTAAAATCTCACCGTAAGGAATTCGCGAAGCCAAACAAGCGGCTGATGGTTTGTTCCATGTAATAATACCCAATTTATGTGACAATTCTCTGATATCGGCTTTTGTCAGTTCAGCCGAACGTAGGGGGCTTTTAATTTCCAATTCTGCCAAAGCTTTCATCCCTGGCCTATAATCTCCCAAATCATCCATATTAGAACCATCAGCTACTGTTTTTATTCCCCTTTTTGCCGCTTCCTGCTTTAGCAGAGAAAATATCGCTTTTTTGCAATAATAGCATCTGTCTGGTGGGTTTTCAGCTACATGCTTAACTCCCAAAACATCGACTTTTAGTATCTCGTGGCCTATCCCCAATTGCGTAGCAAATTGAGCGGCAAATTCAGTTTCGGCGGTAGGATTAAAAACCGACTGCACCGTTATGGCAACAGCCTTTTCCCCCAATACTTGTCTAGCTACTGTGGCTAAAAAGCTGGAATCTACTCCCCCTGAAAAACCAATTACTACGCTGTCTAATTCTTGTAGATAAGCTTTTAGTCTATTATATTTCTCTTCGACATTCACTTTTTTTCACCTCGCAGCCCAGTATGCATGCGACGCCTAATGAAATATGCCGCACAGCCAAACAAAAGTGCTACTATCAGCCATCCTGCCGCCTTAAACGGATTACAATACGTAACGCTTGCCTGCATTGGAGTGTCCTCACCCATAGCTAATACCCATGTCAGAGTCTTTCCATCTTCGGAAACAATTGCCGCATTACTACTGGCGACCCTAGTAGGAAGCCTTAATACAAAGCGCAAGTCTATTTGCTTTATTAAATTTTGCATAATCCATTGTTCGTTTGTTTTAACGTCTTTTACTTTGTTGGTCTTTAAGTTTAAATGCGTATTAACAGTTACGGTGTCAAACAGCAACCCTTTATCTACCATCACTATAGGATTTGCAACATCAGCATCTTTTGAGTTTGTCGCAGCATTTTCTTTTGTTGTCCCTTGCGCTGCTTTTTCCAACTTATCAAAACGAAATACGTCTAAAACCTTAGAATCTTGCACATCGCTGATATTTGCATAGTGCTTATGGGCTAAAAACCCCTGCATTTCCCCGTCTGCAGCATCTGTAACCACATACCCATCCTTGGAAAAATCCTTGCGAAAAGAATCAAGCCCCTTAGCCAAAACCGGTACAGCAACTAACTTACAATCTATATCCGCTGCGCCCATACGAGAAATATCCAAAGTTATAACACCCTTGGCGCACCCGGCCAAACTCACTGTTAAACAGATTAGCAATAGTAAAAATATTTTTTTCATAGGCCAACTCCTAACGTTTTCTACTAACCATATCTATTAAGGCCTGTTCACGTAACGCTGTTTTTAATATTTTCCCTGTGGCATTTTTGGGCATTTCTGCCCTAAACAAAATCTCTCTCGGCACCTTATAAGGGGCTATCCTTTCCAATAGGTATTTCCGTATTTCCCGTTTGTCCAGCTCTTGCCCTTCATTTAAAACTATATATGCACAAATAGCCTGTCCACGCAATTTATCAGGAATACCAATAACTGCGGCTTCAAAAATAGCCGGATGTCTATATAACACTTCTTCTACCTCTCGAGGATAAACATTTTCACCGCTAGAGATTATCATATCCTTTAGGCGGTCCACAATGAAAATAAATCCTTCCTCATCCTTGTAGGCCAAATCTCCCGTATGTAACCACCCATCTTGCAGAGTTTTTGCCGTTTCATCAGGTAGATTAAGGTAGCCTAACATAACATTATCACCGCGTACACACAATTCTCCAACTTCCGATATTTTCACTTGTTCGTCGTTTTCATTCAAAATATTTACGGTAACGCCCGGTAGCGCTGGCCCTATAGACCCTAGCTTAATGGCATTTGTAGGATTAACAGATACTACGGGCGACGCTTCCGACAAGCCGTAACCTTCTTGTACAGGCTTACCAAACTTATTTTTAAACCCTTCAGCTAAGATGCGTGGTAAAGGTGCACCCCCACTAATAAAATATCTTATTCCCGCCAACTCTTCAGGTTCTGCTCCTTTGTAAAACAATTGAATCATAGTTGGAACTCCGGCAAAAGTGTTAACATTATGAGCAGCTATAAGCTTCATGGTATCTTTAAATATATATGTTTCCTGCACAACAATGGTCGCGCCATAGTATAAAGGGCCACTAATGGAAACCGTCCAAGCAAAACAATGATACATTGGCAGCACGCATAGTGCATAATCTGTTGAATAAGTCTTTACAACTTCTGTAAATTGCGTAGTATTAGCCACCAAATTTTTATGGCTCAGCATAGCTCCCTTTGGGATGCCGGTGGTCCCTGAAGTATATATTATTGTACAATTATCATTTTCATTTATAGCATAATTTACGAATTCGTGGTCGGTTTCTTGGCACATTTCTTCATAGTCAAGCTGCAGTAACTCATTTTCATAGCCAATTTCCGCCAAAGCCTCGGCCATCTCTAATTTCTGTCTAACTATCATAATCTTCATGGCCGCATCTCTGACAATAAAAGCCACTTCGCGAGGTGCTAACTGGAAATTAAAAGGAACCACAACAGCTCCTGCTTTAATAATAGCAAAATAAGAAACCACAAAGTCTGCGCAATTCTTACTTAACAGTCCAATCTTATCACCTTTTTTTACTCCACGACTTTGTAAGAAATTTGCCCATTGGTCTACTTTTCTTCGCAACTTCCCATAGGTCATAGTTTGGTTCTTAAAAATAAGCGCTGTTTTTTCTTCCGGATGCCCGGCTATAATATCAAAATATAACATTATATAATGTCCCCCCAAATAGTTTGAATATTTATCTTTATATTATACTAGACATAATCTTAAAATGCTAAATTTTTCCATTTTTTTCTACCTGCTCTTGCATACTGCCTTTAAATTAAGTAGTATTATAGTAAGAATAAAAACAAAGGAGTGGCTCCCAATGACTGAAATAAAAATAGGCCTTACCGCTACAGTGATGGAAACTGTACTATATACTAATATCGCTTCTGCTTTAGGCAGCGGGAACTTGAGTGTATATGCTACCCCCGCTATGGTCGCTCTCATGGAAAAAGCAGCCTGTAATGCCCTAAATCCCTACTTAGAATCAGATTCTTCCAGTGTAGGAATCAGTATGAACATTACTCACGACGCTGCGACCTTACCCGGCAAAATTATTACTGCCACGGCAGAATTAGTGGAAATCTATGGCCGCAAACTAACCTTCAAAGTAAGTGCACAAGATGAATATGGAATTATTGGCAATGGGATACACCAGCGATTTATTGTCAACAAAGAAAAATTTATTGCTAAATTAAAAAATAAAGAGAGCAAGTGAAAATTACTCCTACGGGAGTAATTTTTATTTGCTCTCTAATAATTTCATGCAATATGCTTAGCGAAGGATACTCTGTAAAAACGTTTGTAAACGTTCATTTTTAGGATTATCAAAAATAGCATCCGGAGTCCCTTGTTCTTGCACAATACCATCAGCCATAAATATTACCTTCTTGGCAACTTCTCTGGCAAAACCCATTTCATGAGTAACAACGACCATAGTCATATTCCCATCAGCTAAATTGCGCATAGTTTTTAGTACTTCTCCCGTAAGTTCAGGATCTAAAGATGAGGTGGGTTCATCAAAAAGCATAATATCAGGATTCATAGCCAAAGCCCTAGCAATAGCTACCCTTTGCTGTTGTCCACCGGATAATTGATTAGGATATGCGTCCGCTTTGTCATCTAGGCCTACTTTTGCTAAAAGCTCCAAGGCTATAGGCATTATTTCTTCCCTAGACTGCTTTTTAACAACCAGAGGTGCTTCTAGAAGATTTTCTAACACCGTCATGTGAGGAAATAAATTGAACTGCTGAAAAACCATGCCCATTTTTCCACATATTTTTCTGGATTCGGCAGCATCAGCGTACTCGCCGTCTTTGACCAAATAGCTATTTTCAATAGAAATAGAGCCGCCATTAACTACTTCCAACCGGTTCAAACAACGTAAAAGAGTACTTTTCCCTGAACCTGATGGGCCAATAATTGCCACTACCTCGCCACGGCCAAGTTCTAGCGTGATTCCCTTTAAAACCTCAAGCTCGCCATAACTTTTTTTAACATTTTCCATCTTTATGATAGATTCATTCATGTTTTTCACCTACTCCTCATATCTAGCGTAGTGTTTCTCCAACCAATTAAACACTCTGGTAACCATAAAGGTCATCACTAAATAAAAACAACCGGCAATAAAAAAAGGCGTCATATCAAATTCTCTTTGCACAATAGTACGGGCCGCCCTTAACAGGTCATTCATAGCTAACACGTAAACTAAGGAAGTGTCTTTAACCAAGGTAATAGTCTCATTGCCTATAGGAGGTAAAACTCTTTTTACCATCTGAGGTACAATAATACGCCGCATTGTCTGTACGTAAGTAAAACCCAAAGTTTTTGCAGCCTCATACTGCCCTTTGGGAATGGACTGAATGCCTGCGCGGAAAATTTCCGCAAAATACGCGGCATAGTTAAGTACAAAAGCCAAAAGCGCAGATGTTACATCTGGCAGTCTGATACCAAACGCTGGTAGTGCAAAATACACAAACAACAGCTGCAACATCAAAGGCGTTCCTCGCATTATCCAATTGTAAAATTCTACTGCCATACTAAGTGGTTTAATATGGGAAATACGCGCCAAGGCTAAAAGCAAGCCAAGAGGAATAGATAAACATAACGTCACAGCAAAAAGTGCCACGGTAATACGACAACCCTCAAGCAAAGGTACCATCATTCTTAAAATTTCATCCATCTGTTTACACAACCCATCCAAATTTCTAAGAGTGTTATCATTATACCATATGAAGCAAAGAAAAAACTACGTTTTGCGCTGAGAGATTAAACTAAATCGCAATTTAAAAATCCTCGTAGCCTTGGTTACGAGGATTTTTAAATCATCAACTTTCCTGACATCATAGAAGTATTAGCAAACCTACTATAAACTTTGTATTATTATATTTGCTAATGACTACACATCAAAATATTCTCTTAATTTATTCACATCTTTTGTAATTCCTAATGCTAACATTAATTTAATGCGTGCTTTTTGTCCTGATAATTCACCTGCCATTATTATATTAAAGTCCTTCATAGAATTTGCGCTGCCATTATAACTGTAAGCAGTAACAACCCTCCCGGAAAACACTCTCGTAGTTAAAACAACAGGTATTCCTTGTTCCCTAACATATTGTATTCCTACTTTTACAAGAGGCGGAACATTTCCACAGCCAAAAGCTTCAACCACTATGCCATTTACAGGTTTTTCACCCAAACATTTAAATAAATAGTCATCCAACCCTGCAACGCATTTAAGTAAATACACATCATCAACAATTTTCTTGGACTGAATCTTTTGTATTTTTTCCAGCTTTCTCTTAAATACAACTCTATCAAAATAAACATGACCTATTGGTCCCCAGCCAGGTGACATGAATGTACTACAAGATGTAGTATTAGTTTTTGCCACTTCAGAAGCCGCATGAATTTCATCATTAAAAACAAGCATAGCACCATGACCTACAGCATCAGGACACGCTGCTGTTTTTACGGCTGCCAAAATATTTGCGGGGCCATCAGCCCCAGGGTCTGAAGCCCCACGCATAGCACCGGTAATACACACCGGCTTATTCGTCTTGCACACTAAATCCAGCAAATAAATAGTTTCTTCTTGAGTGTCAGTACCATGAGTAATAACCACACCGGCCACATCATCTTTCGCACAATATTCATCAACCATTTTTGCTAAGCCAAACATCATTGTCGGTGTAATATGCCCGCTCGGAACATTACTATATTCAACAACTTCTACCGGTACTACATCCTTTAATTCCGGAACTGCTTCAATTAAGTCAGCACCACTTACAGCAGGAATAAGACCTTTATTAGCTTTGTCATATTTCATGGCTATAGTGCCACCAGTTGTAATTACCACAACTTTTTTTGTACTTTTCACTTTTCATATCTCCTTTGACATGATATTATGCCATAGCATTAACGACAGCAACACAAATGAACAATATTATAAAACCAAACACCATAGCCGGTCTTTGAAATTTATTAGCCTTTTTCAAATCGCTTCCCGGAACAACAGCAATAACTGTAGACAAGGCGGCCACCGGCCCACCTGTCAAAAAATACTGCCATACCGCAGAGCCACCGGCAGCGGCACAAGCCGCAGCGAGAGGATCAGCCCCCATGCTAAGCACAACTTTTAAAAAAGGAACAACTATTGCTACAGAAGCAGCATTTGATTGAGTCAAAAACCCTGCAATAGATGAAACAAATAACATGACAAATACCGGTGATATAGATACTATAGGCCCTAATAAATCAGAAATTGTTTTTACCAATCCTATTTTACTCATAACCCCACTCATATACAAGAAGCCAATAGTGGCAACTAACGGAGTAGCTATTTTGGCTACTCCTTCTAACATAGCTGCCTCGCCAACTCCCATAGTTACTTTGCCAAGCACAGCTGCAAAAAGTGCTGAGATAACGCCTACTAAAAATACCGGGTAACCGAGTACAAAGCCCAAAACGAATAGCATAAAGGGAAGTAATGCCGTAGTTACAGCAGTTGTAGATTTAGAAGCTAATGTTTTCTCCACGGCTGCTTTTTGTTCTGCCATTATTTCGCGGCCATTACTTTTAGCTTCTCTCCTTAAACGCATATAGCTAAACCAAATAATAGACAAACCAACAATTGCTCCCACTACATTAATCTTACCAAACCCAATAGCTGCCGTAGCAACTACAGCTACCTGTGTTGGATGCGTAAAACCTGCAAAATTACCAAAATGCCCTGCATGTGCCGCAAGACCAGCTGTTTTGTTTGGATCTTGTCCCAATTTAATGGCTGCAGGTCCAGTAATAACTGCCGTTACCGCCGGCTGCGTAAACCCTGTAAGTGCCCCAATAATACCGGCCACCAGTGAACCAGCTGCCGTTATTCCTGCTGCCCCACCAATTCTACTACCGATTTGCATGATTTTACGAATAATTACATCCAAAAAACCAATTTTAGTCATAATCCCTATAAACATTAATACGCCGGCCATATCCGCAATAACAGGATTCAAACCACCATTAATTAACTGTAAAACCGTAATTTCTGCTTTGCCCGCCAAGGGAAACCCCGCAACAAGCGCGGCTATTGTAGATCCAATAATTGCCGTGAGATAAATCGGCGTTTTACCCGTTACCATAAGTAATAATGTTAGAACCATCAATCCTTGTGCCAAATCCATATTTATTACCCCTCTTCATTTTTTGTAAGAATACTAATCTAAAAAAGCCACCCGCTAGCCTCAGTATAATTACCCCCTTTCTATAAAACCGTAGTAAGATTATTCCACCTTACTAGCTACATTGTTTTTTATTTTATGTGAGTATATAATAATTCATATTCCCATGTCACAATTCTACCAACTGCAACAATATTTGTACAAAACGTATTTGCTATCATTTCAATAGCTTTAAGCTATAGTTCTATAACCCCTTATTTACAATTCCTCAAGAATGTACTGTACAAGGAGGCTAGCATGGAAAAGAATCAATTATTATACGCAGTAACCGTTGCCAAACACCAAAACTTCACTAAAGCCGCAGAAGTTTTAAGCATTTCTCAGCCCTCATTATCAAACCAAATAATAAAACTGGAAAATGAGTTGCATGTTCACTTATTTGAACGTAATCACCATACCGTGACTTTAACAGAGGCTGGGACCGCATTTGTCTATTACGCAACATCCCTATTGAATAATTGGAAAGACCTCGAGCTGCTTATGCATGACTATTCTTCTCTAAAAAAAGGAGCTCTTAGAATTGGCGCTACGCCTATTATGGAAATATTTAATATACCAGCTTTGCTAGCCAATTTTCAAAAACAATATCCTGATATCAGTATGACACTGCTTCAAACCGGAAGTTCTGCCCTGCTTACAGCACTAAAAAACAAAGAGATTGACGTTGCCTTTATAATCGCTTCAGATAGTAATCCGGAAATTGCTGACGATGACTTTGATTTTATTAAACTACGGGAAGATCTTCTCTGTGCAATTATGAGTCCCAAAAACCACCTAAGTGCTAATAAGACTATAAACGTCACTTCCTTAAGCTCTGAAAAACTAATTTTACCTACAGGAACAAACACACTACAAAAAGTTATTAAAAAATATTTTGCTTCTCACAATATACCTTTTAAAACTACTTATTGTTGTGATCAAACCGAAGCGGCCCTCGCCTTTGCTTCAGAAAATTTAGGTGTTTACTTTGGTACGGAAAATATAGCAAGGTGCCATGGGTATAATGAGCTGGCCTGTATTCCTTTGGATCCACCTTTATACCGCAGTTTCTCACTTGTTACGACCCAAAAATTGCAGTTCCATCCTACTTTAAAAAACTTTGTGCGCTTTGCACATAAAAAAATTGCAAGTCAAGAATAATAGACAAGCAATTATAACCATATATTAAGTTAAATGATTTTCGTTGAATAGCATACTATCATAATAAAAGGACCAATGGCTATGCCATTGGTCCTTAAAATTTAACCCTATTTTAAAATATTAGAGCCAAACCATTTCGTGCTTATCTTACCTGCTGATCCGTCTTTCTTCATTTCATTCAAAACTTTTTGCACTTCGCCTTGCAATTTCGTATCATCTTTACGGAAGCCAATGCCAAAATCACCAATAGGCCCAACAGGAGTCGGCAAACATACAAATTTATCCGGTTTCTTGCTCATATAGTAACGGCCAACAATTTCATCGGTAATAATAGCATCCAAACGACCAGCTTCTAAATCCATCATAGCAGCTATGCAATCAGGATATTTTTTTACTTCTTTCAGTGTAGCAGCAAAAGCTTTGTCATTCTCCAAATTCTGTTCTGCTGTAGAAGCACTTTGCATTCCTACAACTTTACCCTTCAAATCTGCTTGTCCTGTAATGGGAGAACCTTTAACAACGAAAATCAATTGTTTGCATTCCATGTACGGATCACTGAAAAGCATGTTCTTTTTACGTTCTTCAGTAATATTTAACCCATTCCAAATACAGTCAATACGACCACTCTTTAATTCAGCTTCTTTACTAGACCAATCAATTGGTTTGAATTCTACAGGACGGCCAAGGCGCTTAGCTGCTTCTTTAGCCATATCAATATCAAAACCAACTATTTCATTGTTTTCATTTTTGAACCCCATAGGCGGGAAATTATCATCAAGACCTACAACAATCTTTTTAGCACTATCTTTTGGTGCAGCGGCTTTTTTCTCACCACCGCAACCGGCAATGAGACCCATCGTAACAATTAATGCAAACATAAACAAAATACCCTTTTTCACGTAACAAACCCCCCTCGATTTTACTTACTTGTTTATTATAATTTAGTAATTATAAAAAGTAAACTACTATTGTTTTGGGGTATTAGCTATTAAGGCAATAAATACCAAGTCTGAACTTTCGGTATTTTTAAGTCCATGAAACCCACCATCTTGGCAAAAAGTAACATCTCCTGCCACAACAGGAATTTCTTTCCCATCCTCTGTGTATAACCCCTTACCGGACAAGAGATAATAAGTTTCGTTATTTCCTTTATGCTGGTGATAACCAACTGCGCACCCTGGCTTTAACGTTACTTGTGCAAACATAGAATTTTGACCTTGAAAAAGGTCTTCGTCAATAATATGTTCAATAATAACATTCCCTGTTCCCTTATTTTCCCTCACTTGTTTTTTCTTTTCGTGAAAAATCGCCATATCCATATTCCTCCTATTTATTTTCAGTCTCTACACTATAAGCTTTGCCATCTGTAGCAATCTTAACGTCCCCATCTACAAAAGTACCGTAAAACTTGATATTATGGGTTTTTATACGTTCCACAGTCTTCTTGTTAGGATATTTATCCGAGGGCTCTCCATTTTTTATGCCATAACTAGCTACGGCTACTTGTGGATTAACAATTTTCAGCCAACGGTCCCCGGTAGATGAATTGCTGCCATGATGCGCAACTTTAAGAACATTTGCTTTTAGTTTATCCGGAGGATACCGGTCAAGAATATGTTCTTCAGACTCCTTGTAACTATCTGCGGTAAACATCATGGCAAAGTCTTTATATACTAATCGCATAACCAAGCTGTTTGGGTTAAGATTACTGTCACCGGGAACTTCAAGCTTTTGTTCTACCGGCCACAACACCTCAAAATAAGCTCCCTCTGCAAGAGGTATTTTCATTGGGGCCTGTATCTTAGTTTTATTAATGTGTTTGTCAGCTATAAGTTCAAGAGTCATAGAATAAAGCTTGGAATCAGGTTTAATAAGTTCTGTATCGTACACCTGTTTAATCTTAAAACTATTTAGCAGTGCAGGCATTCCACCAATATGATCTTTGTGTGGATGCGTCATAAATATTATGTCAAATTTGTCAACGCCAAGGTTGCGCAAATGCTTAACCAAAGCTTTACTATTTTCCTTTAGGCCTGTATCTATCAAATAGTTTTTACCACCTATTTGAATAAGAATAGAATCTGCCTTGCCTACATTCATAACGTTAATAACTAGATTTTTTGACTTGACGCTATTTTGCAAAACTGCGGTTTGCACTATCGGTGCTTGATTTTTTATGTCTGAGCTAGGACTCGCCTTACAACCTACAAAAGAAAATACGATACTTAAACAAACCAGTAAGTGTACCCATATACCTCGCATAGGCCTAGCCTCTTTTCTTCTTACTCCGTTATTTCCAGTTTTAATTTATCATTATCCTGTGCCGCTGTTTCAAAAACTTCTAACAAACGTTCACCATATTCGCCTAAGCAATCTTCCTCAGCGATTTTATTAGAAATAACAATCTTAGTTTTTTCATCAACTTCCGTTAAGCAATCATACAGCGCATCCAAGTTAGCGCCATAATGATTTGGGAAAGAAAAAACCTCCCCTAAGTATTCATGCAGTTCCTCCGGTGTGGAAAAATCTTCTGCCATTATATGTATTTTTTTCATAAATATTTCCCCCTAATATAACTTTTCAAAATTTTTATAATGGTCTCCAGAATAATATATATCTCCATCATTGGAAAAAATTATACGTTTGGAGCCACGACTACCTTTAATATAATCAATATCACATTCTATATACGTACGTCCTGCAACAACAGGCAACCTGCCCTCAAAATTACCAAACTTATCGCCACCGATGCTTTTACCGGGGGCAACCTTATCTAAAGTTCCCTTGTGTTTCCACCCCAATTTCATGGCCTCTTGCTTAGTTATAAAATTACTTGGCAATTTATTGTAAGTATGAATATAAAGTGCCACATCGTCCTTAGACGTGTAATTTCCTTTTTCTTCTATTTGCGCTGTTACCTTAGAGGTAGATGACTCAGAAGAAGTCTTATGAGCCTTTCCACTACAGCCCGTTGCCAACACAACAAAAATAAATAGACAAACTAGACCTGCCAGTATCTTCTTCATACTTACCTCCCCCTAATTCCCTGAAAGTAAATACCGGGTATTACTTTTTGCATTTTTAACGCAACAGCATCTAGCCCATAGCCATTATTACGCACAAAAGCAAAAACGTCAATACCATTAACCCTGATTAGTGTAGTTACGTTTAATATTTTCTTGAATATCCATTGTTCTTGTTGTCATTTCGCCTTTTCTTTATAAATACTGGCATATATGCCGGCAACAAGTATAGCTCCTCCCAAAATATTCCCGAGAGTTACAGGCAACAAATTGTTCACAAAAAAACTTTCCCAGTTAGCATGTAAAGTGACAGCTCCACTTATGGCCATGTAGCGTGGATCACTACCTGTTAATATTCCTAATGGTACAAAAAACATATTCGCTATACAATGTTCCATTCCCATAGCTACGAAAGCCATAGTAGGAAACCAAAGTGCCATAATCTTCCCACTAATACTATCAGCCGCTGTGGCTGAATAAACAGCAAGGCAAACCAACCAGTTACAACCTATAGCACGCCAAAAGGCATCGCCAAAACCTAAGGCACATTTGCTATTAGCGATACTTACGATGGAATTAGCCCAAGGCATAGTACTCTGTCCTGCAAAATTCATGGTTTCAAAAATCAAACCACTACTATATGCCATAAAATAGGCTACGAATAGGGCTCCAACAAAATTACCCAGCCAAGAATAAACTCCACTTTTACAAACAGCCCCAATAGATATATTTTTGCGATAAAACGCTGCCGCTAAAGACATGCAATTTCCTGTAAACAAATCTGCTCCGCAAACTATAACCAGCATAAGTCCCAAGGGAAAAACAGCGGCAAAAACAAATTTTGCCATAGAACCCCAAACAGACACTGGAAGAAAAGCTCCACAACGAATTGCTAAAAATCCTCCTAATGCTATATATGCTCCAGCTAAAAACGTTAGCCCGCAAGTAGCTGCGAGCGACTGTTTTGTCCTTCCCGCGCCGCCCACAACAATTGTGTCTAAAAGTAAACTAGGTGTTTTAAACGTCATCGTAATCCTCCCATACTTTTAGTAGAGCTACACCCTTTAAACAGCTCTTCTTTAGTCATTATATATTACCCCAATATGTCTTTCAATATATTTCTTACAAAAAAGTCCCTATTCCCAGAAGAATAGGGACTTGTATTATTTTACAGCGCTAATTTTTATTGCCTTTAAAGTAAGCTCCGCATTTGCATCTAGTAAGAGCGACTCTGCTTTAGTCAGCATTTTTTTGTTATCCTCATTATCAGCATAGCCAACGCCGCCCGTACTGCAATCCTCAACTTGTAATCCAGGCTTAAACTGTTCATTTAGAATGTCATCAATAACTGAATAAACAGCATTGTCCACCCGCTTAAGAGCACTGGTTAAAATATAAGGGCGTAATGCTTCAGGAGCCGAAGCATTTTGATCGGTATCACAGCCAATCGCCCATTTTTTTGTTTTGGCAGCGGCCTTAAATAATCCCGTTCCGCTCATTCCTGCCGCATGAAAAATAACGTCAACACGACCTTTGTACATTTGCAAAGCCTTTTTCTCCAATTTATCAGGCTCAGTAAAGCTTTCCACAAAATCACTCTTAACCCTAATAGCAGGATTTACAGAGTAAGCTCCTGCCTTATATCCACTTAGTAACTCCTGATTAGAACGAAGGTTCTTATAACCACCAATAAATCCGATGTTTTTAGTTTCTGTAGCAGCTCCTGCAGCAACACCTGCTAAAAACCCTGCTTCTAAGTCATTGAATCTGACACACAATAAATTGGGTATTTTCATATCCCTGTCGCCGTCAATCACTATAAATTTCGTATCCGGGCTTTTAGCAGCCAACTTAGCGAAAATAGGCAGGTAAACATCACCTAATCCAATGACAAAATCCCATTTGTTGCTAATCCGAGTTATATCATCTACACAAAGCTTATCTGCTTTGGAATTTATAAAAACATCAACACTTAACTGCGGTTTGAAACTATCTATAGCTCTGTTCATTCCCTCAAAAGCCATCTGGTTAAACCCTTGGTCAGTAATAGGCCCTCCATAACAGATAAGTCCACGTGTTGCAGAAACCTTCGTCGCTACACTTAGCATTAAAACCATAACTAAAGCTAAAAATATCATCTTTTTTACTTGCCACTTCATGGTTTTATCGCTCCCTTGTTTTTTGCCCTAAAGACATTTCTCTACTGCTCTTGAAAAGTCTGGCTATACTAGAAATAAGTAGGATCCCTAAGGCAATAGCGGTAGCATCCAAAGATGCCTGCATCATTTTCTCCATGCCTACGTTATAGGCGTTAAGCATGAAAAAATTCATAGCTCTGTACAAAGGAAGCCCCGGAACCAAAGGAATTATCCCGGGAATCGAAAAGACTGTTACCGGCTCTTTAAAAACTCTAGCAAAAATTTCACTAATTACCGCCAAAACTATCGTTCCAATAAAATTACTAGACATGGAACTATAGCCCAGTCCATCCTTCATATAAATATAGACGGCAAACCCTATAGCCCCAACTAACCCGCCCGGAATAAGAACCCTACGCGGGGTGTTGAAAAGTTTGCCAAAAGCTATGGTCGCTATAAATGCGAATAGTATGGAAACTAGCATTTTATCCTCCTATGCATGCCAAATACCTAATACCGCCGCCATGCCGATAGCCAAGCCACCCACTAGTAATAATGCCTCGCTAACGCGGGTATTTCCACTCATTAAATCTCCCGCCATGTAATCTCGCAAACCATTAGTAAACGCAACCCCCGGTAAAAACGGCATTATGGCCCCGACTGTCATTTTTTCCATACTATTGCCTGGAATTAATTTTTGAAAGACCAACGCTACAGCACACAAAATCACTCCTGCCAAGGTCGTTTCCCAAAAGCTGCTAGGCCGAAAAGGCGCAATTTTTTTAAGAACGAACATAGCGGCAGCCGCAGCAAAGAAAGCCCCTATAAACTCATAAAAATCACCACCAAGTACTACGGCAAAACAAGCCGCCGCCAGTCCTGAAGACAATGTTTCTACATAATTTGGTCTAGGCGCTCTATTTAATTTTTCACGCAATATTTTCATTGTTTCATCATAATCATACTGCCAATTGTAAAAACTAAATGACAGTTTATTTATTTCGCTAATAAGGCCTAAATCCGTGCCTCGCCTACTTACTCTATACATGCAGGTAAAACCGCTGGCAACCTCGTCACTGGCAATAATAACCGACGGTGTGCAAAAAACCGACACCGTATCCATTCCTCGCAAACTGCACATCCTAACTATAGTATCTTCTACCCGAGAAGTTTCCGCTCCGCTGCAGAGTAAAATTTTACCGGCAGTAATGGCAATTTCCAAAACTTGTTCCCTTGTCATCGCCATAATCTTTTCGCAAGCCATATTGCACTCCTTTGTACATATACACATATCATGTCCGATAACTTTTTTCTATTTAAAGTGTTTTTGCCCTTACATTCACACACTAAAAATTGTTTTTATTGCTGCCTTAAATTTATTTGCTCCTCCCATGGAAGGATGAGGAACGATATTACAAGAAACGCCATATTTAGCCAAAGTCCCTGCCGCTTTTTGCCCGATAGCAATTACCAACATACCTGGAACCAACTCTAATAGGGTTTTAGCATAGAAAATTCCTATGTCCAATTCTGCTTTAGAAGGCGTTCTGTTAGTTAGTACCTTACCATCTTTATAAGGGTGAAAAGGAAAAATATTCCATAATATACTCTGAAAAGGCGAAAGGCCCTGCTGGGCTAATTGTCCCCACATAACAGTAGCTGTAGGCTCATTAAACCCTTCCTCCCGCTGTTTCTTATTGAGCAGTGGACTGTTAGGATTACTTGTTCGCCTATAATCCCATTTGCCCAAAACTACTTCCGGAGACACTGTAGGATGGAATCCCAGCAAAATCCGTTCACTAGTCATTGCCATTCCTGAAAAATGCCCACCTTGGTAACCTAGCCCTTCGGCGATAAACAGATATTTTGCCTTCCTACGTAACTCCAAATATCTAAGCAAATTACCGGCTCTAATTACAGGAGCTTCAGGGCCTATATCACAAAGGGCATCATAATCTGACCACGGGTTAAAAGTTTCTGCGCCTTTGTATGCTTGCAATTGCTTTAAGAAATTTTCCATTATTCTAAACTCTCCATTATTTGCTCCCATTTTACCATAAGTTTGGCAATCGTAGCTTTATATTCCTCATATTCTTTTGCCATATCCATACTTGCCTCAAAAGAGGTTTGGTTAGAAGGATCAGCTATTTTGGCTTCTAACACTTTAAGCATAGCCTCCTGTTCGCGAATGCTAAGCTCAATCTTTGGCAAAAGTTTTTCTGCCTCGCTTTGGCTATAGTGCTTTTCCCTTTGTGGCAGAGCTGCTGCTTGTGGGTTAGGGCCATGTTCCTGTTTATTTATGACTGAAACAGGCGGCTTAACCTGTTCTAACTTCTGTTTTTCTCTTTGCTCAAGATAAAAATCATAACTTCCCTTGTAATCGTGTATAGTTCCCTCATCAATTTCCCAAATACGCTCCGCAACCTCATTTACCAAATACCTATCATGGCTGACTAATAATACAGTGCCGTCAAAAGTTTCTAAGGCAGCTTCTACCGCTTCTTTCGCTAGAATATCCAAATGATTGGTAGGTTCATCTAGAAGCAGGCAATTTGCACCGTCTAAGACCAATTTCAAGAGAACTAAACGCGCTTTTTGACCACCGGATAGCGTTCCTATTTCCTTGAAAACTTCCTCGCCTCGAAAAAGCATGCTTCCTAAGAGTTTACGTGTTTGCTCGTCCGTATAGCCGTATTCATTAAGAAAATTGTCCATAATCGTCTCTTTTGGATTCAAGCGTTCATAGCTCTGAGAGAAATACCCTATTTGCACTCTGTTACCAATTTTAGCCGTTCCACCCAAAGGTGCTATTTCCTGCAAAATAGTCTTTAGTAACGTGGTTTTTCCTATCCCATTAGCTCCCAAAATAGCAACTTTCTCACCACGCGTAAGCACAAGATTAATATTTTTCACTAAAATATTTTCTCCGTATCCTACCTTCAAATCTTCTAAAACAATTACCTTCTCCGCAGATTCCCGAGCTTTTGGCAAGCGCAAAGTGAACTCTTCTGTTTGTACGGGAGCCTCCATTCGTTCCAAACGGTTTAGTTGAGATTGACGCCCCCTTGCCATTTTACTTTTAATACCAGCCTTAAACCGTCTTATATAATCTTCTGTCCTCACTATATATTCTTGCTGTGCTTCGTAGGCCGCCTCTCTAGTCGCTACTTGAATTTCTTTTTGAGCTAGGTACCTAGTATAATTCCCTTTAAAATGAGCTAGCTTATTTGCTTCCATTTCCAATATTTTCTCTACTACGTTATCCAAGAAAAATCTATCATGACTTACTACCAAAAGACCGCCTTTAAACTCTTGTAAATATTTCTCTAACCACTCTGTCATTTTAATATCCAAATGGTTTGTAGGTTCATCCAAAATTAAAAGATCAGGAGAATTCACTAAAGCTGCTGCCAACATAATTCTGGTTTTTTGTCCTCCGGAAAAATGTTCAGCACTTTTATTCCATATTTCCTCTAAAAATCCTAGTCCAATCAAAATTTTTTTTATATTAGATTCATAATGATATCCATCAAGCTGTTCATATTGAGCAGTAGTCCTAGCATAATCAGCCAATACTTCTTCCAGTTTTGCTCCCGTCTCAGTTACTGCAGCCTGTGCTTCTAACCGTGCCATTTTTTCTCTCAACCTTACAATATCAGGGCAAGAATCCAACATAAACTCCCACAAAGAGCCTTCTCCCATATTGGCAAACCCCTGCTGTACATAGCCTAAGCGCAAATCACTTTCATAGCTTATACTTCCCTCATCCACCGTTTCCGGCTGCAAAAGACAACGTAAAAGCGTGGTTTTTCCACTACCGTTAACACCCACCAAACCAATTTTTTCACCCTTATTTATTGTGAAAGTAACATTTTTAAAAATATTATGAATGCCAAAACTTTTGGCAATATTATCTACTACTAATTGCATTACATAACCTCTTTCATAAACAAGTAAGAGAGGGGCGACAAAAACATCCCCTCTCCTATATTTGGTTGTTTACTCTAAATAGCCTTTAGGATGAATGGAGTGCCATCTCCATGCCGTTGCTACAATATCTTCGATTTTGCTCATCTTAGGCTCCCATTTTAATTCTTTCTTAATTTTAGCGGAAGAAGCCAGTAATATTGCCGGATCGCCGGCTCTTCTTCCCTGTTCATTTACAGCAAAATTTTTGCCTGTAACTTTTTTTACTGTATCAATTATTTCCCGCACAGAAAAGCCCTGTTCAGAACCTAGATTATAAACTTTACTGCCGCCACCGTTGTACAAATGTTCAAGTGCCAAAACATGAGCTCTCGCTAAATCACACACGTGAATATAATCACGAATACAAGTTCCATCCGGTGTATTATAATCAGTTCCAAAAATTGATACGTCGCTATGAATTCCCTGGGCCGTTTTAAGTACTAAAGGAATCAGGTGACTTTCCGGATTATGATCCTCGCCAATATTGCCCTGTGGTGCTGCTCCTGCTGCATTAAAATACCGCAAAGAAACATACCGCAAATCATAAGCCAAGGAATAATCGCTTAACATTCCTTCAATAATTAATTTTGTGCGCCCATAAACGTTCGTCGGCATTAATTTTGCATCTTCTGAAATTGGGCATTTATCAGGTTCTCCATAAACGGCGGCGGTAGAAGAAAAAATAATCATATCAACTCCCGCACCCCGCATAGCATCAAGCACACCCAAAGACCCAGCCACATTATTATAGTAATAGCGCCCAGGGTTTTCCATTGATTCTCCTACCAAACTGCTGGCAGCAAAATGCATAACCGCATCGATTTCATATTCACCCATAACATGCTTTAAAAAATTCATATCATGAATATCGCCCTCAATAAGTTGCACATCCTCTGACACAGCATTGGCATGACCTGTAGAAAAATTGTCATATACAATAGGTGTATATCCACTCCTTGTCAATTCTTGTACTACATGGGAACCAATATATCCGGCACCGCCTGTTACTAAAACATTCATATCCACACTCTCCTATGCTTCTTCCCCACCCATAATAGCCAATACCTCGGCGGTCTTTTCGTTTAGCAATGCCACATCCCCACGGGATTCCACATTCAGACGCATAACAGGCTCCGTATTAGAAACCCGAATATTAAAACGCCAATTAGCATACTCCACGCTGATGCCGTCCAAATAATCAAGCTTACCATCAGCATATTTCTCTTCTATTTTTTTCAAAACATCCGCAGCATTTTCAACTTTCCGATTAATTTCGCCGCTACATGGGTATAGTGCAACTCTTGTTTCTACTAGCTGCGACAAACTTTTCCCCGTTTTACTCATAAGTTCGGTAACCATAAGCCAAGGAATCATGCCACTATCGCAATACGAAAAATCTCTAAAATAATGATGCGCAGACATTTCACCGCCATAAATAACACCATTGGCTCTCATACACTCTTTAATGAAAGCATGTCCGCTTTTGCAGCGCACTGGTTGTCCCTTGAATTTTTCTATTATTTCTTCCGTATTCCAAGTTAAGCGGGGATCAAATAATATTTTTTCTCCGGGATATTTCTCTAGGAATACTTGTGCCAAGAGACCGACCAAATAATAACCCTCAACAAAATTTCCCTTCTCATCAAAAAAGAAACAGCGATCAAAATCCCCATCCCAGGCAATTCCTAAATCTGCCTCATTATCTCTAACTGCCATTGATGTCACATCCCTATTTCCCGGCAGCAAAGGATTTGGTACTCCGTTAGGGAAAGTGCCATCCGGTTTTTCATTTATTTTTATAAACTCAAACGGCAGTTTCTTTTCCATTTTTTTTATTACGGCATCGGCCCCGCCATTTCCGGCATTGGCCACTATTTTTAGTGGCTTTAAAGCAGCCACATCAATATAGGTCAAAATATGTTTAACATATTCAGGCATAATATTATAGCGTTCTATTTTGCCTGCTTTTTTCCCCGGATAAAGACTGTCTGGAATCGCTCCCTTAACCACCATCCTGGCAATGTCCTTAAGCCCTGTGTCCTCAGATATTGGTTTCGCGCCTCTACGCACCAACTTCATGCCATTGTAATTTGCCGGGTTATGGCTAGCCGTAACCATGATTCCCCCGTCAGTCTTTAAATGTGCGGTTGCAAAATAAATCATTTCCGTACCACACTGACCGATATCTATAACATTAGCACCCGCATGACGAAGCCCTTCCGCTAAGGCATTTGTTAATTTTTTACCTGTAGTACGTATGTCTCTGCCTATGACTACTGATTTAGCCCCCAGCATAACCGCGAAAACACGCCCAACTCGATAAGCCATTTCCTCATTAACTTCAGTAGGCACAATTCCACGAATATCGTAGGCCTTAAAAGCTTTCTCACTAAACATCTCTCGTTCTCCTATCTTTCTTTCCTAAACGTTCCGATAAATTAACTTCTACATTGCATAAGTAAAATCCTGCCTTTCTTTTACTTTGCTATATAAATTTGCATATTTTTTAACCTCATAATATGCTCATTGTTCTTTTTTTATAGAACTCAAAGTTTTTTCATCAGAAGCCCTACGCCAATAATCCCAGCCGTTTTTACTGCCGCCTAGAACAAACTCCGCAGCAGTGCTTGGTGAATCAAATGTTATATCTTCCTTAAGCAAATACTTCCCTGCCTTCAAAAAAATACCGTTGCTCTCGCGCAATTCTTCTCTAAGTTCACTTGCTGATTTTGTCTGGGGCGTACCCTTGTCCAATATAATATTACTTCCTGCCTTAACACGAAGGTTTTTATCGCTGCCGTAAAAATAACCATAAGCCAAAGCCCTGCCATCTTTAATAATTACCACATCAAAATCTTGCCTAGTCTCCACATAATTACTGACATCTATCGGAAACAACTGCAAAATTTCATTTATGATAGCATCTGTTCGTGCATCTATTTCACTAAACCCCCACTTCTTTTTTTTGAAAAAGTATTCGTTCATCTTAATATGGCTGCTTTTATGTAATATTTCCTTTTTCACGGCAAATGACCGATTCCCCATAGCTGTATTGTCCACCTTTGCAGCCAAGGTCAAATTCCCAAGCCTATTGACATATGATACATATTCCTCAAAAGATACGTTATTTACCTCTGTCCATGCCGTTCCTTTTGTCTGAGGCATAACATGCTCAATACTTAAACTGCCCGGTTCTATAGGCACATTGCTTTTTTTTAATTCTATTTTTTCTAAAATCCAACGTATATTTTTTAAATTATAAGCATTAGCTGTTTTCAAATAGTTTTTGATATCGGCATCATCAGGAATATAAGAAGTTTTCTGCCTAGTTGAATTAATCAAAACATCCTTACAGAGCTTATAAAAATTCTTATACCCTTCTTTTGCGCATCTTTCTCTAACTAAGCGTAAATATGTAGGAAAGTAACGACTAATATCATTCGTATCCAAATTAGTAATGTAGCGCCTTATTAAATATATATTTATAAGCCTAATAACACTGCTTGCCTGCTCTACCGTAATCTCCCCTGTACGTAATAGCTCCATAACCTGCATAGTAAATGGTGCCGGCATATCTGAGCGCAAAACCCGGTAATTAACAAGTTCTTCCCCTAAGACATCTGCGTCATTAGAATAATATAAGCGGTAGTAGTGTTCCCCAAAGCGTAGAATATCCTGCAACAAGGAACTTTCATCCACATTTTTCAACTGTTCATTCCAGTATTTCTTGAATTCACTATACACATTTTTCTTGGACGTTAAATACATTTGTTTATTAGCAAGATATAACCGTAAGAAACTCTCCAAATCCCTTGGATTAGGCAATAGGTTTTCTAGTTTTCTCCAGTAATTCGTATACAGCTTTTCTTGTGTATCGTTATCCTTATTCATTAGAATATAATTTCTAATTAAATCCGCAGCGATTAATTCCATACCGGTGGAATTAATGCTTTCAAATATCTGCTGCGGGTTATCGCCGTCCTCTTCCTTAAGCAAAATTGAAATAATCTGCAACCGTTTTATAGCGTCAATTATTTGATCATAAGAAAAACCTCTATCTATCCATTCTCCCACTTGCTCTTTGCAAAAAGCATAATTCAATCCCACGTTAGATGTTGAGTGTAAATCGTCATTTCCTAGGGCAATCTCTTTATAATCGTCATCATCGGACACGGAAGGTTTTAACCTTAATTTGTATTTATCTGCTATCTCTCTATTTTCCAAATAATTATTATTGATAGCTTTGGCAACTGCATCATTTGACCTTTCCTTTGCTACATGTTTAATAGCATATAAAAGCAGCATCAAAGTTGTCAGCCTCTGCTGTCCATCAACAATAGAACGTTCCTGGCCGTTGAGGGTATCTTTAGTGATGCAATATACCAAACTACCGACAAAATGCTGCCTTTGGGGGTTTTCCAAAAGTATTTCTATATCGTTAATAAATTGTTTTACTTGGTCTTCGCGCTTCCAATTATAATTTCTTTGATAAACCGGAATAACGTACTGAGCTCCAACGCTTAGCCGCAAAAAACCATCTAAAAATCCTGCATTTTCAGCTTTCATAACAACCCCCGCTTTCAACAAAAAACAATTCACTTATTTCAATGCCTATTATTGTTTATAATGAGCAAACTTACCGCACTTACTTATTTCTCTCTATCTAAGCAAAATCCTTCTTTAAATGGGCCTCGCTAAAATTTTGCGAAGCCCATTTATGTTGCTTTATTTAATTATCGATTCACTTTTTCATACTAAACATATGACTTAATCAGCTTATTTACAAAATCAGCCTCTGTTTTACGCTCAAGCAACGGAATTCCCCGTTTTAAAACCTGGTTTTTCTGGTGATACGTTGCTTTTTCTTCACGGTAAAGTACGCCAATGGGGATTTGTTCCCCAAACTCCATGGCTCTTTGCATAGCAAGGGCTTTATTGGTAGAATCGTAGGTTTTATCAAGCTCATAAACCCTTTTGTTATACCAAGCAAAAGTATTAATCTTATTAAAGCTCACACAAGGTTGAAGAATATCCACTATGGCATACCCTTTATAGGTAATTGCCAGTTTCATCATCTCTATCAGATGCTGCTTATGACCACTAAAGGCACGAGCTACAAAACCAGCACCTGCGGCAATAGCAAGAAGCATGGGGTTAAGCGGTTCATTGAAATTTCCATCAGTCTGAACACCGGTTACCATTCCAAGCATTGAAGTTGGAGAAGCCTGCCCCTTGGTCAATCCGTAAACCTGATTATCGTGAACAAAATGCGTAATGTCTACATTCCTGCGAATATTATGGATAAAATGATTTCCCCCTTCACCATAAGAATCACCATCTCCTGTATCAACTATTACCGTCAAATTTTCATTAGCAATTTTGATCGCAACAGCTGCAGGCAAAGCACGTCCATGTAACCCACAAAAAGCATTAGCGCTTATATATTGGGGAGTTTTTGCCGCTTGACCAATACCTGCTGCCATTAATACTTTAGAAGGGTCCTTTCCCAGTTGTTCAAGAGCTTCCTTCAAACAATCTAAAATTGCAAAATTCCCGCATCCCGGGCACCAAGCCGTATCATAGGTGGAAAAAGATGTCTTGTTCATTTTACTTCCCCCTTTCTGATTCTATGAGCTATTTCCTCACCGGAAATTTGACGACCATCATATTTTAGAATTCCGCCGTTACAAGTAATTCCTGTTTCTTCACTAATTAGTCCGGCCAACTGCCCCGTGGCATTTTGTTCCACATTAATGATGATTTTGGCCTTACCAGCCTTTTCTTTCAGTAGTTTCTGAGGCAAAGGATAAACATCTCCAAAAACTAACGCTGCATACTTGTCTTGCTCTCCCTCATTCAATAAAGCAATAGCTTCTTTAATAGGCCCCCAAGTCGAACCCCAACCTAGGATAAGGGTCTCAAACCCGGCAGAACCAATAAATTCAGGTTCTTGCAGCTGTTGTTCTATCCCCTCAAGTTTTTTCATTCTTTTATCCACCATTTTTGTGCGAACTTCTGACGATTCCGTTATCCAACCCTTTTCATCATGTTCATCACTATCAATTGTCACCAAATGCCTACTTGTTCCTGGAATAAGACGAGGTGAAATACCGCTAGCCGTATATCTATAGCGCAAATACTCTCCTTTACCGTCATAATCCATCCCCGGATCAGCAACTTGGACTCTTTGAGGATCAAAAGGCGGCACAGTAGCCGTAGCATCTCCAATATACTGGTCACTTAAAAGAATAACCGGTATCTGGTATTTTTCGGCTAAATCAAAAGCACGCATAGTTTGATAAAAAGCATCCTGACTATTACGCAAAGCAATAACCATGCGGGGGAATTCCCCCTGTGATGCGGAAATGACGAATTTTAGGTCACTTTGTTCTGTGCGTGTTGGAAGCCCTGTTACCGGCCCTGGCCGCTGAACGTCAATTACAACAAGAGGAATCTCCGCCATTCCTGAAAGCCCCAGTGCCTCAACCATAAGAGAAAACCCTCCGCCGGAAGTTCCCGTCATGGCTCTAGCACCTGCATAAGAAGACCCTATTGCCATGTTAATAGCAGCTATCTCATCCTCAGCCTGTTCCACTACAATTCCTGCTGCGTCTGCGTTAGCTGCAATAGCCTCTAAAATGGCAGTAGAAGGAGACATGGGATAAGCCGCATAAAAGCGCAGTCCCGCGGCAATAGCTCCAAGGGCAACAGCCTTACTGCCGGAAATAAGCATTTCATCACTATGTTTTCCCGGCAAATGAGGGAAATATTCCTCTACAGCAAGATACCCTTCTTGCACAGCCTTGTAATTACTTTCCAAATACTGTGGTTTTACAATATTTTCTAAAGCATTTTCTACCCCATCCAACGTTTCACCAAAAAGCTTAAGGACTGCGCCCACAGCTACGCTCCCTGATACACGTGGATTACCAAGTTCTTTGGCCATGGTATCCATTCCAAGGCTGATTATATTTGGAGCAGAAAGAGCCACCTTACTATCACAAAGTATAAAACCATTTGCCTTGAGTTGTCCTTGATGCAGCTCAATCGTCAATTTATCAAGAGCCACAATTCCATCTAATTGATCGCTATGTGAATAAATATTCTCAGTTCCAAACCTTAGCAAAGAAAAATTATGCCCTCCACGAACCCGTGACATAAAATCTCGCACGGTAAATACATTGTAACCAGATTTCTTGAGTAGTTTTTCCAAAACCGCTACCGTAGTATCAATACCCTGACCGGCCGCTCCACCAATTAATAAGTTGTACATTAGCATTTACCTCCATCAATTTATTTTAAATTTTTGACTAAACCTATAGATAGCATTTTTTAAAAATTCACCTTCCCCCTAAATAAGATTTAAATAAATACAGTTCCTTAGCCCACTCAAAATAGTACCTTTTCAAATTCTTTACTTTTTTGTCCATAAATAACGATTCTGTTTCTACCTTCGCGCTTTGCTTGGTACAAGGCTATATCTGCCTGATCAATTAGCCCTTCATATTTAAAATCATCAGTAGGAATTACCATAGAAACACCTATACTCAAGGTAAGATATGACGAAATTGCTGAAGCATCATGTGCTATTTTAAGATCCTCTACCGCCCTACGAAGCTTTTCCGCAAATACTGTACCTTCTTTTATAGTTCTGTCCTTAAGAATAATAATAAATTCTTCTCCCCCGTAACGGGCAACAAAATCACCTGGGCGTTCACTACTTTTTATCAACCTAGCGCTCACTTTTTTCAAAATCGTATCACCACGCAAATGCCCATAAGTATCATTAAAATCTTTAAAAAAATCTATATCAATTAAAAAACAGGAAATAGAGGTTCCTGCCTCATAGCACCATTTCCATTCCTTCCTTAAGCGCTTTTCTAAATATCTTCTGTTATATACCCCTGTTAACTCGTCACAATTAGAAAGACAATAGAGCAAATAATCTTTAAAATACATCTTATCCGCAAAATATGCGCCCATTAAGTTCACAAATATTATTCCCACATACATAGCTCCAAAGCCAACCGGATCTAAAGAAGTTTTAAAAAAATGATATATAAGCGTTAAACCCACACTGAAAATTATTGGAGGAACAATTCTCAATACTCCATTATGCTGCGGTATGAGAATATATAAAAACATGATAATAGGAATACCTGCCGTTGAACCAATATATGATGATTGCAAATTAACAAGGTTCGCATAAAGCGAAACTGCTACTATAACTAGCTCCCATACAAAAATACCTCGTTCATAAATAATAAGTTTAGGTCTATGGCGATTTAATACCAACCATATAATGGCTAACAAAGAGCAAACAAAACTAGTCATGCGAAAAACCAGTAAAACATGATTGTCTAAACTCAGTTCAATGCCATCTAAAAAATAGTGCATAAGTTCATGCCCAACTGATAAAGCTAAGAGCACTACCGTTAAACCAATACAAATAGCGCTACTTTTGATATCGCTTTCCCACCTGCCGTTATAATAATCTTCCACCCCGTATTTATGTGGAAATATATGCTTACTATAGAGTTTCACCACAATCTCTTCTTTCCAAGAAAGCCTCTTTTTCATTGAAGAAAGTTTTATCTAATATAAGTTTAACACAAATACTCCCATTAATTTCAATATACCTAACATGACTGTTCAAGGCATTTTTCACAATTAAATATATTGACATTCCACTATAAAAAACATACTCTAAAGTTGCAGACATTTTCTTTCATTGTTACGCTTCCATTTATTAGAATACAGGCTACTCATACTTAAGGAGAGGATGAATTATATGCCGAAACAGCACCATTTTTGGGCTCTCGACTCCGAAATACTTTTAGCTAGCTTACAAGCAAAAGCCTCCGGCCTCAGTACTTTAGAGGCCCAAAAAAAGCTTAAAAATTACGGTAAAAACACTATCGTTTCCAAAGATAAAACAAGTCCCTTTGTTTTATTTCTAACGCAATTTAAAAATCCCATAATTTTAATTCTTTTATTCGCAACCGCCGTTTCTATTTATGTTGGAGAACAAACTGATGCTATGATTATCTTTTTCATCATAGTTTTAAGCGGATTGTTAAGTTTCTGGCAAGAATATACCGCTAATAAGTCTATGGAAAAATTATTGGATATGGTAAGAATTACCACCACCGTATTAAGAGACGATAAAGAAATAACCGTTAATAATGAAGATGTAGTACCGGGAGATATAGCTCTTTTATCAGCCGGTTCAATGGTACCAAGTGATGGGTTATTACTTGAATCAGAATCCTTATTAGTTGACGAATCAGCTTTAACCGGAGAACCCTACCCCATTGAAAAACAAGCTAGTATTTTAGATGAAAATACCCCCTTAGCCGCTAGAACCAATAGCTTGTGGATGGGGACCCACGTAGTAAGCGGCTCAGGAAAATTGATTATAGTTAATACCGGCAGTTACACTAAATTCGGAGAAATTTCCCAACAACTCAGCGTAAAAAAACCTGAAACTGAATTTGAAAGAGGAATCCGTAAGTTTGGCTTTATGCTAATGATCATTACAATAATACTAGTCTTTACGATTTTTGCGGTTAATATTTTCTTGAAAAAACCTTTGCTTGACACCTTCATGTTTTCTCTTGCTTTAGCAGTAGGCCTAACCCCTCAACTTTTACCTGCTATTGTCAGCATTAATTTATCCAGAGGTTCCAAGGTCATGGCCAAAGAAAAGGTAATTGTCAAAAGACTATCCTCCATAGAAAACCTAGGCAGTATGAATATTCTTTGTTCAGATAAAACAGGAACTTTAACTGATGGTAATGTTAAAGTAAAAGATAGTTTAAGTGTAGCTGGTAACTTCAGTAAAAAAGTCTTTCTCTATGCCTACCTAAATTCCATGTTTGAGTCAGGGTTTGTTAATCCAATTGATACAGCCATAAGAACCCATGAAACTTTGGATATATCTGAATACAAAAAAATAGGTGAACAACCTTATGATTTCACCAGAAAAAGGTTAAGTGTATTTATAACAAAAGGGAATAACCCTCTAGCTGCAAAAACCATTATTACCAAAGGAGCCTTTGATAAAGTTATAGATATTTGCACAAAAATTGAGACGGATAAGGGTACAATAGACAATATAGAAAAATATCATGACGAAATCGTTGCCAAGTACCAGGAATTGAGCACAAACGGTTATCGAACATTGGGAATAGCTTATAAAGATTGTGATAAAAACGCTAGCCAACTAATGCGTGACGATGAGTCAGATATGATATTTTTAGGATTTATCACATTATTTGATTCACCCAAAAAAGGTATCAAAGATACTATTCAAAAATTGGAAAATCTTGGCATCTCCTTAAAAATTATAACCGGTGACAATCGTTTCATTGCCGCCAATGTTATGCAGCAACTAGGTTATCCTAATGCAAAAATTCTTACAGGAGCCGAAATACGAGACATAAACGATATTGCCTTGATACATCAAGCACTGCAAACAAAAGTTTTCGCAGAAATTGAGCCCAACCAAAAAGAACGTATTATTTTGGCCCTAAAAAAATCAGATAACGTTGTTGGCTATATCGGTGATGGAATTAATGACGTTTCAGCCCTGCATGATGCCGATGTAAGTATTTCAGTAGATAGTGCCGTTGATGTAGCAAAAGAAACGGCAGATATTGTTCTATTAGAAAAAAACTTAGAGGTTTTAGTGCAGGGTGTCTTAGCTGGCAGAACTACTTTCACAAACACTATGAAATACGTTTTCATGGCCACCAGTGCAAACTTTGGAAATATGTTCAGCATGGCCGGCGCATCACTTTTCTTACCATTTTTGCCCCTATTGCCAAAACAAGTTTTGCTGACAAATCTAATGACTGATCTGCCGGCAATGACCATAGCATCTGACAACGTTGAGCCGGATGTGATTGCAAAACCACACCGCTGGGATATTTCCTTTATAAAAAAATTTATGTTGACCTTTGGTCTTATTAGCTCAATATTTGACTATATTACCTTCGGGGTTTTAATTATTTTACTTGATGCTGATGAAACGCTTTTTCAAACCGGCTGGTTTATGGAATCAGTTATATCAGCTAGTATCATTGTCCTTGTTATAAGGAGCAGAAAACTGTTTTTCAAATCTAAGCCTAGCAAAAATCTCATTATAGCTACATTTTCTGTTGTAATTGCCACTGTTTTACTGCAATATACCCCACTGGCAGGCATATTGGGATTTGAACAGCTACCTGCAAAATTACAGTATTTAATTGCAGGAATTGTCTGCCTATATATCCTAGCAGCAGAATTAGCAAAAAAAGTTTTTTATAGATTCTTCCCGAATTGATTTTTTTAAAATAAAGAGGTTGCAGCAAAATAGACTTTTTAAAGCCTTATCTTGCTGCAACCCTTATTTATTTCCTTATTAGTATTTTATAGTTATTTTGTGATAATATCCACCAATGCCTGTACATGAATTTCCCTAGTATCCAAACACGGAACAGAAGTCACCTTAGCATTGAAAATTACTCGTTAAAAGCCAGTTATATACGTTCCCAAAGCAACATATTATTCTCAAAGGTAGCCCTTACCCTGCCTGTATCTTTCAGCCACGAAAGATAGGAACGCACGGTACTGCCCACCAAAACATACTGTTCAAAGTTCATAGCCAAATCATACTCCGTAAAAAGCTTTTGCAAAATCTGCTCAAAGCACAACTTTTCCCTACAAATCTCTATTATTTTCTCTGCAATTTCTCTCACTTTATCCATATTAAGCTGAGCAAGAGGTGCTATATCATCAGTTGCCTCAGCATGAGCAGGGACAAAGAACTTTGCTTCAAGGTTCTTCACCATTTCAAGAGTGTTAATATAAGCGGCAACATCATAAACAAAACTTATTTGATACTTTTCAAGAGTTTCTTTGCTAGAAAGACAATCCGCCAAATATACCACATTATCGGCGTTTCTAAAACCCACCATATCAAAAAAGTGTCCGGGAAGATTTATAATTTGAAATCCAGGCGGCAGAACAGCAGTCGTAAGATATTCCGCATCACTAGCCTGCGCCA